>Ga0070741_10012154_pt1 | contig 15650 bp, 14 predicted proteins | sample Coa_R1_4_FD_66440 | JGI IMG/M metagenome (GOLD analysis project Ga0070741, IMG submission 66440) | Surface soil microbial communities from Centralia Pennsylvania, which are recovering from an underground coalmine fire - Coalmine... | ecosystem: Environmental > Terrestrial > Soil > Unclassified ...
GCATCCATCGCTCCCTCCGCCGGCATTGCCCGGTTCAGGTTCTGCGGGTCGGCGGCGCGATCTGCCGCCCTCTCAGCCCGGTTGCCCGAGCTCCCCGGTGGTTCGTTCCCAAGTCTATCGGAGGCCCGCGGATCCGTTGAGCCCGCCGGTCCCCGTCAGATCCGGCGCGACCGGTGCGCGCGGGCGACGCGGCGCTCGCGACGCACCTTCTTCCAGTCGCTCGACTTCGTCGAGAAGCGGATGTCGGTGGCGATCTGGCCGAGCCCGAGGGCCGTCAGGACCCACGCCGACCAGGCCGGAGCATCGCTCGCCCACCAGAACCCCAGGGCCGCGAACGGCGCGACCTTCGTCGCAAGCGCGCCCGCGGCGTGCATCCACGCCCGTTCCACCGGAAAGGCGCGCAGGTAGCTCGCGTAGTCGATCTTGAGCCCCGGCCGCGGCGGGAACGGACCGCCCAGGAAGTAGTGCGTGAAGCGGATGCCGGCCACCCGTCCCGCCGCCCAGTGCGCGAGGTCGTGCAGGCACACCGACCAGATCGCCCCCGCCGCGACGAGGGCGACTCCCGCGACCACCGCGCTCGCCGTCCGGAGCGCAAGGACCACGGCGCCGGCGCCGGCAAGCGTGCCGAGCGCAAGCGCGGCGTTTCCGAGGGCGACCGGGAACCGCAGGCGGACCCGGGCCTCGAACGCGGCCCGGTCGATCCGCCCGACCTGATCGGCCCAATGGCTCGAGAGCACGGGATCGGCCTTCACCTCGCGCACCAGGCGCCAGAACCCCAACCGCGACAGATCGGTATCGCCGGCGAGCACCGCCCGCTCGATCCTCGCGAACGCGTCCTGGAAGGTCTCGCCGCTCGATGCTTCCGCCATCCCGGCCAGCCCACCCCCTACAATTGGGTCTCGGCCCCCCACACAGCAGCCCGCGACGGGAGGATCGGCCACGTCCAGGAGCACCGTCCCCGAGCGGCCCGGGAGCCGCTCGGACGCGTTCAGCCTAACCACCCTCGACGGCAGGTACCACGTCGTCGAGCGCATCGCCGCGGGCGGCATGGGCGAGGTCTTTCGCGCGTACGACGCGGTCCTGGCGCGCGAGGTGGCCATCAAGGTCCTGCACCGCACCCTTGCGGGCGACCCCGGGTTCGTGGACCGGTTCCGGCGCGAGGCCCGCGCCGCCGCGGGGCTCTCGCACCCGAACATCGTCGCCGTCTACGACTGGGGCGCCGTGGACGGCGTCTACTTCATGGTGATGGAGCACGCGCGCGGGATGAGCGTGCGGGAGATCCTGAACGAGCAGGGGTTCCTCGCGCCGGCCCAGGTCGCCGACGTCCTGCTGCAGGCGCTCGCGGCACTCGATCACGCGCACCGCCGGGGATTCGTCCATCGCGACGTGAAGCCCGAGAACCTCCTCGTCACGCGCGAGGGCGTCGTGAAGGTCGCCGACTTCGGCCTCGCGCGGGCCTACGCGGACTCCCGCGTCACCCAGGTGGGCACCGTGTCGGGAACGGTCCAGTACCTCGCGCCCGAGCAGCTCCAGGGGGAGCCGGCCGATCCGCGCACGGACCTGTACTCGCTCGGCATCGTCGCGTTCGAGCTCCTCACCGGCCGCGTCCCCTTTTCGGGCGAGACGCAGGTGGCGATCGCCGTCAGGCACGTCCGGGAGCGCGTGCCCAGGCCCTCCTCGGTCAACCCGACGGTGCCGGCCGGGCTCGACGCGTGGGTCGCCTCGATGACCGAGAAGGACCGGGAGCTCCGGCCGGAGTCGGCCTCCGAGGCCCGTCGCGATCTCGCCAGCGAGGCCGGGGGCCTCCCGCCGGCACGGCCGGTCGCCGAGCTCGTTCACGCCGCGCCCGAGCTCGCGCCGGCCGGCGATCCTCGCCGGGCGCCGACCGTAGTGTTCTCCAAGGGCGCGCGCGGGAGACGGCGCAGGCGCCGGTGGGTCCTCGGCGGCCTGTTCGCGCTGCTCGCGCTCTCGGCCGCGGCGTGGGGCGCGTGGACGTACCTGATCCCGCACACGGTGCGCGTGCCCGACGTCGTCGGCCTAGACGTGCGGACGGCCTCCGCGCGCTTGAACGACGCCGGCCTGAGCGTCCGCATCGCCGCCGGCCGCTACTCGCCGCGATTCGCCAAAGGCACGGTCCTGCGCCTGCAGCCCGCCGCCGGCTCCCGCCTGCGCACCGGCTCCGTGGTGACGCTGGTGCCCTCACTGGGACCCCCACCGGTACCCGTCCCCGACCTCACCCACCTCACCGTCGAGGACGCGGCGGCGGCCCTCCGTAGGGCGCATCTCGCGCTCGGTCCGCCGCACGAGATCTACAGCGCGGCGGTCCGCGCCGGCGAGATCGTGCATCAGGATCCCCCGGCGGCCTCCGAGGCTCCTCGGGGCAGTACCGTCGAGGTCTGGGTTAGCAAGGGCCCCAGGCCGCGACCGGTCCCGAAGGTGATCGCCAAGACCCAGGCGGAGGCCGAGGGGCTCCTGGGGGCGTGGGTCGTCAAGGTGGAGACCCGGTTCTCCGACACCGTGCCGAAGGGCGAGGTGATCGACCAGCGCCCGGCGCCGAAGACCATGCTCCAACCGGGCCAGACCGTGACCATCTTCGTCTCGCTCGGCCCGCGGACCTTTCCGATGCCGGACGTCGTGGGCATGCCCAAGGACGCCGCGATCGCCAAGCTGAAGGACCTCGGTCTGAGCGTGGCGGTCTCGCCGCTCCCCGGCTCGCCGGGGACCACGGTGGCCGGGCAGCTCCCGCTTCCGGGAGTGACCGTCACCTACGGCCAGACGGTCACGATCTACGTGTGAGGATCGGCGCGCACGTCCCGACGCGCGGCGGCGTCATGGGCGCCGTGCGCGCCGCGACTGAATGCGGCGCGCAGGCCGTCCAGATCTTCGCCTCGAACCCGCGCGGGTGGGCGCCCCCGCGGATCGCGCGCGCCGAGGCAACCCTGTTCCGCGAGGCCTTCGCGAACGCCGGGCTCGGCCCCCTGTTCGTGCACGCCCCCTACCTCGTGAACGTCGCCTCGCCGAGCCCGGAGGTCCTTCGCCGCTCGATCGAGCTGGCCGGGCTCACGCTTGCCGCGTGCGGCGAGATCGGCGCAGCCGGCCTCGTGGTGCACGCGGGATCCGGCGGGACGTCCGAACCACGAGAGGCCCTTGCCCGCGCGGGCGCGTCGCTTCGGGCGCTCGCCCGGGACGCCGGGGTCCCGGTCGTCGTGGAGCTCACCGCCGGGACCGCCGGATCGGTGGCCGCCACCATCCCCGACGCGCTCCGGCTGTTCGAGACCGTCGATCATCCGGCGCTCGCCCTCTGCCTGGACACGTGCCACCTGTTCGCCGCCGGCTACGCGCTCGACCGTCCCGAGGGCGTCGCCGCGTGCTTCGACGAGCTTGGCGCGAGCGGGCTCGGCTCGCGCCTGGTGCTGGTCCATGCGAACGACGCCAAGCACGGCCGCGGCAGCCGGCTCGACCGGCATGAGCACGTCGGCGAGGGGCACATCGGCGTGGAGGGGTTCTTCGAGATCCTGCGGCGTCCCGAGCTCGCCGACGTCGCGCTGGTCGTCGAGACGCCGGGGTCGCTCCAGGACCACGCGCGGAACATCGCAACGCTCCGCCGGCTGGCCAGCTAGTCTGGCACAGACTAGCTGCTCATGGCTCAAGCTCGGCGCCGGGGCCCTCCTGGTACGCGTAGCGCTCCTCGCGCCAGGGATCGGCGTGGACGTGGTACCCGCGAACCTCCCAGAACCCGCGCACGTTGTGCTGGGCGAGCTCGAGCCCGCGCAGCCACTTCGCGCTCTTCCATGCGTAGCGCTGCGGCACGACCAGACGCAGCGGAAACCCGTGCTCGGGCGCGAGCTCCTCGCCGTTGTGCGCCCACGCCACGAGCACGTCGTCCTGCATCATCGCCTCCAGCGACAGGTCGGACGTGTAGCCGAGATCGCAGTGCGCGATCACCCACCTGGCCTCGGGCCTTACCCCCGCCCGCTCGGCGAGCGTTCGAAACGACACGCCGGTCCAGGTGTTGTCCAGGGTCGACCAGCCGGTCACGCAGTGCATGTCGGCCACGACGTCGGTCGTGGGCATCGCCTTGAGCTCGGCGTACGTGAGCGAGATCGGGCGCTCCACGAGCCCGAACACCTCGAACCGCCAGTCCCGCTCGTCGAACCGCGGGATGGGGCCGTAGTGGAGCACCGGCCAGCCCTTCACCAGGCGCTGGCCGGGAGGGATGCGCCTGGCGATCTCCTCCGGGTACCTCGGGCCGAACAGCTTCATCGGGCCTCCTCGCGCGCGGCTCGCGCGATCTCGCGCCAGGCCGCGATCGCCGTCTCGACGTCCTCGTCGGAGATGTCGACGTGGGTGACCATCCGAACCTTGCCGGACACGAGCGTCGCCCCCACGCCCCGCTCCTCGAGCCGGCGCACCGCCTCGAGGGGGGGCATCCCCACCGCCTCCGTGTCGACGTAGACCATGTTCGTTTCAACCGCCGAGGGATCGATCCCGCCGGGAAGGGCCTCGGCGACGCCCTCGGCCAGTCGCCGGGCGCGGGCGTGGTCCTCGTGCAGACGCTTCGGCCCCTCCTCGAGGGCGATCAGGCCCGCGGCCGCCAGGATCCCCGCCTGCCTCCAGGCGCCCCCGAACAGGATCTTGAGGCGCCTGGCCTCGCGGATGAGCTCGGCCGGACCGCACACGAGGGACCCGATCGGCGCTCCGAGGCCCTTCGAGACGCAGAACATCATGGTGTCGACCTCGCGGGTCCATTCCGTGACGTCGCAGGCGGCGGCGACCGCGGCGTTGAAGATGCGGGCGCCGTCGAGGTGGATCGGAACTCCGGCCTCGTCGGCGACCTTGCGGATCGCCCGCAGGTCCTCGACCGACATCACCGTGCCGCCCGCGTGGCCATGGGTGTTCTCCACCGCCACCAGGTCGACGACCTCGACGTCGTAGACCTCGTCGGGCCGGAGCGCCGCCGCCACCTGCTCCGCGCCGATCCGGCCCCGGCCGTCGCCCTCCACAGGGCGAAACGCGATCCCCGACAGCGCGGCCGAGCTCATCACCTCCGTCGTGGCGACGTGCGCGTGCGACTCGGCGACGACGAGGTGCCCCGGGCCCCGGAAGTGCAGGCGAAGCCCGATCTGGTTGGCCATCGTGCCGGTGGGCACGAAGAGCGCGGCCTCCTTGTCCATCACCTCGGCGGCCCGCTCCTGCAGGCGGTTCACGGTCGGATCGTCGCCGAACCAGTCGTCCCCGACCTCCGCCCCGGCCATGGCCCTGCGCATCGCCTCCGAGGGCTTCGTGACGGTATCCGAGCGCAGGTCGACGCGGTAGGCGTGCACGATCACGCAAGTATAGGGGGCGCGCCGCGATCGCCTGAGCCCGCTCGGTCCCGCCTCAGTACAGGAACATCGGCTTGCCGTCGACGTGGCGGATCTTCGGGCGATAGTGCTCCACGTCGTAGAGGGCGCCGACGTCGACCCGCTTGACGCCCTGGCGGACCACCGCGATCGGCACGTTCGTGTAGTTGCCGTTTCGGAGCGCGACCAGGCGTCCGAACTCACCACCGATCACGAGGTCCGCCGCCATGACCGCGTAGTTGATCGCGACCATGAGGTCCAGGGAGTCGGGGTTGCCCGACCGCATGAGGTAGCCCAGCTGCTGGTAGACGATCCCCTCGCCGGTGATCTCCCGGAGCGCCTCGCCGGTGATCGCGCCGATGCCCCCGAGCTTGCGATGGCCGTAGGCGTCCTCGGTGCCGCCCATCACCATCTCGCCGCCGGTCATGGTCGCGCCTTCGGAGATGGTCATCATCGCGTACTTGCTCGGGTTCGCCGCCTTGTCCTCCATCAGCAGGCGGGCGAGCTTTTCGATGTCGAACGGCACTTCCGAGATGATCGCGCGATCGACGCCCGCCAGGTACGCGGAGACCAGCGAGGTCTCCCCACTGTAGCGGCCGAACACCTCCACCACGGCCAGGCGCTCGTGCGAACCGGCGCTCGTCCGGAGCTGGTGGATGAAGTTCACCGTCCTGGTGACCGCGGTCGAGAAGCCGATGCAGTAGTCCGTGCCGTGGACGTCGTTGTCCATCGTCTTGGGAATCGCGACCACGGGAACGCCTTCGTCGTGGAGCCGCAGGGCGAACGACAGGGTGTCGTCCCCGCCGATGGGGATGATCGCGTCGATCCCGAGCTTGTCGATGACGCGAAGGGCGTGGTCGGTATGGTCACGCGGCTCGTCACCGCCCCCCTCGGTGCGGAGGAACGGGGGCTCGTCCTGGGGCCGGACCCTGGCCGGGTTGGTGCGGGAGGTGTGCAGGAAGGTGCCCCCCGTGCGGTCGATCGTGCGCACGACCGAGGGGTTGAGCGGGATGGTGTTCTCCTTGATGGACTCGGGGTCGTCCGGGTTGCATTCGAGGATCCCGGCCCACCCGCGCCGGATCCCGATCACGATGTGCCCCTCCTCGGAGGCGCGCATCGTGACCGCCTTGATGCAGGCGTTCAGGCCGGGAACGTCTCCTCCGCCGGTCAGGATGCCCACCCGCATGCGAGTCACCGTACTACCGCGCGCGCGACGAGTCGACGGGCCTCACGTGTGGAAGAACACCTCGGCCACGCGGTAGAGCTCGTCGGGGACGCGGCGGACGCGGGCGGCCTCGGCGAGCGGGACGTCCACGACGTCGGCCCCGCGGACGCCCACCATGCGTCCCCACCTCCCGGCCTCGACGAGGTCGAGGGCGGCGATGGCCAGGCGCGTGGCCAGGATCCGGTCCTCGGCGCAGGGAGAGCCTCCTCGCTGGACGTGTCCGAGCACCGTCACGCGCGACTCGAACCCGGTCCGATCCTGCAGGACGGGAGCCAGGCGATGGGCGATCCCGCCGAATCGCGGGAACCCCCGCTCGTCGGTCGGGTACTCGGGCAGCTCGAGCGTTCCCTCCACCGGCAGCGCGCCCTCGGCCACGACCACGATGGAGAACGAATGGCCCAGCAGATGACGCCGCCGGACGTGCGCGCATACCTCCTCCACGTCGAAGGGACGCTCGGGGATGAGGATCAGGTCGGCGCCCCCTGCGAGTCCGGCCGCGAGCGCGATCCACCCGGCGCTGCGACCCATCACCTCGACGAGCATGAGGCGGTTGTGGCTCTCGGCGGTGGTGTGGAGCCGGTCGATCGCCTCGGTCGCCACCTGAACCGCCGTGCGGTATCCGATGCAGGAGTCGGTTCCGGAAAGGTCGTTGTCGATCGTCTTCGGGACCCCGACCACCGGCAGTCCCTCCTCGCTCATGTGGGCGGCCGCGCCGAGGGTTCCCTCGCCCCCGATGGCGATCAGTCCGTCGATCTCGAGGTCCCGGAAGGTGGCGCGCACGCGCTCGACGCCGCCCTCGTGGTACGGGTTGGCGCCGGAGCTGCCGAGGATCGTCCCGCCCCGGTGCAGGATGCCCTGGACGGACTCCACCGTGAGCTCGCGGACGTCGCCATCCATGACGCCGCGCCAGCCGTTCCGGAATCCCAGGACGTCCCACCCGCGGACGCCGACCGCCCCGCGCACGATCGCGCGGATGGCCGCGTTCAGGCCGGGGCAGTCTCCGCCGCCAGTCAGCACCCCGATTCGCGTCACGGCCGCTCCCCGACGACCGGCCTCGAGCTCCGCCGGCGCCGGTCCGGATCGATTCTAGAGGCGGCGGACGCGGCCTCCCGTCCGCCGGCCGCGACCGTTCGGCGTTCGGTACAGTGGGGGCGATGCTCGCTTGGGGTCTGCTGGAGTGGACCTTCGTGGTCATCCTCGTCGGGCTGACCGGCGCCGTCGGGCTCGTCTTCCTGTACCTCGTCGGCCGGCTGTTCGTGAACCCGGGGCGACGGCCCAGACACCCGTAGCCCTCAGGCAGGCGAGTCCGGGCCGGGGAGCTTGAGCTCGGCCACGACCGGCAGGTGATCGGAGGCGCGCCGCGCATCGCGCCCCGGCGGCACGACGATCCGCTCGACCGCCACGCCCTCCGGGACGAACAGGTAGTCGATCCTGGCGCTCGGGTCGGACGACGGAAACGTCTCCCCCGCCGTGTCGCCCCCGAGCACCCAGGCGTCCCAGAACCGTTCGCCGAGGAACCGCACGGCCCGGCGCTCGGGCGTCTCGTTGAAATCCCCGCCGATCAGCACCGGTCCGGAGAGCCCCCGGACGAGGTCGGACAGCTCCTGCACCGCGTGGAGCCGTTCGAGCGGGTGCAGCCCCAGGTGCACGGACACCGCCCACAGGCGGTACCCGGCCCGACCGACCTGGGCGATCAGCGCTCCGCGCGGATACATCCGGCGCCGGACGTCGCGGAAGCGGTGCAGCCGGTGGGAGACGATCCGCCAGGGCGGGCCGACCAGGACGGCGTTCTTCACCCGGCGCCGGAACGGCGAGAGGGGGTCGGCGGCCACCTCCATGTCCATCCGCCGTGCGAACGTCCGGAGCCTGCGGCGCGACCCCGTCTCGTTCAACAGGACGATGTCGGGGTGGAAGTGCGCGGCCACCTGCCAGACCAGGTCGAGGCCGTCCCGGAACCCCCGGACGTTGTAGACCACCACTCGGAGCCGCATCATCGCGCAGCCTACGCGGAGGGCGCTCGCCAGACCAGACCCGAGTCCGCCGGGACGCCGTGCGCGGCAGGGTCGGGCCCGGAGCTAGCGGAGCACCGGCGCGAGCACGTCCGAGAGGCCCGGCTGCCCTTCCAGGATCTCGAGCTCGTAGCGGACGCGGACCGCGGGCTTGGAGACGTTGATGACGTGGCGGAGATCGATCGGCGAGGCGATGACGACGACGTCGCAGTCGGCCGCGTCGATCATCTTCTCCATCTCGGCGAGCTGCCCCTCCGAGTAGCCCATCGCCGGCAGCACCGGGCCGACATCGTACGTGCGATAGGTCTCCTCGAGCGTCCCGATCGCGTAGGGGCGCGGATCGACGATCTCCGCCCCGTGCCGGCGGGCCGCGACGACGCCCGCTCCGAACTTCATCTCCCCGTGCGTGAGCGTCGGGCCGTCCTCGACGACGAGCGCCCGCTTGCCCGCGAGGTCGATGCCGTCGTCCACCGTCACGACGCTGTTCGCCTTGATGACGGTGGCGCCCGGGTTCAGCCGGCGGATGGTGTCCTCCAGCTCCCCCACCTGATCCAAAGAGGCAGAGTCCATCTTGTTGATCACGACGACGTCGGCCATCCGCAGGTTGGCCTCGCCAGGGTGGTAGGTCGTCTCGTGCCCCGCGCGGAGCGGGTCGGCCACGACGATGTGGACGTCGGGTCGGAAGAACGGGAGGTCGTTGTTGCCTCCGTCCCAGAGCAGGACGTCGCACTCCTGCTGCGCCTGCTCGAGGATCGCGCCGTAGTCCACGCCCGCGTAGACGACCGTCCCCGCATTGATGTGGGGCTCGTACTCCTCGCGCTCCTCGATCGTGACCTTGTACCGGTCCTCGTCCTCGATCGAGGCGAACCGCTGTACCCGCTGGGCGTTCAGGTCGCCGTACGGCATGGGATGCCGGACGGCCACGACGCGCTTGCCCGCGCTCCGAAGCGTTGCCGCGACCGCCCTGGTCGTCTGGCTCTTGCCCGACCCCGTCCTCACGGCGCACACGGCGACGACCGGCACGCTCGCGTTCAGCATCGTGGCCTCGGGACCGAGCAGGACGAAGTTCGCTCCGGCCGCGAGCGCCTCGCTCGCCTTGTGCATCACGTGCTCGTGCGAGACGTCGGAGTAGGCGAACACGACGTCGTCGACCTTGAGCTCCCGGATCAGCCTCGAGAGCTCGCTCTCGTCGTGAATGCGGATCCCGTTCGGGTATCGGGATCCGGCGAGCTCCGGCGGGTACGTCCGGTCGTTGATGAACGGGATCTGCGTGGCGGTGAAGGCCACCACCTCGTAGCGGCGGTCGTCCCGGTACACCACGTTGAAGTTGTGGAAGTCGCGGCCCGCGGCTCCCATGATCAGGACACGACGCGGCATGGCTCGTCCTTTCGGTGGAAGGGGATCTGATGCGCGGGAAGGCCGGGCGGCCCCGCTCTTCGCCCGTAACGATACCCCGGAAACGAGAGGTGGTACCGTCACGCGATGGGCCGCCATCGGCGCCGGCGGCTTCACCGCGTTCGCCCTGTGGATGGGCGCGGTCAGCGTCATGACGTTCCGGTGGGGCGGCCTCCCGGAAGCGCTCGCTCGGTTCGGGATCCTGGCGCTCGTCCTCACGATCGCCGCCGCGATCCTCGGGGTCCGGCTAGTCCGCCTGGGAGGATCCTTCGAGACGAGCCGACCCCCGTCCTCGACGATGGCCGTGTTCCTCCTCGCGTTCCTCTGCATCCCCACCTGGTGCGTCTGGCTCGGGGCGTCCCTGTCGCGCACCGGGTAGCGACGTCAGGCCGAGAGCCAGCGCCGGCCCTCGGGCTCCCCGCCGCCACGCCGCCGAAGGGCCGGCCGAAGTGGCTCACCGCCACCCCCCAGCGCTCCGCGCGAGGTCGAGCATGCCGGCCCCCTCGAGGATGGCCATGTCCTGCCGGGCGTCGAAGCCCTCGGGGTCGTCGGCGAGAGCGAAGAGCGTCCAGTCGGCCGTTCGCACGAGGGGGGCATCGCGCCCCGAGCCTACCGCCCCGGGTCGAGGCGCTCGAGGTCGGCGGGCTCGTCCACGTCGAGGAGCGTGCGCCGCTCGGGGTCGAGGCCGACCCACCGGTCCTCGGGCACGACGGCCAGTCTCAGCGCGCCCAGGAGCGCCCGGAGGCGCCGCTCGCCGGCCTCGAGGAGCCGCTCTGCCGTCCGCCGAGCCGGCTCGACCGCGACGACGCACGGGAGCGGGCGAAAGGCCGTCCCCTCCTGCAGCGCAACGGCTTCCACGTCCGGTGCCTCGCCCGCCTCGAGGAGGGCCCGCAGCACGGGGACCCGCAGATCCGGCATGTCGCCGGCGGCGACCAGGGCGACTCGGCCTCGGGCCGCCGACAGCCCCGTCGCGAGACCGGCGAGCGGTCCCTGGTCCTCGCGCGCGTCCCGGACGACCCGGACCCCGAGACCCGACGGGACCCCGGGCAGGGAGCCCGCCGCCGCCGCCACGACGACGACGTGGGGGCATACCTCGGCCACACGACCGATCACACCGTTCAGCATCGGTACGCCCCGGTACGGCTCGAGCAGCTTGTCGCGCCCGAAGCGTCTGGACCGGCCGCCGGCGAGGACGATCGCGGTGGCCTCAGCCGGCGAGCTCAGACGGACCCCCGGGGGAGGCAACGGCCGGCCCGCGGCGCTGCGTGAACTGGTAGCCGAACCGCCCCTTGATGCACAGGTGGCCGCTCGTGATGTCGTGATCGAGCGGTGAGGTGACCTTCACGATCTCGTCGTCCTGGACGTGCAGCTCGACGTGGCAGCCGACCCCGCAGTACGGGCAGATCGTCTCCACGACGCGCTGCCGGGACTCGTCCCACATCCCCCGCTCCCGCAGGTCGTGCTCGCTCTTGAACATCAGCGCGCCGGTCGGGCACACGCCGATGCAGTTGCCGCAGTAGACGCACGCGGACTCGGTGAGCGGTACGGCGAACTCGGTGGAGATTCGGGCGTCGAAGCCGCGCCCCGCGACGGCGATCGCGAAGGTGTTCTGGGCCTCGATCCCGCAGGCCTCGACGCACTTGTAGCAGAGGATGCACCGCGAGTAGTCGCGCACGTAGAGCTCGTTGTCCACCTTCACGGGCTGGTGCACGGTGGCCGCCCGCTCGCCGGAGGGCTCCTCGTGGTGTCCGGCGCGGAGCGCATCGCGCTCCCCCGGCCCCGACGGCGGCGCCGGTGGGCCGTGACGCTCGGGCTCGGCGCCGTAGTCCTGCATCCACCGGCGGACGTCCGCGGGGGCGAGCGAGAGGTCCACCGAGCTCGCGAGCAGCTCGAGCACCATCCGGCGCGAGGTCCGGACCCGATCGGAGTCCGTTTGGACCTTCATCCCGGGCTCGACCGGGCGGGAGCACGCGGGCGCGAGCACGCGGGAGCCCTCGACCTCGACCACGCAGACCCGGCAGACGTTCACGGGCGTGAGCGTCTCCAGGAAGCACAGGGTGGGCGTCTCGATCCCCTGCGACCGGCACGCCTGCAAGATCGTGGTGCCCTCGGGCACCCGGACCGGCCGCCCATCGATCTCCAGCTCGATCAGGCGCCTGGGCGGATCCAGCGGAACCGGCCCGCTCACGAAGATCCCCCCTCGAACAGCGGGAAACGTTGCAGGGCAGACTGAACCGCCGAAGCGGCAGTCTGGCCGAGGCCGCAGATGGAGGCGTCCCGCATCACCTGGGCGACGTCCGACAGCAGCCGGAGCTCCTGCTCGCGCGAGCCGATCTCTCGCCCGGCGGCGAGCCGGTGGAGCGCCTCCTCCTGGCGCACCGTCCCCACCCGACAGGGCACGCACTGCCCGCAGGACTCGTCTCGGAAGAAGCGCGCGATCCGCAGCACGACGTCCAGCAGGTCGGCCGTCTGGTCGAAGACCATGACCACGCCCGACCCGAGCGTCACGCCGGCGGCCCTCGCGCCCTCGAACGACAGCTCCAGGTCGAGCGCCTCCGGGCCGACGAACGCGCCGGCCGCCCCGCCGAGCAGGATCGCGCGAAGCTGGCGTCCTTCCCGGACGCCCCCGGCGAGCGCGAGCAGGTCCCGCAGGCGGGTCCCGCACTCGACCTCGTAGACGCCGGGACGCTCCACCGCTCCCGAGAGGCAGAACAGGCGCGTCCCGGTCGACTCCGGCGTCCCGACGCGGGCGAACGCGGGCCCGCCGATCCCGAGCACCTCGAGCACGTTCACGAGCGTCTCGACGTTGTTGATGCCGGTGGGCTTGCCGAACAGGCCGTGCGTGACGGGGAACGGCGGCTTGTTCCGGGGCTCGGCCCGGCGCCCCTCGATCGAGTTGAACAGCGCGGTCTCCTCGCCGGCGATGTACGCGCCGGCTCCCCGCCGCAGCTCGATGTCGAAGCGGAATCCCTCGCCCATGACGTCCTCGCCGAGGAACCCGCGCGCGCGGGCGACCTCGATCGCGCCGGCCAGGCGGCGGTGGGCGAGCGCGTACTCGCCGCGGAGATAGACGAACCCGCGCTCGGCCCCCATCGCGTACCCGGCGATGGTGAGCGCCTCGACCAGCGCGAACGGATCGTGCTCCAGGATCACCCGGTCCTTGAACGTGCCGGGCTCCGACTCGTCCGCGTTGCAGACCACGTAGTGCGGACGGACCGGCTGCCGCGCCACCGCCTCCCACTTCACCCCGGTCGGGAACGCGGCCCCGCCCCGCCCGAGGAGCTTCGAGTCCTTGAGCTCCCGGATCACGCCCTCGGGTCCGAGACGGACCGCCTCGCGGAGCGCCGCGTAGCCGCCGTTCGCACGGTAGTCGTCGAGGCTGCCCGGGTCGACCAGCCCCACCCGACGGAGCAGGCGCAGGCCGGCGCGGCCCGCCTGGTCCTCGGCCTGGGGGGCGCCGGGGGCCGGCACCGGCCGCTCCCAGGGCTCGCCCGCGAGGATCGTTCCGACGCGCTCGGCCGTGACGGGGGCGATCGACCACTGGTAGGGGTCGGCCCCCGCCTGCTCGAACATCGCGGCCGGCGCGCGGTCGCACCGACCCAGACACGAGCTCCGCAGCCACGTCGCGCCCGTCTCGCCCGCGCCCTCGGGACCGAGCCGGCGCTCGAGCTCGTCGCAGAGCTCGACCGCGCCGGCGGTCCGGCAGGCGATGTCGTCGCAGACGTGCGCGACCCTCGCGGGACGCGGCTCGGTGGAGAGCAGCGCGTAGAAGCTCGCCACCCCGTAGGCCTCGGCGGGAGGGATCGCCAGCCGTCGGCAGACGTACCCGAGCCCGCCGCGGCTGATCCATCCCGCGCGCTCCTGCAGCGCCTGGAGCGCCGGCAGGAGCAGGTGCCGCCGCTCCCGGTCGGCGCGTCCCCCGAACGCCACGTGGCCGTCGACTTCCGGGCGCCAGCCACCGCCGTGCCAGCCCGACTCGGGGGGACCGAGCACCAGATCCACCGCCTCGCGCTCCGCCTGACTCGGCTCCGCGTCGATCAGGTGCAGGTCCACTCGCGTCTCCTCATTCGCCCCCTCCGGACCCGGCGCCGACCGCCCGGGCGAGCCGCTCGATCCGGATCGCCGTCGCCTTGAACTCCGCCGTCCCCGACTTCGGATCGGTCGCGTCGATCGTGAGCAGGTTCGTCTGCACCTCGTCGGGGTGGTGCAGGGTCAGGAAGGCCAGGCCCGGCCGGAGCGTGCGGTCGATCCGGATCGGCGCCCGGAGGCTCGCACGCCGCGACGAGACGAGCACGATCTCCCCATCCGAGACGCCGTGGCGCTCCGCGTCCTCCGGAGACAGGCACAGGGCCTCGGGCCGTCGAAGCGGCGACGCGTACAGCTCGGTCTGCACCCCCGTGTTGTAGCCGTCGAGGCGCCGGCCGGTCGTGAGCCGGATCGGGTACTCGGGCGTCAGCTCGTCCACGGGCGGCTCGAAGGCCACGACGCTGAACGGGGCCGGCCGGCCCCGCCGGTCGGGATCCTCCTCCCAGAGCCGGGCATGCAGGAACTTCGTCCCCGGATGAGCCTCGTCGGGGCACGGCCACTGGATCCCGCCCAGCGCCTCCAGGCGTTCGTAGGTCATGCCGCGGTGCATCGGGGAGAGGCTTCGGAGCTCGTCCCACGCGGCCTTGGGGGTGAGCTCGCCCCAGTCCCGTCCGAGGCGCCGGGCGAGCTGGCTGATGATCCAGATGTCGTCTCGCGCGTTGCCCGGAGGATCCAGCGCCCGGCGCACCCGCTGGACCCGCCGCTCGCTGTTCGTGACCGTGCCCTCGGACTCCGCCCACGCAGCCGAGGCCGGCAGGATGACGTCGGCAAGCTGCCCTGTCTGCGTGAGGAAGATGTCCTGAACGATCAGACAATCCAGGCCCTGCAGCAGGCGCGTCGCCCGGCCACCATCGGCCTCTGAGCGCGCGGGGTTCTCGCCGATGACGTACAGCGCGGTGAGATCCCCGCGCTCCATCGCATCGAACATCGCCGAGACGTGCCACCCGTAGGTCGACGGGAGCGTGCAGTCCCAGGCGGCCTCGAACCGGCGCCGCGCCTCCTCGTCGGTGACGACGTCCTGGAACCCCGGCAGCTTGTTCGGGATGGCGCCCATGTCACCGCCGCCCTGCACGTTGTTCTGCCCGCGCAGGGGGGACAGGCCGCTCCCGTACCGGCCCACGTGGCCGGTCAGCAGACCCAGGTTGATGAGCGCCAGGACGTTGTCGACGGCGTTGTGATGCTCGGTGATACCGAGCGTCCAGCACAAGATCGCGCGGTCGGCCCGGGCGTACGCATGCGCGAGATCGCGGATCACCTCCCCGGGCACCCCGGTGACCCGCTCGCCCTCCTCGAGCGTCCAGGGCTCCACCGAGGCCGCGAACTCGTCGAACCCGGTCGTCCCGCGCTCGATGAACGTCGTGTTGTGCAGGCCCGCGTGGATGATCTCGCGAGCCACGGTGTGCGCCAGGGCGATGTCCGAGCCCACATCGAGGCCGAGCCACACGTCCGCCCACTGCGCCGAGGTCGTACGCCTCGGGTCCACGACGTACAGCCGGGCCCCGTTCCGGACGCCCTTCAGCAGATGGTGGAAGAAGATCGGATGCGTCTCGCGCGCGTTCGACCCCCACAGGATGATGAGATCGGTGTTCTCGA
>Ga0070741_10012156_pt1 | contig 15646 bp, 14 predicted proteins | sample Coa_R1_4_FD_66440 | JGI IMG/M metagenome (GOLD analysis project Ga0070741, IMG submission 66440) | Surface soil microbial communities from Centralia Pennsylvania, which are recovering from an underground coalmine fire - Coalmine... | ecosystem: Environmental > Terrestrial > Soil > Unclassified ...
GCGCCTTCGTATCCGACCGCCTGTCTCGCGCACGGAACAGGAAATTCCGGAAAGACTGATCCTTCGAACTTCGGAAAGTGAGGACTAGGATTTCAGGGCGTTCGGAAAATGCCGCTGCAGCACGGCGGTCGGCTGCGCGTAAGCCTCCTGCAAATCGACGCTCCAGTATTTCAATTCGTCGAGCGGGATTCGCACGTCGCTCACCGCGCAGCGCACATAGGTTCCCGGCGAGATGACGCGGAAGTCACCATCCAGATATTGCAGCTGCGCTTCGCCATGACCAGGCGGGCCGGATTTATTGAGCACCGATAAGTTCTCCGAACGTTTCCGTCTGTTTCGCCGTTCAAACGGCATGAACCTGTTAACACAAATAGGGTGGGGTGTCCGCCTGTTAAACCCACTGATTTGTGATGAATCTGGCGCATCGTGCATGTTAGCCTTTTGGGGTGTCGCTGAAACGGGAAGCGCAAGTTAGAAGGGACCACTAACCCGTCCCGGTCCGGCCAAGCCATGCGTCTTTCATCGATCGTCATTGCCTTCGCATTTCTTGCCATGAGCGGTCTTGCCGCGCCCCTGACCGCGCGCGCGGCGCCGCTGCCGCAAGCGATCGAGATTCCCTCCGGATCCGCGGTGCTCCACGCGCAGCTTTTCAAGCCGGAAGGCGGCGGCCCGTTTCCGGTGGTGATCGCGCTGCATGGCTGCGGCGGGTTGAGTAGTCGCTCGGAGCCGGTGCTGCCGCGTTATCGCGACTGGGCCGAGCAATTGCTCAAGGACGGCAAGGCCGTCTTGTTTCCGGACAGCTATGGTTCCCGTGAACTCGGCCCGCAATGCCATCTCAGGGAGCGCAAAATCACCGCCCGCCGCGAGCGCGTGTCGGACATCCTGGCGTCGCGGCAATGGTTGATGCAGCAAAGCTGGGTCGCGCGCGACCGCATCAGCCTGCTCGGCTGGGCCAACGGCGCCAGTGCGCTGCTATGGGCGGTTCGTCCGCAATTGCTGCTGCATCGGGCGGAGCCGGATTTCCGCTCGGCCGTCGCCTTCTATCCCGACTGCCGTTTGTCGTCGCGACTCGGCTGGAGCGCGCGTATCCCGACTCTGGTTCTGATCGGCGCCAACGATGACGTCTCTTCACCGCCGGCCTGCCGTCAGATGGTCGAAGGCGCCCATGGCCGCAGCGCGCTGACACGGATTGTGGTCTATCCCAGCGCATATCACGATTTCGATCGCCCCAATCTGCCGCTTCATGCGACCGATCAGAACACCGACGTCGCCGATCCGGACAAGGGCCATGTCGGCACCGACGCGGATGCGCGCGCCGACTCGCAAAAGCGCGTCGCGGAATGGCTGGCGCGGTGATTCCTCTGGAACCTTAAAAGAGGCTGCCCTGATCGACCGGCTTTGCCGCGCGCTTGGGAGCTGCGGGCTTTACGTCGCGCGCCGCCGGCTGCTGTGACGGTGTCCGCGCCGTCCGGTCTCCGTCCGCCGTCACGCCGACGCGTCCATCGGCGAACTCGATGCTCATGCGCGCACCTGAGGCGACATCGGCGGCGGCATGCATGGGATGGCCGGCTTCGTCGCGTACCAGGGCGTAGCCGCGCGCCAGCACGCCGCGATAGGACAGCGCGTTCAATAGCTGTCCGCTGTGGGCCACGCGCGCGGCAAGCCGTTGCGTCGAGGTTGCAAGCGCGCGGCGGGCGCGTTCCGTCAGGCGAAGCACGCGCTCGCGATCGCGTGCGATGGCCTGACGCTGCGCCTGCGCGTTCGACAATTTCGAAGCCTTCAGGCGGACCGCAAGTCCCGCGAAGCGGTCATTGCGGTTTCGCAGCAGGCTTTTGGCCGAATGCGTGATCCGTTCGCTTGATGCGGTGAGCCGTTGCCGCGCCTGCGCGAGCTGCGCGCGGAGCACGCGCATCGTCAGTCGTCCACTGACGCTGGCAAAATGCCGGAAGTGCGCGTGTGTATTGGCCTTCAGGGCGCGGGGCAGGGTGGAGGTTGCGCCGTCGAGCCGTTGCCGCGGAATCGCGAGCAGTTCGCTCAAACTCGGCAGCGCGCGCGCTGCCGCGCGCAGTTCGTTGCGGCGCATTTCCTGGCCGCGCCGCCAGCACATCATCGTCCGCCGCGCGAGCGAGGCCACCTCCGCCATCAATTCGCTTCGCACGGGAACGGCCATCTCGGCCGCCGCGGTCGGCGTTGGCGCGCGCTTGTCGGCGGCAAAATCGATCAGCGTGATATCGGTCTCATGGCCGACCGCCGAGATCAGCGGGATCATGCTGGCGGCCGCGGCGCGAACCACGATCTCTTCGTTGAACGACCATAGATCTTCCAGCGAGCCGCCGCCGCGGGCCACGATCAGAAGATCAGGCCGCGGAATCCTGCCGCCTTCGGGCAGCGCGTTGAAACCGCGGATGGCGGCCGCGACCTGTTCGGCCGAGCCGTCGCCCTGCACGCGCACCGGCCACACCAGCACGCGGCGCGGAAAGCGGTCTTCCAGCCGATGCAGGATGTCGCGGATGACGGCGCCGGTCGGCGAGGTTACCACGCCGATCACCTCCGGCAGCCACGGCAACAGCTGCTTGCGCGCCTCGTCGAACAGGCCCTCGGCGGCAAGCTTCTTCTTGCGCTCTTCCATCAGCGCCATCAGCGCGCCAATGCCGGCAGGCTCGAGTGCCTCGATCACGATCTGGTATTTCGACGAGCCGGGATAGGTGGTGAGCCTGCCGGTGGCGATGACCTCGAGCCCTTCCTGCGGCTTGAAGCGCATCCGGTAGTGCGTGCCCTTCCAGATCACCGCCTCGATCTTGGCGCCGTCGTCCTTCAGCGCGAAATAACAGTGGCCGGAGGCGTGGGCCCCGCGAAAGCCGGTGATCTCGCCGCGGACGCGGACATGGCCGTAGGCATCTTCCACCGTCCGCCGCAGCGCGGACGACAATTCGGTCACCGTGAATTCGGGTGCGTTGATCAGGGCTTCAGTCGCAGCCATCTCGAACAATCGATTCGGGGGATTGGGGTTTACCCGAAGGTAAGGAGTTTCGCTGCGGACCGCCAACTCCGGACTTGCATTATAGATTACTCTGTATTATAGAGTTCTCTAGATTCAAGCCAAAGGAGCTGGTTCATGTCGAAATGGATTGTCAGGTTTCCCTTTAAAGTCCTGAGCTGGGCCCTGGGCCTCGTGGGGTTTGCCGCGCTGACGCTGACGGCGATGATCGCAACGCCACTGGGGCGCCTGCCTGAGCTGACCTCGATCTCCCAGACCGTGCGCGCAGTCGACCGCAGCACCATGCCGCCGCTGTCGCGATTCTCGGCCCGTGACGGCACTGAACTCGCCTTCCGGCATTATCCGTCCCGCGGGCCGTCGACCGGCAAGATCGCCATTCTCGTCCACGGCTCCGCCGGCTCGAGCGCCGCCGTGCATGCGCTGGCGGACGCGCTTGCCGCGCGCGGGGTGGAAACCTACGCGCCCGATCTACGTGGTCATGGCGGTTCCGGCAGCCGCGGCGACGTTGGCTTCATTGGGCAGCTTGAGGACGACATGGAAGATCTTGTCGCGCTCGTGCGCCAGACCTCGCCAACTGCGCCTCTGACACTGCTCGGCCACTCCGCAGGCGGCGGCTTTGCGCTGCGGGTAGCCGGTTCGCCGATCCAGGATCTGTTTGCGCGCACAATTCTGCTCGCGCCCTATCTCGGCTATGACGCGCCTTCGACCCGCGCCGACTCCGGCGGCTGGGCGCGCGCCGACATTCCACGCTTCCTCGGCCTTGCGGTGCTCGACAGGCTCGGCATCGACTGCTGCGGATCCCTGGAGACGCTGACCTTCGCGGTCCCGGCAAACTCGGAGCGCAACGTCAATCGGACCTATTCCTACCGCCTGATGCGCAATTTCGCGACCCGCGATTATCGTCGCGATCTTGCCGCCACGCGCCATCCGGTCGCGCTGATTGCGGGTGCGGCCGATGAATTGATGTTTGCCGACAAATATGCGGATGCCGTGCACGCAGTTGCCCCCTCGGTCGAGGTCAAGCTGATTGACGGCGTCGACCACATGGGCATTGTCTGTAGTCCGCAAGGCGTCACGGCTGTCGCCGATTACGTCGCGAATGTACGGACAGGATCATGACCGATTTCGGTCCCAGGGAAGCCGAGCAGGCGCTGAGCGATATCAAGGATATCGTTGAGCGCCTGCGCCAGTCTCACATCTACGACATCTCAAGCCAGATCCTGATCGCGGCGGGCGTCCTGGTGCTGGCCGGCAATGTCGCGAATTTCCTGGTTCCCCGCTACGCCGCCGTCATCTGGATCAGCGTCAATGTGCTGAACGTGGCGGTCGCGGCCGCGCTCTCGACCATGGGCGGCAGCAGGACCGGCGTGCAGGCCTTCGACTTCCGGGTGCTTGCCGGGTTCTTGATGTTCTACGCCTTCGGCCTGTTGTGCTGCGACGTGCTCGGCCATTTCGGTCCGCGCGAACTCGGCGCGTTCTGGTCGATCTATTTCATGCTGTTTTATTGTTTGGCCGGGCTCTGGTTCGGCCGCGCCTTCATCGCGATGGGGCTTTCCATCATCGTGCTGACGCTGGTCGGCTACTTCTTCGTCGAGGGAGCTGCATTCCTGTTGTGGATGGCCGCCGTCAATGGCGGCGGGCTGATCCTCGCCGGTCTCTGGATGCGCAGGATCTGATCCGTGGCCGAGCTCGACGACATCATTCATCAGCCGCTTCGCTTGCGGATCATGGCGGCGCTCAATGCATTGCCTTCAGGCGCAGGGCTTGAATTCTCCCGTCTGAAAAAACTGACAGGTGCGACCGACGGCAATCTCGGCGCCCATATCGAAACGCTCGCCAAGGCCGGCTACGTCGGCGTCGAAAAGGCCTTTGTCGGCAAGCGGCCGCAAACGACCGTCACGGCGACCGCCGCCGGCCGCGGCGCCTTCGCCCGTCATGTCGCCTCGCTGCAGCAGATCATCGCGGCATCCGGGGGAAACGGTTGAGAGTCCTCTTGCGGGGATGCGGAGTTTTGTGCGACCGACGTTGAAATGAAAATCCTTTTGCTCGGTTCCGGCGGCCGCGAACATGCTCTGGCGTGGAAGATCGCGGCCTCGCCCCTGCTGACAAAACTCTGGTGCGCGCCCGGCAATGCCGGCATCGCCCGCGAAGCCGAATGTATTGCGCTCGACGTTGCCGACCACGCGGCAGTGATCGCCTTTTGCCGGCGCCAGCAGATCGATCTGGTCGTGGTCGGGCCGGAAACGCCGCTCGCGGCCGGCATCGTCGACGATCTCTCGCGAGCCGGCGTCAAGGCGTTCGGGCCGAGCAAGGCGGCGGCGCGGCTCGAGGGCTCCAAAGGGTTCACCAAGGACCTCTGCACCGAGTTCGATATTCCGACCGGCGCCTACCGCCGCTTCGACAATGCCGCCGATGCGCTTCGCTATGTGCGCCAGCAAGGTGCGCCGATCGTGGTGAAAGCGGACGGGCTTGCCGCGGGCAAGGGCGTTGTGGTGGCGATGACGCAGCGCGAAGCAGAAGCGGCAATCGCCATGATGTTCGACGGCGCGTTCGGCGCGGCCGGCGCCGAGGTCGTGATCGAGGAATATCTCGAAGGGCGCGAGATCAGCTTTTTCGCGCTGTGCGACGGCGAGACCGCTATTCCATTGGCATCCGCGCAGGACCACAAGCGGGTGTTCGATCACGATCACGGACCGAACACCGGCGGCATGGGCGCCTATTCGCCGACGCCCTTCGTCACGCCTGCCATTCACGACCAGATCATGGCCAGGATCATCCTGCCGACAGTCGCCGGCATGAAGAAGCGCGGCACGCCGTTCCGCGGCGTGCTCTATGCCGGCGTGATGCTCACCGCCGCCGGGCCGAAACTGTTTGAATACAATGTGCGCTTCGGCGATCCCGAATGCCAGGTGCTGATGTTGCGGATGATGTCGGACCTTGTGCCGGCGATGCTCGCCGCCTGCGACGGCGAGCTCAGGCATTTCGACCTGCGCTGGTACGCTGAACCGGCCTTGACGGTGGTGATGGCCGCGAAGGGTTATCCCGGCGACTATGTCAAGGGAGGTCGCATCGAGGGGCTGGACGAAGCCGCGCAAATCGAGGGCGTCGAAATCTTCCAGGCAGGCACGATCGCCAAGGACGGCGTCCTTCTCGCCAATGGTGGCCGCGTGCTCAATGTCTGCGCTTCCGGCAAGACGGTCGTCGAGGCACGCGAGCGCGCTTACGCCGCAATCGACCGCATCAAATGGCCGGAAGGATTCTGCCGCCGCGATATCGGCTGGCAGGCGGTCGAGCAGGAACAGGCGCAGAAATAATCTGCGGATAGACCAAGCGTGGAGTGATCGACGATGTCCGATCTGGCTGATCTCTTTCCCGGCTATCGCGCGGAGTGGATCAACACCAAATCCGGCCGCATCTTCGCCCGCGTCGGCGGCAAGGGTCCACCGCTGCTATTGCTGCACGGCTTTTCGGAAACCCATGTGATGTGGCACCGCGTCGCGCCGCAATTGGCCGACCGCTTCACGCTTATCATCGCCGATCTGCCGGGTTATGGCTGGTCGGACATGCCGGAGAGCGACAAGGACCACACGCCCTATACCAAGCGCGCGATGGCGCAAACTATCGTCGAGGCGATGGAGCAACTCGGCCATGTTCACTTTGCGCTCGCCGGTCACGACCGTGGCGGCCGCGTTGCCTATCGTCTTGCGCTCGATCATCCCGGGCGGCTGTCGCGGCTCGCGGTGCTCGATATTCTGCCGACCTATGATTACTGGGAGCGCATCAATCGCCCCTATGCGCTGAAGATCTACCACTGGACGTTCCTGGCGCAGGCCTATCCGCTGCCGGAAACGCTGATTGGCGGCAATCCGGATTTCTTCCTGCGCTTCAAGATGGCGAGCCAGACCAAGTCGAAGAACCTCGACGCGATCGATCCTCGCGCGCTCGAACATTATCTCGCGGCGTTCCGCGATCCGTCGCGCGTGCACGCGATGTGCGAGGATTATCGCGCCGGCGCCTATGCCGACTATGAAATCGACAAGGCCGATCGCGAAGCGGGCAGGAAGATCACGATCCCGATGCTGGCGCTGTGGGGCGATGTCGGCGTTGCGCGCGCGGCTGCGACGCCGCTCGACACCTGGAAGAACTGGGCGACCAACGTTTCGGGCTCGCCGGTCGATTCCGGGCATTTCCTCACGGAGGAAAATCCTGACGTAACGGCGAGATTGTTGCGGGAGTTTTTCCTGGCGGGGTGAGTTCAGTTTCGTCATTGCGAGGAGCCCGCGACAAAATTGCAGAGCAATTTTGCGCTGGAGCGGCGAAGCAATCCAGCTTATTTTTCTGGATTGCATCGCTAATGCTCGCAATGACGGCGGAGAAGAATCACCTCCGCGCCCTGAAAAAATCCCGCAGTAATGTCGCCGCTTCCTGCTCGCCGACCGCCGAATAGACTTCAGGCGCGTGGTGGCAGGTTGCTTGCGCAAAGAAACGCACGCCGGACTCCACCGCGCCGCCTTTGGGGTCGGCCGCGCCGAAATAGAGTCGTCGGATTCTTGCAAACGAAATCGCTCCCGCACACATGGTGCAGGGTTCGAGGGTGACGTAGAGATCGCAATCGGTCAGCCGCTCGCTGCCGGTGATCTCCGCGGCCTTGCGGATCGCCAGGATCTCGGCGTGCGCCGTCGGATCGCGGTCGGTGAGGGTCCGGTTGCCGGCCGTCGCGATCACCTCGTCGCCGCGGACGATCACGCAGCCGATAGGGACTTCACCCGATTTTCCAGCCGTTTCGGCCGCTTTCAGCGCCAAATCCATGAAAGAGGGCGTCATCTTGCCTCGTATCCTCAAAATAAACCTGCTAAGAGGTGCGCCTTCAGCACATGCCGATACCGGTTTTGCGTGAGAGTGCGCCTCGATCCTGCGCACCATTCGATTGTTCTTTAGCCTCCGAAACGAGCCCCTTCATGCCCCGCGACAACGACAAAAACAACGATTCCCGCGGGCGGCGCGACCGCAAGCCCCCCGGCAAGGGCCGATCCGGCGTTCCTCGGGGGCCCGAGAAGAAGTTTGCCAAGCGCGGCTTCGGCGGCAAGACGGAAGGCGAACGGCGGCCCTATGCCGGCAACCGTGACGATCGCCCGCCGCGCCGCGACGACCGGCCATCTCGCCGCCATGAGGACGGTGACAGGCCGCGTCGCAGCTTTTCAGAACGTCCGCGCTTCGATCGCGAAGGCCGCGGCGAAGATAGCGGCAGCCGGCCGTTCAGGCCGCGCGGCGAGCGGAAAGACTTTGACCGCAACGACCGGCCGCCCCGCCGTGAGCGTTCCGAACGCAGCTTCGACGATCGCAAATTTTCGCGCGGCGACGACGACCGCAAGCCGCGCCGTGACTTTTCGGGCCGGCCGCGTTTCGACCGCGAGGATCGCGGTACAGGCGATCGCGGCAAGCGCCCCGTCAAGCCGCGCGGTGAACGGAAAGATTTTGACCGCAATGATCGCCCGCCGCGTCGCGATCGCTCCGAACGCGCCTTTGAGGATCGCAAATTCAGCCGTGGCGATTCTGACCGCAAGCCGCGCCGCGATTTTGCAGACCGTGGTGATAGACGCCCTCGCGATTTCGAAGGACCTGACCGCGGCGAGATGAAGCCCTGGCAGAAGCGGGAGGGCAGACCGCGCGACGATCGCGAGCCATCCGATCGGCCGAAATTCAACCGGCCGCGCTGGGAGAAGCGCGAGGGCGACGATCGCCGCGACAGGCCTCGCCGCGAGCGTCCCGAGGGGCGCATGGATTGGCAGGAGCATCCGCGCAGCGAGGGCCGCTCCTTCCGCAGAGACGACGACCGCCCGCGCCGCGACAACGAGGACGACAGCAAGGTCTTTGCCAAGCGCCCCGCCTTTGGCGGCCGCGGCGCCTATCGCGAACGCAGGCCTGATTTCGACAAGCGCGCCCCGCGCGAGGAACCAAAGCCGAAGAAATCCGGTGAGCGCATCGCCAAAGTGCTGGCGCGCGCCGGTCTTGCGTCGCGCCGCGATGCCGAGGAGATGGTGACGCAGGGCCGCGTTGCCGTGAACGGCCGCATCATCAATTCACCGGCGCTCGATATCACAACCAACGACGTCGTCACCGTCGACGGCGCACCGTTGCCGCCGCGCGAACGTACGCGGCTGTTTCTCTATCACAAGCCGCGCGGCCTGATGACGACCCATGCCGATCCGGAAGGGAGGCCGACGGTATTCGATAATCTGCCGGAAGGCCTGCCACGGCTGATCAGCGTCGGCCGGCTCGACTTCAACACCGAAGGCCTGTTGCTGCTCACCAATGACGGCGGGCTGGCGCGCGCGCTCGAATTGCCTGACACCGGCTGGCTGCGGCGCTACCGCGTCCGCGCCCACGGCGAAGTGACGCAAGCCCAGCTCGACGCGCTGAGGGAAGGCATCGAGGTCGACGGCGTCAAATATGGACCGATCGAGGCGACGCTGGAGCGCGACCAGGGCGCCAATGTCTGGCTGGTGTTTGCGATCCGCGAAGGCAAGAACCGCGAGGTGCGCAACGTGATGGCGCATCTCGGCCTTGAGGTGAACCGCCTGATCCGCACCTCCTACGGTCCTTTCCAGTTGCAGGAACTGGCCGAAGGTGCGGTCGAGGAGGTGAAAACACGGGTGCTGCGCGAGCAACTCGGCGAGAAGGTCGCGGCGCTGGCGGGCGCGGACTTCGGCCTGCCGAGCGAGCGCGCAAGCGCATCGCCGAAAGAAGAGAGCGACACGCCGCGCGGCAAGAAGCCGTTCAAGCCGGCCGGCAAGAGCGCCTTGATCGCCGACAGCAAGGGCCGCCGCGTGCTGGTGCGCCGTACCGGCAGTGAGGAGGCGCGGGCGCGCAACGAGGAGGAGGCCAACGGCTATGGTCCGCCGCGCCGCCCCAAGCGCGGCTATCACGGCAAGCGCGATCTCAAGCCGCGGGATGAATAGGTCGTGCGCGTCGTCGGCGGCAGGCTGAAGGGCCGCAATCTCGCTTCGCCTGCCTCGCGCGATGTCAGGCCGACCGCGGACCGCCTGCGCGAGTCGCTCTTCAATATCCTGATCCATGCCTACGACGATCCGATCTCGGACGCGCGCGTGCTCGACCTGTTTGCTGGCACTGGCGCGCTCGGCATCGAGGCGGTGTCGCGGGGCGCAAAATTTGCGCTGTTCGTCGACAACGGTGCCGAGGCGCGCGCCTTGATGCGCAACAATGTCGAGGCGCTCGGCCTCGGTGGCGTGACCAAAGTCTATCGCCGCGACGCGACCAACCTTGGACCTGCGCATCCGGTCGAGCCGTTCTCGCTGGTGTTCCTCGATCCGCCCTATGGCAAGGGACTTGCCGATCAGGCGCTCGCTTCCCTGCGTGACGGCGGCTGGCTGACGCCGGGGGCTTTGCTGGTGGTCGAGGAAGCGAAGGCCGCTGCCTTCAAAGGACCGGAAGGCTTTTCAGAACTTGAACGGCGCGCTTACGACGACACGGAGTTCGTGTTTCTCAAGGCCTCACCCTGAGGAGCGGAGCGAAGGTCCGCGTCTCGAAGGGTGGGCCGCCTCATCCTTCGAGACGCGCGTGAAGAACACGCTCCTCAGGATGAGGCTGACTTCAGCGCCGTCCGAACAGCTTTTCGATATCGGCGAGCTTCAGTTCGACATAAGTCGGACGGCCGTGGTTGCACTGACCGGAATTGGGCGTGTCTTCCATCTCGCGGAGCAGCGCGTTCATCTCTTCCGGCTTGAGACGGCGTCCGGCGCGCACCGAGCCGTGGCAGGCCATGGTGGCTGCGACATGCATCAAGCGCCGCTCCAGCGGCAGCGCCTCGTCCCATTCGGCCATGTGTTCGGCGAGATCGCGCAATAGTCCGCCGGCATTGGTCTTGCCGAGCAGCGACGGTGTCTCGCGCACGGCGACGGCGCCCGGGCCAAAGGATTCGATCGCAAGCCCGAACGAGGCGAGTTCCTCAGCTCGTCCCAGCAGCCGCTCGACCGTTGCCTCGTCCATTTCGACGATTTCCGGAATCAGCAGGATCTGCCGTTGCACGCCGTTTTTCGCGAGCGATGCTTTCAATTTCTCGTAGACGATGCGCTCGTGCGCGGCGTGCTGGTCGACGACAATGAGCCCGTCACGGGTCTGCGCAACGATATAGGTCTCGTGAATCTGCGTCCGCGCTGCGCCCAGCGGGCTATCGAGCAAATCAGCCGAGGGCTTATCCTGAAATCTCACGTCCGCCGTCGGCGCGCCGACATCGAAGGCGGCCTGACCGGGTTCGGCGAGCGCGGCGGCTGCGGCAGTTTGAAACCCCGGCGACGTGCCGACTGGAAAGGCCGGTGAGCGGCGCCAATCCCAATTCGCTGCTCGTGGCGGAGCGAAAGAGGGACGAAGCGTCTCGATGACCGCGCCACCGCTGTTGGCGGCCGTGCGTTTGCCCTCACGCGCGAGTCCCTCTTTAAGCGCATGCACGATCAGGGCGCGCACAAGCCCGGCATTGCGAAAGCGCACCTCGGTCTTGGCCGGATGAACATTGGCATCGACTTCCCGGGCATCGAGCGTCACGAACAGCGCCACGACGGGATGACGGTCGCGTGGCAGATAATCCGCGTAGGCCGCGCGCACCGCGCCAAGAATGAGCTTGTCGCGGACTGGTCTGCCGTTGACGAAGAGATATTGGCCGAGCGCGTTCGCCCTCGTCAGAGAGGGACTGGCGGCAAATCCCTCGACGATGACGCCCTCGCGTTCGGCGCGGACGTCGATAGCGCAGCTTCGAAAATCCGCGCCGAGAATGTCGCCGAGCCGCGTCAGCTGGCCGGGCGCGCCAGGCAAAGCCGCCGCCCAAGTGACGGGGCTGCGTTCCTCGCCGGCGAGTGTGAAGGCGATGTCGGGCCGCGCCATCGCAAGCCGCCGCACCACTTCACGGATTGCCTCCGCTTCGGTGCGATCGGTCTTGAGAAATTTCAGCCGCGCCGGCGTCGCATAAAAGAGGTCGCTGACCTCGACGCGGGTGCCTTGCGACAAAGCGGCCGGTGCAATCGCCGATTTTGCTCCACCTTCCACCGACAGCGACCATGCGTGCGGCTCGCTGGCGTGGCGAGTCGCGATGTTGAGTTTCGCCACCGCTCCGATCGAGGGCAGCGCCTCGCCGCGAAAGCCGAGCGTGCGGATGCGTAACAAATCCTCGTCGTCGAGCTTGGAGGTGGCGTGGCGTTCCACCGACAAAGCGAGATCGGCATGGGTCATGCCGCCGCCGTCGTCGGTGATGGCGATTTTTCGCCGGCCGCCGCCGTCGGTGAAGATATCGATCCGGCTCGCACCGGCATCGATCGCGTTCTCGACCAGTTCCTTGACCACGCTCGCCGGACGCTCCACCACCTCGCCCGCGGCGATGCGGTTAACGACCTGTTCGGGCAATTGGCGGACGGGCATTCGGCTCACTCGCAGCAGAGACCGGCTAATTTAGGGGCTTTTTCAGCTTTCGGGGAGGGCGATGCCCAAGGCGTCCCCAAGACATCGCCAAGACATCGTCAAGACATCCCCACTGCTTTAATCGTCAAAACCCCTTGAGCCGCGCCTTGCCTTGATGTCGCCGCGGCGTTTTTTGCCCTCGAGCCGGCGATGCTTCGACGCGAGCGTCGGGCGCGTCGCGCGCCGGGGCGTGGGACGTATCATCGCCTCGCGCAACAGCTCGACGAGCCGCTCGATCGCGTCGCTTCGATTGCGCTCCTGGGTGCGGAAGCGCTGGGCGTGAATGACGATCACGCCATCCTTGGTCATGCGCTGGCCGGCGAGCCGCACCAGCCGCAAAGCCGCATCCTCGGGCAGCACGATCCGTCGGGTATCGAACCGCAATTGCACGGCGGTCGAGAGCTTGTTGACGTTCTGTCCGCCGGGTCCGGAAGCGCGAACAAAGGAAATATCGAGATCGTTTTCGTCGATCCAAAGGTCGCGGGCAATCCGCAGCATGGCGTCACCGGAGAGGCGATTCCACGATGGAATCGCGTTTGGTTCCGGAGAATAGCGGTTTTACGCGCGAATTGCTCGAAGGACCTAATTCGCCTTCGCCGGGATCGTGGCTGCGACCGGCTGGGCCGTCGCCTGCAATGCCCGGCCGACGATGACGGTCAAAAGACCATCGCCCCACAGCCTGCGCGCAACCTGCCTGGCCTGGTCGATTGTGACCGCATCGACCATGGCATTGCGCCGCTCCAGATAATCGATCGGAAGGTTATCGAGCTGGTATTGCAGCAAGGCCGAGGCGAGCTTTGCCGACGTATCGAGCGAGAGCAGCCGCGAGCCCTTCAGGTAGGATTTCGCCTCATCCAGCTCCTGCTCGGTCGGGCCATTCTCAGCCATGTGCCGCACGACGCTTGTGATCGCATCGACCGTTTCGCTGGCTCGGTCGGCCCGTGTCCCGGTCGATCCTACGAACAGCGCGGAATGGTCCATCCACGCCAGCGAGCCTGAGACCGAATAGGCAAGGCCGCGTTTCTCGCGCACTTCGCGGTAGAGCCGCGATCCCGATCCGCCGCCGAGAATGTGAGTAACGACGTAGGCCGCCATGAAATCGGGATCGTTGCGCTTGATCCCGGGGTCGCCGAAGGTCACCACGGTCTGCGGCACGTCGAGCGGGATGAATTCGCGCTGCGGCGGCTTGCCGGCCACGACGTCCGCGACCGCCGTGAGCTTCGACTTCGCAGGCAAGGCCCCGAATGTGCGGTCCAGCAGCGCGCCGAGCGAAGCGGCGTCGATGTCGCCGACCACGGCAACCTTCAGATGTTCTTTTGTGAGTACCCGAGCGACATAGTCCTTCATGTCGGCGATGGTGATCGCGGGAACGGTTTCCAGCGTGCCTCCGGACTGATGGCCGTAGGGATGATCGCCATAGGCGGTTTCCAGGAACTTGCGGGTGGCGAGCGAGCCCGGGTTGGTCGTCTCGCGCCTCAGGCCGGAGATGAGCTGTGCGCGAATGCGCTCGACATCGGTGCCGTCGAAGTGCGGCGAGGTCAGCGAGGTCCGCAGGAGATCGAAGGCTTCGTCCTTGTTGTCCTTGAGCATGCGCAACGAGCCGCGGAAATAGTCCCGCGTGACGCTGAAGCCGAGCTCAATGGCGCGCCGGTCGAGATGTTCGTGGAAGCTGCGGGAATCGAGGTCCCCCGAACCCTCATCAATGAGGTCGGCCACCATATTGGCGAGGCCGGCCTTGCCGTCCGGGTCCTGCGCGGCGCCGCCATACATGGCAAATTCCATGGCGACGAGCGGCACGGTGGCATCCTGCACGAACCAGGCCTCGATCCCTCCCGGTGAAATCAGGTGCTGGATTTTCGCGGCGGCGTGCGAAGACGCCGGCAGGACCACCATCGCGGCCAGCCACACGCCAAACACAAGCCCCTTTCGCGCCGCGCCGATCTTGAGGAAGGTCACGATCGCTTCTCCGTGTGTTTGGGCGTTTCGTCCTTGATGAGATAGCCGGTGACCGAACGCTTCTTGTCGAGCCATTTTTGCACGGCCGCGCGCACCTGGTCGGCGGTGACGGCGCGAATGCGCTCGGGCCACTTCCTGATGTCGTCGATGCTCAGTCCGGTCGTCATCGCACCGCCGTACCAGCGGGCAAGGGTCGCCTGGTTGTCCTGGGCGTAGACGGTTTCGGCGATGAGCTGCGTCTTGACGCGCTCGAGATCCTCGGAACGGATGCCGTTCTCGCCGATATCGGCGATCACGTCGTCGATCGCCTGTTCGACCTGAGCGAACGTCACGCCGGGCCGCGGCGAGGCCGAGATCGAGAACTGCGTCGCGTCGAGCGAGATGCCCTGATAGGCGGCGCTGGCGCTCACGGCGAGCGGCTTGTCGACCACGAGGCGTCGATAGAGATAGGAATTGCTGCCGCCGCCCATCAGCTGCGCCAGCACGTCCAGCGCGGCGCTCTCGCCGGCTGCGGCGGTGGTGGCGGACGGCACCAGATAGTAACGCCGCAGACCCGGCTGTTCGACGCGTGGATCGGACAGGGTCACCGTGCGCGGCGCGGCCGGCTCCGGCTCCTGCGGACGAATTCGCTGCGCCGGTATCGCCGGCCGCGGCGCTACGACACCAAATGTCCGCTCCGCCATCGGGCGCACGTCATCCGCATCGACGTCGCCGGCAACCACAAGGATGGCGTTGTTCGGTGCATAAAAACGCTTGTAGAAGGCCAGCGCGTCTTCGCGATTGAGCTTCTCGATTTCCTGATGCCAGCCAATCACGGGCCGGCCATAGGGATGGTTGAGGTAAAGCGCCGCCATGATCTGTTCGGTGAGCCGCGCCTCGGGGTTATTGGCCACCCGCATGTTGAATTCTTCGAGCACGACGTCGCGCTCGGGCAATACGTTTTCGTCCTTGAGGACGAGGCCGGTCATGCGATCGGCCTCGAACTCCATCATTTTGCCGAGCTCTTCGCGCGGCACGCGCTGGAAGTAGCCGGTGTAATCGGCTGATGTGAAGGCGTTCTCGTTGCCGCCGATCCGTTGCACGACTTGGGAAAATTCGCCGGCCGGGTGCTTGGCTGTGCCCTTGAACATCAGATGCTCAAGAAAATGCGCAAGCCCTGACTTGCCCGGCGTTTCGTCGGCGGAGCCGACCTTGTACCAGATCATCTGCGTGACGACCGGCGTGCGG
>Ga0070741_10012157_pt1 | contig 15645 bp, 14 predicted proteins | sample Coa_R1_4_FD_66440 | JGI IMG/M metagenome (GOLD analysis project Ga0070741, IMG submission 66440) | Surface soil microbial communities from Centralia Pennsylvania, which are recovering from an underground coalmine fire - Coalmine... | ecosystem: Environmental > Terrestrial > Soil > Unclassified ...
CTGGCCCTGGTTTCCCCGCTCGCGGTAGTGGAAGCGCAGGCCACGCAGCTCAACGTAGGCGTCGGAGACCATCGCGGGCCTAAGATAGCAGACGACGCCAGGGCAGACAATAAAAAACGCTGCGGAATGTGTTAACATCGTTGTTACACAGCTGCTGAATTTCGGCTGTATCCGTAGGTTCAATGCAGAGACTCAAGAACGTTTCGCTGCTGAGTATCGCCAAGGAAACCGCGCTGGTCCTTGGCGCTTACCTTGTCTACTTCCTGGTGCGCGGCTTCACCCAGGGTAGCCAGTCAGAGGCAGTAGCGAACGCGCACAAGATGATCGCTACGGAGAGGGACCTGGGCATCCTCTGGGAACCCTCGATGCAAGCGGCGATCATCAGTGAGCAGACGCTGGTCACGATTTTCAACTGGATATACGTTTGGGGCCACTGGCCGTTCATCGGCCTGGTGGCGCTGGTCATGTTCATCTATCGGCCGGACACCTATCGCCTGATCCGCAACGCCTTCTTCATCTCCGGGGCAATTGGCCTGATCATCTTCATGACCTTCCCCGTGGCGCCGCCGCGGCTCATCGATAACGACGTGGTGGACACGGTGAAGCTTTACTCCACGGCTTACCGGTTGCTGCAGCCGCCCTCGCTGGTTAACCAGTACGCCGCTGTTCCCAGCTTCCATTTCGGCTGGAACCTGCTCATCGGTGTTGCGCTGTTCCGGCAGTTCCACATCGTTTGGGTGCGCCTGCTCGCCGTGGCGATGCCCGCCCTGATGTTCCTGGCCATCGTTCTGACAGCCAACCACTTCATCCTGGACGCAGTCATCGGCGGCGCGATCGCCTTACTTGGGCTCGGGATCGCCTGGCTGTTGCGCCGCGCTCAGCGGGAGATGTGGTTCGCGCGAATCAATCCTCCGCTCGCCCTGACCCGTCGTTAGGCGCGGACGACCTTCACCCTGAGCAGCCGGTCCTGCAGCGTCTGGCCCGTGCGGTCCCAGAGCAGACAGACGTATCCCAGCAACGAGGCCGCAAACACCGCGAGCGACCCCCAGATGATCGCGTAGTCCAGGCCGTTGTAGCCGGCAGCCGGCGGATCGCTGAAGCCGCTGACCGGCAGCACCAGCGCCGAGGCGAGGAACGCCGCTGTCAACGCGCCCCGGCTCGCGGCCTGGTAGGGGCCGGCGCGGCCGCCGTCCAGTCGCGTGGCCCGCAGGCCCAGCAGCATCATGGCGGGCGAGCGCCCCAGCATCCAGAACGTCCCGAAGACCGCCGCCAATATGGCCAGGAAAGCCGGCACCCAGAGGAGGTCAGAAAGCTGCGTCTGCTGTGATTCGTCGGGCACGGATGCGCCGCCCGCGCCCAGAACGCTGGCGACCACGGCCGTCAGCAGGGTCAGCGGCAGCAGCATTATCAACACGTCCAGCGTGAACGCCAGCATGCGGCGCGGCAGGCTGGCCCGGACGCCAGCGGTCCGCGTTTCCGTCCCGGCGGTCATGCGTCAATGATAGCCTGACCAGGCTCACGGAGCTTGTGAAATGCTAGACTAGCGGTGCACAGAGGGAGAGAGGACGGCGGGAGGATGCGCGAAGGACTGGTCATTGAGGCCAGGGGCGTACACAAGACCTACCACGGCGACCGGGTACAGGTGCAGGCATTGCGCGGCGTTGACCTCAACGTCAGCCGCGGCGAGATGGTCGCGATTATGGGCCCCAGCGGCTGCGGCAAGACGACTCTGCTGAACTGCCTCTCCGGCCTGGACAACGTCGACGCGGGCGAGATTTGGGTCGAGGGGACCAACATCCAGAAGCTCTCCGACCGCGAGCGCACCGGGTACCGAGCCCGCCGCATGGGCTTCGTCTTCCAGTTTTACAACCTGCTGCCCGTGCTTAACGCTGTCGAAAACGTGGAGCTGCCGTTGCTGGTGGCCGGCGTCGGCGCCCGCGAAGCCCGGGAGCATGCGATGCGGGTGCTGGAGCTGGTGGAGCTGGGCGATCGGGCGGCTTCCCGGACGGCCGAGCTCTCCGGCGGTCAGCGGCAGCGTGTGACCATCGCGAGAGCGCTGGTCAACGACCCGGCGATCATCTGGGGCGACGAGCCCACCGGCGACCTCGACAGCGAAACCGCCGAAGAGATCATGGACCTCTTCCAGCGCCTTAACCGCCAGAACCAGCAGACGTTCGTCCTCGTTACGCACTCCGATGAGGTCAGCCGCCGCACTCACCGCATCGTGCGCATGCGGGACGGCCGCATCGTTACGGAGGAGCGGGTAGAGCGGGCCTCCGCAACAACCTCAGAGGGGTAGGCTGTGCATAGCCTCTTCGGCATACCCATGGGCGGCTTGCTGCAGGTCTGCGCCATCGCCTTCGGCCTGGCGATGGGAGTGGTTATCGTGCTGGCTCTGCGCCGGCGGGTTCTCCTCAAGCTGGGCCTGAGACACGCCCCGCGACAGCCGGGGCGAACCGCCCTGATTATCGGTGGGCTCATGCTGGGCACGCTGATTATCTCGGCGGCTTTCAGCACCGGCGACACCATGACGAATACGGTGCGCTCTTCGACGCTGAAAGCGCTGGGCAACATCGACGAGATTGTCTCCGTCCAGACCTCAAATACGCAGAACACCCCCTTTACTGACACGCAGAAGCAGGTCGACTACATCGACCAGTCGGTCTTCCCGCGGGTGGAGGAGGCGGCCCGCTCCACCGGCCTGGTGGACGGCGTGGCGCCCGTCATCATGGACCTCGTTGCGGTTCAGGACAGCACCACCCGCCAGAACGAGCCCCGCGTCACCCTGTTTGCGACGGACCCGGCCAAGATGGAAGGCCTGGGCAGCATCCGCGCACACGGCGGCGGCCCGGTCTCTCTGGCGGATCTGGCCCCCGGCGAAGTCTACCTTAACGACTTCGCGCGCAAGGAGCTGAAGGCCAGCCCCGGCGACGAGCTACTGGTCTTCGCCTCCGGCCGGCCGAACCTGTTGCGCGTCAGGGCTATCGTCGACTACGACGGCGGCGGCGGCACCGAGTCCGGCATGCTGATGTCGCTCCCGGCGGCCCAGGAGCTGCTGGGACGGCAGGGCCTGATCCGCTACATCGTCATCTCCAACCAGGGCGGCCCGCTCTCCGGAGTCGGCAAGACGGACCAGGTGATCGACGCGCTGAAGCCCGTGCTGACGCCGTTGGCCCTGGAGGCGCAGCCCACAAAGCAAGACGCGCTGGACTTCGCGGAACAGCTGGGCAACGCTTTCCTCTCCGTCTTCACGGCGTTCGGGGCCTTCTCCATCATCGCCGGCTTCATGCTGATCTTCCTGATCTTCGTCACGCTAGCAGCCGAGCGGAAGACGGAGATGGGCATATCACGAGCGATAGGAACCCAGAGGCGGCAGCTGGTAGAGATGTTCCTCTTCGAAGGCGTCCTCTACGACCTGGTGGCGGCCGCCGTGGGAGCGGCGCTTGGCGTGGCCGTGGCCTACGGTATGGTATTCGTGCTGGCTCGTGCTTTCGCCAACTTCGGTATCGACATCAAGCATGAGCTGCGGCTGCAAAGTCTGGCGATCGCCTACATGCTGGGGATGCTGCTAACGTTTGCGGTCGTCGTGGTCTCGGCCTGGCGGGTCAGCGTGCTCAACATCGTGACGGCCATCCGCGATCTGCCGGACCCCGTGCGGCCGCGTCGTTCGCGGCGAACGCTCTTCCTGGGGATAGCAGCGCTGGGGATCGGCCTGCTCATGATCCTGGGCGGCATCAATTCGCTCAACGCGACGCTCTTCCACATGGGGATATCGCTATGCGTGGTCTCGCTGGTGCCGCTGTTACGACGGCTTGGCTTCGCGGACCGGGTGGCTTACACGATTCCCGCCATTATCCTGCTCACCTGGTGGCTGCTGCCCTTCAATACGCTGGACTTCATACTGCCGCACTTCAAGTCTGACATCTCGCTGTTCATCTTCGCCGGTGTGATTCTGGTGCTGGCGTCCAGCTGGCTGGTGATGTACAACTCAGACCTGCTTTTGCGCGCCCTCTCCGCTCTGCTTGGCCGGACGAAGGCGCTGGCGCCGGCGGTCAAGACGGCCGTCTCTTACCCGCTGACCAATCGCTTCCGCACCGGCATGACGCTGGCGATGTTCACGCTGATCGTCTTCACGCTGGTGGTGATGGCGACGGTTAACCACGCCTTCGTGCAGGCCTATAACGACATCGACGCCTTCTCCGGCGGCTTCGATGTCCGTGCCACCACCGTTCGGGCCAACCCGATACGGGATATGCCGGCCGCGGTGCGCAACTCAAACTCGCTGAATCCGGACGATTTCACCGCCATCGCCAGCGAGTCGGTTTCCTTCCTGGAGGTGCGGCAGGCCGGCGATCCGCAGTTCCACGATTATCCCTTGCTGGGCCCGGACGATAGCTTCCTGGCGAACACGACCTACGGCTTCACCATCCTGGCCCGCGGCTACAACAGTGATCGCGAGGTCTGGGAAGCGATGGCACGCGACCCCACGCTGGCTGTCGTGGATACCCTGGCGGTGCCGCGGCGCGAGGACTTCCAGGTGGGCGCGGCCCGGCAGGAGTTCAAGCTGAAGGGCTTCTATCTGGAGGACGATTCCTTTGACCCGGTGCCGATCGAGGTGCGCAACCCTGCTACCGGCAACGTCGCGCGCTTTACCGTGATCGCCGTGCTCAAGCCGAACCCGGGTCCGCTGATGGAAGGCGTCACGATCTCCAACCGTGGCGTGCTGGCCGCCTTCGGGCCGGACGCGGCGACTCCGGTGGTATACCTGTTCCGCTTGAGGCAGGGCGTCAACGCCAAGGCGACAGCACAGGCGCTGGAGAGCGCCTTCCTGGACAACGGTATGGAGGCCAAGTCGCTCAGGGAGGAGCTGGACAAGTTTGTTGGCACGCAGCTGACGTTCAACTGGATCCTGCAGGGGTTCATGGGCCTGGGGCTGGTCGTCGGGGTGACGGCCCTCGGCGTGATCAGCGCCAGGGCCGTCGTCGAGCGGCGACAACAGATCGGCGTGCTGCGTGCCATCGGCTTTCAGCGCTGGATGGTGCAGACGGTGTTTCTGATGGAGTCCAGCTTCATCGCGCTCACCAGCATCGTCGTCGGCCTGGCATTGGGTCTGATCATCTCGCGCAACGTCATCGCGTCGGAGTCATCGACGACGGAGGGGATCAGCTTCGTGGTGCCCTGGCTCAACCTGGGTCTGATCTTCGGGATCACCTACGTCGTCGCTATGGCCGCGACGTTCATCCCCGCGCGACAGGCCTCCCGCGTGCTGCCGGCGGAAGCGCTGCGCTATGAGTAGGTGGGCCCGCCGCTCGCGCTGATCCAGCCGAAGCGCGGGTTATCCGTCACCCTGAGCGAATGACAGGCGCAGCAAGCCGCTAGGTGCCGATGTTGCGGCAGCCCTGCGGCAGCGTCACCGATAGCCCCGCCACGTAGCGCTCGATCAGTATCGGGTCAGGGATGTCCAGCGCGCCGCTGCAGTTCACGTCGCCCAGGTACAAGCAGTTCGCTGTGACCGGATTGCCGCCCAGCACGTTCAGCTCGAGTATCGCGTCGACCAGGTTGACGATGGTGTTGCAGTCGACGTCGCCGGAGAGGCCCGGCCCGGGCGTCACCGTCGGAGAAGCCGTGGCCGTCGGCGAGGGCGAAGGCGTGGGTGAGGGCGTGGGTGATGGCGGCGGGCCGGACGCCGGGTAGAGGAAGGCGGCGCCGTTGGCGTCATCGGCGCACGGAGTGTGCTGGACGCCGCCATAAACGGCAGCCATCACCGGACAAGGGGTGGGGCAGCCGCTGCTGGAGCCGGGCGGGTGCCCAAGGCCGATAACGTGGCCGTACTCGTGCAGCAGCACCGTCTGCAGGTCGACTTCGTTGCCTACTTTACAGCCGGAGGGGCTGGTAACCCAGGTGAACATCGACTGGTTGGTCTGTATCTCGACGTCGGCATCGAGGATATTCGAGCCGCTGGTGCAGGTAAACGTCGTAGCCAGGATGCCGGGATTATTAGAGCCGCTGACGATGCCCCAGGTTGTATCGAAAAAGCCGTCCGGCGGGGGGGAGCCAACGCACCCATCGGCGCCGCTGACCCGTCCGGTGCTGGCCAGCGGCTGGAAGTCGATCGAGGAGGTAGGCAGGTTTTCCCAGGCGTTGAAAGCGGCCTGAGAAGCGGCCGTGACATCGGAAGCATTCAGCGCCGGCGGCTTGCTGCTGCTGGCGTTGATGTAGACCGCCTTCGGGAACTGATCCCTAGGGCTAGTGGCTGAGCAGGTGGTCAAGCACCGGAAGTCGCTGCTGATCGCCGTCAGGCTGTCCGTGCTGGCCTGCAAGTCCTGCCAGGTCCTATCGCCAACCGGGCCCCTCTCGCCGTGCGCCACCCGTGCCACTTCGTCAACGACAGCGTTGCTGGCGGCGCCGGAGCCCAACGAGAGCTTGCCCTGGAACCCCTCGACCACATAGAGGCCTTGCGCCAGGTCCTGCCGCAGGAAGGCGACAACGTCCTCGCCGACCGTGAACTCCGGGCTTATGCCCACGCTCAGCCGGTACTGGCCGAAGCTGCCGCCCTGGACCGCAACGGTTACAGCCGGCAAGGGGCTGCTCAGCTGGTCCTTGAAGGTCTGTGTTGGCTGGATCGTGATGAAGGTGTAGATGCTGTCGCTGACGGTGCAGCTCTGCAGCGAGCGTACGGTGCCGCGGACAACCAGGTCTGAGCCATCGACCAGGTCTGCCAGCTTCACCGGCAGCATGAGGCCGCCGCCGTCATCGCTGGTCAGGGAGGAGCCCTGGTCGCGCGGGGCCTCGCAGCGGGGGGTCGTGTCGGCCTGGGCGCGGACGCCGGTGGTGGCGCTCGGCCCGGCCGAGAATACGGTGAGCGCTGTTGCCAGCGCCAGCAGCGAGACAACCAGTGCCGCCAGTCCGAAACGCCTCATAGCAAGTACCCCGGTCATGAAAAAGTGCTCCAAATACAACAACGCGCGGGTGGAGGGAGATGTTACGTCTAGACTAGCGGCCCGCTTCCCCTGGCGAAACCGTGCTCGCCGTTAATATATCTTGCAATTAGGCACTGCAAGGCAAGGGATGGGCGCCGCACGGGGCAGCTTTGTTGCGGCATCTATCGAGCTTCCTGAGCCAGGCTGCTATACTCGCGAATTAGCGAGTCGTCGGCCGCAGATTGGGGGCAGTAATTGCAGACCTCATTCACACTCAAGATCGTCTACAGCCTGATCCTGGCCATCCTGGTAGTGATGTCGCTTGTCTTTGGCATCCGCGCCTTCTGGGACGGCCCGGAGGCGGGGGCCAAGGCCAGCTTCCAGACCTACGTGGGGGATCGCGCGGATTACCATCGCGACGTCTTCATCGCGACGACGGCTATTGGCCTGGCATTTGTTGTCGTGGCGGTCGCGTCGCACCCACGCTGGGAGCCGCTGCCGCTGGCCTTCCTCTTGAGTGGCCTTGGCGTCATGCTTTATGGTCTATTCGTGGGCTTGGAGGACATCGGCAGGAACAAGGAGGCCTTCTTCGCGATGGCCGCTGCGTCTATGACGGTCGTTTTCGGCGCCGGCTTCTGGTTTCTGGCTCGACCACGGCCGCCGGATTAGCAATGGCAAATCAACCAACCAAGACCATCGAGGCGCTCCTCCAGGAGGTACGCACCTTCGCGCCGCCGCCGGAGTTCGCGGCGAATGCCATCGCGCGCGACCCGGAGGTCTATGAGCGCGCCGCCGGCGACCCGCAGGCGTTCTGGGCGGAGATCGCGCGGGAGCTGCACTGGTACCGGCCCTGGGACAACGTCCTGCAATGGGACCTGCCCTTCGCGCGCTGGTTCGATGGCGGCCGCACCAACATCGCTTACAACTGCCTGGACCGCCATCTCTCCGGCGATCGCAAGAACAAGGCCGCGATCGTCTGGGAGGGCGAACCGGGCGATAGCCGCGTCCTCACCTACTGGGACCTGCACCGCGAGGTCTGCAAGTTCGCCAACGTCCTCAAGAGCCTGGGCGTGAAGAAGGGCGACCGCGTCACCATCTACCTGCCGATGGTCCCGGAACTGGCGATCGCGATGCTGGCCTGCGCCCGCATCGGCGCGCCGCACAGCGTCGTCTTCGGCGGATTCAGTGCCGAAGCCCTGCGCGACCGCATCCGGGACGCCGATTCCCGCCTGCTGATCACCGCCGATGGCGGCTACCGCCGCGGCTCGGTGGTGCCGCTCAAGCAGAATGCAGACGAAGCGCTGAAAGAGGCGCCGGAGGTTGAACGCGTGGTCGTGGTCAAGCGCACCAACAGCGAGGTGCAATGGCGCGGCGGCCGCGACCTCTGGTGGCACGACCTTATGGCCATCGCCTCGGCGGACTGTCCGGCGGAGGAGGTGGAGGCGGAGGACGTCTTGTTCCTGCTCTACACCTCCGGCACCACGGGCAAGCCCAAGGGCATCGTTCACAGCACCGGCGGCTACATGGTCGGCACTTACGCCACCACGCGCTGGATATTCGACCTCAAGGAGTCGGACACCTACTGGTGCACCGCCGATATCGGCTGGGTCACGGGCCACAGCTACATCGTCTACGGCCCGCTGCTTAACGGCGCCACCAGCCTCATGTTCGAGGGAACGCCGGATTACCCCGCGAAGGACCGCTTCTGGGACGTCGTCGAGAAATTCGGGGTCAACATCCTCTACACCGCGCCGACTGCCATCCGCACCTTCATGCGCTGGGGCGAAGAGTGGCCAGGGCGGCACGACCTCTCGTCGCTGCGGCTGCTGGGCAGCGTCGGCGAGCCGATCAACCCGGAGGCCTGGGTCTGGTACTGGCAGCACATCGGCGGCGGGCGTTGCCCCGTCGTCGATACCTGGTGGCAGACGGAGACCGGCTCCATCCTGATCACGCCGCTGCCAGGTCTGACCAACCTGAAGCCGGGGTCGGCCACGCTACCCTTTCCTGGCATCGACGCAGATGTTGTCGACGAGGCCGGCGAATCGGTCCCTCCCGGCGGTGGCGGCTATCTCATCATCCGCGCGCCCTGGCCCTCGATGCTGCGCGGCATCTGGGGCGACCCCGAGCGCTATCGCGAGCAGTACTGGAGCCGCTATCCCGGCGCGTACTTCACCGGTGATGGCGCCCGCCGCGACGAGGATGGCTATTTCTGGCTACTCGGCCGCGTGGACGACGTCCTCAACGTTGCCGGCCATCGTATATCCACCATGGAGGTGGAGAGCGCCCTGGTAGACCACCCGACCGTCGCGGAGGCGGCCGTCATCGGCCGCAGCGACGAGATCAAAGGCCAGGCGATCTGGGCGTTCGTTACGGTGAAGGAGGGCATCGCCGGGCAGAATGAGCTGGCGGAGGAGCTGCGGGAGCATGTCTCCCACAAGATCGGCGCCATCGCGCGGCCGCAAGAGATCGTCTTCGCCGCTGAGCTGCCCAAGACGCGCAGCGGCAAGATCATGCGGCGCCTGCTGCGGGACATCGCGGAAGGGCGGGCGCTGGGAGACACGACTACGCTCTCCGATCCAGCTGTGGTGCAGGCTCTGAAGTCGCAATACGACGAAAGTTGACCGCGAGGTTGAATTTACGCTTTTGTTAGCGTAAATTTTCGCCTAGAGCCATTATCTTCTGACAAGTCAGAGCGTTAGAATAGGCGAAGCAAACAATGGGTGCATTAATGAACGACGACGTTTTTGAGCCGGCCGTAATGGCGTTCTTCAACGCCAACCACATGCTCAACCCGCTGCGGGTACGCTACTGGGAGAGCTGCGGCCTCACCATGCCGCAGCTCCGCCTGCTGTTCATCCTCCGCGTGGAGGACAACATCCCGGTCTCCAGCCTGGCCGAGCAGATGCGGGTGGCGCCGTCTACCATCAGCGGCCTCACCGACCGGCTCGTGCGAGAGAACCTGATCTACCGTCGCGATGACCCCAACGACCGGCGCGTCGTGCGCATCTGCCTGACCGACGAAGGCCGCAGCGCCATCGACCAGATCGACGCCATGAGCCGCGCCCACCTGCGAGAGGTCTTCAGCCGCATGAGCGAGGAAAGCCTGCTGCAGCTCACCCGTCTGTTGGAGGAGCTGCTGGAGGCCGAGGCGGCTGTGGAGGCGCAGCAACAGCTGGTCTAGCCGCCCCTAATAGCGGAACGCCCCAGCACTGCGGCCGCATCCTCCGGCCGATGCTTTCTCTATGCAACGATGCCTGAAGTAGCGCCCTACGGCTCCTGGAAGTCCCCAATCAGCGCCGATGTTGTCCTGGCAGGCGCGGTTCGCCTGAGCCAGGTACGCCTCGACGGCGCTGACGTCTACTGGATCGAGGAGCGCTCTGCGGAGGGCGGACGTCACGTCCTTGTACGGCGCACGCCTGGCGGGCAGATTGCGGACGTCACCCCGCAGGGCTTCAACGCCCGCAGCCGCGTCCACGAGTACGGTGGCGGCGCTTACACCGTCTCCAGGGGCAGCGTCTACTTCTCGAACTTCAGCGATCAGCGGCTCTATCGCCAGGCCGATCCCACCGCCGAGCCGCAGTCGCTGACCCCGGACGGCAATATCTGCTACGCCGATGCCATCGCCGATGAGGCGCGGGGCCGCCTGATCTGCGTGCGAGAGGACCGCCGCAGCTCCGAGCGAGACGCCGATAATAGCATTGTGGCGGTGCCTCTGGCCGGCGGTGAGCCGCAGGTGCTGGCTTCCGGCAGCGACTTCTACTCCTCGCCGGCGCTCAGCCCGGACGGCACACGGCTGGCCTGGCTGGCCTGGGACCACCCCAACATGCCCTGGGACGGTACGGAGCTCTGGGTCGCCGAGCTGGATGCGGAGGGCCGGCCGGCCAACCCACGGCTGGTGGCCGGCGCGCGCGACGAGTCGATCTTCCAGCCATCGTGGTCGCCTGAGGGCGTCCTCTACTTCGTCTCGGACCGCTCCGGTTGGTGGAACCTCTATCGCGAGCGAGATGGCCGCGTGGAGGCGGTTCTGCCGATGGAAGCGGAGTTCGGCGAGGCGCAGTGGCTCTTCGGCATGTCCACCTACGCCTTCCTGGACGAGCGCACGATTCTCGCGATCGCCACTGCGCGCGGCGAGACGCGTCTGCTGCGCATCGACCTCTCGACGAGTTCCGCGCAACCGATCGAGACGCCGTACGAGGACTTCGGCTACATCCGCGCCGGCCGCGGCGGCGCCGCCTTCCTGGCCGGTGGCCCCGATCGCCCGGCGGCGATCGTCATCATGGACCCGGCGAGCGGCAAGACCGTGGAGCTGCGGCGCTCCCGCGAGATCACCGTGGGCCGGGCCTACTTCTCGCTGCCGCAGCATATCGAGTTCTCGACGGCGGAGGGCCAGCGAGCCTACGCCTTCTACTACCCGCCCGCTAACCCCGATTTCGTCGCGCCGGAGGGCGAGCGGCCGCCGTTGCTGGTCAAGAGCCACGGTGGCCCCACCTCCTCCACGACAGCCGTCCTCAACCTGCAGAACCAGTACTGGACCAGCCGCGGCTTTGCGGTGCTGGACGTCGACTACCGCGGCAGCACCGGCTACGGCCGCGACTACCGCCGCATGCTCAACGGCCAGTGGGGCATAGTCGATGTCGACGACTGCGTCAACGGCGCCCTCCACCTGGTGCAACAAGGCCTGGCCGACCCGGCCCGTCTAGCAATCACCGGCGGTAGCGCCGGCGGCTACACCACCCTCTGCGTCCTCACCTTCCGCGATAGCTTTGCCGCTGGCGCCTCGCATTTCGGCGTTAGCGATCTGGAGGCCCTGGAGCTGGACACGCACAAATTCGAGTCGCGCTACCTGGAAGGCCTCATCGGGCCGTACCCAGAGCGGCGCGACCTCTTCCTGGAGCGCTCGCCCATCTACCACACGGATCAGCTGAACACCCCCGTCGCCTTCTTCCAGGGGCTGGAGGACAAGATCGTGCCGCCGGACCAGGCCGAGAAGATGGTCGACGCCATTCGCGCCAAGGGACTGCCCGTCACCTACGTCGCCTTCGAGGGCGAGCAGCACGGCTTCCGCAAGGCGGAGAACATCCGCCGTGCCTTGGAAGGCGAGTTCTACTTCTATTCGGTGGTCTTCGGTTTCCAGCCGGCCGACCGGCTGGAGCCGCTGACGATCGAGAACCTCTGAGCCGCGCCGTGTGGCGGCTCAGCGTCGTTGCGTTCCTCGCCGCGACGCTCTTCGCCTGCGGCTCCAGTGATGAGGCCTCGCAGAGCGCGGCCGGCCTGCCGCAGGCGCGTCTAGCGCTAGTCGATTCCAGTGGCCGCACTCAGACGCTGACGGTGGAGCTGACTTGCAGCCAGACGGACCGGGAGCGCGGGCTCATGTTCCGCGAGAGCTTGCCGGAGGAACAGGGCATGCTGTTCTTCTTTCCGCGCGGCGGTAGCTTCTGGATGAAGAACACGCTGCTGCCGCTGACGGCGGCCTTCATCGACGCCTCGGGTGTAATCGTGCACCTGGAAGACATGGAGCCACAGACGACCGTCGTCCATGCCAGCTCCAAGCCGTTCTACTACGGCCTAGAGGTCAACCAGGGCTGGTTTCAGCGCCACGGCCTTGGCCTGGGTGACCGCGTGACTTTCCCCTGGGCGATCGATCCGCCACCGGCGATACCTCCCGCCTGCGGCTAGGCGTCTTCAGCGGCCCAATGGTATCCTCGTCCTGCGATGGCAGCAAAACCCGCGATCCTGGCGTTCGAAAACGACCTCATGCTCGGCTCATTTGTCCGCGAGGTGGGCAGCCGCGCCGGCTTCGATGTCTTTCTGGCGCTGGATAGCGCCGAATTCCTGCGCCTGGCCGCGGAGCACCCGGCGCGGCTGGTCGTGCTCAACCTCAACCACCCGGACATGCACCTCGCCGAGCTGGCGGCTGTCCTGGCCGGCGCCAGCGTCATCGCCTACGGGCGGCATACGGAGCCGGAGCCGTTGCGCTCCGCTCGCGAGGCCGGATACCGTGTGCTGGCGCGCTCCGCCTTCGTCGAGGAGTTTCCTGGCCTGCTGGCGGAGCTAAACTCTCGCCCGGCGGCATCCTGAAGCATGCTGGCCGACGATCGTGCCTCTCAGCTGGCCCGCTGGCTGGTCGGCGGTCGCCCGCCGGAGGAGGCGCTGGCCGATCGTGAGAGCGACCTGCTCCCGCTGACGCTGCCGGTCGTCGCGCGCGCCTTAGAGCGCGACTTCGAGACCGAAGATACGGACACGGCGCTGCACTCCCGGCTGGCGCTGGCGGATACGGTTGCTGTGCAAGATCGGGCCGACCCCCTGCTGGCGGCGCTGACGGCGCAGCGCGGCATCCAGAGGCTCCTCCTCTTCGGTGCTGGAGAAATCGACCGGTTGCCGCAGCGCGCTGGCCACCTGGTGGCAATCGCGCGGCCGGACTACGCGGCGGTTATGAACTATACTACCGCCCTCAACCGCTTCGCCGCGGAGATCGATGGCGGCCGCATCCCGGACCTGATCACCCGCTGCCGGCTGCTCGGCCGCAAGGTCTCGCGCGACCTCATCGACCTCGACTTCTCCTGGTACGGTGAGGACGCCCGATTAGTGATCGCCAACCGGGCCGGGGAGCTATTCCGGCGGGTCGTCCTCTGCTTCCTGCACCTGGCGCTCCAGCCACAGGAGGACGGCAGCGCCCGGCTGGCCCTCAAGCGCAAGGACATCATCGCGTTGGCCGATAAAGCAGCCGGCGAGAACGCGCGGGCTGCTGGCGCCCAGGAGCGGCTGCAGGAGAGCGCCAGTCGGCTGCTGGCGGGCTAGGCGGCCGGCTGCTGCCGGTGGCGGTGCTGCGAGCGCTGCTTGACCGCGATCACGACCAGCCCCACCAGGAAGACGCCCAACGTCGTCAGAGCGATGATCGCCCCGGGCGAGGTGTAGCTGTCTTTCGCGACCGCGACCTCCGGTAAGCCGCCGTCGCCGGAGGTGAACAGCTCGTCGATGGCCGTGCCGTTGATCGAGCCGAGCAGCTGGAAGCGGTACTCGCCGACGGCTGGCGGCACGAAGACACCTTCGTAGACGCCTGGCTTCCCGGCCGCTGGCCTAAAGTAGACGACTACCGGCCGGACGGCCTCGTTGACCTGTGCCTGGCCGTTGACCAGCAGGCTGCCCTCCAGCCCTGGCACCAGCGCCCCGCTGCGCCGGTCGCGCACCTCGATGATGAGGGCGTTGGCTACGTCCAGGAGCGGCGGCTCCTTCTGGTAGCTTACCGAGAGGTCGTAATTGCCGACCGCACGGGTTATTGGCTCCGACTTCGCCTGCGCCATCGGCGCCAGTAGTGCCAGGCCGGCCACGGCGACGAATACAAGGAGAGGCAGGGTAATGCGAGAGGAGATTAGCGCTGAGTTCACGATGCAGAACCCACTATCGCACAGGGCAGGGACCAGCTCAAGGCGGCCGGCGCTAGTAGAAGACGGTGCGGCCGAGGCCGCCGCTGACGTCAATCACCTGGCCGTTGATGGCGAACGAGGCCGGCGAGGCCAGGAAGACGATGACCTGCGCCACGTCATCGGCCGTCACCGGGCGGATGACGGAGAGCGCAGCCCCCGGCTGTCGCAGCAGCTCCTCGATCGACTTGCCCTGCTTCTGCGACTGCGCCTCCAGCTCCGCTCGGACGTTTTCGGTCAAGGTGCGGCCCGGATGGACGGCGTTGACGTTGACGCCGTGCGGCCCCAGCTCCAGCGCCAGGCCCTTCGTCAGGTTGACGACGGCAACATTGCGCGCGCCGGCGCTCAGCGCGCCGCCGGTACGGCCTGCCATACCGCCGATGTTGACGATGCGACCCCAGCCGTTGGCCTTGAGGTGCGGCGCCGCCTCTTTGGCGCAGAGGAAGTAGCCGATGACCTTCTCCCGGAAGTCTTCCGCCATGATCTGCGGCGTCATGTGCTCCAGGTCCTCCGGCACCGGTCCGCTGCGGCGGGCAGCGCCGTTGACCAGGATATCGATGCCGCCCAGGGCGGAGGCTGCGCTCTCGATGAACTCGGAGACCGACTTCTCGTCGCTGGTGTCCGCGACGAAAGGGAAGACGCGGGTGCCGTTGGCGTCGGCCAGCTCGCGGGCGGCTTGCACCAGCGGTGCCTCGTTGCGCGCGCAGATGGCGCAGTCCGCGCCCTGCGCGCCCAGGAGTCGCGCCACTGCCTTGCCGATGCCGCGGCTGCCGCCAGTAACCACTGCTCGCTTGCCCTTGAGTTCCATGTCCATGGGGGTGCTCCTAACTCATCGAGATGAACGCATCGAAGGCGTCGTTAGAGATGGTGCCGGTGCGCGACTTCACCAGGATGACGATGTTGCCGTTGTACCAGCGGGCTACGTGAGACGGCACCGTGCGACCGCTCTTCAGTGAAGGCGCCTCGCCGGTGCTGAGCTGCCAGTCGGTCTCGACAGCATCCGCGGTTGGGTAGACCAGGACGTAGGCGTCCAGGGTATCGCTGCCCTTGGTCATGTGGACGTCGTAAGAGGTGGTCGCCATGCCGGTAAAGCCGCTGCTCTGTGAGCCCTGGCTAGACGTGATGCCCTTGGCGGTCAGGGCACTCTGCAGGTTGCTGAACGAATAAGGGCGGCCGGTAAGCCCTGGTCCAACAGCACCGGGCGTCGCTGTTGGGCTGCGCCCTGGGGCTGCGGTCGCCGTCGGTGAGCCGCCGGGACGCTGCTCGCCCGGTGTGCCAGGGACGGGGCTGCCGGCCAGCAGCAA
>Ga0070741_10012158_pt1 | contig 15644 bp, 13 predicted proteins | sample Coa_R1_4_FD_66440 | JGI IMG/M metagenome (GOLD analysis project Ga0070741, IMG submission 66440) | Surface soil microbial communities from Centralia Pennsylvania, which are recovering from an underground coalmine fire - Coalmine... | ecosystem: Environmental > Terrestrial > Soil > Unclassified ...
TGACCGGGCTGCTCGGTGCGATCCGGGCCCAGCGCGAGCTGGCGGAGGTGCGAGAGTGGATCGCGCGACTCGACCTGCGCCCGCCCGATCCTCGTCGCATCATGAGTTCGCTCTCGGGCGGGAATCAGCAAAAAGTGGTGCTCGCGAAGTGGCTCCGTCTGCGCCCCCGCGTCCTTCTGCTCGATGAGCCGACTCAGGGGGTCGATGTCGGTGCGAAGGCGATGATTCACCAGCTGATCGTCCAGGAGGCTCGCACCGGCGTAGCGGTGGTAATCGCCTCCTCGGACGACGAGGAGCTCGTCGCAATCTGCGACCGCGTGCTCGTCCTGCGCGACGGCGAGATCGCAGCGGAGCTGAGGGGCCAGGAGGTGACGGTGGACGCGCTTGGCCGGCTGGCGCTGGCCAGTGCTAAGGCTCCCGACGCACCCATCGTCGTGTGAGGCTGGGGCTAGCGGGATCGACTGCTTCGCGGTGGCCTGTCCGAAGGACGTCACAACGTATTACGACGCGATCAAGACGTCCGGCCACGATGGCGAGATCGAGCTTAGGTAGCTGTGAGAGGATCTGCCGAGGAAGCAACCGCGACTCCGCGGCCGGTCGAGGAGGCCAAGGCACCTGAACATCGCAGTCGTGCTCCGGCTGATGCCGAGTCTTGGCGAGGAGCTCGAGCTCCGGGAGGACAGCCGAGATATCGCCCGTGACGCCGTCGGGATGACGATCAACGAATTCGACGATCAGGCGCTTGAGGAGGCCGTGCTGATCAAGGAGGCGACTGGTGCGACGGTCACGGCGATCGCGCTGCAAGCGGACGGCATCGAGCAGGCGCTTCGAGTCGCCTTTGCTCGTGGTGCGGACCGTGCCCTTGTCGTCACTCAGGGAGAGACCGATCCATACGACGCGCGTGCGGCGGCGCTCCTTCTTGCCAATGCGATCAGAGCGATCGGACCCGACCTCGTTCTGACGGGTGTGCAAACGCCGTACGACCTCTTCGGTCAGACGGCTCCGTACCTCGGGGCGGCGCTGGGGTGGCCTCAAGTGAGCGTGGTGAGCGGGGCGCGCATCCTCGGCGACAAGGTTCGCGTCATGCAGGAGTACTCCGGGGGACGCGGTGCCGTCCTCGATGTGGTGCTCCCTGCGGTGCTTGGGGTGCAATCGGCCACGACGCCCCCGCGGTACGTCTCGATGAGCCGCCTCCGCCAGGCGATGAGCTCGACGGCCGAAGGGATAACCGTGGCCAGTGACGGAGTGGCCATGAGATCGACGCTGGAGTCGCTCGGCCGCGTTGAGGTACGTCAGCGTGCCACCATGCTCGAAGGAGGCCCGGAAGACGCGGCGTCTCAGCTCGTCGACTTGCTGACGGAACGCGGGGTCTTGCATCGCTGATGGGCGACGTGCTCGTGTACGCCGGCGGCCCCGGCCGCATCGACCCTCGGCGACTCCTCGCGTGGGCGAGGCCGTACGTGGATGCGCTCGGCGGAGCGCTGATCGCGCTCGTGGTAACAGCAGGGCCCGCTACGACCGCGGGATCGGAAGCGGCGGACGTCGTGCTCGAGATGGCGCATCCGGCGCTTGCGCCGTACCTGCCCGAGGCTCACGAACTCGCATTGGTGGAGGCAGTGAAGTCGTCGAAGCCTGACCTTGTCCTGCTCGAAAACTCGACGGCCGGTATCGACCTGGGCGCAGCCGTGGCGGCGAGAGCCGGCCTCCCCTTCGTGAGCTACTGCGTCGACCTCTCAGTCGTGAATGGCGAAGCGGTCTCCGTCAGCGAGATCTACGGCGGACAGCTGCTCGCCACTGCCCGAACGCCGATGCCCGTCGTCGTCGCGGTCAACTCCGCGGCGCTCCCGGAGGCGCCGCCGGAGCGCGGGCGTGGCGAACGGCGCTCGCTTCCTCCGCCGCCCGGCCTCGAGCAGCTGCGAACGACCTTCGTCGAGGCGACCGAGCCGCCGGCTGACGCGGTCGACCTCACGAGGGCTGAGCGAATCGTCTGCGTAGGTCGGGGGATCGCCGGCGCGCAGAACGTCGAGGTCGCTGCGCAACTCGCCGCCGCTCTCGGCGCCGAGCTCGCAGCTTCGCGTCCGGTCGTCGACGCCGGCTGGGTTCCGAAGGTCCGGCAGATCGGGAAATCGGGAGTGAGGGTCAAGCCCAAGCTTTACCTTGGCCTCGGCGTCTCGGGAGCTCCCGAGCACGTCGAGGGGATGCGGAATGCGGAGTTGATCGTGGCGGTCAACCAGGATCCTGACGCCGCGATCTTCAACCTGGCGCACTACGGCGTCGTCGCCGACCTTTTCGACATCGCAGAAGAGCTCGAGAAGCTCCTTTGATCTTCAGCCTGGCTGGTCCGCGCCGACCGCGAACCCGCTGAGTCCCAGGCGCGCAAGCGATTCCTCGGTGGGCGCGCCCGTCGTCAGGGACCATCCCTGGAGCTCGTAGAACTCGTCACGGACGCATGAGAACTCCTCCCGCGTGAAGCCGCGGCCGGTCGCCGGGCCGCTCGCGAGCTTCTCGAACAGGCGCTGCGACATGTCGAAGTCGTCATCGGGCGTATAACCCAAATACACGGTCAGCAGGCGCTGCAACGCGACAATCCGTTCGCCGACGGCGAACGCTTCGTCCGGGGTAAGCGACACCCCTGTCGCAGCCTCGAGGCAACCTGTCTGGAACCGGCTGCTGCCCGCGACGGCCATCTGCGCGAAGAAGCAGACGCCGAGCGCATCGTTGAAGAGCTTCGCCTTTTGCGTTCCGTGCGTCGCTTCCGCGACGTGATCCAGCTCGCCGGGCTGGTAACCCTGCTCGAAGCCGAGGTCCGGGTCGGGCCAGCCCATCATGACCGTTGGGATCGTCTGCCACGTCGGGCCCGCGCCCGACGCAACCTGGCTCTGGAAGAGGTTCATCGGCGTCGCCCGTTGCTCGTGATCGTTGAACCCCACGCCGTGCATGTGTACCGCGTACTCCTCGATCCCGAGGGCCTTCGCCGTCGGGCGCAGACCCTGCGCGATCAACTCGCCGAGGCCCTTGCGCTCGATGGTCATCTCCAGTAGGCGGAACACCGAGTCGTGGTTGCCCCAGGAGAGGTCGATGCCACCGGTCTCGTCGAGACCGATTGCACCGGCTTCGAAGGCCTCCATCAGCATCGCGATCGTCCGCGGCGCCGCTTTCGCGGCCATCCCGTATCCGTCGATCATGCCGCCGAGCACGAAGGCAATTCCGGGATCCTCGATCCCGAGGTTTGGGCCCGTCTCCTCCATCACCTCGCCGCCGTAGCCGCTGAACTCGATCCCCGCCATCGGTCCCGTCGTGCACTTGGCGCGGAAATGACATTCCGCCTTGCAATTCCACGACCCGACGGGCTCGATCTGCCACTTCTCCATCTCCGAGGCCAGGCGCTCCGACCAGCGGACGCCGAACTCCGGATCCGTGAAATTCTTCGCCGGGATCATCCCCAGGTCCTTCAACATCCCAGTCATGTACTTGAGGCCGTCGTAGTTGTTGGGCTCCGGGAACCCCGGGTACGTTGCCGCGATCTGCGCTTGCCATTCCTCCGCCAACGCGTCCAGCCGCTCAGGATCCCTGACCGCGACCGGTCTCGTTCCGCAGACCGCGATGGCCTTCAGCCTCTTCGAACCCCACAGGACCCCGGCACCGCCCTGATTGGCTCCGTACGCCCAGTCGGCCCGGACGGAGGCGCCCTCGACCAAGTTCTCCCCGGCCTGCCCGATGCAAGCGATGCTGACGGGTCGGCCGGGCCGATCGTGCTTCGCCAGGAGGACACGCTGGGTCTCGAACGTGTCCAGGCCCCACAGCTCGTCTGCCGGCCGAAGCTCGGGCTCGCCGTCGTCGATCCAGAGATAGACCGGCTCCTCGGCCTGGCCGCGGACAACCACGCCGTCCCAGCCGGCGTGTCGGAGGCGAGCGCCGAAATCGCCGTGCGCGTGGCTAGCGCAGATGTTCTTCGGAAACTCGGGGTTCACCGAGACGATGCACCAATCCGAGCTCTGCGGGACGGACGTTCCCGTCAGCGGTCCCGTCAGCACGTACACCGGACAGTCGGGATCTGTCGGGCGGAGGTCGCGCCGAAGCTCGCGGCTGAGAAGGTAGAAGCCGAGCCCCGGCCCGCCGATCCACTCCTCGCGTAGCTCGCGCGGCAGCTCGAGCGCGCCGACGGACCCGGTTGTCAGATCGATCTCGAGAAGTGGCATATACATCGGGCGAGCCTCCACGGGAAGCGCATCGATTGTCTCGTTCGGTTCCGAGGAGTCTTGCTCGTTCGGCCGATGCGGCATCGGGGCGGACTCGGAGACAGCCACCGGGTTTCCCGCAGCACAGCGAAGGCGGTTGGATCCTTGCCGCCAGTTTCAACGGCGCCCTGGTGCGGCGGCCGTGCTGCAGAGAGGGGAGGGCGGGGGCGCCGCGGGCACGAGGCCGCGCGGCTCCCCCGTGGAACGCCCTCTTACTTCACCCGCCAGAGCTTCTTGAACGCCGCCGGATAGCCGGCGGGGCCGTCCCAGACGCCGCCCTTCGCAAGCAACGCGTTCGCCGCGTCGGCGGTGTCGACGACGTAGGTCGGCAGCAGCTCGGCCTGCGTCTGCTGAGCGAGAGGCAGATGCAACGCGAGCCGCGCAAACCGGTCGAAGTGCACCCACTCGAAGTAGCCTTGAGGCTGAACATTGCCCGCGGCGACCGATCCGTCGGCGATGCCTTTGAGCACGGGTTGTGTCGCGGAGACTGAAGTGAGTTTCACCTTCCCCGAGAACCCAGCCCCCTTCAGTGCTTCCGGTATCCCGGTGATCAGGTCGCCGAACGAGACCTCGACGTAGTTGACCTCCGGGTGCGTCTGCAAGTAGGCGATGACCTTCGACGGAACGCCGCCACTTCCGAGGTCGTTGACGGTCACCTCGAGGGTGTCGAACGTGCACGAGGAGCAGATGGCGGCAAGATTCGCGCGGGCCTGCTTCTCCCCGGTCGCGAGGATCGGGAAGTCGGGGATGTTGACGAAGACGACGTTAGCTTTGCCACCGGAGTCTCGAGCCATCCACTGGTCCACGACCTGGGTGTAGCGGCCATAGGTCGGGGATCCCCCGATATCGCCGTAGAGGCCGGCCTTTGGATTCGCCGTGTCAGTGGCCGACTGCTCGATCACAGGGATGTTCGCCTTCTTCGCGGCGGCCAGTGCGTTCTTGAACTGTGCCACCGAGGCGCCCGTAATCGAGATGTAGTTGACGTGAGCCTGAATCGCCTGGAACATCGCCGGCTGCGGGTCGGTGCCCGTGTAGACGAAGAACTTCGCCTTCCAGTGAAGCGCGGCTGCTGCAGCTTTGTAGCCCGGCATGAACAGCGCGCAGGTCGGCAGGTTGCAGATGACGTATCCGGCCGTCTTGCCGCTCGGCGGGGCCTTGGGCAGCGGTGAGGTGATCGGGATCTTCGTCGGCGGCGTGGTCGGCGGTGCGGGAATAGCCGCACCGGCCGCGACGGCGATGGCTCCGGCGCTCAGGAGCAACAGGATGACACCGCCGATCACCCGTCCTCTTCCTCCGACCCTTGTTGTTCGAATAGTCACTGCATCTCCTCCTTGATCCTGGGGCCCGCTTGCCAAGGGTGGGCGTCGTCCGGGTGACTTGCGAGGCGCCGGTTTTCGGACCGGTCACGAGTCGTCACGACTCTCGCCCTTGTGGCCCGGCTGTCTCTCGCGTGCCCGGCCTCGGCACCTTCCTGACCTGACTTCGATTCGGGGAAGCTGGCGGAACCAAGCTACTGCCTGCGATCCACGGTGTCAACCAGCAGTCGCGCACGCGGTCTCCTCTGCCGAGGCTCACTCTGTCTCCTGCGAACGCGAGGGAGGAAGACCGGCCGCGAAGTTGCCCTCGTGTTTGACGGCACGGAGGCGTGCGGAGTACGATCCCGCCCCTGATCGACCCCCCGCGTCTCGACAGGACCCTTTGGCGGACCGTCCGACACTGAAAGGAAAGGGGCCGTTGGGGCGTGGCGGCGAACCTCCTGCGGGACTGTCCGACCCCCACCAGCAGATCGGCGATCCCGCTGCATCGGAAGACGTCCGGACTCGGCGCACGTGGTACGAGCTCTCCGGCCTGAGCCGCTTCAGCGCGCTCTATCTGTGGGCCGCATTCACGCTGATCTTCGGCCTGACGGAGCCCGCATTCTTCACGTCGACGACGCTCACACTCGTCTTCGGTCAAGGTGTCGTGACGTGCCTCGTCGCGCTTGCCTTCTTGGTACCGCTCGCGGCCGAGGTCTATGACCTGTCCGTCGGCGCGGTGATGTCGCTCGCACTGTGTCTGTCGATCTACTTCAACCTCCACACGGGCATCCCCGCTGGGGTCAGTGCGGTGATCGCCGTCGCCGCGTGTGCGGTCTCGGGAGCCGTCTCCGGGTTCATCGTGGTTCGGATGAGGGTCAACTCATTCATTGCCACACTCGCGGTGAGCCAAGTCCTTCTAGCTTTGGTCATCTTGCTCTCCGGCAACCTTCAGCTCGTCGGATCCTTTTCGAATACGTGGTCCAATCTGGGAAACTCGACCGTCAAGAGCATCCCGATTCCGGACTTCTACTTGCTCGTCATCGCGCTCGTATTGTGGTTTGTGCTCGAGCACACACCCGCAGGTCGGTATCTCTTCGCCACGGGGGGCAACATCGAGGCTGCGCGACTGTCCGGTGTGGCAACGGGGCGTGTGATCTGGCTATCGCTGATTGCATCGGGGGTCATCTCCGGACTCGCCGGCATTCTCTACTCGATGCGCTCTGCCCTTTTCACGTCGTCCGTCGGCCCGGGCTATCTGTTTCCGGCCGTTACGGCCGTCTTTCTCGGAGCATCGCAGTTTTCCCAACGTCCGAACGTGTGGGGAACGCTCATCGCGTATTTTGCTCTCGCGTTCGGCGTTCAAGGCCTGGCGCTATACGCATCGTCCGCGTCTGCGTGGAGCCAGCCGCTTTTCGAAGGAGTTGCACTGGTGATTGCGGTCGGGCTCGCCGTCCGGCGTACCAGTCGCTGAGGGCGCGAATCGCGTGCCTCGCCACTTCTGACGAGAGTGGCCAGGCGGAGAAAGTACTTAGGCTCGATCGGGGAACCGCCCGATGTGTCGATCCGGGAGCGCTGCGACTGTCCACCGATCGACTGGAGTGGAGGTGGCAAGATGCCTTACCCGAACCTACCGGTGCTCACGGTTGACCTAACGTCGGGCACAATCGAGGCGCTATCTATCCCTGAGGGCATCCGCAGGGAGTGGGTCGGTGGGACTGGGCTCGGCCTCTACCTCTTGAGCCAGGAGCTTCGGCGTGGTCTAAGCGCGACTGATCCGGATTGTCCTGTCTACATGCTGTGCGGCCCCTTGACGGGTACGGCGATTCCATCCAGCTCCGATTGCGCGTTGACAACCCTCAACCCCGATCTCCCGCAGCACGTCTGCACAGCACACGCTCACGCCTTCTTCGGCTCGCGTCTCCGGCAGACCGGTTGGGACGGGATCATCGTCCGCGGTCGGGCTCCCTCGCCTGTCTCCCTCTGGATCGAGCGAGGCGAAGCCGAGCTACGACCGGCGGACGATTTGTGGGGCGCCGATACCTTCGAGACCCCGCGCCGGCTTCGTGCGCTCGCGAAGGGCAGCAGCGGCGACATGAGCATCGCGTGCATCGGCCCAGCGGGCGAGAACCAGGTGTGGGGGTCATCCGTCCGCGTCGACGAGTTCAGCGGCTGGAACTCGGGTGGGCCCGGCGTCGTCTGGGGCGCGAAGAATCTCAAAGCGATCGTGGTTCGTGGCGGCGACGACGTTGCTCCCGTCCATGACCCCGAGCGGCTAGAGCGGATCGTCGTGCGAATGGCCGAGGAGACGGCCGAAAGCGCAGCGGCGACTCCCCCGTGGCCCTTCGGCCGACGCTTCCTCGAGAACCAGCCGGTCCGCTTCGAATGGGGCGAAGACGCATTCGGTCTCCGAAGTCTGCCCATGATCGGAGAGCTGGCAATGATCCACGGAAAGAATTTCACGGACACCGAGATCGGCGCTCGCTGGGGCCAGCGTGTGCGGGAGGACATGAAGAAATGGAAGATCGAGGCGGAGTCCGGCTGGAACTGCAACCTCAAGTGCCATCACCGGACCGTTTGTACGACTGGGCCGTTGGCCGGCGCCACCTATACCGGCTTTGCCGCTGAGACGATAGAGGAGGTCGGGCCGAATCTCGGCATCGAAGACCCCTCGATTGCGCTGATGCTCGCGTCCGTCGTCGACGGCTACGGAATGAAAGGGGCAGGTGCGCCGCGGATCATCGCCATGCTGATGGAGGCGTTCAATGCCGGCGAGATTGGACTCGAGGACACGGGTGGCATCGATCTCACGTGGGGCAACTACGACGCCGTGCTCGAGCTACTCGACCTGACCGTGCAGCGGAACGGGCTCGGCGCTCTTATCGCGCAGGGCTTCAAGCCGACGGCAACTGCCCTCGGGATCGAGCATCGCGCTATGCACATGAAGTGGGACGGCTTCCAGAACTACGACCAGCGCGCCGCACCGTTGTTCCTCTTCTCGAGTCAAGTCGTATCGGGAGCCGACCTGTCGTCGGCGATGGACAACGACCTCGCCTTCGGCATGGCAATCAAGCCTGAGATCGGCGTAGACGACTCGCTCGATCCGGAAGACCTGAGCTACATCGCTGCCGTCGCGTACAAGAGCGCCCGGTGGACGATGTGGGAGAACTGCGCCGGGATGTGCCATTTCGCAGCGCGGCTCGTGAGGGAGCCGACTCACGTCGACGCAGTGGCGGCTGCGACCGGCCACGAGTACACGTACGACGACGCAATGGTGCTCGGAGAGCGGCTGCTCGCCCTCCAGCGCCTTATCCAGCTCTACCTAGGCTTCTCGCCCGAAGAGGACTTCGTGATTGCGCAGCGGTTGGTCGAAAAGATCCCCGACGGGCCTGCCGCGGGCATCGGCATCACGGCTGACGAGTTGCGGCGTGCGCGCGACGAGTACTACGTCCACGCGGGCCTCTCGACGGAGACCGGCGGCCCCTCGCCCGAGTCCATCGCACGCCTCGGCCTCGACGCGGTAACGATCGGCCAGGCGTAGGTAGCGGACGCGTATAGAGTCTGCCGCCGATGACGGGCCCGACGTGAACGATGCGACCCCCAAAGCGAGCGTCGCCGTCGTACGCAGCTTCCTGGACGCCCTCGACCGCGCGGACCTGGAGGCGATGCACGAGCTCCTCGACCCCGACGGTTTCGTCTTCGAAATGCCCTACGCGCCGGAGTCGCTTGGACGCCGGATCGACGGGCGCGACGCCTTCATCGACTTCGAACGAGAGGTCCCGAAGCTCTTCGGTCCCGAGCGCGTCCACGACGTAAAGGCCGACGCCCTCGCGTCCGATCCGAACGAGGTGGTCGTGGAGCACGGAGTCACCATCGATCTGGTCTCCGGCGGCGATTACGCGAACAGCATCATCAGCCGCTTCTCGATTCGCGACGGCAAAATTTCGCGGTTCGTCGAGTACTTCGACCCGATACAGGTCGTCATCGCTCTCGGCGGCAGCGTCGAAACTCCGCCGATGGCGTCTTGACGGCAGCACGCGCAGCCAGCGACCAAAGGAGCTGAGGATGGAAGGCACAAGGCCGATCGCGACGTTCGCACTCGTCGGGAGCTCGGCCATCGTTACCGGAGCAGCCCGCGGGATCGGCTACGAGATTGCCCGCCAGCTGATGGCCGCTGGTTCAGACGTCCTCGTATACGACATCGACGGCCCTGGCGCGGAGGCCGCGGCCACGACCCTCACCCAGGAGGTGCCCGGCCGCCGGGCACTCGCCTTCGAGGGTGACGTCGCAGACGAGCAGGCAATGAGGAACGCGTTCGATGTCGCAACCGCAGCGCTGGGACTGCCGAAGATCCTCGTCAACAACGCGGGCATCAACGACCTGCGCCCCTTGGTCCGTCTCTCGGTAGATGAGTGGCGGCGCCTGTTCGACGTCATCGCAATGGGGACGTTTCTGGGGACGCGCGAGATGGCGCGAAGGTTCATGGAGCACGACGTGCGCGGCGGCGCGATCGTCAGTACATCGTCGCTCAACTTCGTCATTCCGACGGTGGGTTACGCTCACTACTGCTCCGCCAAGGCGGCCGTCTCACAGTTCACGAAGGCTGCCGCGCTCGAGCTAGCGCCACTGGGGATCCGCGTCAACGCGATCGCTCCCGGTCTCACCATGACTCCGCTCGCAGGATCGTTCTTCGCCGAGAGGCCCGAGATCCCCGCCGCCTTCGTCGAGCGGACGCCGTTGAACCGCGTCGGCGAGACATCGGACATCGCGAAAGTCGCCGTTTTCCTCGCCTCCGAAGCCGCCGGATGGATCACGGGCATCACTGTTCACGTCGACGGTGGCGCTCACCTGGTGGGTCTCCCCGACAGCTGGGCTCTCATGGCCGGGCCTCTGGGACTGCCGGAGCCGACGCCGTCCGACTGGCTAAGCACGCCTTGAACGAGGATCGGCCTCGCCTACGCGGCAGATCGTCCACGCCCTAACTTCGCTAGGCACTCGACGAACTCGATCAACCCGCCGGAGGACGGTACGGGTCGAGCTCGACACGAACGAAATGGTGATCGAGACGACGAACTTGTCGTACACGAAAGCGGGGCACCGTCCGGCCGGCGCCGCTCGGAACGGGCGGGCCTTGCGTCGCCGGACCTGAGGTATGATCCTGAACTCCTGAACTCACTTCAGTTCGCTGATAAAGGAGGACCTTATGAGCCCGAGTCTTGCCCAAGGACCGTCTCGCTTCGGCATCTTTCTGCCGCCGTTCCACAAGATGGGAATCGGTCCGACGGTCCTCCTTGAGCAGGATCTGGCGCTCATCGAGCTGGCCGACCGTCTCGGCTTCCAGGAGGCGTGGGTCGGGGAGCACCACTCCGGCGGCCGCGAGCCGATCGGTTCGCCCGAGCTGTTTCTCGCCGCCGCATCGCAGCGCACGAAGAACATCATGCTCGGGACGGCGGTGAACTCGCTGCCGTACCACAACCCCTTCACGCTGGCCTCGCGGCTGACGCTGCTGGATCACCTTTCGCACGGCCGGGCGATGATGGGCTTCGGGCCCGGGCAGCTCGCCTCCGATGCGCACATGCTCGGGATCGATGCCTCGCGCCTGCGCGACATGATGCTCGAGTCGGGAGAGGTCATCGTCCGACTGATGGAGGGCGAGGCGGTGACGAAGTCTACCGACTGGTTCACCTTGCAGGACGCACACCTTCAGCTCCAGCCGTATCAGCTGCCGCGGATGGAGATCGTCGTCGCGGCCGTCGCTTCACCTTCGGGCCCAAGGACGGCAGGGCGACTCGGCCTCGGCATGATCAATCTCGCTGCGATGACGTCAGCCGCATTCGAAGCACTCCAGAACCACTGGTCGATTGTCGAGACCGAAGCTGCGGAAGCGGGTAAGCAGGTGAGTCGCGAACAGTGGCGGCTGTCCGCGATCACGCACATCGCAGAGACCGTCGAGCAGGCGCGGGCCGACTGCGAATACGGATTCGAAGAAATCTGGAAATACCTCGGTGACATCTCGTCACTTCCCGTCTCCTCGGCAACGGGCCTCGATGCCATGCTCGACGAGGCGATCGAGGCCGGCTTCATCGTGTTGGGGACCCCCGACACACTCATCGAGGCGATCCGGCGCCTCGCGGACCAGAGCGGCGGCTTCGGGACGTTCGTCGTGACGCTCAGTGACTTCGGTGACTTCCGAGCGCGCACGAGGTGCGTCGAGCTCGTCGCGGAGTACGTCATTCCGGAGTTCCGCGGGCAGCTGCAGCCGCTTCAGGCTTCGCACGATTGGGTGCTCGGTGCAAAGGACGAGGTGGGCACGATCTGGAAGACGCAGACCGTGGACGCCATCGCAGCCGCAACCCAGGAGTACGAGGCGGAGCGGGAGGCGAAAGCAAGGAGTTGAGCGACGCTGCTCTTGTGATCGCGTCGGTCAACCGCTGCTAGCGCCAATGATGCAGTGACGCTCCACGTCTTCTTCGTCTCGCCGCACGTCCGGCTCGACCTCGCCGACGTCGACAACTTCCGCTCACTCAAGGTCGTGTTCCACGGCGAGGGGAGCGATGGCTCGCGGCTCGCCGAGGCGCTTGAGCCCGTCGGCCGCGTTGTCGGAGACTCGACGTTTCTGTCGATCCAAGAGCTGAAACGCATGGCGGGGGCGCGCGCGGAGGACCCGGAGTGGCTGGCGCAGTTCGATTCGATGATTACCCATGCCCGCTCGAAAGGCTGGGTCGACGAAGATGGCGAAGCGGTTGAAGCTCATTGGGAGCGAGCGCAGTGACGCAGGCGACCCAGGTTCGGCGCACACTTGCGCCGGACGAGTTCCGCAACGTCATCGGCCACCTGGCGAGCGGAGTCACGGTGATCACGACCTTCCACGACGGCTGTCCGTTCGGTACGACCGCAAGCGCCGTGACCTCGGTCTCGCTCGAGCCGCCGATGCTACTCATCTGTATGAACAAGCAATCGGAGACGGGCAGGGCGATTGCTTCTTCGCACCGGTTTGCCGTCAACATTCTCAGCGAGGATCAGGCTGACGCGGCCGTACAGTTCGCGCGGAAAGGCGGCGACAAATTTGCGGGGATCGCGGTCGACGAAGGCGACGCCGCGGTTCCGCTCCTTCGGGGCGCTCTCGCCACGCTCGAATGCCGCGTTGCCGAGGAGGTCACGGGGGGTACTCATTCTGTCTTCGTGGCTCAGGTGGATCGAGCCTCGGCCGGTACAGGAACGCCGCTTGCGTATTTTCGAGGGCAGTTCGGTCGGCTCGAACTCGCACAGGACGAGGATGCGTACCGCGGCATTCGCGCGCTTGTGATGAATCGCGACATCGAGGTTGGCGTTTCGCTCACGCTGGACAACCTCGCGAACCGACTCGGCTTGCCGCGAGGCGCCGTCTACCACGCGGTAACGAAGCTTGCCAGCGAAGGTCTCGTCACCCGCGACCATGCAGGGACGTTTGTGGTGACTCCGTTGACGTTGGAGGTCGTCGAGGAAGCTCTACGTGCGCGGTGCACGATCGAGCTCGGTGCCGTAAGCCTGACGATAGGCAGTCTCTCGCGCAACGAGCTCGCAGACCTCCGAGCATTGATGGAGAAGACGCGCCCGGTGGCCGTCGGCGCCGGCCCATTCGACATGGTGTCCCACATTCGTAGCTACGCCCGCTTCCGCGAATTCATCATCGATCTCGTCGGAAGCTCCGCGCTGGTGGATGCATACCGCCGGGTGAATACTCCGCTGATGATCGCCAACCTCACTCAGCGCCGAGCGGCTGCCGAGCGCGCCGACGTCGAGGCCGCCGAAGGGGCATTTCGCCACCACACGGAGCTCGTCGCGGCATTCGAGGCAGGAGATCTGGCTGCGGCGAGTCGGACCATCGTGCGGCACATGGAACACTCGCTCGAGTTCACACGGCGCTATGTCGATGCTGTCGGCGGACGGATGTAACTCTGAAGATCTGCGGCCGCGGCCTATTTGGCTGCAGAGCCGGCGTCGACGCGCAGCTCGGTGCCGGTGATGTATCTACCTTTCTCCGAAACCAAGAACACGATCGCGTTGCTGATGTCGAGCGGCTCTATCCATGGGATCGGTAGGGCGTTGAGCGTCTTGAAGGCCTCGGCGACCTCAGCAGGTGTGCCCGTTCCGGCGTTTGTGCCGAGCGAATCCGGAACGAAAAGGTCGTAGGTTGCCTGGTTTGCCAGCATCGTCGTGTAGACGCTCGTCGGGTGAATGCTATTGACACGAATCATGTGTGGTGCAAGCTCGACCGCGAGACTTCTCATCAGCCCTACGACTCCGGTCTTGGCCGCCGAGTAGTGACTCAGGTTCGCCAGCCCGATGTGCGCTGCGCTCGAGCTGATCAAGACGATCGAGCCTCCGCGCCCGCCGGAAATCAGGTGGGGCATCGCGGCGCGCGCGACGTGCCAGACGCCGGTGAGGTTCGTGTCGATGACATTCCGCCAGCTCTCCTCGTCCATCTCTTCGGCGCGTGCGTAAGAGGAGATTCCTGCGTTCGAGACCGAGATGTCCAGCCGGCCGAGCGCCGCGACGCCATCGTCGACTGCGGCCTTCACCGCCTCGCCGTCCCGGACGTCCGTCTCGGTGGCGATGATCCGGCGACCGAGGTTCTCGACGAGGCGGACGGTCTCGCGCAGGTCGTCGGGTGTGGCTAGCGGATAGGAGACCGTATCGATCTGGCGGCAGATATCCATCGCGATGATGTCTGCGCCCTCCTCTGCCAGGCTGACGCAGTGACTACGCCCCTGTCCGCGTGCAGCCCCTGAGACAACGGCCACCTGGCCGTTCAACAGCCCCGGCATGCGCTACTCCTTTGCTCTTGGGTTCGGTCTCGCATCAGCGCTACGTCAGTCGAAGGTCGGTGCCGGCTCGGGGGAGAAGGCGTTCCGTCGGGCGACGTCATCCTCACGGGCGGGACGCGCCAGAATATAGTCGGCTCAGCGAGGCGACGACTCTCGAGCCCGACGAGCGCTGGGTTGTGCATCGGCGCCGAGCTGCTCGAAGAGTGCCTGACGATCGTACTCGCTCCAGTGCTCTACGATCCTCCCATCGGCGATACGCTCGAGGTTGAGGCCTGTGAGTCGGACAGTTCGCCCCGTCGGAGCGTAACCCGCGAAGTCGCCGACGTGCTTACCGGTGAGATGCCATCGAAAGGCAACTCGGTCTTGTTCGGACGTCATGTCGTAGATGTTCATACGAGCATCCAGCGCGCGACGGAGTTCGCTGACCCGCCGCTTGAAACCCGCGGGTCCAGGCATCGGCTCGCTGACGGGCGAATGGTCGCGGTACTCCAACGCGAACGCGTCGTCCGCCATGTCCAGCAACCCGTCGTTGACCATCCCGAGAAAGAGCCGACGGACCATCGCCTTGTTCTCCTCGGACACGCGAACCTCCGTTGTGTCTGGATTTCGTCGAGTCTCCGTAGTATGAGTCCCCCGGACCAACGCGGCGGAGACGGAGCTCGGCACGCTGCTGTCCGTTGCATGCGCTTTCGCGATCATTGGCGACACGCATGTCAGCATGGTTGAGCCAAGTCGGCGCAACCGTACGAGCTTAGAAGGCGCATACGGGATTCGAACCCGTGCCGCCGCCGTGAGAGGGCGGTGTCCTAGGCCACTAGACGAATGCGCCGTGAACCGGGCGGAAGTGTACCGGGGGCTCTTCTACACGCGACGCGCGAGCGCCACCGCGATTCCGACCACTGCAACGACCGCCGCCGCGCCGAGAACGGTCCACGCGAGGCCCCGGCCCGCCGGCGCCGAGGCGAGCGCGACCACCAGCGTCGCGACGACGAGCGACGCGGCCGCAAGCGCGCCGAGGGCGGCGGCGCGGCCGGCGACGACGGCACGCTCGGCGGAGATGGCGAAGCGTTCGCCCGCCGACCAGGCGGCGAGCTCCCCGCAGAGGAGCAGTCCCACGGCGACGAGCGGCGCGCCTTCGTCGACGCCCGACCCGCCTCTCGCGACGAGCGCGATCGCATAGGCGAGGCCGAGGATCCCGAGCGGCCACCCGACCGCGTCGGCGTCTGCGCGGGCGAGGAGATAGAGCAGCACGAGCGCTCCGACCGCGCCGAGGCCGGCCACCGCAGGCGCGGCATCGGACGATC
>Ga0070741_10012159_pt1 | contig 15643 bp, 10 predicted proteins | sample Coa_R1_4_FD_66440 | JGI IMG/M metagenome (GOLD analysis project Ga0070741, IMG submission 66440) | Surface soil microbial communities from Centralia Pennsylvania, which are recovering from an underground coalmine fire - Coalmine... | ecosystem: Environmental > Terrestrial > Soil > Unclassified ...
ACACCCCTCCCGGGCCGCTGTTCGGACTCCAGTTTTCCCAGCTTCCCTGCGGCGATGTGCAGGCGCACGGAAACGGAATCACCGGAGATCCCGGAGGCATACCGCTCTACAAGAAGCATCGAATCGCCGGGGGAATCGGCGTCGAGGGCGGGGACACGAACGATCAGGACGAACTTATCGCGCTTGCCGGCGCGAGCGGTCCGTACGGAATCCGGCAGTCGATCACCGCCGACAACCTGCTGCTCGATGGAATCCGCCTGCCGTTCATCGCAATACCGCCGCAACGGCATTTCAAGCCGATGCCGTTTGCGAGCCTGCCCGGCGCGGTCGATCCCGCCTACCCGATCGTGCCGACGCCGCCCGTCCCTTTTCCCGTGGTTACGATAGGCGGCGCGAGCGGGGAGCTTCGATTTCCGATTATCGACAGCCCGATGCCCGGGCCGGTCAAGCTGCTCGCTTCGGACGTGACCACGATCATGAACAATGCGATCCGCAGGGCGTTGAACACCCGCGCTGCGATCCGATTGCCGATCGGAGTGCCGGCGCGGATGCAGGTGGGAGTGGCGGATCTCGACGGAAACATCCTGGGGGTGTTTCGGACCAATGATGCCACGATGTTCAGTTTGGACATCGTGATCCAGAAGGCGCGATCAGTATCCGTGTTCAGCAATTCGGCGACCTCGCTTGGCTTTCAGCTTCGCCAGGCTCTGGGTCTTGCGCCGGGCGCGGATATCGCTTTCACCACGCGCACACTGGGGTTTCTCGCCCAGCCCTTCTATCCGCCGGGAATAGACGGCACGAACGCGGGCCCGCTGTTCAACCTGCAGTCCGTCCTGTATTCGGACCATCCGGCGGCGCCGTGCGAACCGAACGGCAACGGCGTCACGCTGTTCCCGGGAAGCGCGCCCCTTTACAAAAGCGGAGTCCTGGTCGGAGGAGTCGGACTCAGCGGCGACGGCGTCGATCAGGACGATTTCATCACGGCGGGCGGGGTAGTGGGCTACGAGCCGCCCAATTCGATAAAAGCCGATCAGATCAATTTTCGGGGAACGCGGCTTCCGTATCTGAAATTCCCGCGGCATCCGACACTGCACTGACGGCGGAAAGGATCTACTGTCGGTCGCGGGATGATAACCGTTGGCGTTTGGGGTGGACAATTGATTAGGATTGCGCGCGATGCGGGCGCGAAAGGACGATCTATGAAGACGCGATCGAACTGGTTTCGGGCGATTCCAATTGCCGCGATGCTTGCCTGGATGGCCGCGGCCTGCCCCGCGCGCGTCGCCCTGGCGGCAGGAGGGCATGCCTACGTCGGCGAGAGCAAATGCGAGGATTGCCACGACGCAAAACACGAAGCCCTCAAGGACATCATCGGCCCCAACGGCAAGCCGGGCGCGAACCCGGTGGATGTCTGGAACCAGGATCCGCATCACGATGCCTTCAACAATCTGACCAACGATTGGGGAAAACAGGCATCCGCCAAGGCAGGCGTCAGCGATCCGCAGGCGGAAGGATCGATGTGCCTGAATTGCCACGCCACCGGCGTGGGCGGAAACAATCCTCCCGACCCGAGCGAAGGGGTCTCCTGCGAAGCGTGTCACGGTCCGGCGGCCGATTGGGTTCCCAAGGACAAGCACGGAGAGATCGGGAACGATCCGGCGAAGATGGCGGCGGCGGTGGCACTCGGGATGATCGATCTGCGCAAGATGGACGTGCGCGAGGCGAACTGCCGCACGTGCCACGTCAAGGATGTGAGCAAGCGTCCGTGCTACCGGTCGAGCGAGAAGCCGTTTGACGTGCACAACGACAAGAAGTTCCGTCATTGGCGCAACAACATCCCGCCGATCTGAGCGGCAGTGAAGTCCGTCGGGCGGGGCGCTGAAGGGTCATCTAGCGCCCCTTTTTGACCATCCTGATTCCGAAGGATTTGAGAAGGTTCGCCGGGGCCTCGGCACCAAGCATCGCGAATACCACGTCATTTTCGAGTTGGATCGGCTCGGTGAGAACGACGGCGCCAGGGCCGGCGGTCAACTGAGGACCGCCGCGTCCGCGAATCGGAGCCAGTGTGACCCGGCCCTGCGCAATCTCGGCAACCTGGCTCGAAGGATACACGGTGATGAGCCGCTCCTGTTGCAGCGCGGCGATCTTGTCGGCGTTTTCGCGCGTGACCGGCGGGCCGAGATTGGTGGCTCGGAACGAATAGCTCACGAGGTTGTGCAGTTCGGGCGCGGCGAGCGCCTGCGTCACCTCGGCGCCCGCATTGCCGCCCCCAACGACAAGGATGCGCTTGTCGCGGAATTCTTCGGGCTCGATCAGGTTGTAGAAGACCCGGTCGGGCGTCTCCCCGGGCAGGTTGAGCCTGCGCGGCGAGCCGCGAACTCCGATCGCGAGGATCACGAATCGCGCAAGGAAGGTGTTTCCGGAAGCGGTTGAAACGCGAAAGAAATCGCTCTCGCGACGGACCCCCACCACTTCCTCGCGTTCGCGGACGGCGATGCCCGTCTTCGCGAGCATCTCCTCCCACTTCCTGACCAGCCCTTCCTTGGACGTGTCGCCCTCCATCATGAAGGAACCGTACTCGCTGATTTCGATCGGAGTGGATTGGACGAACTTCCCGCGCGGATAGTTGCGGATCGTGCTGGCCGCAGTCGTCTTCTCGAGGGCGATGTAGGAGAGGCCGCGGGCCTTTGCCGTCGTGGCGGCTCCGATTCCCGCCGGACCACATCCCACGATTGCCACATCGTAGAGGTCGGGACGCGGTTCGGCCTTAATCCCTCCAAGGGCGCTTGCGGCGAATTCAATCGCCTGCCTCCCGGAGCGCATCGCAAGGTTTATGGATGCGGTCCCTGCCGTCTCGCCGATCACGTAAAGCCCCGAAACACTGCTCTGGTAGCTGTCATCGAGCAGGGGAACCTCGGCGGTGCGCTGCGGCGCGACGTTGCCGCGGGTAAGGCGCACTTCCGGCTGTGCCGGCGCATATCGGACGTAGGCGAGCAGTGCGCCAATCGCCATCAGGATTGCCGCGATCGCGGACCACCATGGACGCCATCGCGTGGCGGCGACCTGAAATTGAGGCCGGGCATCGCGAAACGAAAGCCTTATCGCATATCCGCCAAGAGCAAAGGAGGGAACCGGATGCGGCCGCGCGACGGGTGCCGTGCCGGAAAAATCGCTCACGCGATCGGCGCCGTGAAAATTCACATGGAACAGGTGACAGTCGGCGCATCCCGTGACCTCCCGGTCCCTGGGCTGCCGGGCGGCGAGCGCGCTGCCGATCGCGAAGCTCGCCGGAGCCGGGCCGGCGGCCTGTCCGGTCTTCGCGCTCGCGGGCTGATGCGCATGGCAGGTGAAGCAGTTCGCCACGTGTTTTGCGCGGAAGTCGCCCGGCTTCGCCGACTTCTGAATCTCGCTATGGCATTCCGAGCAGGGCGAGCGCAGGTGTCCCTCGGAATGCTCGAATACCGCCTTGACGAACTGAAACCGACGGGAATCGACATAGTCGATCAGCAGAGGATCCGGCGAGACCGGCACCTGCTGCTGGGCGTACTGGGGTGCCGCATCGGTAAGCAGCATCTCCGGCTCATGCCAGCTCGCATGACATCCCGCCACTACGCACCCTCCGATTGCGAAGGCAAATCGATCCCGACGACCCGGCCGCCACGGCTCGACGACATGACAGGCGGCGCACTGCAGGTCCTGTCCGGACGGGGACAGAAGCGCGACGAGCGCTGCAACCTCCTTTTCCGCCTCTTTTCTGCGCTGCTCGGAGCGCATGGTCTGCGCGCGCTTGCGCGCCTTCTCGAGGTGATCGATCGCATCCTGCAGGTGCTGCTGATGGGAGAAAGGCTTGGCGAAGATCTGCACCGGAGAGCCGATGAGAAGCATCGGCTTGCGGCGATGGGCGCTCACGTTCTCGATCGAATCGTGCTGATGACACCAGGCGCAGTTGCCGCCCGACACCGCCGCCATATTCGGCGCGCGACCGACGTGATCGGTATGGCACGACATGCACGCGAGCCTGTCGCGGAAGCCCGCGATCGATCGTCCCGCGACGACCCCCGACGAGGCGTCGCTGATTCGGGTCGCGGAATGGGGATTTTTCGGAGTCGCGCCGTGACAGTCGACGCACGCCGAGCCGGAAATCGCCACGCCGCGCCACGGATCGTGGCATGAGGAGCAGTCATTTCCAAAAGTCGCGTGCCCCTTAAGCAGAGGACCGGGAGAGTAGCTGCGATGGGAACCGAGGATCGCCGCCATCACGAGCAGCGCAATCATGCCGGACACCACAGAGATGCGCCCTCGCGTCATAGACCCTGGAAGTACAGCACCGAGCCGACATGGAAGACCAGGAGTGCGAAGGTGAACATCGCGAGCGCGATATGAAAATTCAGCCAGCTCGTGCTCAGGCGGAGATTGAAGGCATTGTGCTCGAGATTGATTTTGCGGGCGACCAGATCGACGAGCGAATTCCAGGTTGCGGCGTCGGCTCCGAAATGATCGGCCTTTGCGCGCAAAGGCGCACAGATTTCCCCGGCGGCGCTCGCCCCCGACAGCGTCGCCATCAGAAGGCGCCATCGCCCCACCGATCGATCGGCTTCGAGCACGGGCTTCAGCTCGCTCACGTAGGCCTGCACGAGGGCCTCCGGATGCCCGAGGACGGCCTCTTCCGCTTCCACGTAAACGGAGTCGATACGGGAAGCGACGTCTTCAAGGCGCACTTCACGCTCGGCGGCCGCCTGGATGGCGGGTGGGAGGTATTCCTGGATGGCGACGCCGAACAGGCCGCTTCCGAGCAGAAGCACAACGGCAATCGCGAGAATCGCCTCGGCCGTGCTCATCAGCCCCGCGCTCATGTGCCACCAGAGCGGAAGGACGGTGGCGACGCCAAGGGTGATATGCACGGCGCGCCAGCTTTCGAGCCGATCGGCAATGACGATCCTTTTCTGCAGGGAATCGGGCAGGAGACGGCCGGTGGCGCGCAGCAATCGCACCGAAAACCACAGCGAACGCTTGCGCACGCTGTACCATCCGAGAAGCCCGAACAGCAGCAGGCAAACCGCGCCGCTCCAATATTCACTCGGCAGAAAGCTGTAGGCGGCCGCGATCGAATGCGCCCCGACCACCAGGGCGCCCCATAGCAGCACCCACAGGACGGCATTCATCGGCAAGGCGCGGGCTCGGCGCGAGACGGCAAGCCCCGTCCTTGCTTTGGCTGCTCCGGTCAATTGTCCCCCCGATGGTCCATCGGAATTCGGACGGCGCTAGTCGTTGCCGCCTGCGGCCTTGCGCACGGTGGCAGGGATCGGTTTGACCGCCTCAGTCTCGGCAAACAGGGCCGACGACGTGATTCGCATCGCGGCTCCGGTCGGGCAGTTGTGCACGCATCCCATGAACGGGAGCCCGTCGCAGAGGTCGCATTTGATCGGGAAGGCGATCGGGATGTGGGGATGGGCGGGCGCGGAGGGCAAGCCGGTCTTCTCGTTGCGCCCGCGAACCTCGGCGAATTCCTTTGCTTCGATTCGCTCGCGGCCGCCCTCGCGATGGCGGGCGAAGATACGGTCCCACAGGCCGGGCGCGGCCGCGTGTGAGGCGACGGGATAAGGGCGAAAGAATCGCCCGCCCGTGACGCTCTCCTTTTTCGCCTGAGCCCGGTCGAACTTCGCCGTCTCGATCATCGCGATATTGTCATAGGGGCAGGCGATCGCGCAGTTCCCACATCCGATGCACATATCGTACTGGAAGTAGATCTCGCCCTCGGGCCTTCGCTTGATCGCGCCGGTCGGACAACTGTTCATGCACTTGGGATCGTCGCAATGTCGGCAGGCGGCCGGCACGAGGTACTTGCCGACCGGCACGCCGGTTCGGATAAGGCGGCTTTCGCCGTGCAGGGATTCGCAGGCCCTGACGCAACTGTCGCACTTGACGCACAGATCGAGATCCATCACCAGCAGCGCATCGGCCTGGATGTAACCGAGCTGTCCGCTCTTTTCGAGAATCTCCGAGACTTCCGGCGTGATCAGGTCTTCCTGCTGATGGCGGCGCTCGATCACCTGCCGGACGTGCCTTCCCACTTCCGGATAGCGGGTGCAGAGTTCGAGGAAATCGGCGCCGCGAATCCTGACCAGCTCGCACTTGCCCGCGGTAAGCACGCTCGCGTAGCGCTTGCCCCCTCCGATCAACGCCATCTCTCCGAAGAACTCGCCTGCCCGCCGATAGGCAAGGATCCGATGACTGCCGTCGGGACGTTCGAGCACGACCTGTACGAAGCCGTCGCGAATCACGTAAAAGCAGTCGGGATCCTCGCCCTGGCGTATCAGCGCGATCCCGCGCAGATCGTAGCGCAGAATCTCGCTTCGCCGCGCCAATTGATCGATGAATTCTCCGGGCACGCCGCGGAAGAGCTCGAGCTCCTGGGCGAGAACCCGCACGGTCCTGTCGCGGTAGCGATCGTTCACCACCTGCCTCGCCTCGGGGTTAACGATCAGGAACTTGAGGCAATGGCGCGGCAGGTAGAACAACTCCGCCCCTGCGACCCCCGCGATCACGTCGGTGGCGCGCGGCACTCCGCCCAATGCGCCCAACTCACCGAAGAACTCACCGGCGGAAAGCGACGCGACCCGGGTGCGCCGTCCGTCCGCGGTCACATCGTAGAGATCAACCGAGCCGTTCAGGATGAAGCAGAGATCGAGTTCGTACTCACCCTTCGTGCAGATGACCGCGGCCGCATCGAAACGCCGCGTGCACATCCCGGGCTCTCGCGACAACGCATCGATGAACGCCGAACGTTGCTCGTCGCTGAAGGTTGAGAACAGCGACAGGCGCGACAGCCGCTCCCACGTTTCCCGGGGCGGAGTTGGAACGACAGCGCCAGCCGCTTCCACGATGGACTCCGCTTATTCCTCCCCTCGACAACTGTCAACCTTGTCTTGCCAAAAGGCAGGAAAATCCTACTGCCGGAATCGATCTCTCAAACCTGGCGACACGAGCCGGCCGGCTCTGCCGTTCCGGTCAGAGCTCAAAGGCTCCGGTCAAACCTCCAGCGGGTTCGGCGGGCTGCTCGCAATATCAGCCACACGCGGTCTCTAATGGTCCATTTTGACTTAACATAAGCGCGTTGCGCTGATATCTCCCTCATCACGAGGGTGGACCATGGCCAGAGTCCGATGGCTGCGGCGGCATGCGGCGGGATTCCTTCTTCCTGCCGCCTTTGTTCTGCTCGGTTTCACATCGCGTGAGACCGCGCAGGTTACCCGAATAGTGGACGGGGACACGATCACCGTGACCACGACCGATGGCCGGCAGTTTGCGGTAAGGATGGCGGGCATCGACGCTCCAGAGAGCGGCCAGGCGTTCGGCGAAGCGGCGGCTCAAAATCTGTCCAAAATGGTCTCGGGAAGGGAAGTCATTCTCGATTGCGAGGACAAGTGGAGCTACGAGCGCCGGATATGCAAGGTGATGCTGCCGAAAGGCGAGGATGCGGACCTCGAACAGGTGAAGGCGGGGCTCGCATGGCACTACAAGCAGTATGAATCAGAGCAAAGCCCGTCCGACCGCAAGCTTTACGCGCAAGCGGAGGATGCGGCGCGAAAGGCCCGAATTGGTCTGTGGAGCGATTCCAATCCGGTTCAACCGCAGGATTTCAGGCATCATACGGTGACGCCGTTGTGCTTCGACGATGCGGAGCGGGAGCACCGGATCTTATGCAGTGAGCGCTACCAGGGGCCTGTAAGGGGAAATCAGCGCTCGCGCATATATCATCTGCCGAACTGTCCCAACTACAACGACATCTCGCCGCGAAACCGGATTGAATTTCCAAGCGCGCAGGCCGCGCAGGCGGCCGGTTATCGCGAAGCCGGGAACTGCCCCTGAGCGCTCCGGACCGCGGACATTTTCCTTGACTATTTCTACATCGTTGACTAACGCTGCAAGGCGAGCGATCGGACGATCGCCGATACCAACCTTTTCGATCGCGCCCGCCGCGGCCAGGAGTCTGCCCCATGAGTGACGTTACCGTTGAATCCTCCACCCTGGACAATCTCCAGCTCGATTTCGATCCGGATGCACTTCGCGCGAAGTATCGCGAAGAGCGGGACAAACGGCTTCGCGTCGACGGAAACGAGCAATATATAGAGGTAAAGGGAGATTTTAGCCGCTACGTTGACGACCCGTACGTCGAACCGGGCTTCACCCGTGAACCGCTCAACGATGCGGTCGAGATCCTGATTATCGGCGGGGGTTTCGGCGGATTGCTGGCGGGGGCGCGGCTTCGCCAGGCCGGCTTCCAGGACATCCGCATAATCGAGAAGGGCGGCGATTTCGGGGGGACCTGGTACTGGAACCGCTACCCCGGCGCCCAATGCGATATCGAATCCTATATCTATCTGCCGCTGCTCGAGGAGACCGGATACATACCGAAGGAGAAGTACTCTTTCGCGCCGGAGATCCTGGAGCACGCGCGCCGCATAGCGAAAACGTTCGATCTCTACAGGGACGTGTGCTTTCAGACCCAGATCGATTCGATCAAGTGGGACGACGCGGAATGCCGGTGGATCGTCACGACGAATCGAAAGGATCGGATTCGCGCCCGCTTCGTCATCATGTCGAACGGCCCGCTGAATCGTCCGAAGCTCCCGGGAATTGCGGGAATCGACAGCTTCAAGGGGCACACCTTTCATACCAGCCGCTGGGACTACGGCTATACGGGCGGAGACACGACCGGCAACCTCCACAAGCTGGGCGACAAGCGCGTGGCGATCATCGGCACCGGCGCAACGGCCATCCAATGCGTTCCGCATCTCGCCCGCCATGCGAAGCATCTCTACGTCTTCCAGCGCACGCCCTCGTCCGTCGACGAGCGCGGCAACCGGCCGACCGATCCCGAATGGGTGAAGACGCTGACCCCGGGATGGCAGAAGCGGCGGATGGAGAATTTCAACACCCTGGTCACCGGCGGCCAGGCGGACGTCGATCTGGTCAACGACGGATGGACCGACATCATTCGCAACCTCGGCGCCATCCTTCCCAGAAAGAGCGATGGCAAGACGTCGCCGCATGAGATGGCGCGGATGATGGAGATTGCCGACTTCAAGAAGATGAACCAGATTCGCGCCCGCGTGGACGCGGTGGTTAAGGACAAGAAGACCGCGGAGGCGCTGAAGCCCTGGTATCGGCAGTTCTGCAAGCGGCCGACCTTCAACGACGAGTACCTGCCTTCCTTCAACCGTTCCAACGTCACGCTGGTGGACACGATGGGACGCGGGGTGGACCGTATTACCGAAAAGGGCCTCGTGTTCGATGGCGTGGAATATGAGGTCGATTGCATCATCTTCGCCACGGGTTTCGAGGTCGGCACGGCGTACACGCGCCGATGCGGATTCGAGGTTTACGGACGCGGCGGCAAGTCTCTGAGCGAGCATTGGGCGGACGGGATGAAGACGCTGCACGGGTACTACAGCCACGGATTCCCCAACTGCTTCCACATGGGAATCACGCAGAACGCTCTCACCGCGAACTTCCCTCACATGCTCGAAGAGCAGGCCTGCCACATCACCGAGATGATCAAACGGGCCAAGGATGTCGAGGCGCGATGCATCGAGCCGACGGCCGAGGCGGAAGCGGGCTGGTGCGAAACCATTCGCGTCAAGGCGATCAACAATCTGCGATTCCTCCAGGAATGCACTCCCGGCTACTACAACAACGAAGGTCAGCCGGAGGAAGGCAAGGGTCTGGCCGGACAACAGTACGGCGGCGGACCGATCGAATTCTTCAACCTGGTTCGCGCGTGGCGGGAGGATGGCCGGTTCGAGGGCGTGCTGTTCACCTGAGTCAAGGCGCCCGAACTTAGGAGATAGGGGCGGCCGCCCGTCGGGCGGCCGCCCTTTTTATTCAGAGGCTCAGCGATGGTGGTGTTCGTGATGGAAATCAAACATGTCCATCAGATCGCCAATCGCCGGCGCGTTGACAGGCACGTAAGGATTGGACCCTGCACTGACCGGGTTGGGCAGGTTGTCGCGGCTGCGCGCGGTTAGCGGCTTCAGCTTCCAGTTCTTCTCGATGAACTTGAGGATCGAGACGTGATCGTAATAGGTGTGCACGATCCTGCCGCCGCGCGTGTAGGGCGACACCACGATGAACGGGATGCGCGGGCCGTCGCCGAAGAAATCGAGCGGCTGCATGTAGCCCGAGTCCCAGTAGCCGCCGCCCTCGTCGAACGCCACGAACAGCGCAGTCTCGTTGAAGAGATCGGGATGCCTTTTGAGGCCGTCGATGATCTTCTTCGTCATCCCCTCGAGAAGATTCAGCTTGGAGCTGGCCGGATGACCGTCCAGGATGCTGTCCGGCTTCACGAATGAAACGGCCGGCAGATGCCCCTGTTCGAGCGCATCGAAGAAGTCCGTCGCATCCTTGATGTGAGCGGCCCGCTGGGCCGGATCGCCCATGATCGAGGCGCTGTAGGAGGCGAAGTTGCAGATGTCGCAGTAGTTTGACGCGATGAGGCGATCGAAGGGATCGGTCGAACCGTTCGCGACCCGAACCGCCGCATTGTAGCCGCCCCCGTAGTACGCCCACGAAATTCCCTTCTCGTTGAGCGCATCGCCGATGTTCCGGAGCGGCGACGGCGGCACCTTGCTTCCCTTGACGATGTTCGCGGAATCGATCTGTCCGTTGGGCAGGAAACCGGGGCTGACGTTGTTGACCATGTAGAAGACGCCGGTTTCACATCTCGTCGGCGGATGGTAAGGCAGCGATTCGAGGTAGGACACGATCGCCTGAATTCCGGGCTTGGTCGGATCGTCGCATTGCGCCCAGTTGCGGTCGGCCTTGTACTTGTCCGACGACGGCGATTGCGGATCGGGATTCGCCACCGTCGAGGCGGGCGGCGCCGTCATCCCGTTAAATTCGGACCATGACAAGAAGTCGCCGGTTCCCAGCGTGACGTGATTTGCCGCCGTCCCTCCCATCACGGACTGATGGAAGTTGTCGCTCATCGTGTACTCGTCGGCCAGCTTCTTGAAGAGCGGCGCATCGCCGTCCTGCATGTTGTAAAAGCCCATCGAGTTGCTGCCGGAGTCATCCCGGGCGGTCGCCACGAACGGATAGAGATCGTTGAGGCATCCAGAGGGATTGTCGGGCGTGGCGTTCGCCACGTCGCAGTCCGATTGCTGCCACATGTGGAAGAACCGATGCACCGTGTCGCCGGTGTACGCATCGTAGGACAGATCGGGACCGGTGAGCTGAAAGACGGTGTTCGGAAGGTTCGCCGCGTTGGCTACCCTGGCGTCAAGCCCGGTCGTTCCCGCGGCGCCGGTGGCTCCGGTGCGAAGCAATCCGAGGTCCTGCGGTTCGAGCGACGGTTCGAGCGAGGCGAGTTGAGCGTCGGAGACCGTGTTGTCGAAAGGAGCTCCCGAGCCGGTCGGGTTGGACTGGATCTGGGCGAGGCTCGTTTGCTGGTTCGGCGCCCCGTTCAGTTCGGGCGTCGGCAGCGAGGTATAGGGCGTTTTGTTGTTCGAGCTGATGAAATAGGTCGAGGGCAGGGGGGTATTGACGACGAACTGCCGCGCCTGGTCGGCGTTCGGTCCCGGCGATCCGTCCGCGCGAACGATGCCCTTCGACAGCATGTTTGCGACTTTCTCATGACGCTTGGGGACGTAGGTCGCGTAGGTATGGTCGAACGTCCTGTTCTCCCCGATCAGAACGATCACGTGTTTGATCGGCGTCGTGGTGGAAGGCGAGTGCCGGTGATGATGCTCGTCGGCATAGCCGAGCGGCGCCGCCATCTGGCCGGTCAGCATCGCACCCAACGCGATCGCCGCGGGCCATTTGCGTCTTCGCAACTTTCTCATCTGCTCCTCCTTGATGCGGTTAGAACGCCGGCCGTTTCGGCCGATCGTCCAGGGCACGATAGGAGGCGGTTTTTAAGCGCGTGCCGGTCGGCAGAAAGCACGCGATGAAGAGTCACGAAAATCTCGATGACGGCGGACGCGTCGTGTCTGAGCAAGAATGCATCGTCATTCCCAATTGCGCGTAGCTCCTCCACTTCGGGTCACAACGGCTTGAGTTCGTTCAAGCTTCGACCAGATTCGGCTCGTTCAGCCAGAACTGGCGACGTGCCTGTGGATAAGTTTCATGACCGCCGCCGAGCTTCGAGTGTCGATTATCCCGGTGCCCGGGCGTCATTATGGTGGCGGACGACGTTTCCGAGCAGCCGCCGCCGAAGGAGGACCACCGTGGAATACCTCTTGATGTTGTACGTGCAGGAAGACGGATGGACGAAACTGAGCCGGGCGGAGCAGCAGGAGGCCATGGCCGCATACAGCGCCTATACCGAAGCGCTCGCCAGCTCGGACGCGCTCAAAGGGGTCGGACGCCTTGAGCCGAGTTCGACCGCGACCACGGTGCGGATCGAGAACGGCAGGTCGGTGGTGCTCGATGGTCCGTACGTCGATTCCAAGGAACAGATCGGCGGTTACTACCTGATCGACGTCGATGATTTGGATGCCGCGATCGCATGGGCCGCGCGATGCCCGGCGGCAGGCCACGGTGTGATCGAAGTGCGCCCGCTGCGGCCGCGATAGAGCGAAAGCGACGAGAAACGGAGGGCCGCGCGAACAGGAGGGCTACCGATGGCAAGACTGGTCTCATTCAACAATGTGACGCTGGATGGCTGCTTCGCGGATCTCGACGGCGGCATTCAATGGACGGTTCGCTCGCGGAGCGACCCCGAGTTCGACGCCTTTGTCGAGGAAAACGCCCGGATGGGCGGGCGGCTTCTGTTCGGGAGAATCACCTACGAAATGATGGCCTCCTACTGGCCGACTCCGATTGCCTCGCGGGAAGATCCCGCGGTGGCGGAACGGATGAACGCGATGCCGAAGGTGGTGTTTTCCAGAACCTTGACCCGCGTTTCCTGGAACAACACGACACTCGAGCGGATGGACCTTGAGGCGACGATTCGAAGAATGAAGAACGACGGCGGCCCCGACGTCGCGATCCTGGGCAGCGGGACTATCGTTTCTCAATTGGCGCGCGCCGGGTTGATAGACGAATTCCAGATCGTGGTGAATCCGGTAGTTCTGGGTGCGGGCAGGCCTCTCTTCGATGGGATCAAAAAGCCGTTGCCGCTGGAGCTTGTGAAAAGCCGAGCGTTTGCCAACGGCAACGTCCTGCTCTGTTACTCTCCCTCGGCGCGGTAGGGTGGCCGGCGCTATCCTTTGGGCCTCGCCCGAACGAAGCGGCGAACGATTGCGGATTGTGAAATCCACCGGCAAGACCGCGGATGCGCGAGAAGCGGCTGAACTCGCCGCTCGGCGAAGCTACGGAAAACTCGTAGCCCTGCTGGCCGCTCGCACGGGAGACTTGGCCTCGGCGGAAGATGCGCTCGCGGAAGCATTCGCCTCCGCGCTGGCTGAATGGCCGGCAAGCGGATGTCCGGCCAATCCGGACGCCTGGTTGCTCACGGCGGCGCGCAGGAAACTGATCGACAGCCTGAGGCGGCGCAAAAGCGGCGCGGTGGCCGCGGAACATTTGAAGTTGATGGCCGAAGAGATGAGCGCGGCGGGGACGGACGACTCCGCGATTGCCGACAGGCGGCTGGCGCTGATGTTGGCCTGTGCGCATCCGGCGATAGACGCGGCGGTTCGCGCCCCGCTGATCCTGCAGGCGGTGCTCGGGCTCGATGCGGCCGCGATCGGACGCGCCTTTCTGGTGTCGCCAGCGGCGATGGCGCAGCGGCTGGTGCGCGCCAAATCCAAGATCAGGCGGGCGCGCATTCCCTTTCGCATCCCCGAGCCCTCGGAATTCCGCGGTCGTGCGGGCGCGGTTCTGGATGCGATCTATGCCTGTTTTGCCGGCGGTTCGATGGACGCGGCCGAGACCGATTCGAATCGGCGCGACCTCGCTGATGAAGCGCTTTTCCTAAGCCGCCTCGTCGCCGAGATGATGCCTGAGGAGCCGGAAGCACTGGGATTGCTGGCGCTGCTGCTTCATGTGGAGGCGCGGCGGGGGGCGCGACGCGACGCCGAGGGCGAATATGTGCCGATGGACGAGCAGGAGGTGGCCCTTTGGAATCGCGCGATGATAGCGGAGGCGGAATCGCTTCTGCGGCGTGCGGCCGCCATGAGTTCGATCGGCCGCTATCAGCTCGAAGCGGCGCTGCAATCTGCCCATGTTCATCGCAGGCTTGCCGGCACGAACAACTGGAAGGAGATAGTCCGGCTTTACGATGGGTTGATGGCACTGACCCATTCCCCGGTAGTGGCAATCAACCGGGCGTTGGCCCTTGCCGAGGTTGAGGGCGCCGCCGCGGGCATCGCGGCCCTTGACGATCTGCTCGAAGAAAAACGCCTGATGGAATACCAACCCTACTGGGCGGCTCGCGCGGAGCTGCTGGCCGGAACCGGCGCTGTCGAGCAGGCGAAGCGGGCATACAGCACCGCGATGGCACTGGGAGCCGACCCCGCGGTCCGACGCTTCCTGGAACGGCGGCTTGCGCGCCTTCGTGCCTGATGCGAAGCGCGACCCGCTAGTGAGCGATCGCTTCGCCTGCGTCCGGCCTGCGCAGCAGCAGGAAGCTTGGAATCAGCACGAGCATCGCGATCGCGAGGACGCGGTAGATATCATTGAACGACAGCATCGCCGCCTGCGCCTGAAGCATCGCGTAGACGCCGCCGAGTCCCTGTTTCTGACCGGTGATCAGTTGGGGAAGGAAATGGAAGGTATGAGCGCCCGGGCGATGCGCTCCTGCGACGCTCATCCGCCACGCATCGAAGACCGAGAAATGCTCGGCGAGGTAGGACTGATGAACCTGCTCGCGGTTAACGAGGGAGGTCGTCATGTAGGAGATTCCGATGGCCGCCCCGGCGTTGCGCATCATGTTGTACAGGCTTGCCGCGTAGCCCATTCGCTCGCGCGATACGCATGAAAGCGTGGTCGCCGACAGCGTCGGAAAGATCATCCCCATCCCGAAGCCCATGACGATGCTAGGCCATACGACGACCCAGGTGCTGACCTGCAGGTTCCACTGCGACATCTCCCATAGACCGATCGTCATGCACACGAAGCCGAGTCCGATGAACGGGCGGGTTTCGAAGCGGGCGCGGGCAAGCTGCCCGATAATGAGCATGGCGACCATCGTGCCGAGCCCGCGCGGGGCGAGCACGAGGCCGGCTTTCCATGCCGAATAGCCGAGAAGTTCCTGCAGGAAGATTGGATTGAGCAGGCCGGTGCCATAGAGCGCAAAGCTCATCGCCACCATCAGCGCCACGGAAAAGCTGAAGACGGGGATCTTGAGGATGCGAAGATCGAGGATCGGATCCTCGAAGCGCAGTTCGTGAACGACGAGCCATACAAGGAGGATCGCGGAGATCGCGACGGAATATACAACCCAGGCCGAAGCGAACCAGTCGGCCCTCTGCCCGCGATCCAGCACCACCTGCATCACGCCGAGGCTCACGGCCAGAAGCAGCATCCCGAGGTAATCGACTCTCCCGCCCCGGGCGCGCTGCGTGCGGAGATAGGCGGGGTCATGGACGAAAGCCGAGACCATCAGGAAGGCGATCATTCCGATGGGCAGGTTGATGTAGAAATTCCATCGCCAGTTCCAGTTGTCGGTAATCCATCCGCCCAGCGTCGGCCCCATGATCGG
>Ga0070741_10012160_pt1 | contig 15642 bp, 15 predicted proteins | sample Coa_R1_4_FD_66440 | JGI IMG/M metagenome (GOLD analysis project Ga0070741, IMG submission 66440) | Surface soil microbial communities from Centralia Pennsylvania, which are recovering from an underground coalmine fire - Coalmine... | ecosystem: Environmental > Terrestrial > Soil > Unclassified ...
GAAGCGACTCCCAGGTAGAGCCTCCCGCGCGCGGCGGATACCGCCGGCGAGGATTGCACGAACTCGCCGTGGCCCGCGGCGGTGGGATCCGCCACCCGCGCCGTCCAGACCTTTTCGCCGTCCGAGGCGCGCAGCGCGTAGACGTTGCCGTCGGGAGACGCGGCGTAGATGACGCCGGAGGCGATCGCTGCCGCCGCCCAGAACCCCGGCTGCTTCGCGCCGCCGCACGTCGTGGAGATCTGCGCGTTCAGCGTCTTCGCCGGCCAGCGCTCCTTGCCGGTCGCTTCGTCGACGGCGACGAGCTTGCCGCTGAACGCGGTGGTGTAGACGACGAGGCCTTCGGCGGCGACCGCCTGCGTGTAGACGTATTGTCCGAGCTCGAGCGCGGGGTTCCAGAATCCGGTCAGGTTCGGAACTTCGGACGCGGCGAACACGCCGGAGTTCTCCGACCCGCCGCGCGCGTCATGACGGTATTGCGGCCAGTCGCCGCCGCCGGGACCCGCATCGGCCGGTGGACCCGCATCCGCCGGGCCCCCATCAGCCGGACCCGCATCTCCCGGGCCCGCATCGGGAGGACCCGCGTCAGGAGTGCCGCCGCCATCGCCTGGCGATCCGGCGTCCACGCCTCCGTCGGGCGACACGTCGATGTTGCCGGAAACCCCCGGCCCGCCGCCGGAACCGCACGCGACGGCGCAGCAGACGATCGCAACGAGCCCGGCCCGCCCCATTCCCGCCCCCCTGCGAAGGTGGGGAGCGGAAGGCGGACGGGCAAGGGCTACGTCTCGCTGTCCGGGGGCGAGCCGTCGTCGTCTTCATCGCCTGCCTGGTCGGCTGCCAGCGCCGCGGCGGCGTCCGCTTCCCTCTCTTCGGGAGCCCGCGTGGCGCCGACGACCTTCTCGCCGTCCTGCGCGAGCGTCATCACCCGCACGCCTTGCGTATTGCGCCCGATGAGGGAGATATCGGCGACCCGGCTCCGGATCAGCGTTCCCTTGTTGGTGATGATCATCACCTGGTCGGCGTCGGTGACCTGGAGGACCGCCACCACGTTGCCGTTGCGGTCGCCGGTCTTGATGTCGATCACGCCCTTCCCGCCGCGGTGCGTGAGCCGGTACTCCTCGATCGCCGTGCGCTTGCCGTAGCCGTTTTCGGTCATCGTGAAGAGGGTCGCGCCGGACTTCGCCAACTCGGCCCCGACCACCCGGTCGCCGGCCTCGAGCGTGATCCCCTTCACCCCGAACGCCGCCCGCCCCATCGACCGCACCTCTTTCTGGTCGAAGCGGATGGCCATCCCCTGCGAGGTGCCGATGATCACGTCCTCGTCGCCCTTGGCGTGCATCACCGAGACCAGCGTGTCGTCGTCCTCGATGGAGAGGGCCTTGAGCCCGCTCGGCCGCGGCCGCGCGAAGGCCTCCAGGCGGGTGCGCTTGATCAGCCCGTTCTGGGTGACGAAGAGGATGAAGGGTCCCGCGGCCACCTGCACTGCCTTCGCCGCGACGCGGGTCGCCTCGCTCTCCTCCACGTCCTCGCCCTCGGCGCCGGGCGGGGGCTCTTCGACGGCCGCGGCGGCGACCTCTTCCGGACCCTCCACGCCGTCCTCGTCGTCCTTCTTCGGCGAGCTGAGCTCCTTCACCGGCAACAGCGCCGCGATCTTCTCCTCCGGCCCGAGCGGAACGAGGTTGACGATCGCCTTCCCCCGCGCGGCGCGTCCGGCCTGCGGCAGCTCGTGCACCTTGAGCCAGAACACCCGCCCCTTGCTGGTGAAGATCAGCACGTATGCGTGCGTCGAGGCGACGAAGATCTGCTCGATGAAGTCCTCGTCGGTGGTCCCGGCGCCGGCCTTTCCTCGCCCGCCGCGCCGCTGGGCCCGGTAGAGCGAGACCGGATTCCGCTTCACGTATCCCTGGTGGCTGAACGTCACCACCATGTCCTCCTCGGCGATCAGGTCCTCGTCGGAGAGATCGCTCGCCTCTCCCTGGATCTCGGTGCGCCGCGGATCCGCGAACAGCGTCTTCACCTCGCGCAGCTCGTCCTTGATCACGTCGAGCAGCAGCTTCTCGGAGCTGAGGATCGCGGAGAGCCGGGTGATCAGCGCCTGGACCTCGGCCAGCTCGGTGAGGATCTTCTCCTTCTCCAGGCCGGTGAGCCGCTGCAGCTGCATCTCCAGGATCGCCTTCGCCTGGATCTCGCTCAGCGAGTAGAAGCTCTGCAGCTTCTGCGAGGCCTCGTCGCGCGAGGCGCTGGCCTTGATCAGGGCGATGATCTCGTCGATGTGATCGAGGGCGATCTGGTACCCGAGAAGGATGTGCTCGCGCTCCTTCGCCTTGCGCAGCTCGTAGCGGGTGCGCCGCGTGACCACGTCACGGCGGTGGGCGATGAACCGCTCCAGGATGGCCTTGAGCGCGAGGGTGCGCGGCTGGCCGTGGTCGATCGAGAGCATGGTGGCGCCGAAGGAATCCTGGAAGAGCGAGCTGTGCTGGTAGAGGTTGTTCAGCACCACGCCGGTGATCGCGTCGCGGCGGGTCTCGACCACCGCCCGGATTCCTTCCCGTGATGACTCGTCGCGCAGGTCGCTGATCCCTTCCAGCTTCTTGTCCTTCACCAGGTCGGCGATCGCCTGGATCGCCCGCGCCTTGTTGATCTGGTACGGCACCTCGGTGACCACGATGCGCTCGCGGTCGGTGCGCTTGTCGGTCTCCACCTCTACCCGCGCGCGCATGCGCAGGATCGCGCGGCCGCTCTCGTAGAGGGCGCGGATGGGCGCGATGCCCATGAGGATCCCGCCGGTGGGAAAATCCGGGCCCTGGATCCCGCCCGGCAGCGTCCCGCCGAGCTTCGGATCGAGCAGCTGCCCGAGCGGCGCTTCGGGATGATCGATCAGGTGCACGACGCTCTCGATCACCTCGCCGAGGTTGTGCGGGGGGATGTTCGTCGCCATGCCCACGGCGATGCCGGCGCTGCCGTTGACGAGCAGGTTGGGAAAGCGCGTGGGAAGGACCAGCGGCTCGGTGGTGGCGTCGTCGAAGTTCGGCCCGAAGTCGACCGTGTCCTTGTCGATGTCCGCCAGCATCATCTCGGCCAGGCGGGTGAGGCGCGCTTCCGTGTACCGGTACGCCGCCGCGGAGTCGCCGTCGATGCTGCCGAAGTTTCCCTGCCCGTCGATCAGCGGATGCCGGAGGTTCCATTCCTGGGCCAGGCGGACCAGGGCGTCGTAGACCGCCGCGTCGCCGTGCGGGTGGTACTTCTTCAGCACCTCGCCGACGGTTCCGGCGCACTTGCTGTACCGCTTGTTGTGCAGCATCCCCTGGTCGAACATCGCGTAGAGGATCCGGCGATGGACCGGCTTGAGGCCGTCGCGCACGTCGGGAAGCGCGCGCCCGACGATCACCGACATCGAGTAGTCGAGATACGCCTGACGCATCTCGTCTTCGATGGCGACGGGAACGAGCTGGGGACCGGTTGCTTCTGCCATGCGTTTGCCTCTCACGAAGGACGCGGTGTTGTACCCGTTTTGCAGGCTCCCGGCCATGGGAAACTCGGCCGAGAAAGCAGCCTGATTCCCGCTAGATCACCAGCCGGCGGAGCATCCGATCGACGCCGGACTTTTGCCCCGCCGCTGCGCAGGTTGAGCGGCATGGCAACCATGCGGAGCATCGGATTCTCGCTCCTCGCGGCGGCGACGCTGGCCCTCCCCGCGAGCGCGAAATCGAAGGCGAAAGCGGACGTCACCTGCGCCGACGGGTCGACCTCCAAGGCGGGCCGCGGCGCGTGCTCGCACCATGGCGGCGTGGCGGACGCGAGCGCGTCCACGGCGAAGCCGGAGAAAGCGAAGAGCAAGGCGCGCGCGGATGCCTCGGAGTCGCCGTCCACGAAGGCCGAGGAAAAGAAGCCCGAGGAGAAGAAGAGCTCCGGCGGGATCCTCGGCGGGCTGTTCGGGAAGAAGAGCGACACGGCCCAGGGCCGGGCTCCCGCGACGACGCCGCGCAGCTCTACCCGGGACGCGAAGAGCGGCCACCCGACCGCGCGCTGCAAGGACGGGACGACTTCGTACTCGGCGCACCATTCCGGCACCTGCTCGGGTCACGGCGGCGTCGCCGAGTGGCTCGACAAGTAGCCTGACGTTTTCGGGCGTGCTCCCGCGCGCCCGGGTTCGCCCGTGACGTCATGAATCGGCTCCGGCTCCGGAGCGCGGGACCACGCAGGGACTGCGGAGCCGCCCGCGACGGCAGCGGCTAGAGATTGTCGAGGTGGCGCCGGGCCTCGCGGCCCACTTCGCTGCGCGGATCGGCGTCCTCCGCGGCCTCGAAGCTCGACCGCGCGGCCTGCTTGTCACCCTTGAGCTTGAGCGCGATGCCTTTGCCCAGCAGCGCCCCCGCGTGGCGCCGGTCCATCGCGAGCGCCTTCTCGAATTCGGCGATCGCCTTTTCCAGCTCGCCGTCCCCGAGCAGCTTGCGTCCTTCCGCGACGTGGGCATCCGCGTTCGAGACGAACTCCACGTCGAGGATCGCCTTGCCGACCACGTGCCCCAGCACCACCCGGAGCGGCCCGAACCACCAGAAGCTCGCCACCTCCGCTGCGGCGACCACCGCGATCGGCAGCTCGGCGATCTGCTTGCCGCGGAACTTGATCCGCACCCGCGTGTGCTGGCCCTTGGCCATCAGATCTCGCGCCTGCTCGGAGACCTTGCCGAACGCGCCGTCGAGGCCTTCGGAGACGTCGACCGCCATCTTCTCGGCCGCGGGCACCGCCTTGTCCGCGAACTCGCGCACCCTCCTGGCGGCGCGATCGGCGAGCTCCCCCCAGTCGCCGCCGGGCGCGGCGGCCGCGGGCTGAGGCCGGGGCTTGTCGGGACGGCGGACCTTGCGGGTGACCTTCCTGCGGCGGCTCTTCGCCTCGGGCATCGCTGGCGGACCTCCCGGGCGCAGTATGCCCGCGCGCCCCGGCGGCCGCCATCGACAATCCGGCGTGCTAGTCTCCGCCGCCCATGCCGGTCACCCGCGAGCGCGTGGACCCCCAGCGCGACCACAGCGCGCTCGATCTCGTCCACCGGCGCTGGATCCTCCCCGACGACGTGCAGCGGCCGATCCCGCTCGCCAGCACCTCGCGCCTCTGGCGCGGACTGATCGACCTTCAGGTGATCGACCCGCAGTCCGAGGTCACCCTCGAGCGGTTCGGCGGCGAGGCGCTCGATCTGCCCGCGGCGGCGAGCCCCGGCGCGCTGCTCGCCGGCACCGGACTCTCGAGCCTGGTCACGCAGGTGGTGTGGACGGACGAGGAGGGCCGGCGCGACCCCTACGCCGTCGACGGCGAGCCGGATCCCCAAGGGTTCCGCGACTATACGCTCTACGCCATCGACGTCCCCGGGCGGCTCCTGCTGCCGATCCCGCCGGTGGCGAGACTCTGCGCGCACTGCGGCCGCCGCGTCGACCTCCAGCTCCCGCGGTTCGGAGAAGGCATCCTCCTCGACCTGGACGAGCCGATCTGCACCTGCGGCGCGAAGGCCGATCTCGCGCGCGACAAGGCGGAGCTGCGCAACGGCGCCGTCTTCCTCCTCGAGGAGCTGTCCTGCCGCGCCGCCCTCAGCATCGAGCTTCCCCAGGCGCCGCAGAGCGAGGAGCTTCCCGACGCGGCCGTCGCGCAGCTGGTCCGTGAAGCCTTCGGCGACACGGACGAGCTGTCCGACGAAGCGGTTCCCCCCGCCGAATGATCCGGCCCGCGGCTTGCGTAGCCGTCCCCTGCCGCCGGTGGAGGTGTCCCGATATGAGACCGGCGCGGGGGCAGCATGCGACGCGACCGGTGGACGCGGCGGGTGATCGAAGCCGCGGCGGAAGTGCACCTCGCTCTCGGCCGCGGGCTGGCGGAGGCGGCGTACAGGCTCGCGCTGGCAGCCGAGCTGCGCCGCCGGAAGATCCCCTTCCAGGAAAACACGACGGTCCCGATCCGGTACCGGGATCTCGTTCTGGTCACGGGACTCCAGCTCGATCTGGTGGTCGGGGGCGAGCTGATCGTGGAGGTGCTCAGCGTCCCCGCGATCACCGACTGGCACCGCGCGCGCGTGCTCACGCACCTCGCCCTGTCGCAGTGCCCGCGAGGATTGCTGATCAACTTCGACGTCCCGGAGATCCGCCGCGGCATCCGCCGGATCGCCGCCCCGCGATCGCGGCGCTGACCGTCAGCGGCGGCCGGCGACCAGCGCCCGCGCGGCGGCGCGCTCCACCCGCGCCCGCTCGGCCGCGTAGGCCGGGTCCTCGGGACCGCGCGAAGACAGCCTTGCCTGCAGCTCCTTCAGCTCCGAGGCGGCGCGGGCGGGATCGATCTCGTCGGGGCGGAGCGCTTCCTCGACCAGGACGCGGACCACGTCGTTGCTCACTTCGGCAAATCCCTCGCCGACCGCCAGGCGGTGCTCGGTCCCCGAGCTCACGTAGACCAGCTCGCCGGCCGCGAGCGCCGCGACCAGCGGCGTATGCCCCGGGCGGATCCCGAACCCGCCCTCGGCTCCGGGCAGGCGCACCTCGTCGCATTGCGTGGTGAGCACGCGCTGCTCGGGAGTGACGATCTCGATGGAGAGCGGCATGTCAGCGCGCCAGCGTCTTGGCCTTCTCCACGGCCTCGTCGATGTTGCCGACCATGTAGAAGGCCTGCTCCGGCAGGTTGTCGTGCTTGCCGTCGAGCAGCTCCTCGAAGGAGCGGATGGTGTCCTCGATCTTCACGTACTTGCCCTTGAAGCCGGTGAACTGCTCGGCGACGTGGAACGGCTGGCTGAGGAACCGCTGCACCTTGCGCGCGCGGGCGACGGTGAGCTTGTCCTCGTCGGAGAGCTCGTCCATGCCGAGGATGGCGATGATGTCCTGCAGCTCCTTGTAGCGCTGCAGCACCGCCTGCACCCTGCGCGCGGTCCGGTAATGCTTCTCCCCGACGATCTGCGGGTCGAGGATGCGGCTGGTGGAGTCGAGCGGATCGACCGCCGGGTAGATGCCGATCTCGGTCAGCGCGCGCGAGAGCACGGTGGTGGCGTCGAGGTGGGCGAAGGCCGTGGCCGGGGCGGGGTCGGTGAGATCGTCGGCGGGCACGTAGATCGCCTGCACCGAGGTGATCGCGCCCTTCTTGGTGGACGTGATCCTTTCCTGAAGTCCGCCCATCTCGGTGGAGAGCGTCGGCTGGTATCCGACGGCGCTGGGGATGCGGCCGAGGAGCGCGGAAACTTCCGAGCCCGCCTGCGTGAAGCGGAAGATGTTGTCGATGAAGAGGAGCATGTCCTTGCCCTCCTCGTCGCGGAAGTACTCGGCGATGGCCAGCGCGGAGAGCGCGACGCGGGCCCGGGCGCCGGGCGGCTCGTTCATCTGCCCGAACACCAGCACCGCCAGCGACTTCTCGAGATCGTTCGCCTTGATGACGGCGTTCTCGCCGCCTTCCTGGAATTCCGTGTAGAGGTCGTTGCCCTCGCGGGTGCGCTCTCCGACGCCGGCGAACACAGAGAACCCGCCGCGCTGCTTGGCGACGTTGTTGATCAGCTCCTGCAGGAGCACCGTCTTGCCCACCCCGGCGCCGCCGAACAGGCCGATCTTCCCGCCGCGCAGGTAGGGCGCGAGCAGGTCGATGACCTTGATCCCGGTCTCGAACGGCACCATCCGCACGTCCAGCTCCTCGAACGTCGGCGGATCGCGGTGGATGGAGAGCCTGCGCGTGGCCTTGATCGGGCCCTTCTCGTCGACCGGCTCCCCGACCACGTTGAGGATGCGCCCCAGCACTTCCTTGCCGACCGGCATCGAGATCGGGCCGCCCGTGTTCTTCACCGACTGCCCGCGAATCAGCCCTTCGGTCGAGTCCATCGCGATGCAGCGCGCGGTGTTCTCGCCGAGGTGCTGCGCCACCTCGATGGTGAGGTTGTCGGACTTGTCGGAGATGCTCGGGTTCGAGAGCGTCAAGGCGGTGAAGATCTCGGGCAGCGCGCCGGGCGCGAACTCCACGTCCACCACCGGCCCGATCACCTGGGTGACCTTGCCCATCTTCTGCAGCTCGTTCATCGCGATCGCAGCCATTCGGGAATCCTCTATTTCATCGCTTCGGCGCCGGAGACGATCTCCATCAGTTCCTTGGTGATCGAGGCCTGGCGGCCGCGGTTGTACTGGAGCGAGAGGCGGTCGATCATCTCGTTCGCGTTCTTGGTGGCGGAGTCCATCGCGGTCATCCGCGCGCCGTGCTCCGACGCCTCCGACTCGAGCAGCGCCCGCCAGATCTGCATGGCCAGCTGCCGGGGAATCAGCTGCTCGAGCAGCTCCGGCCGGGACGGCTCGTAGAGGTGCTCCGGGGTGATGAAACCGCCCGTCGCTCCGGCCTTCGCCGCGGGAGAAGCGACGATCGGCAGGAGCTGGGTGAAGGTGATGGCCTGCGTCATCGCGCTCTTGAACTGGTTGTAGAGCAGGTACACGGCGTCGAGCTTGCGCTGGTTGAACTCGACGATCAGGTCGTCGGCGACTTCCTTCGCCATCGAGAAGCGCAGGCGCCCGAAGAACCCGACGTAGTCCTTGCGCGTCTCGATGCCGCGCTTCTTCGCGAAGTCGCGGCCGCGCCGGCCGATGGTGGAGAACTGGATGGCGTCGTACTTGTCGCCTTCCTCCACCAGAAAGCGCTGCGCGCGGCGGATGATGTTCGAGTTGAACCCGCCGCAGAGCCCGCGATCGCTGGTGAGCAGCACCACCTCGATCCGCCGCGGGTTCTCGCGGACCTCCATCAGCGGGTGCGGCGGCATCTCCGCCGCCGCCCGCGCCCCCGCGAGCGACGAGAGCAGCTCGTCGAGCGCCTGGGCGAACGGGCGCGTGCGCACCACCGCGTCCTGCGCCCGCCGCAGCTTCGCCGCCGCGACCAGCTTCAGCGCCTTGGTGATCTTCTGCGTGTTCCGCACCGACTTGATCCGGGTGCGGATGGAGCGGAGAGAAGCCATCTATCCCTTCGCGGCGGTGGGCTTGAACACGCTCTGGAACTCGGTGAGGGCGGCGTCCAGCGCGGCGCGGACGTCGTCGGTGAGGTCCTTCTTCTCCCGCAGGAGCTTGAGCGCCGCCTGGTGGCGGGCGTCCATGTACGTGAGCAGCTCTTCCATGTAGCGCTGCACGTCGGAGACCTCGACGTTGCGGATCCAGACCACGCCGCTCTTGTCCTTCTGGGTGCCGGCGTAGATCTGCACGATCTGCTTCTCCACCGGCATGGGCACGTACTGCCCCTGCTTGAGGATTTCGGTGAGCCGCGCGCCGCGGGCCAGCGTCTCCTGCGTCGCCTTGTCCAGGTCGGAGCCGAACTGCGCGAACGCCGCCAACTCGCGGTACTGCGCGAGCTCGAGGCGCAGCGAGCCCGCGATTTTCTTCATCCCTTTGATCTGGGCGTTGCCGCCCACCCGGGAGACGGAGATGCCGGCGTTGATCGCCGGCCGCTGCCCGGCGTTGAAGAGGTCGGTCTCGAGGAAGATCTGGCCGTCGGTGATGGAGATCACGTTCGTGGGGATGTACGCCGAGACGTCGCCCGCCTGGGTCTCGATGATCGGCAGCGCCGTCAGCGACCCGCCGCCGCGCTCCTTCGAGAGCTTGGCGGCGCGCTCGAGCAGGCGGCTGTGCAGGTAGAACACGTCGCCCGGATACGCCTCGCGGCCCGGAGGCCGGCGCAAGAGGAGCGAGAGCTGCCGGTACGCCACCGCCTGCTTGGAGAGATCGTCGTAGATGATCAGCGCGTGCTGCCCGTTGTCCCGGAAGTACTCGCCCATGGTCACGCCGGTGTACGGGGCGAGGAACTGCAGCGGCGCGGGGTCCGAGGCGCTGGCGGTGACGACGGTGGTGTACTCCATCGACCCGTGCTGCGCGAGCCGATCCACGACGCGGGCGACCGTCGACTGCTTCTGGCCGATCGCGACGTAGATGCAGAACATGTTCTGGCCCTTCTGATTGATGATCGCGTCGACCGCCACCGCCGTCTTGCCGGTCTGGCGGTCGCCGATGATCAGCTCGCGCTGTCCGCGGCCGATGGGGATCATCGAATCGATGGCCTTGATGCCCGTCTGCATCGGCTCCTTCACCGATTCGCGGGCGACGATGCCAGGCGCCTTCACCTCGATCTTGCGCCGCTCCTTGCCCGCGAGCGGTCCCTTGCCGTCGAGGGGCTGGCCGAGCGCGTCGAGCACGCGGCCGATCACCTCGGGGCCCACCGGCGCGTCGGCGATGCGCCCCGTCCGCTTGACGATGTCGCCCTCGCGCAGGTGCTCCTGCTCGCCCATCAGGGCGACGCCGACGGAGTCCTCCTCGAGGTTCAGCACCAGGCCCGTGAGGCCGCCGGGGAACTCCACCAGCTCTCCGGCCATCACGCCTTCCAGGCCGTAGACGCGGGCGATGCCGTCGCCGGTGGAGAGCACGGTGCCGGTCTCGCTGACCTCGATCTGCTTGCCGTATCCCTTGATCTGCTCGCGCAGGATGCGGCTGATTTCGTCGGCGCGGATTTCTGCCATTTGCTCTGCTCCTAGCTGCGAAGGATTTCGATCGGCCTGGCCTTGAGATCGTCGCGCATCCGCTCCAGCTGCGTGCGCAGGCTGCCGTCGAACTGGGTGGCGCCGACCTGCGTCACCGCCCCGCCGATCAACGAAGGATCCGTCTTCGCCTCCAGCACGATCGAGCGGCCGGTCATCCGCCCGATGGTCTCCCGGAGACGCTCGATCTCGCCGTCGTCGAGCGGACGGGCCGCGGTGACGCTCGCCCGGATGCGCCCCGCGTGCTGGTCGACCATCGCCCGGTACGCGCGCGCGATGGCGGGGAGATCGCCGCCGCGCTCGCGGTCGACGATCAGCCGGAGAAAGCTCACCGTCACCGGCGAGAGGTTGAGAGCGCTCGCCACCACGTCAACGGCGGCCTGGCGCTGCGGCTGCGCGTATCCCGGATTGGCGACGAGAAACTGCAGTTCCTTGCTCTCCCGCATCGCCCGAAGCACCGCCTCCAGCTCGTCTCCGTACTGCTCGAAGCGGCCTTCCTCGAGGCCGAGAGAGAGCAGGGCGCGGGCATAACGTCGGGCGACGCCGGAGTGGATCAACTCGTTGACTCCTCGAGATGCGGGAAGCGCGGCTACCTAACACGCTGGACTAGCAGGGTCAATGCGCTGCGGCGGGCGGTTTTGGTGCGTAGTTTTGCCGCATGAAGCTCATCGTCCAGGGCAAGCAGATGCGGGTCAGCGAAGGCCTGAAACGCTACGCGGCGGAGCACGTGCTGGAGCCGCTGCGAAGGTTCTACGACAACGAGGCCGCGGAGCTGCGCGTCGAAGTCGGGCGCGACAACGTGAATCGCGGCGAGTCCAGGCAGTGCCACCTGACCTTCCACATGCCCGGCGCGAAGACGATCCAGATCGAGGAGAGCACTCCCGACGTGTATGGGTGCCTGGACGTCGCGGCGGATCGGCTGGTGCGCGTCGCGAAGAAGCAGCTCGGCAAGATGCGGCGGCCGAAGGGGCGGCACAAGGAGCATCCGCTCTCGACGGTGGTCTCGGAGGGCGGGGTTCCCGGAGGGCTGGTCGAGGACCTGCCGAATGGGCGCGCGCTCGACGCGGTCGAGCGGCAGCGGCGGGGGAGGCGGAGGAAGTAGGCCTCTGCGGTTTTCCCTGTTTGAGCTTGGCGGGGACACGAATGATCGTGTCCCCCTTCGATGGCGAACCTGTTTCGGCCGGCCTTGACGCGGACCTTTGCTGTTTTACGTTGCGGCTGCCGACGGGACGGGCGAACTGCCCGGTTTCCCAGAGGGATTTCTATTTGCCCGGAGCACCCGGAAAGGAGAGAGAGATGGCCATCATTCGTCGTAACGATCCGTTCCGCGATCTGTTGTCGCTGCAGGACCAGCTGTTCCGCACGTTCGACGCCGCGTACCGCGGCACCCCGCGCGAGGACGAGCAGTCGATGGTGGCGACCTGGTCGCCGCTGGTCGACGTCTTCGAGGACGCCGACGGCATCACGCTGAAGGCCGAGCTGCCCGAGGTCGACGCGAAGGACGTGGAGATCCAGGTCGAAGGGAACACGCTCACCCTGAAGGGCGAGCGCAAGCTGGAGCGCGAGGACAAGCGCGACGGCTACCACCGCATCGAGCGGACCTACGGCGCGTTCGCGCGCACCTTCAACCTGCCGAACACGGTCGACGTGGAGCACATCACGGCGGAGTCGAAGGACGGCGTCCTGCGGCTGTTCCTCCCCAAGAAGGCGGAGACGAAGCCGCGGCAGATCAAGGTCGCGGTCTCGGCGCAGCACACGCAGTCGGGACCGGTCAGCAAGCAGTAACGGACGGAGTCGAGTCGAAGCAGTCGCAGGGGCGCCCGGAGGATCCCGGGGCGCCCCTGTCCGTTCCTGGGGGAAGCGGTCTTACTTCTTCATCGGGGCGCTGCCGCCGCCCGTGTCCATCTTGCAGGCGCCGTCGAAGAACACGCCGCGCTCGATGACGATGGACGGGGTGACGAGGTTGCCGCGCACCTTGGCGGGCGCCTTCAGCTCGATCGCCCTGGAGGCGGTGGCGTCGCCCTGGTAGTCGCCGAGGCAGGTGAGGGTGCCGACCTTGACGTTGGCCTTCACCTCGGCGCCTTCGCCGATGATCAGCTGATCGCTGGAGATGATCTCGCCGGAGAACTTGCCGTCGATGCGGACGGTGCCCTCGAAGATCAGCTTGCCTTCGAACTGGCTGCCCTTGCCGAGCAGCGCGTTCAGCTCGGGCTGGCGCGACGCCGTGGGAAGCGGCGCGACGTTGGAGGGGATCGGGCCGGTCTGGGAGGGAGCGGTGTTCTGTAGCATGTGCGTGTCAGTCCTCTGGTTGAGGGTTCTAGCACTTCCCAACAAGCAGGCCTCCGGGTTTATTTGAACGAGGCCGCGGCGAGAACCAACAAAACGATCGCCTCTCCGGTGATGAACCCGGAAGCGAGTGGGGTGTTGTAGACGCCTTCCGTCCTCGGGCTCACCTTCTGCCACACGAACTGCGCGATGCCGCCGATCACCATCGGGATGATGGCGAAGCCCGGGATCAGCATCCCCAGGCCGATCGCCGTCGGCGACGGCACCCAGCGCGCGATGCCGGGGCGCGATTCGAGCAGGGTCAGCGCCACGCCGATCGCCAGCGCGATCACCAGCGCCTGCAGCGCGCTGGAAGGGAGCGCGCCGAAGCCCGTCGAGAGCAGCTCGGCGAAACCGGCCCACTTGACGCTGATCGGCGACGAGAGCCCGCCCTCCCCGCCCACGCCGTACTTCGCGCGCACGAGCGGATACGCGATCGCCACCGCCAGGGCGCCAACCGGGACGCCGATCAGCTGGAGGATGGTGAGGTTCCGGTTGGTGGAGCCGACGATCTTGCCGGCGCGATAGTCCTGCATGAGGTGCTCGCCGTTGGCCGCGACCGCCCCGCTCATCCCCGACCCGATCATGTTGATCGGCACGTGCCCGGGCGCGAGGACCGCGAACACCGCCTGCATCACGTTCGCCATCGCGCTGATCGGCGCCCAGTTCGTCTCGCCCAGCACGCGGATCCCGACCAGCATCAGGATCAGCGAGAGGAACACCGAGACCAGCGAGAGCCAGACCGGGAACCCGAGGGAGAACTTCTGCACCGCGGCGAGCGCCACCGTGCAGGCGACGGCGCCCCAGACGACCCACTTGATGGGAAAATCGCCGCCGGCGTCGACGTCCTTCGCCCCGAGGCCCTGGAAGGTCTTCGCGATCACCTTCCACTTCAGCGCCAGCGCGGCGAGCCCGCCGGCCACCATCAACCCGGTGGCGGGCCACATGATCCAGCGCTGGAGGATGGCGTTGAAGGTGAGCGAGGGCACGAGCCCGGCACGGAAGAGCGGTTCGGGCGCGACCACCCAGGCGAGGATCATCCCGAGACCCATGGAGAGCGTGACGCGCAGGCCGATCAGGAGCCCCGCCCCGAGCGAGAGGACTCCGATCTCGGTGCCCAGGCGGAGCGCCTCGGCGTGCGGGGAGAGGAAGGTGAAGTTGAGCGTCTCCGGGATCCAGCCGAGAGCCTGCCGCGCGACGGTGAAGGCGGCGGAGACGAAGCCGCCGATGCCGAGCGCGGCGACCCGCGGCTTCGCTTCTCGCGGCCCTTCGTCGAGGACGAGGAGCGTCTCGCCCGCGGCGGTGCCGTCGGCGAAGGTGAGGTCCTCCTGGTCGATGTAGTGCTTGCGCAGCGGCACCGCGAGCAGCACGCCGAGCAGTCCCGAGGGGGCGAGCCAGGCGAAGATCTGCAGCCCGGAGAGGTGCAGGTCGAGGAGCCCGCGCGCGTTCAGCATGTCGATGGCGGCCAGCACCACCGCCATGAAGCCGACGCCGGATCCCGCCGCCGTACCCGCGGTCTGCACCAGGTTGCACTCCCAGCGCGTCCCGCGCGTGCCGGTGACGAGCCCCAGCAGCGAGATGGCGATGAAGCCGAGGAAGGCGCTGACCACGGAGAGATTCGGGCCGTACCCGATCTTCAGCACCACCACCGGCTCCGCGGCGCCCATCAGCGCCGCGACCACGACGGCGACGCAGATCGCGCGCGCGGTCAGCTCGAGGCGCGGCGGAGCGACGGCGACTTCCGCGCGGTGGACTGCGGCGACGAGGCCGCGCGCGGGGGGCGTTCCTCCGACGCGGACTTCGGGCGCGGGTGCGTCGGCCGCTCCGGCCTTCTCCTCCGACATGGTCACTCCCCGAGGATCGCGGCGAGCACTCGATCCAGCTCCTGGAGGTTGCCGTAGCGGATCTCCAGCGTGCCGCTGCCGCCCTTGTCCCTCAGCTCCACCTTGGCGCCGAGCTTGCGCTGCAGCTTCTCCACCAGGTGGCGCACCTGGCTGCCGGCGTGGCCGTCGCGCTTCTCGCGCGGCAGGCGCTTCGACTTCAGCCGTTGCACCAGCGCCTCCGCGGCGCGCACCGAGAGGTTCTCCGCGATCACCCGCGCGGCCGCCTTGCGCAGATCGCCTTCGTCGGCGATCGCCAGGAGCGCGCGCGCGTGCCCCATGCTGAGCTGCCCGGCGACGATGGCCTGCTTGATCGGCTCGGGGAGCCGGAGCAGGCGCAGCGCGTTGGCCACCGTCGAGCGGTCCTTGCCGACCCGCGCCGCGAGCTCCTCCTGGGTGAGGCCGTGCTCCTCGATCAGGCGCTTGAACGCCTCCGCCTCCTCGACGGGGTTGAGGTCCTCGCGCTGGATGTTCTCGATCAGCGCGATCTCGAAAGCCTCCTTGTCCGTGACTTCGCGGACCATCACCGGGAGCTCGCGCAATCCGGCCTTCTGCGCCGCACGCCAGCGCCGCTCGCCGGCGACCAGCACGTAGCCCTCCGACGCCCGGCGCACGATCAGCGGCAGCAGCACGCCCTTGCTGCGGATCGACTCCGCCAGCTCCTCGATGTGGACCTCGTCGAAGTGGCGGCGCGGCTGCGCGCGGTTGGGGCGGATCTCCTCGATGCCGAGATTCATCACGCCCTTGCGCTCGGAGGGGGAGCCGCCGGGGATCAGCGCCCCCAGTCCCCGGCCGAGCGCCGGCCGCTTCAGCTGCGCCTTCGACGGTTCCATTCGTTGAATCTCCTGAGATTACGCGTGCTTGTGTTCTGCAGCGGCGGCGCGGTGCCGGTGGAGCATCTCCGCCGCGAGCTGCAGGTAGCTCTGCGCGCCCTTC
>Ga0070741_10012161_pt1 | contig 15642 bp, 12 predicted proteins | sample Coa_R1_4_FD_66440 | JGI IMG/M metagenome (GOLD analysis project Ga0070741, IMG submission 66440) | Surface soil microbial communities from Centralia Pennsylvania, which are recovering from an underground coalmine fire - Coalmine... | ecosystem: Environmental > Terrestrial > Soil > Unclassified ...
GACTCGATGGCCAGCGCTTCGGTGAAATACGCTTCGGCGCGCTGAAAGGAGACGGTCCGGTCCTGGGCGGGACCGCCGTCGATCACCGTTTGACAGAAGTTCTCGCCGATCATGCGGTTCGCGAACCCCGCCAGCAAGTTGGCCCGCGCGGCGAGCGGATTTTTGTTGTAGTCGGAGCCCAACGCCGACTGCAAGCGGAGCACCCCGTGCTCGGCCACCCAACGGGCCGTCTGCGCGTCGCTCCAGGTCCCATCATCATCGTCGGGCGTGACGGTTCCGCCGTTGTCGTACGCGTTGTTGCTGTTGGCGAAAAAGATCTCGCGGGCCACCACCGCGCCCTCGAGATAGGTTCGACCGATGCCAGTCGACAACTCGGCGGAAATGCCCGTCACGATGCCGGCCGCGGCCGCGGATGTCCCGAGTGACGACGACGGAATGGGGCCGGGGTTCGAAACCTTGAACAGGTCGGAGCACGCCGCGAGCGCGGGCACGACGAGCAGCACCGCGGCCACGCGCGAACGCCTTGAGGTGATCATAGCACGGTCTCCCATTCAAAACGTGACGCGGACCGTGGCGAGCCACGTCCGGTACGTCGGGAAGTTGTAATAGTCGTAGCGACCGAGGGCGCCGGCGCCCGCGTCGACCACATCCTGAATTTCCGGGTCCGCTCCCTGATACTTGGTCCACATCCAGAGATTCCGGCCCTGGAGGGACACGCTGGCGCCCCGCAACGTCCGGCCCAACAGCGCATGCGGAATGTCGTAGGTGATCGACACGCTGCGGAGCTTGATGAAATCCGTCTTCTGCGTCCACCAGCTCCGATCCGCGATCGCGGCATCGGTCGAGCATTCCGCGCGCTGCAATGCGGTGAACGGCGCGAGAGCCGCCGGATCGCCCGCCGCCGCACGGTCGGCCGCCTGCTGCTCGGCATAGCAGGGTCGCCAGACGCGCCGGAACTCGTTCCGATACGCCACATCGTTCTCGAGATGGCCGCCATATTGGGCTTCCACGAGCGCATCGACGGACAGATGGCGAAAGAGCGTGATGGTTGTGCCCGCGCCGAACAGCCGGTCGGGGTACTGTGATCCGAGCGAGTGGTCCGGCGAGTCGCTGATGATCGGATCGGCGTGGGCGTTGGCGTTCAATACTGCGTAGCCGAAGTACGTGGGGACGGGATAACCCACCTGGGCGTACGTTCGGAAGAACGTATAGATGGACTGCCCGTGCAGGTCGATGGCGCGACTGTTCAACCACGACAGGTTGAGCCGTCCATCCCAGCTCACATCGCGTGTGCGGATGATGCCGCCGGTCAGGTGCGTCTCGAGCCCTTGGTTCTGCAGCGTGCCGACATTCTCGAGCTGCGTGTTCTGAAACCCGAGCGATGGCGCTTGGGTGATGCCGACGAGCGCATTCGTGGTGCGGTCGCGGTAGGCCGTGACTTCGACCCCAAGGCGGCCATCGATGGCGTTGATGTCGAAGCCACCTTCATACTCCGTGGTGCGCTCGGGCCCGAGGTCCGGATTGCCGAGCTGCGACGGAACGAAGCCGGCGTGGAGCGATTCGGCCGCCACGACGGTGTAGGTCTGGAGCTTATCGAATGGTCCCGGCGCCCGACCGGATTCCCCCAACGCGGCCCGGAGCTTGATGCCCTTGGTGAGATTGTACGCCGCGGCCACTTTCGGGTAGGGTTGGAGGCCGAACTTCGAGCCGAAGGCGCTGTTCCCGTCGACGCGCAGTCCACCGGTCACGAAGAGGCGATCGGCGATACCGAGGACCTCCTGCACAAAAAGACCGGCGTTGACGACACTGGGGTTGCTGTCGCCCAACACTTGGATGCTGCCGGCGTTCGTGATGATGGGCGTGCCCGGTCCGGCGAAGTTCGTCCCGAACGTCTCCGACCATTGGTCGACGTCGCGGAACGCTTGCCCGCCCCACGAGAATGCGGACGAGAGCGAGTGACCAATCGGAACCGTCCACGTGCCGGAATACTCGGCCGTCAGCTTGTAATGCTGGCGCTGATCGATCCAGAGTTGGCCGACCTCAACCCCGGGGAATCCCCACGGAACGCCGGTCGAGTGATTGTTGGCGTTGAAGTCGTATCCGAGCGTGAAATGGTGCGTGATCGCGGCGCTCTGCCGATACTCGAGGGTCAGGCCCGAGGTGAAATGGTTCTCGTAGGAGTAGTTCTGACTCTGAAACGAGTAGCCGTTGACGACGCAGACATCACTCGAGGGAACGCCCTGGCAGTCGGTGGTCCCATTGCCGCCAACGAAGTTGCCGGCGGGCCCGCGCGAGGCATTGAGCAGGAGACCCTGGCTGTTGTCACCATCGGGACCCCACCGCGTTTTGCGAGTGACGAACGCGGCGGTCAGGCTGATCGTCGCGCGGTCGGTCGGCAGGAAGGAGAAGTTCGTGCGGATCCCGCCGTCCTCGTTGTGTCCCGTCGCGAGGACTCCGAACTCCGTGTTGTAGCTCCCCGACACGAAGTAATTCATGCGTTCGGCGCCACCCCGCACCGACGCCGAATAGCGGCCGACATCGCCCGTGTGCAGCCACGAGCCACTCGCCGGACATGATGGGTCGACCCAGCGCTGCCCCGCGGAGCTGATCAAGTTCGGTCCCCGGCACTGATTGAGTCCCTCGCCGGTCGGATCGCTGCTCAGCCCCACGTGACCCAGGTTGTTGAGGCCACCCGTCACCTGCGCGTCCCAGATGGTCGGCCCATTCGATCCGTGCTTCGTGAAGATGCGAATGACGCCGCCGGAGGCCTCAGTCCCGTAGAGCGTAGTCGCCGCGGGTCCGCTCACCACATCCACGTGGTCGATGTCCGCGGCGTTGATATCGTTGAGCGGCAGATACCCCTGGTTGCCGCCGGATCCGCCGGCGAGCGTCGGGCCCGCGGGCACGAGCGGACTGTAGATGCGAACGCCGTCGACATAGATGATCGGCGTGTTGTCCAAGCTCACGCTGTTCACACCGCGCAGCCGGATCGTGCCGCCCGACCCGGGCTGACCACCGTTGCTCAGCATGGTCAGGCCGGGCACCCGCGCGTCGAGGAGATCCTGTGGGTTGTTCACCGGCGCGTTCTTGATCTCGTCGAAGGAGACGGTGCTCATGCTGTTGCCCTGCGCGCGCCGCTGCTCGTCGCCGGCGGCGGTGACGACGACCTGATCCAACGAGACGGCCGTTCGGGTCAACGCGAAATCGACTTGGACCGGCGCGCCTTCAGTCACCGTGGTTGGACGCTCGAGCGCGGTATAGCCGATGCGCTGCGCGCGCACGGTGACGGTTCCCGGCTCGATGCCTGCGAGCGTGTACTTGCCGTCGGGTCCCGTCTGATAGACGTGGTGCGTGCCGGGGATTCCCACCTGCACTTCAGGGAGCGGCTCGGCGGTTTTGGCGTCGGTGACCGTGCCGTAAATCGTGCCCGTCTGCGCCTTGGCGTCAACGCGCTTGAGAAGGACGAGTTGGCCCGAGCTGGACACGAAAATCTTGACCGGCGTGCCAGCGAGGACGTCGCGCAGAACATCATTGACCGTCGCCGTGCGCGCCTGAATCGTGATGCGCTTGCCGATGGCGGTGACCGTGCCATCGTAGATGAGCTGACCATCCGTCTGGTCGGCGATGACGCGCAACGCGTTGCGGAGCGGCGCGTCGCGGAGGTCGATGTCGATCGTGCGTTGCAACACCGGCGCCTGGGCGACCGTGTTCACGGCCGGGGTCCACTGTTGCGACCGAAGGCCGGTGGCGACCGTCGCGAGAGCCGCCATGAGCATTGCATGGGTGATGGTCAATTCACTTCTCCTTGCGCGTGATCGTCACAACGCGTCCGTCGACGCGTACATGGGCATCGACGAGAAAGGCCAAGCCACTCAAGACTTCAGAGAGATTTTGATCGGTAAACGTCGCGGTGATACGGTGTCGGGCCAGATCGGGCGAGGCGACGTGGATAACGAGATCGTACTGTCGTTCGAGCCGCGGGATCGCGTCGCCGAGCGCGACATCGTCGAAGTGGATGACGCCTTGCGTCCAGTCGAAGGCGGTGGACACCGAGGTCGGGTGCACGATGCGCGCGCGACCGTCGCGATCGAGGGATCCGACATCTCCCGCCCGCAGGCGCGCGGCGCCGACGCCGACCACACCATCCCGAACGACGACCTCGAGGTCCGGGTCTTCCGCGTAGACGCGGACCGAGAAGCGCGTGCCCAAAGCGCGAGCATCACCGCGTGCGGTGTGGACGGTAAATGGGTGCGCGGAGTCGTGGGCGACCTCGAAGTACCCTTCGCCCTCGAGGTAGACATCCCGTCCCGCGATCTTGAGCGTCGTGGCGGGACCGAGGACAATACGTGTGCCGTCGGCGAGGCGGAGCTGTTCGCGCTCCCCGCGCTTCGTCGCGACCTCCCGCATCGCCGGTGGCGTTCGGGTCCAGCGGCCGAGCATCGCGATGAGTGCCACCGCGGCCGCCGCCGCAAGGAACGCCATGATGCGTGTGCGGCGGCGCCGGGTCTCCGGGAAGGCCATGATCCGCAACGGCCGCACGGCCGGTTCCGGCGGAGCATCGGGGAGTCGATCGGCTATCCGTTGCCAGATCGCCTTGGTGCTACCCGCGGGCAGCGTGGGAGCCGCCGTGAGCTCCCAGGCGCTTTTCAGCCGCTCGAGCTCCGCGGCGTGAACGGGGTCACTCGCCGCCCAACGGCGCACGCGCTCCGCTTCGTCGGCGGACGCGAGGCCGGAGAGAAAGCGCAGCAAAGCCGCCGAGTCGATGGACTCGGATTCCGGTGACATTGCGGGCTATGACACAACTTCAGGCCTGACCCCTGCAACCCAAGTCAGGCGCTGCCGTCCTTCCATTCGGCGAGGGCCGCGCGCAGGGCGTTGAAGGCGCGCAGCATGTGGGACTCGACGGTCTTTTCGGTGATGCCGAAGATGTCCGCGACCTCGCGATACGTCAGTTGATGCTGCCGAACCAGCAGGAACACGAGGCGATTGCGCTCGGGGAGCAAGGCCACCGCGCGATCGATCGCCCAGCGAAGATCGGCCTGACGCACCGCCGCATCCGCGGCCTCGCGCGATGGGAATGCCTCGAGCGGGACATCCGTCGCGGGGCGCGCATCCCGGCGATGGTTCAGGATTCGGTTGTGAACCGCCTGAAACAGATATGTTTTGAGGGAGCGGGTGACGACCCATCCCGCGCGGCGCTCCCACAAGCTCAGGAACAGATCCTGAATCAGCTCTTCGGCCGCCTCACGTGGCCGCACGCGAGCGTACGCGAAGGCGAGGAGCGGCTCCGCGTACGCGTCGAAGATGGCCTCGAACGCCGCCCGATCGCCCGCGCGTACGGCCGCGACCCAGTCGGCTTCCTGATCATGAGGCGCGTGTTCGCGGGGCTGAAGCACGCTGCCTATCTATGGTCGGAACTGATAAGCGTCAACCATCGGCGCAATTCGTCCGCGCTATGGCGCCAGGCGGTGAACGGCGGCCATCCGGTCGCCGAGCGCGGTCGTGACCGCCGCCGCCACAACATCATAGCGTTTCTAAACCGGGAACGGCGCGAACGTCGAACGTGACGCTACTCTTCGCCTTGCCGTACGTGATCGTCGCCGTGTACGTCCCCGGATGCACGGGCTTCGACTCCCCGTTGCTGCCGTACGACGCGAGCAAATCTTTCGTCGGCCGCAAATCCCACACGACGCGGTTGAGGCCCGCCAAGCCGGCGCCGCTCAAGTGCGCGACGGGCCGCCCGTCCTTGTTGGTGATCGCAATACCGACGGTATCACCGGTCGCGGCTTTCAGCGAGTACGTGAGGATCACCCCGCTCGGCGGGTTCGCGCCGCGGAAATGACCGGCCCCGGTCCATTCGTCGTAGCTCGGCAACAGATCCGACTCGACCGCCGAATCGGGCTGGAAGAGATGGAGCGGCTCCGCGAGGACCTCTTTGGTCATCTGGGTCAGCGGTCGCGCGCGATCGATGATATAGAGACTGCGGCCCTGGGTCGCGATCACGATCGAGTGGGTCCTGGGCTCGATCAGAATGTCGTCGACGGCGACTGTCGGCAGGTCGCCGAACGCCGACCAGGACTTGCCACGATCGAGCGATAGCCAGAAGCCGTGCTCCGTGCCGGCGTACAGGACATTGCCATTGTCGGGATCTTCACGAATAACTCGCACGGGTTCCGTCGATGGCAGGTTTCCGGCGACGTTCTGCCACGTCGCTCCGCCGTCACCGGTGCGATAGACGATCGGCGCGAAGTCGCCGTCGTGCTGCGCGTCCCACGACACATACGCGACGTTCGGGTCGGAATGGCCAGGCTCGACGCGGCTCACCTTGTGCCCCCGCGCCGCCGCCGGCACGGTCGTGGTCAGATCTTTCCAGTTGGCGCCATCGTCGACCGTCCGCCAGAGTTTCCCGTCATCGGTGCCGGCCCACAGCCCACCACCCTTCACCGGCGACTCGGCCAGCGTGTACAGCACGCCATAGGTCTCGGCGCCACTCCCGACCGACTGCATCTTCGCCAGATCTTTCGACGAAAGATCTGGCGAGATGGTTTGCCAGTGCTCGCCGCGATCCGTGATCTTGAAGACCATGTTGCCGCCGAGGTAGAGCGTGCCCGGCTCGAACTTGCTCATGATGAGTGGAGCGAGCCAATGGAAGCGGAAGGCCGGTTCGCCCTCGCCCGGCTGCGGGCGCAGGCTCTTTTGCTGGCCGCTCCTGAGATCGAGCCGCACCATGTCGCCGCCTTGCGACTCCAGATACACGATGTTCGAGTCGGCGGGATCGAACGCGCAGTACGCCCCGTCGCCGCCGCCGAGCGATTGCCAGTCGGCGCTCCGGATCCCTTCCTTGCTCGCGATGAGGCTCGGTCCGACCCAACTGTTGTTATCCTGCAGGCCGCCGCAGATGCGAAACGGCGTCGAGCGATCCACGTTGACGCGGTAGAACTCGCCGACGCCGAATTTCTCGAGGTGATCCCAAGCGACGCCTTTGTTGAACGACTGGTAGACACCTCCATCATTCCCGATCAACACGTGCTCATGATCCACCGGGTCGATGGCGAGGGCATGGTTGTCCGGATGGATGCGTTTGCCCAAGTCTTCGCGCCATGTCGTCCCGCCGTCCTCGGAGACGACCAACACGAAGCCCAGCAGGTATACGCGCTGGGAGTCGGCCGGGTCGACGCGGACCTGGCTGAAGTAGAAAGGTCGCGGGTCCAGGTTGGAGACGCGGGTCCAGTGCTCGCCGGAGTCGCCGGAGCGGAACACGCCGCCCGCTTTGCTCTCGTTGGAGTTGAGGCCGCCGGTGCCGCCGGAGTTGCTCTGGACGACGGCGAAGATGATGTGCGGGTCGCGGGTATCGAGCGACAGGCCGATGCGGCCGGTCTGTGTCGGCAGGCCGCCCTCGAGCTTGTGCCAGGTCGCGCCGGCGTCGGTGCTCTTGAAGATGCCGCCCAAGTCTTTGCCGTCGGTCGCGGTCGGACCAAAGGTGAACGACCATGGCCGCCGGCGTCGCGCGTAGAGCGCGGCGTAGATGGTGTTGGGGTTCGAGGGGTCGATCGCGACGTCGCCGGCGCCGACGCGGTCGTCGTATGGCGCCTGGGCACCGAGGACTTTCTTCCACGTCGCGCCGGCATCCGTCGTCTTGTACAGCCCACGTTCAGTGCCCGGCATCCAGAGATCGCCGATGACGGCGACGTACGCCGTCTTGGGATCCGTGGGATGGACGGCGATCCGGGCGATGGCCCGGCTGTTTTTGAGGCCGACGTTCGTCCACGTCGTGCCGGTGTCGGTCGAGAGGTAGACACCGTCACCGGGCGTTTCGGAGTTGCGATCGTTCGCCTCGCCCGAGCCGACCCAGATCGTCGTGGGGTCTGACGGCGCGACGGCGATGTCGCCGATCGTTGCGACCTTCTCGTGGGCGAAGACCGGTCGGAAGGTGATCCCGTTATCCGAGGTCTTCATGATCCCGCCCATCCCGAACCCGACATAGTAGCGGCTCGGCCGCTTCGGGTCGAAGGCGATGCTCGAGACGCGTCCGCCCATGATGGCGGGCCCGATGCCGCGGGCCTCGATGCCGTGCGGCAGCACGAGCGTCGAGCTGTCGGCGGCCGGCGCCGCGCGGGGTGTGGTCGTGCGCTGGGCGCCGACCGCCGCGGCAGCAAGGAGGGAGGCAACGAACACCGAGCAGCGAGCGATGACGCGAGTGTGCATGGGGGCCCCTTCCGGTGGGTTATCGACGCTGATAAGGTAGCGCCCCAGGAGGCCGTGTCGATGCCGAAGCCGGATGCCAGGGATGCAGTTTCCCCAGCAGAGCGTGCGGCACATTCCGGATTGGAGTGTGCCGCAGCCAGAAATTCAGGACATCGTAGCGCTTACTGCTTTTGCGCGGTCCAGGAGCCGCTCAACGTCACCGGCCCACTGCCGTCCCCGAAGTCTTTCACCCACGTCACGCCGCCGCTGATCGTCGAGACGTTCACATTGCCGTTGAAGTTGATCGTCGAGGCGTTGTCGAGCTGATAGGAAATGGACTGTCCGTCGACTTTCCCATCGGTGACCATTCCCGAGCCCTGATAGAGCGGCACATTGCCACTGCTCGTGGTGCACACGATGGCATTGTTCGCGTATTGCCCGTTGAAGCTATTAAAGCTCTGAGCGAAGTTGACGTCGAACCCTCCGTTGCAGACATGACCGCCGCCGGAGAGGTTCGTCACGGTGACGGCCCAGTGGCCGCCAATACTGATCCCACCTGGCGCGGTCGAGCTACCGCACGCCGCTAATCCCATCGCCGCCGCTATGCATAAGACTGCCCTGCTTCGCATCATCGCTCCTTCTTGAGAATTGTCGCGTCTGGCAATCCCCTTAGAAGGCAACCGCTGTGCCACTCAGCGCGTCGCGCGCAGTTGCTCCGCGTCGCGGATCGGCGGCTGGCCGAAATGCCGCTTGTACTCGCGGCTGAAATGCGACGGGCTATCATATCCCACGCGATAACCCACCTCGGCCGCATCGACCTGCTCCCTCAAGAGAAGCCGCCGGGCTTCTTGGAGTCGGAGCTGCTTTTGAAATTGCAAGGGGCTCATCGCGGTCACGGCCTTGAAGTGGGCATGAAACGCCGAGACGCTCATGCCGAGTTGGCGCGCGATGGCGTCGATGCGGAGTGGTTGGTCAAAACGCTCGCGAATGGCCGCGACCGCGCGCGCGATACGGGACGTGCGGCGGTGACCGGTAACGAGATGGCGTAGACGAAGACTCTGCGCGCCAACTAATAGCCGATAGATGATCTCGCGCATGACGAGTGGCGCGAGCACGCGCTCCTCGCTCGGACGCTCGATCAGCTGGACGCGCCTCAGGATCGCATCGGAGAGATGCGGGTCGAGCGGACTGACGTCGATCGCCAGCATGTCGCCGTTATCGTTTGCCGCCGGAAGATCCGTCTCCAACATCACTGACGTGACGACCGCGGGGTCGAGGGCCAGCTTGACGCTCAGATATGGACGCGTCGGTGATGCCTCCAGGATCTCACCGATCAGCGGTAGTTCCATCGTCGTGATCAGGTAATGCGCGGGATCGCATCGGAACAGGTGCTCGCCCAGCACGATGCGCTTGCTGCCTTGGGCGATCACGCACAATGCCGGCTCCAACAAGTGGTGCACCCGTTCGCCCGGCGTAGACCGTCGGTAGAGATGGAGCCCGGTCTGTGGCTGATTACTCCCATCGCGCGGCAACGCGTGCGCAATGGATTGGGCAAGCATCGCCGAGGATTGTTCTATCGTCATGCTGACGGGGGTCGTTAGAGTTGGCCACTATGCCAAAACGAGCATCAGTCGTTCCGAAGGAGATGGAACATCTCCATACGCGATTTCGGTATTCACCCGGCGTGAAAGCCGGCCCTTTCCTCTTTATGGCGGGTCAGGTCGGCCGAGACGCGGGTCTGAATGTGGTCGAGGGAAAAGAAGCGCAATTTATTCGTGCGTTTGAAAACGTGAAGGCGGTCCTGACGGAGGCTGGCCTCACGTTTTCCGATGTCGTGGAGATGGTCACGTACTATACTGACCTGCGCGACCTTCCACTCTTCATGACGGTGAAGGATCGCTATTTCACGGACCTCGACCGACTGCCGACATGGACCGCCATCGGGACGACCGCATTGGCGATGCCGGGACTGTTCGTCGAAATCAAATGTACGGCGCTCTTACCCACATCAACCTAGTTCGCTCCTCCCGGAGCGCACGCGCACATCAGTGACCGCGTCGTCGGCGAGCAGCCGCCCAGCCCGGTAATAGTACAGCGAACCGGCGTTCCGAAGCACGTCGGACCACCGGCTGAGTGGCACTGCTCATCGCAGGCGGCCTGTTTGTTCGTCGGGCATTGATTGCAGATGTAGGAGGTCGCTGGACAGACCGATGCTCATTGGGCCGCGCTCGCTTCCTTGCCGCTGGCAATGCGTTTGGCATCCGCCTCTAACTCCGACAACGTCGGATGCAAGGGGTACAGCCAGCCATTGACCATTATCGTCGGCGTGCCGCTCAACGCGAGTTGCTCCGCCAATTTCGACCCGCGAACGATTCTCGCGGCAGCCGTGGAATCCTTGAGACAACTCGCAAAGCGAACCGTGTCCGGGACGCCGGCCGCCGCGGCGTATGCCGCCCATGGTTTGAGGCCAAACGAGTCTTGTTGCGCGAACAGTCGGTCTCGCATCTCCGCGAAACGCCCCTGTCGAGTCGCGCACTCGACGGCTTGCGCGGCTTGGTGCGAGAATCGATGAATGGGCAGCGGATAGTGGACGAACACCTCGGACACGTCATGCGGGTGTCGCTGCATGAACTCGGAGAGGACGCCGTTGAATTGTCGACAGGCGGGACATTCGTAGTCGACGAACTCCGTGAGGCGGACGGGCGCGGTCGGCGCAGGGCTCGGGAAAACTCCGTCGACGCATGGGCGGATCCCTGACTATTTTGATACTCAACCCATGGCTGCTTGGCAATGTGACTTTGCTCTCGTGCCGGTGAGCGCGCTGACGCACGCGCCGGCCGCTACCTCGCCAGAGGACTTGTTGGCGATCGACTGGTGGGCGGAGTCCGAGCCGCCCGCGGACTTCGAGTCGCGTGTGGCCAGCTTTCTCCCGGAAGGCGAATCCTGGTCGCCGGACCTTCGAACGTGGGGCGTCGAAGATGGGACGCGGATCGACGTCTGGCGCGACGCGAACCGAATTGACTCGATCAGAATTCGGATCGACGCGCGCCAGATCGATCTTCAGTCGCTGCGGGAGATCGTGGGCTTGGCGCTGCACAGCAGCGCGGCGTTCCTGCGATACGACGGCTTGTTCGTTCCCGCCACCAACGAGGCGTTGACGTCGGCCGTCGATACGTCGGCGGCCGCGCGATTCGTCGATGACCCGGATGCGTTCATTCGGCGCATCGCGCTGGGCGATGCGCGCGATGGGTGAATCAGTGCGATGCCGGAGTGCGCTGCGAGACGTGTGACATGACGATGGCCAACGCGGCGGCTCCCAGGCTCTTTACGAGCGCTGGATGCTGTGCGTAAAAGCCGCTCAGCTTGTCGACAACCGATGGGTCCGCTTGTTTGGCCAAGTCAGCCAACTGCTGCACAACTTGCGGCTGAACCTGCTGCGCCAGCTCGGGCGTCGCGGCGTTGGAACCGCCGAGCACAGCGGTCGCCTGTGGGCCGGCCGCCGCAATCAACTGGTTGAGCATGCCCGCGCGCTGGGTGCCATTGGCCTGATTGAACAGATTGCCCACGATTTGGCCGAAGGCCGGCGTCTGATCGGACCGAATCGCGTGCGCGATGCCGTCGGCCAGCGTTGACGACGGAACGGCGTTCGCCACCTGCTCGAAGTGCGTCGCGATATCCTGCGCGGACGGCGTGGTCCCGGTCGTCTCATACTGCTTCAGGATGCCGCCGATCTGATCGAGTAACCCCATGGTCCCCTCCTCTCGCGTGATCACCAGTCTCGAGACAGATTGGTGGACGGTTTCGATTCTGTCTCATTGCCTGGAGGTTACAATGCTGCACGCCAGGACGCTGGTCTCGCTGTCGGGTGCTCTGTTTGCGCTGACTATGTTTACGGCTACAGCTCACGCGCAGGATAGCACGGCGAAGCCGATTTGCAAGGACGGTACGACGTCGACGACGACGGGACGAGGCGCGTGCTCGCATCACGGTGGCGTGGATAAGACCAAGACGACCTCGACCGGCGCCGTCGCGCCCGCTCCGGCGACCTCGCCCGCTCCTGCCGCGCAACCGGCGGCGACCACTCCAACGACGAAGATGTCGTCCAGCGCTGGTAAGACGAGCAAGTCGGAGAACAACGACCCAACCGGTGCCATCGCGAAATGCAAAGATGGCCTCTACTCGCATAGCGCGCATCACACGGGCGCATGCTCCCGTCACGGTGGCGTGGCGCAGTGGCTCGACAGCACCGGCACGAAGAAATGAGCTGACCGACTGAGCCGCGATGGCGGCGCTAGTCGGTCCGCAGTGCGACGATCGGATCGACTCGCGCCGCTCGGCGCGCCGGAACGACACACGCGACGAGCGCTACGAGGCCGAGGACCACCGCGACGGCAGCGAATGTCGACGGGTCGTACACCTCAACGCCGTAGACGAGACTCGAGACCACGCGCCCGAGCGCTAGGCCGCCGAGCAAACCCACGACGATGCCGAATGTGCCGACCCGCATGCCCTCGCTGACGACGAGCAGCAAAACGCGATCGGGCTGGGCGCCGAGCGCGATACGGAGGCCGATCTCGCGGCGGCGCTGATTGACGGAATACGCGAGCACGCCGTAAATCCCGATCGCCGCGATGATCAGCGCCAACGCGGCGAACACGGCGAGGAGCACCGCGTTCAAGCGCGGCTGACCGGCGCTCGCCGACAGCCACTCGTCCATCGACTTCACGTTGGCGAGCGCGAGACTCGGGTCGATCTGCCGAATTTTGTCACGCACCGCTGGCATGATCGCGTCGGGCTGCCCGTTCGTTCGGACGACGACGTCCATCAGGGGCATGAGACGCCAGCCCGTCGGATAGTAGAGCGTCAACGATGCGGTGCTGAGCGTCGTGTTCCGAACGTCGCCGACGACGCCGACGACCGTGAAGCCCGTATTTGGATCCGCGGCGCGATACAGGGTGCGCCCGATCGGATCGGCGTCGCCCCAGAACTTCTTGGCCGTGGCCGCGCTCACGATCGTCACCAGTTGCGATGTCGGCGTGTCTTGCTCGGTAAAATCGCGTCCTTTGAGCAACGGTATGCCCATCGCCTTGAAGTACCCTGGACTGGCGATGCGCCAATCAATCGGGACTTCTGCATCCGGCGCCAACACCGATTGCCCTCGCGTGAGCATCGGGTGCTGGGTGTAACTCCCCGCTCCGAATGGAATCCCGCTCGATATGCCCGCGCCACGCACGCCGGGAGTTGATTGAAGCGCCTCGAGCACCGACCGGTACAACGGCGCGGCCTTTGTCGCGACCGGATACTTGCCGAGCGGTGGCGCGAGCTGGAACGTCATCAACCGGTCCGCGTCGAACCCCACGCGAACGTGTTCCAGATTCCCGAGACTTTCAATGAGCAGCCCCGCGCCTATCAATAAAACAGTCGCGAGCGCGAGCTCGGCGGCCGCGAGCGCATTGCGAAGGCGCACTTGCCCACCAGCCGCGCCGCGCCCGACTTGCTTCAGGACGTCCGTAAGGTCTGATCGGGTCAGACGCCACGCCGGCGCCACGCCGAACAGCAACCCGGTGACCAGCGTAATGCCGACGGTGAACACGAGCACACTGGCATCGATCGGCACGTCCGCCACCGGCAGCGTACCCTGCGGCAGCGCGTGATTGATCACGAACACCCCGCCCACCGCACCCGCGAGCCCGATCACGCCGCCGAGCGCCGAGAGCACGATACTCTCCCCCAAGAGCTGCCGGATCAACCGATCGCGGCTGGCCCCGAGCGCGGTGCGCACCGCCAACTCACCGGCTCGCGTCGCCGCGCGAGCGAGCAGCAGGTTCGCCACATTGGCGCACGCGATGAGGAGGACGAAGCCGACCGCGGCGAGGAGCACCAGCAACCCCGTCTCGAGCGGCTTGCTCACGACCGTGTCGTACAGGGTGATGAGCGTGATCCCCCAATCCTTGAGCTCCGGGTACTGCAGATCCATGCGCGCGGAGACCGTGTTCATTTCCGCCCGCGCTTGATCGAGTGTGACACCGGGAGCGAGGCGACCCAACACCAGGATCTGGTGATTCAAGCGCCGTTCTTTCGACGGATCGATCGTAAGCGGCGTGTAGAGATCTCCGCCCGTCAACAGATTGAGCGACGCCGGCGCGATCCCGACGACGGTCGTCGGCGTGTCATTCAAGATGATCGTGCGTCCGACCAGGCTCGGATCCGCGTTGAAACGCCGCTTCCACAGCGCCTCACCAATCATTACGACGGCCGCGGCCCCTGGCTTCTCGTCATTGTCCACGAAAGCGTGGCCGGCGATGGGCGAGACGCCGAGCACTCGCGTCAACGAAGGACTGATGGTCGCGCCGACGAGTTGCTCGGGTTCTCCGCCTCCCGTGAGCGTGTACGGCCCACCGCCGAATGCGCCCAGCACACTGAAATCGTGGGTCTGTTCGCGCCACGATGCGAAGTTCAGCACCGAGGCGCCGAAGGCTGGTATGCCAGCCTTCTCTTTCTTCTCTGCGATCTGGATGATCCGGCTCGGACTCGCATACGGCAGCGGCCGGAGGATCACGGCATTGACGATGCTGAAGATCGTGGTATTCGCCGCGATCGTGAGCGCGACGGTCAGCACCACCGCCGCCGTGAACAACGGCGACCGGCGCATCATCCGCAGTGCGTATCGGAGGTCGGTCAGCATGCCGCACGGTGACCGTTATCGGGGCGAAACGCAACCGTACGGTGACAGAGTGTCTGCTGGCGGTGGTGGATTGCGTGTTTGAGACGCACCAAGCGCACGAGCCAGCGCCGCTATAGGTTGCGCGGCATGAATCGATTGACGCGACTGATGCTGTTCGCGATGGGTGCCGTCGTGTTCTGCGACGCCAGGGCGGGTGCGCAGCGTGGTAGCTCGGCCGATCCAGCGCTCGCGCGCCGGATTCAATTCGGGGCGACCTTGTTCGAGGTCCCCGACTCGCTTCGCCGGAGCGGCATGCCGGCGGGTGCGTTCGTCGCCAGCGTCATTGAGGGCTCATCGGCGGCCACAGCGGGCGTGCGCCCAGGAGACGTCATCGTCCGGATCGCCGCCGACACCATCGAAAGCGTGGCCAATGCCCTTCACGCCTTGCGGCCGCTCGCGGTTGGACAAACTATCGCCGTGACGATGATCCGCGGCGCCCATCCGATCACGCTGCGATTTCGCGGGCAGGAGCGGCCGCGCGAGACGAGCCAGGACTTCGCGCTCGAGTACCGTGCGGTTGCCGCGCGCGGCGGCATCCACCGCGTGCTCCTGACGCACCCATCCGACGATGCTCGTCACCCGACGGTGTTGATCATTGGCGGAATCGGTTGCTACTCGATCGATCAAGCCTCGGGTCAGAACGCCTATCGCGATCTCGCCTATCACCTGACCCGGCATGGATACACGGTGGTCCGAGTGGAGAAGCTCGGTGTCGGCGATAGCGAGGGCGGGTC
>Ga0070741_10012162_pt1 | contig 15640 bp, 15 predicted proteins | sample Coa_R1_4_FD_66440 | JGI IMG/M metagenome (GOLD analysis project Ga0070741, IMG submission 66440) | Surface soil microbial communities from Centralia Pennsylvania, which are recovering from an underground coalmine fire - Coalmine... | ecosystem: Environmental > Terrestrial > Soil > Unclassified ...
GAACTTCATCGCCCGGTGCAATTGGCGATCATCGGCGGCGAACCAGATGCCAGCCCGCAGGAGATGTCCGCGGAGATGGCGCGCCTGCAAAGGTTGTGCGATGAGCTGTGCATGGGCGGGATGGTGGTGTTCCTCGGTAAACGCGGACAGGACACTCTGCCGTATTATTATTCCGCCGCGGAGTTGCTGGTGATGCCGTCACGTTATGAATCCTTCGGCATGGTCGCGCTGGAGGCAATGGCGTGCGGCACGCCGGTCATTGCGTCGGATGTGGGCGGGCTTGGCTTTCTCGTTCAGGATGGCGAGACCGGCTTCACGGTCCCGGACGGCGAGCCGGATAAATTATGTGACAAACTTTCACTACTGCTCAGCGATCATGAATTGCGCGAGAAGATGGGGAAGTGCGCGAAAGAAGCCGCCCAGTCTTACGATTGGACGAAGATTGCCACACAAATCGTTGACGTGTATGAGGGGTTGGTGAAGGTTAGTTTAACCACAGATGAACACAGGTAAAATAATATTCTAAAAAGATTCAACGCGAAGACGCAAAGTCGCAAAGAAAAAAGATAAGGCTTCAGGGTCTTGGCGTCTTGCGTTAAGCATTTGCGTTCATCTGTGTTTATCTGTGGTGAATTTCTAAGAGCGCCAGCGGGGAACGCGTTCTGGAATGCGCTGATCGCCCAACTTGTGACAGAACTCTTTGAATTCAGGCCGCGCGCCTTTCCATTCCAAATCGCTGAGTTTCTCTTTGATCGGGGCATCCTTGCGCAGAGTCGCGAGTTTGCGGTAAAGAAGCGCTTCCTCGCGCCGCGTGGACAAGTTCCCGGCCAGAGTCGCGGCGCGGCCCGCGCTGACTGAGTCCACTTTCCATTTGCCCGCGTCATCCGGAATCGACTCGAGATGTTTGTACTTTGCCAGCACAACCGAAGTGGATTTCTCTCCCCAGCCAGGAATGCCCGGGTAACCATCCGCTGAATCGCCGACCAATGCGAGCCAATCGGGAATCGACTCGGGACGGACGCCGTACTTTGCAATCACTCCAGTTTCATCCAACACGATCTCGCGTCGGCGGTCCCAACACACCACGCGCTTGCGCTCGACCAACTGCGCCAAATCTTTATCGGGCGAGCAAAGGACGATTTGTTTGACTGACGCATCCTTTTTGAAACGGACTGTGGCAGTCCCCAGCGCGTCATCGGCTTCGAATTCCACCATCGGCCAGACGACCAATCCCAGCGCGGCGACGGCCTCCTCCGCCAGCGGAAATTGCGCCATGAGATTTGGGTCCACGCCCTCGCCGGTTTTGTAACCGGAATAAAGGTCGTTGCGAAAGGACTCGATCACATGATCGAAGGCCACGCCGACGTGTGTGACATCCGGACTAGTCAACAGCATGAGCAGGCTTCGCAAGAGTCCCAGCGTCGCGCCGACTTCGCGTCCATGCGGCGCTTTCTTGGGAGGCGCGCCGTAGAAATTGCGGAAGAGTTCGTAGGTGCCGTCAATCAGGTGGAGTTTCATTTCATCGCGGCCTGGATATTGCCTCAAGAATTGTGTAGACTATACCTGCGAGAAGCAAGGCCCAAAGAAAGCTAAACGCCGCACTGGAATGTTTGTGCCCAGAGTGGAGTTCCTTACCAACCATCCCATAGTACCTCCCCCAATGACTATTGAGACAATCATAACCTTATCATCAAAATTTAGTGAAGGGAAAATGAAGAGGGCAATAAAACCGCCCACCGCAATTAGTAATGCCCACCCTAAACGAGACATCCAAATTTCAAAAGGGGTCTGCAAGTCAATTTTCTGTACCGTTTTAGCCAAACGTTTGTTCTCTTCGCGCAAGGCATTTATATACCGAAAATCATCCTCAGTTGCAGTGCCATGCTTCATCCTCCAATCGATAGAGGACAATATCGTTGTTAAATCAACATCGTTCACACGCCCACAATTTGGGCAGAACTTTGGGCCACTCTGGTCCACATGACCGCAATTAGGACATTTCATACTCTTGCCTTTCCCAACTCTTACAAGTGCGTTTGCTCTCACTAAGTAGCGAATTTATTCCTTCATCTTCACCAAGAACAGTGTGCTCCCGTCCATCTCCTGTGACTTCATCTCGAATTGATCTTTCAGACTCTTGATCAACCGCGAAAGTTGACGCTGGCCATACGTGCGCGGGTCGAAGCCGGGATCGAGTTGGTAGAGGGCGTTGCCCATCAAGTCCAATCGCGCCCAGCCGTCTTCCTGCACGGCCATGTCGAAGGCTTGTTCGAGCAGGGGCATGGGGTCCGCCTCGGATTTGGGCTTTTGATGATTCGTCTTCTGCGAGCGGCGCGGTTTCTTTTTTTCGGGGACGAGGTTCTCAGTGTAGACAAAGACGTCGCAGGCGTTGACAAAAGGCTTGGGCGTTTTCTTCTCTCCAATTCCCATCACAAAGATACCGGTCTCGCGGATGCGGGTGGCGAGTCGCGTGTAATCGCTGTCGGAGGAAACGAGGCAGAAGCCATCCACCACGCCGGAATGCAGGATGTCCATGGCGTCTATGATCATCGCGCTGTCGGTGGCGTTCTTGCCGATGGTGTAGCGAAACTGCTGAATGGGTTGGAAGGCGTGGAAGTTGAGCGTCTCCTTCCACGAATTCATGTTGACCGTCGTCCAATCCCCGTAGATGCGCCGCACCGTGACCTGCCCATAGCGGGCGGCCTCCACCAGCATTTGCGGAAGCAGGGAGGACTGGGCGTTGTCGCCGTCAATCAACATGGCGATTTTGTGGCGCGGCAGGTTTGTCAGGTTTTCATCGGTCATGGCTCTCATTATACTATCCAACATGTCGTTGCGAGCGGCTTCTCGCTAGCGGCGTATTGCGATCCAAGAAAGTGTCGAAACCGGCGATTTGGCTTTAAGAACGACCCCTAATGCTCTTCTCGCGCGACTTATTCTTTGAGCGTTTTTGCGTTCATCCATTTTGAAAGGCAATTACAAGACAAGTTTTGTCTGAATTCAGACTATAATCACAGCCGCACGCTATCTTCGAACTCAGAGAAAAAGGGATGCGAGAGAGACTCCTGCAATTGTTTCGTTTAAAGACGGGCGAGTTAGGCCTGGTGCTTGCGTTGGGGGGCATTCTGTTTGCCAACTACGCGGCGATGGGTATCACCAAAGTCGTTTCGGTGAGCGGCTTTTTGAGCGAAGTGAAAGACCATTACATCCTCCTGGTCTGGGCAGTAGATATGGTTCTGCTGATCCTCGCCACCGGTTTGCAATCGCTGGTCGTGGACCGCTTCGACCGCGTCAAACTGATGATCGTTGTCCTGCTGGTCTTCACCGGTCTGTACGCGCTCCTGCCGCTGGCGTTTCTGTTTAAATCCTTTCCGCTTTCGATTGCTTACACATTGATCTATCTGCTCAACGACCAGCAATGGCGTTTCTTCCCGGTCGTGTTTTGGATTCTGGTCAACGACATCTATGATCCCGCCGCGGGTCGCCGCCTCCTGCCCGTGATCGGCAACTTCGCTTTCTTTGGGACCATCATCGGCCTCGGCGTGGCTGGCCTGGATGCGCGCCTGCAATTCGGCGCGGTGAAATTGTTATATCTAAACGCGGCGATCTTCTTTGCCGGTTCCATCATTGCTTATTTCGGCCTCCGCAAAGTGCAGATCGTCAGCGCGACGCGCACGGGCGTTTCGATGCAGGAGACTTTCAAAGAAGGCTGGGATTTCATCAAAACCGTTCCGGCTTTTGCGTATCTCGCGCTGGGGATGCTGGCCGCGGGGGCGGTGATGACGGTTCTGCTTTATGATGCCCTCTCGGACGCAAAACTGGATTTGGGAAACGGTTTCCAGGCGTTCTATGCAAACTATAACCTGCTGATCGCCGTCGGCTCGATTCTTATCCAGACGTTGGCCGGGCGCGTGATCGAAAAACTGAGTCTCAAGAATAGTTTTCTCATCCAACCTTTCATCATGCTGGCTTCTTCGGTGATGAACTTCTTTATCCCCGGCTTTCTCAGCAGCGCCTCCGCGCAGGGCGTGGCGCGCGTGACCTATGAGACGGTTGATTTGTCCAACCGCAAAGCATTTCAGGCTATGGTCCCAAATGAGAAGCGCGGACGCGTCAGTATGTTCATTGACAGTTATCTCCCCTCGCTCGGAACCATCCTCGGGAGTTTGATCACGTTCGGGATCATCGCGGCCGGTTTGGGTCTGGGTTTGAAGCGGGACGTTTATACGTTGATCTATCTCGGTGTCGGAGTCGCGCTGGCCGTGCTGGCAGTCTGGGCCGCGTTGCTCGTCCGCAAGACGTATGAAGAAAGCATGTTGAACTGGCAATTGAAACGCCGTACGCGCGGTTCGTCGGGCGTGCTCGATAAATTGGAATTTTAGACGTGGAGAATTGATGCCCGCCAGATTGATTCGAGAGGAAGGCCCTGCCAAAGTCTGGTCTCTGCTTGGGTCGCGCGATACTGCGCGCGTCGAGGCCATGCTTGGACTGTACGCGAAACTTTTTCCGCAGTACGCGCATTACGTCCCGCGCATGAGGCGGCGAGCAGAGTTTGGTGAAGAGCGCCGCGCCGGGCACGTTGTCCACTACTGGCTGGTCGAAGTGGATGGACGGCCCGCCGCGCTCCGCACCTTTCGTTATGTGCGCGGACGGCATGTGGGCCTGGCTCACGCGCTGGCTGTGGACCCGGCGTATCGCGCAGTGACCGTGGGCGGTCAGCGTCTCTCGATGTTTTTAGTCCACGCCTGCCTCGATCAGATCATCGCTGATTCAAAGCGGTTGGGCGATGAGGCCGCGCTGGGCATGGTCAATGAAGTAGAGTCGCCGCATTTGATGGAGCATTACAAACGCAATGGCATTTTGGAACTCCCCGTCAAATATGTGGAGCCGGTGTTCCCGGCGGAGAACGACGCGCGCACGCGCGAGCAGGAAATCGCGCTCGTCCATTTTGCTCCGATGTTCCTGGGCTTTCTGCCGGATGCCTTGCTTGGAATTCGAACGTATACAAGTGAAATGATCAGCAACTTTGCTTTGGCTTTTCTTGTGGATCATTATGGCCTGCCCGCGGAACATCCGCGGGTTCAGGCTGTGCTTGAATCTATTCCGGTTTTATCTCAGGAGGCAGCATGGAAGCGGCAATGACAGTGGATCGAAGAAGGAATCGTTATGTCAGTTTGCGGGTCAAGATATTCATCGGATTCATTATGATCTTCACGCCGGTGTTCATCGCGAGTTACTATTGGTTCTATCAGTACACAACCGCGCGTGTGTTCAAGACCATCTCCGATAAATTGGTGAATACGATCAACGGCGCGGTGGCGGGGATGGACACCGACGGCTTCGTCAAACTTTATCAGGAGGAGTCCGCGTCCAACCCGGACTGTTCGCCTTCCACCGGTAACGCGAAAGGATACTACCCCGAAAATAATCCGTTATACATCGCGCACGAAAACTGGCTTCGCACGGTTCAAGAGATTGCCTCCTCTGCTCCTCCGGATGATCCTTACAACATTCGCATTTATACCTATGTCAAAGGGCCGGGGGCCGGCGATATTGTTGCAGTTGGGAGCACGGGATATTTCCGCAACCCGCGCGGCGGATTCAAGTTCTGCGAGATGTATAACTCACAGGGCAAAACACAAATTGCCGACGGCTTGGTTCGCCGCGTAGACCGCTGGACCATCTATACCGATAAATATGGAAGCTGGATCACCACTTACGAGCCGATCACGGATAAGAACGGACAGAACGTCGGCGCCATCGGCGTGGATATGCCGGCGGGTTATGTGAATGAGGTAAGGCAGGGCATCCTCGTCAGCGGAGCGATCGCGTTCGTAATCAGTTATATTTTTATCTTCTTCCTGGTGTACTGGCTTTCGGGCTTGTTGACGCGGCCCATCACTTCGCTGGCAGGCGTGGCGAAAGACATTGGCGAGGGGCATTATGAGCAGGAATGGACCCAAGTGGAAAAGCGCGATTCCTTCCGCGACGAGATTGATACGCTGACCAGTGTGTTCCGGGCCATGGTCGAGAAAGTAGCCGAGCGCGAAAAATCCCTGCGCGCCCGCGTGGCTCAGTTGGAGATCATGATAGATAACTCCAAGCTGGCGACCCAGGTACAGGAGATCGTAGATAGCGATTTCTTCCAGGATCTGAAATCCAAGGTTCAAGATATGCGAAGCCGCTTCAAAGATCAGCCGGACGAGACGAAGAAAAAATAGTTGACCCAATCCCCGCCGCAAGACGGGGATTTTCTTTACCAAATCTTTATAAAGGCTTCATAACCCCTTCAATCACCGCGGCTAGACTGTGGTCATAACTTGTTTCAAAGGAGACGAAATGAACAACACATTGAAAACGATTTTGATTGTCGTGGCAATCGTGGTCGTGGCGGGCGGGCTATTCTTTGCGGGTCAAGTCTATGGCCGCTGGCAGAATGGATTGCAGACCGGCTACTGGGGAATGCCCATGATGCAGGGCTATCGCTGGAACGGAAATGCCAATCAACCCAGCTATGGCCGCGGACCCATGATGGGCGGACGTGGTTATGGCCCGATGATGGGTGGAGGCTATGGCCCGGGCCCTGCTGCGAATGCCCAACCGCTGACGGTGGACGAGGCGAAACAGGCCGCGCAGAAATATGTGGATAGCCTCAACATCAGCGATTTGAGTTTGGGCGAGGTGATGATCTTTGACAATAATGCCTATGTTGTAGTCAAAGAGACCAGCACGGGCATGGGCGCGTTCGAACTGCTGGTTGATCCGGTCTCGAAGATCGCTTATCCCGAACACGGTCCGAACATGATGTGGAATCTCAAATATGGTGGAATCAATCACGGCGGCATGATGGGCGGACGCGGCTCGATGATGGGCGGCTACGGTTGGAATTCGACCAATACTGTTCCATCAAACATATCCGCTGAGATGCCCGTCAGCGCAGATCAGGCTGTGAGCGATGCCCAGGCTTATCTCGATAAATATCTGCCCGGCGCAACAGCCGCAACCGATCCAACAAAGTTTTATGGCTATTACACGCTTGACTTCTCGAAGGACGGCAAGATTGCCGGCATGCTGAGCGTGAACGGATACTCCGGCCAGGTTTTCCTCCATACCTGGCATGGGACCTTCATCGAGGAAGCGGAATAGTCCATCAGGAAAATTGGAGCCGCGAATTTCGCGGCTCCAATTTTGCAGGTACAATCTGATTATGTCCAGCGCAAAAATCCTTGTGATTGACGACGAGCCAAGCATTGTTAACCTGGTGACGGCCTATCTAAAGCCGGAAGGCTATGAAGTTTTCACGGCAACCGATGGAACATCAGGCTTGAAAGCCGCGCACGCGTTCAAGCCCGATCTCGTCATTTTGGATGTGATGCTCCCCGGTATGGACGGATTGGAACTGCTTTCACGCCTGCGACGCGAATCACAGGTTTATGTAATTTTGCTGACAGCCAAAACTGAAGAAACAGATAAAGTTGTCGGCTTGAGCATCGGCGCGGACGATTATGTGACCAAGCCTTTCAGTCCGCGTGAGTTGACGGCGCGGGTCAAGGCGGCGTTGAGGCGCATTCAAACGGGAGCCGCTCTCGGGTCCGATGCGAGCGTACTGGCGTTCCGTCATCTGCGCATGGACCTCGGCGCGCGCACGGTCAGCGTGGATGATCGTCCGGTTGAATTGACCGCCATCGAATTTGATTTGCTGAAAGCGCTGGTTGAAAATCGCGGGCGCGTTTTATCTCGCGAGCGTCTGCTCGAAAAAGTGTGGGGCGGCGAATATTTCGGCGAGCAAAGAGTTGTGGATGTGCATCTCGGCCATGTGCGGCAAAAACTGGGCCGCGGCGACTTGATCGTTACGGTGCGCGGTGTGGGTTATCGTTTTGAAGATGAAGCATTGTGAGGCAGAATGTTTGATGTGATTCGCCGCCATCTCGGCGCAAAACTTCTCGTTTCGTATTTGATCATCATTGCGGTCGGGTCTTTTGTTTTGATCGCGGCGAGTCAGTTTAATTTGCCCAATGCTTTCAACCATCACATGGGACAGATGAATATGCGCGGCATGGGGCCGATGATGGGCGAACCGACGGGCATGGCGTTGTATCAGGATTTTCGCGCCGGGTTCAATGAAACGCTTTTTTATGCGGTCAGCGCGGCGGTGGTGATTGCCTTGGTCGTCAGCCTGTTCTTCAGCCGCAGTATTGTTTCGCCCCTGCGCGCCATGATGACCGCGAGTCAGCGAATCGCGAATGGGAAATATGATGAACGCGTTGATGTACGGGGCGATGATGAACTGGCCCAGCTCGCGACGCGCTTCAATTTGATGGCGGAGAAACTTGAGCAGGTCGAGTTGATGCGCCGCAGGCTCATCGGCGATGTGAGTCATGAGTTGCGCACACCGCTCACCGCCATCAAAGGTTCGATGGAAGGATTGATGGACGGCGTTCTGCCGGCCACGCATGAAACCTATCAGCAAATCCATGATGAGGCCGACCGATTGAATCGACTCGTGGATGATTTGCAGGAACTCAGCCGCGTCGAAGCGGGCGCGTATCAATTGGACCTTCGCTCGGTGGATGTTTCTTCACTGGTGAAGACAGTTGCCAAGCGGCTCTCGCCTCAATTCGAATCGAAGCGCATCTCTCTGGACCTTCAACTGGATTCTGACCTTCCGCGCGTCCACGCTGACGAAGACCGCACTGTGCAGGTGTTGACCAACCTCGTTGGCAACGCGTTACAGTACACGCTCGAGGGGGGTTCGGTTACGCTCTCTGCAACGCGCGCAGGCAGTGAGGTCCAGATTTCGATTCGAGATACGGGGATTGGAATCCCGCCTGAGCATTTGCCTCACATCTTTGACCGTTTTTATCGAGTTGACAAATCGCGGTCGCGCCACGCGGGTGGTGGAAGCGGCATTGGTCTGACAATTGCGCGCGCTTTGGTCGAGGCGCAAGGCGGCCGCATTTGGGTTGAAAGCGAAGGGGAAAACAAGGGAAGCAAATTTACATTTACCTTGCCTGTCTCGAGTTGACCGCTAACCTTGCTTTCATTTCTGTAAGCCTGTAATTCTCCATAACATTTTGCAGATAATAACGATAAACACATTGAATCTGATTCTGATTCAATTCCATTCAACCTTCGGAGGTGTGCTTTGGTTAGGAAAAAGACTCTAATTGCAGTTGCGTTGACGTTGATTATAGTTGTCTTGCCGGTAGCATCGGTCTATGCCGCGCCGGTTGCGCAAACGGCGACGGTTGATTGCACCGTACAGAGCATTAATGTTTCTACGGATTCGACAACTGGCACAACCAGTGTTGACATTACTTGCGCAGATGGCACAACTGCCAGCCTGACCACTGACGAGGCGCTCGCGCTCGGGTTGGTGACTCAGAACCCGGATGGCACGTTTACAGCCAATGATGCCGCGATCGGCCAGGTGATTCAGGTTACTCCTACAACGGAGGACCCGTGCGCCGCGCCGGCCAGTGGCGATACTTCGGGCGGCACGACTACTACAGGCAATACAACTTCAACCGGCGAAACCACTCAAACAAATCCGGTTGGCGAGGCATTGGTAAATTTCTTCTGTCATTCTGCCGGCTTGACGCCTGATACGCTTCAAACCTATCGCGATCAGGGCGCGGGTTATGGCGTCATTGCCCAGGCCTGCTTCATGGCTCAACTTTTAGGCGATGAGTGCAGTGCTGTTTTGGATGCCAAGTTGAATGGCGACTACAGCGGCCTCACTCTGCCGAATGGAACGGAAGTGAGCAACTGGGGCCAACTGCGCAAGGCTGTGTTTGGAGCGTTGCTGGGCAAAGGAGAGCAATCATCCTACAACCTTGGCGCGATCATGTCTGGCCGCGTTCAGCCCGCTGAGGATGGAACACTCTCTCCGACGTCCGTCAATGATCACGGAAAAGGCAACCATGGCAATAACGGCCATGGCCACGGGCATGGCAATGGTCATGGAAAGCCGTAACCATTAATAGTGGATTGATTCAATAAGAGCAGGTCATAGGCCTGCTCTTATTATTTTGCATTGAAAAAATTACGGGATAGGTTTTACAACGCCGAGATCATCAATTCCTGGGGCGAACACTCCAATGTCTGTGCACGAATCCTGCCCGACGCGCTGGAGCAGTAGATCGTTCGAGGTCACATCTATCTGAATCGGTGTGTCCTTTTTGTAGGTTGTGTCCACGGTCAATTTTTGAGTCACCTGATACTTGGCGGGAAGTGACGGGGTGCACTGCGTTTTATCCGGGTGAGGCCGGCCTTCGTCCAGAGCGTGAAGCGTGGCGCAGACGTTTTGCAGATCCGCTGTGCCGAGATTCTGAATCGTCGCGTAGGCATTGGTCACTTCACCCATGCCGTGCGTGATGTCAATACTTGTGTTACACCCGAGGATGCTTACAGAAATTTGCACAGGCGGGGTTTGGCTTCCATCCGGAGTAGTAATGGTTGGCGCGACAGGAGTATCGGTGAATGTCGGGCTGACGATTTGAGAGGTCGTTGTCACAGCGGGAGTGAATGTTGCAGTGAAAGGCGGGGCCAGAATGATGGGGGTGGGCGAGTAAATGGCCGGCGTCCGCGTGGAGAACGGCGTTGGGATTTGATATGGCGCGGGACGAATCACCCACGCGTCACAACCAGCCAGCACAAGCGCCGCGAAGAGGAAAATGGGAAACAACCTTTTCATGCCCGACTCCTTTGTACAGACCAATTGTATCTTCAAGCGTTTTTCCCAACCTTAAAATAACTTGCCTTTTGACGCAAAGTATGTAAAAATAGGGACGATCACGCCGTTGGGTGCCCCCCTCACCCAGCGGCGTGATCATTTTTATTCAGAGTTGCCCGCTTTCGCTCCAGCTCTCTAGCTGCTTTCGATATTCGGGGTCATCGTAGCGCGAAAGAGAAAAAGCGTCTGCATACGATGGCAGTTTTTTCCCGATGATATGCGCCGCGAGTAACTCTCCTGCCGCGCAAGCGGACATAATTCCATAGCCCGACACAGCGCCGATCACGTATGCGCCTTCCATGGGCAGTGGCCCGGCCAGCAATCTGTTTTCGCGCGTCTTCGTGTAATAGCCCCCATCCAGTTGTGGTTTGGGCATTTTGCGGAAATAATTTTTCAAGCCCGGCAACATGCTTGACATGCCGCGCATGGCGATCTCAGGATATTGGTTATCGAGCGGCGGCGGGAAGACCGGCTCCATCGCGCGCGTTTTGTATTCCCACAACATCAAAATCGTCTGGCTTTCACCCGCGCCTTCAGGCCGCGTATGTGCGCCCGCGGGAAACGGTTCGGTCAGCCATTTTGTTTCTGCATCGCTGACAAGCGCCTCGCGTTCATCGTCTGCCCACGGTAGAGATTGTTCATCGTCCCAAATCAACAGCGGCGCGTCACGCCCGACGACGCCGAGCGCATCTTTGAATGCGACCTTCAGATGCAATTCCGTGTAAACCGGAAGATCAAGACCGAGCATTTGCCCGACCTGTTTGAGATATGGCCCGGCGGCGTTGACAAAAATGGGACATTCGATTTGCTCGCCACTGCTCAATTTGATTCCTTTGACGCGGCCGCTGGATATGTTCACGCTTTCGACGCGTTCCGCTTCAAACCGGACCCCAAACTTTTTCGCCGTTTCAAGTAGATACATGCCCATCTGTTGCGCGCTCAACCAACCCGCGCGGCGGACGTGTAACGCGGCGACCGCTTTCCCGGTCAGATATGGAAAATGTTTGCGGATAAGTTCATTGCCCAGCAAAAGATCCGCGCCGAGGGGTTGATGGCGGAATCCCTCCGCGGGCGCGGGCTGGTACGAGCCGTCAAACGAATGAACTCTCAATGGCCCCGCGCCCAGTTGTGAGGTCCGGGATGAACGTTCTTTCAATTCGGGGATTTTGTTTTCGTCCGCGGTCACATATAAATAGCCGCGTCGATTCATACGGAAAACGTTCCCACTTTCGTCGGCAAGTTCTTCCATCAAATCAATCGAGCGATTCATTAACCCCAGCAGGTCGGCATCCGGCCACCAGTTACGATAGCACTCGGTGGAGCGGTCGCTGGTGAGCGTGAGCGGCGCGCGCTCGTCAACAAGCAGGATGTCTTTGGCGCCTGCCTTGGCGAGATAATACGCGGCGCTGACTCCGGTGATGCCCGCGCCGCAGATGACGATTTGATGTTTGTGAGTCATAGGTAAGAATTGCCCTCTCCGTTTAGGAGAGGGTCGCGAAACACACAAAGCGCAGGGGTGAGGTCAATTAAATTTCGCTCTGAGTTCTTCCCAACTCGGTTCGACGAGAATTGTTCCATCCGGGAAGATGATGGTTGGCACACTGTGATAGCCATGATTGATCTCAGCCACGAAACGCGTGGCCTGCTCGTTGCCTTCGATCATGACCTGCATGAACGCGATGTTGTTGGCTTCAAAGAAGGCTTTGGCCCGGCGGCAGTCACTGCACGCCTCGGTGGTGTACATGACGATTTGGGATGGAGAGAATGTATACAGGTCGCTCATAGTCTGATTATCGCATACTCGTTTCGTGGACGCAAAAACGAATGACACGAAGAGGCTCGTGTCGTTCGTCAGGAATTTCTATTCTCCCAGCGATTTGAGATACTCGCGGATGGCCAGTGCGGCGGAGGCGCCTTCGCCCGCCGCCGAAGCGGCCTGCTTGGTCGAACCCGCCCGCACATCGCCCGCGGCGAACACGCCCGGCAGGGAGGACATCATATGCGGCGCTTTGATGAAACCGCGTTCGTCGAATTCGGCTTTGTCTTTGAGCAGGTCGTTGTTAGGTGTGAGACCTACGAAAACAAAGACGCCGTCGTATTGCGCTTCTTTGGCTTGACCGCTGGCGTTGTCTTTCAGAACGACTCCTTCGAGTTTGTTCTTCCCGCGCAACTCGGTGATGCTGTGATTCAAAATCACGTGCATGTTTTCTTTCTCGGCAACTTTATCCTGCAGGATTTTACTGGCCTTTGGTTCCGGCGAGTTGACCAGAATATCCACTTGCGAGGCGAACTTGGTCAGGAATAAACCTTCTTCAAATCCGCTGTTACCGCCGCCTACCACCAAAACTTTCTTGCCTTTGTAAAACGCGCCGTCACACGTCGCGCAAAAATGGACGTTGATGCCGATCAAATCATCTTCGCCCGGGACATTCATGCGGCGATAGCGCGCGCCGCTGGCAAGCAAAAGGGCTTTGCTGTGGTAGTGAATGTCGGAGCCGGTTTCGGCAATGACATATTGTCCGTCGCGGTTAATCTCCTGAACTTCCTGCGCCTGCAAGATTTCCACGCCGAATTTACGGGCCTGCCTCCCGAGTCGCTCAGCGAACTCTCCGCCGCGAATGCCCTCATCGAAGCCGGGAAAATTGTCGAGAGTCTGTGTGATGCCGGTTTGTCCGCCGAGTCCGGCTTTCTCGATCAACAAAACATCCAAGCCTTCACGCGCCAAATAAAAAGCGGAGGTGAGTCCCGCCGGACCGCCGCCGATCACAATCGTGTCGTAATATGAACGCTTGGCCTCGGTTTTGAGTCCAAGTTTTTTGGCGAGTTCCGCGTTGGACGGTTCGACCAGCACATCGCCATCAGGAAAAATAATGGTGGGGATGATTCGTTTGCCTTCATTGATTTTTTCGACGAAGGCCACGCTCTTGGGGTCTTCGTCAATGTCCACGTTGTTATATTGCACGCGCTGTTCACCGAAAAATTGTTTGGCGCGTTTGCAGTCCGGGCACCAGACTGCGCCGTAAACCATGATGGATGAGGGCTTTAAACTATAAAGATCGGGATTCTTTTTCCGCGCCATGCTGTCGCTCCTTTGGATGGATAGATAACGATAATGTTTGAGTTCTTACTTTGCTATGTCGTTGCGAGGAGCCGCATCGCGGCGACGAAGCAATCTCCAATCTTTCGAGGAGATTGCTTTGGGGAAGAACACCCTCGCAACGACATAATCCTACATGGTTCTTTCCTTCGCGGCGCGCTCAAGGATTTGGAACCCTTTATCCATCAACCGCTTCAGCGCGGACCCGTCCACGGCTTGCCCGGTCTCGAGTTTTTCCAACGCCTTTAGCAGAGACCCGCGCACACCGCTGGCGCGATGTGCCCAATATGAATCAACGGAGACGCGCTCGAGGCGCGCGAGTAAAAGTCGAATGAGTTGAATTTGTTCAGGGGATGCCATAAAAGCTGGCGCCCCCGGAGGGATTCGAACCCACAACCTACTGATTCGAAGTCAGGCACTCTATCCATTGAGCTACGGGGGCGTAATCGAAATTATACTCGATTGCCACTTCTTCATCCGCCAATCCGCGCTAACCTCGCGGAGTTTTGAATATTCGTGCGAATTCGTGAAGATTAGTGGATAATTACTTGCCTTGCCCATCTCCATGTTTGCAAGGTAGAATCAGCCCATCTCCCTTCAAGGACTTAACATGGCAGACATCCAAAGTTTCGGCGAACGGTTGATTGGGAACCTTGAAAAAGTAATTGTTGGCAAGCGCGATGCCATCGAATTAATCGTAATTGGTTTATTGTGTCAGGGACATGTGCTGATCGAAGACGTCCCCGGCGTGGGCAAGACCATGCTGGCGCGCAGTCTGGCGAGGTCACTGGATTGCACGTTCAACCGCATCCAGTTCACGCCCGATATGCTTCCCAGCGACGTGACGGGTATTTCCATTTACAACCAGCAAAAAGGAAAATTTGAATTTCGCGCCGGCCCGATCATCGGTCAGATCATTCTGGCAGACGAGATCAACCGCGCCACACCGAAAACGCAGGCGGCGTTGCTCGAAGCGATGGAAGAGCGACAAGTCACGGTGGATGGGACGACACACATTCTGCCGCGTCCGTTCATGGTGCTCGCCACGCAAAATCCGATTGAATATGAAGGAACGTTTCCGCTCCCCGAAGCGCAATTGGATCGCTTCCTTCTGCGCGTTCGGCTGGGCTATCCCGATTTCATTGACGAGATCAAAATCCTGGATGACCAGCGGCTCAAACATCCGATTGAAGCGCTCAAATCGGTGGCAAAGGCCAGGGATGTTTTGCAGGCCGCCGAGGACATCAAAACCGTTTTCGTTTCCCCCGCGGTCAAACGCTACGTCACGGACCTGACGCGGCGCACGCGTCAAAGCGGCGACATCTACCTCGGGGCGAGTCCGCGCGGCACATTGGCGTTGTCGCGCGCTTCGCAGGCCCGGGCGGCTTTGCAGGGACGCGATCACGTTCTGCCGGATGATGTAAAAGATGTGGCCGTGTCCGTGCTGGCGCATCGCATTATTGTCAGCCCGGCGGCGCGCGTTCGTGAGTTGAGCGCGGATCGCATCGTGCAGGAAATCGTGCAAACCACGCCGGTCCCCGGCGGCGACGTTCGTCAGGCGCCCGCGGAGAAGAAGTCCAAATGAACGTCGGGCGCATCGTCGTCGCCCTTTTGATCTTCGGCGGCTTGCTCGGTTCATTGATCACCGGCGCGGCGTTCTATTCGCACATCTTGTATCTGGGTTTGATCCTGTTGATCAGCGCGTGGATTTGGGTTCAAATCGTCGCGCGCGGTGTGCGCGTCACGCGTCAGGCGGATTTTTCGCGCGCCAGCGTCGGCGATATCTTCAAAGAGCAATTTGAAATTCT
>Ga0070741_10012163_pt1 | contig 15639 bp, 10 predicted proteins | sample Coa_R1_4_FD_66440 | JGI IMG/M metagenome (GOLD analysis project Ga0070741, IMG submission 66440) | Surface soil microbial communities from Centralia Pennsylvania, which are recovering from an underground coalmine fire - Coalmine... | ecosystem: Environmental > Terrestrial > Soil > Unclassified ...
GGCAACACCATCCTGGTCGTCGAGCATGACGAGGAGACGATGGAGGCCGCCGACTGGATCGTGGACATCGGCCCCGGCGCGGGCGAGCATGGCGGGCATGTCGTCGCGCAGGGAACGGTCGCGCAGGTGAAGGCGAACCCGAACAGCATCACGGGGCAGTATCTCAGCGGCCAGCGCCAGATTCCCGTGCCGATGGTGCGCCGTCCGCCCAATGGCAAGTACCTGGAACTGGTGGGCGCGCGGCAGCACAACCTCAAGAACGTGACGGCGCGCATTCCGCTCGGCCTGTTCGTGGCGGTCACGGGCGTCTCCGGCTCCGGCAAGTCCACCCTCATTCAGGAGACGCTCTATCCTGTGCTGATGCACCGGCTCTACGGCTCCCATGCCCTCTGGGGCGCGCATGATGCACTGAACGGGCTGGAACACATTGACAAGGTCATTGATATTGACCAGTCGCCTATCGGACGCACGCCCCGCTCCAATCCGGCCACCTATACGGGCGTGTTCGATATGATCCGCGACCTGTTCGCCAAGACGCAGGATGCCAGGGTGCGCGGCTATCCGCCGGGGCGGTTTTCGTTCAATGTCAAGGGTGGGCGCTGCGAGACCTGTAAGGGCGACGGCATTATCAAGATCGAGATGCATTTCCTGCCCGATGTCTATGTCCCCTGCGAGGTCTGCAAGGGCAAACGCTATAACCGGGAGACTTTAGAGGTCAAGTACAGGGGCAAGTCCATCGCCGAAGTGCTGGATATGACGGTTAGTGAGGCGGTGGAGTTCTTCGGCTCGATTCCTCCCATCGCCCGCAAGTTCCAGACCTTGCACGATGTCGGCCTGGACTACATCCGGCTAGGTCAACCGGCCACGACGCTCTCCGGCGGGGAGGCGCAGCGGGTGAAGCTGGCGACGGAGTTGGCGAAGCGGGCGACGGGGAAGACCTTGTACATTCTGGATGAGCCGACGACGGGCTTGCACTTTGCGGATGTGGAGAAGCTAATCGGCGTGCTGAACCGTCTGGTGAGTGCAGGCAACTCGGTGCTGGTGATCGAGCATAACCTGGATGTAATCAAGACGGCGGACTGGGTGATTGATCTGGGGCCGGAGGGCGGGGATGGGGGCGGTCGGATCATCGCGGAGGGAACGCCAGAGCAGGTGGCCGAAGTGGAAGAGAGCCACACCGGACGCTATTTGAGGAAGGTGCTTTAGCCCTCACCCCCAACCCCCTCTCCCACGCTGTGGGAGAGGGGGCTTTTGTTGGCCTGCCAGATCTTGCGACTGCAACAAAGTGGGAGATAAATAGCCAGTGCAAATTCGGACACGGGCACATACCGTCGGTTGGGTACGCTGGGAGCGTCCTGTGTGATCCTACGGCTCTCTCTGAGCGGCATGACAAAGTCTTTGCGCAGGCTCGCTTTGACAAAGCCCCTGTTTTCAGCCGAGGCGAACCAGGTATCGTTTCGCACCTAAGCAGCCGCACGTAGTTGGTTCGTACTTTGTTGGGATTGCAGCCCATGCGATTTCTACGAACGAATTGGGGCTGGCGACTTAGCGGGAGACGATCCCATTACGCACACAGCCCAGAAGCATCTGGCGATCAAGTTCGTTCTCGGTCTGTTGGGCTTCTCCCCCCTTAAAAAAGCGAACACCCGTCTACTCTATTTGACGCCTGCCTGCTCCAAAAAGTTGCGCTTCCCCCTACAAAAAACGCACCTGCCCGCCGTATGGTATAATAAACCGCTAACGACGGCGCGGCCTCTCGCTGACCGCGCCCTTTTCATGCCTGCTCCTGACGCTCCCCCTCTCCCGCCGCGCAGCGGGAATGCAGGGAGAGGGGGCAGGGGGGTGAGGGACCAAATTTGAGCCAGTACAGCCAGCACAACATTCGCAATATCGCCATCATCGCCCACGTAGACCACGGCAAAACCACGCTCGTGGACGGCCTCCTGCGCCAGGGCAACGTCTTCCACGCCAAGCAGGAGATCGCCGAGCGCGTCCTGGACAGCAACGACCTGGAACGCGAACGGGGCATAACGATTGTCAGCAAGAACACCGCCGTATCATACTCCCCCCTCTCCCACAGCGTGGGAGAGGGGGGCCGGGGGGGTGAGGGCCACTACAAGATCAACATCGTAGACACGCCCGGCCACGCCGATTTCGGCGGCGAAGTCGAGCGCGTCATGGGCATGGTGGACGGCGTCCTGCTCCTCATAGACGCCGTAGACGGCCCGATGCCCCAGACGCGATTCGTCACGTCCAAAGCCCTCGCGATGGGCCACAAAGCCGTCGTGGTCATCAACAAGATTGATCGCGCCGATGCCCGCCCGCACTGGGCCGTAGACCAGACCTTCGACCTCTTCGTCGAACTCGGAGCCAACGAGGAGCAGCTCGACTTTCCCATCGTCTACACCTGCGCGCGCCAGGGAACGGCCACGCTCGACCTCGACACGCCCGGAACCGACCTGCGCCCGCTCTTCGAGACCATCATCGCGCGCCTGCCCGCGCCCCAGGGCGACCCGGACGCGCCGCTCCAGATGCTCGTCTCCAGCCTCGACTACGACGAGTATCGCGGGCGCTTCGGCATCGGCAGAATCCAGGCGGGCCGCATCCATCCCGGCGAGAACGTCGCCCTCATCGCGCGCGACGGCGACATCCGCCCCGGCAGAGTCGTCGGCACGTTCGTCTTCGAGGGGCTGAAGAAAGTCGAGCAGGAGGAGGTCTCCGCAGGCGAGATCTGCATCGTCTCCGGTCTCCCCGACATCGGCATCGGCGAGACCATCGCCAGCCGCGAGAACCCGGTCGCCGTCCCCACCGTCCGCGTCGAGGAGCCGACGCTGCGCATGGCGTTCGGCGTCAACACCAGCCCGCTCGCCGGGCGGGAGGGAACCTACAGCACCAGCCGCAAACTGCGCGAGCGCCTGTTCAAAGAGCTGGAGACCAACGTCAGCCTGCGCGTCGAGGAGACGGAAAGCCCGGACATCTATCTGGTCAGCGGGCGCGGCGAACTCCATCTCGCCATCCTGATCGAGACGATGCGCCGCGAGGGGTATGAATTTCAAGTTGCACAGCCGGAGGTGATCTATCACGAATCTGCCGACGGCAGCCGCCTGGAGCCGTGGGAGCAGGTCGAGATCGAGGTCGCGGAAGCCTATCAGGGCGTGGTCGTCGAGCAGATGGGGCAGCGGCGCGGCGAGATGCAGGATATGCGGCTTGCGGGCGGCAGCGTCTTCTTCAGCTATCTGGTTCCCACGCGCGGCCTGCTCGGTTTTCGCAACGAGTTCCTGACCGCGACGCGCGGCACGGGCGTGATGAACAGCCTCTTCGCCGGGTATCAGCCGTTTGCCGGGGAGATTGCGGTGGCCCGTAGCGGCTCGCTCATCGCCTCGGAGAGCGGCCTGACCAGTCCCTACGGCCTCGCCAACGCGGAGGAGCGCGGCACGCTCTTTGTCGGGGTCGGCGTCTCCGTCTATGAGGGCATGATCGTCGGGAAGCACCAGCGCGATACGGATTTGGAAGTAAATGTTTGCAAACAGAAGCACTTAACGAATATGCGCTCTTCGACGAGTGATATAGGTATTCGCCTCACGCCGCCGACGGAGATGAGCCTGGATCGGTGCATCGAGTATATCGGCCCGAATGAACTGGTCGAGATAACACCGAAGAATATACGGATGCGCAAACGGCTGCTGGATGCGAACGAGCGCAAGCGCGCGGAAAAGCGGGCGGCGCTGGCGGCGGTGTAGCCCACCCCCTCCCTACGGGGGAGGGGGAGCAAGACAGTGGCGAGCGCGCTCTCGTTCTCCTCTCTCCCTTGACTCAACTTGCTACCCGTCGTTCGTCTGCTATTTGTCGTTGTGCGCGACCAGAATGGCAAAGGCCGCGAACAGCGCCATCGCTTTGCTCTCCCAACCTGCCGGTCTCACCGCAGGAAGCTGATGGGGTCACTGGGCCGTAATTCACTCAACGTCGTCTCCATCCGCTTGCGCGCCTGTCGGATCGTCCTTCCTTCGACCGGACGGCCCGAGGCGGTGACAATCACGTGCGCACGCAGGCCGTAGAAGGATTCTTCCTTGCTGCGCAGTATAGCCCCAATAGGCTCCGGCTGCGGCTTGATAGAGACGGCTACGGGGAGCGCGCCGGTTATGACAGACGGCAAACGGGCCACTCTCCCCCGGCAAGGTGTCGGCGGGATATTCTTCTTGCAACGGACGGTACTTGCCCCGAAAGCAGCGTGTCCGACGCCCTCCGGCGGCGGGGCGGCCCGAGCTTGCGCGACGACATGCGCCCTCGCCATCCCCGCTGCCCAGGTCGCCAGCGCCCTCGCCACCCGCAGCCGTTGCAGATGCGCCAAGTCGAGGATGGGAACTCTCCTGGCTCCTGTGTGCCACTTTGGCTCCCCTGCCCGCCCCTCAACCCTCAAGAGAAGGAGAGGGAGCCTTGAACTCTCCCCTCTCTCGCAGCGTTGGGAGAGGGGAGGGGGGTGAGGGCCAGCCGCAAATTGATTCGCCGGGCAAGAAGTTCACGACAGCATATCCTTGAAGGCTCCTGCAGGGACCCGCGCGGCCTCGCCCAACATCCAGCGCCACATCTCCTTGCGCAGTTCCCACTCCTTGTAGTAGTCCGAGGTGTAGCCGGAGGGCGGGCCGACCATCTCACTGAAACGGCTGGCGGCGATCTTCGGGCCTTCTACGGGATCGTGATTCCAACCGGGCGTGGTCGGCGCGCTCTGGCGGTCGAAGAGGAACTTGAGCATATGGCGCGGGCGTTCCGTGCGGTTGAGGGTTCCGGCGTGCCAGATGTCGTAGTGGGTGATGGCGACGGTTCCGGCCTTCACGGTCAGGAACACCTGTCCTTTGATGTTGGCATAGGTCGCCATGCGGTCGGTCGGGGCGTTGCGGAAATGCGAGCCGGGCAGGATGACCGTCGGCCCCATCTCCGGGGTCACGTCCTGCGGATAGTACATCGCCAGCGTCGTCCATATCTGATGATGCCGGACGTTCGTGCCGTCCTGATGCCAGGTCTGGCTGCGGAGATGCTGCGCGGGCGTGGTGTGCAGATGCCGGTGGCCGTTCATGGTCATGTCCGCGCCGAGCAGACTGACCAGCGCGCCTCGCACCTTCGGATGGTCATAGACCTCCTGAAGCGGCGGCACAGCGGCGAGGATACCGTTGCCGGGGTTGGATTCGAGCCGCGCAATCCGGGCGCAGACCTCCTCGTGAAAACCGGCGGGAAAGTCCGTCTCCACCAGCAGGTAGCCGCGATTGATGAAATCCATCATCTGACTGTCCGTCAGCAGAAATTCTCTACTCGGCATCGCAGACCTCCAGCTTCTCCAGAATGAACTCGTAGCCGACGATGTCTATCTCGCGGTCGTCGAAGGGAGCACGCTGGTCGGGGAAATGGATGACGCGCCAGCCGTCCAGAATGGCATCGAAGACTGTGTTATAGGGCAGTTCCGGCGCGAGTGGGTCAATCTGCGTGACCGAGCCGGGAATCGGTTCGTGCAGCGCGGCGGCGATGACGCCGGAGCGGATGTTGGGCGAGGCGGCGTGCAGGTAGAGCAGGCGTTGGCGCGTTGACCCCGGAACCGCAAGCGCCTGACGCTCAAGCGCCTCCAGCGTCTCTGCGGTCAGCCTGTCTGCTGCCAGATCGGCGCGAGCCTGCGCGAAAAGGCTTACAAGCGTGGAAGTCCACTGGTTCGTCATTGTCGGGAATCTTCCTCCGTATCGGACGGGAAGTTTGCCCGCTAACGCTCCACGTCGCGCCCTACAAACCCTTTCGCACTTTCAGCGTCCTGCGCCTATTTTTCTCTCCACATAGTCCACGAACTGGCCTACTGTCTTCAGCGTCAGGGCTTCCTCTTCCAACTCGATGCCGACCGCCTTCCTACGTTCTGTGCCAGGCATGAAAATGCCCGGCTACGGATTGCCTTCTATCGCCAGGAGGAGACGGCCCCTGTACTGCGCGCATTTCTGGAGGTAGTTCGGAAAATGCCCGAATGAGGGTATCGTATTACCCGGACACCGCCGAGAACGCGAAGGGAAGAGGGCAAGCCAGTGAGGACATCCAGACCGCGAATCAAAATCTGCTGCATCCAGAGCGTGGAGGAGGCGCAGATGGCCGTCGCCTGCGGCGCGTCTGCCGTCGGGCTGGTCTCGGAGATGCCCAGCGGCCCCGGCGTCATCGCCGAAGCCGAGATCGCGCGGATCGCCGCCGTCGGCCCGCCCGGAGTCGCTTCCTTTCTGCTGACCTGCAAACAGGACGTCGCCTCCATCATCGCGCAGCAAAAGCGGGTGGGAACGAACACACTCCAGCTTTGCGACCGGCTTCTGGAAGGCACGCACGCCGACCTGCGCGCGGCCCTGCCCGGCATCGCCCTGGTGCAGGTGATCCAGGTCACAGGGCCGGACGCTCTGGAAGAGGCCGCTCTGATCGCGCCCCATGTCCACGCGCTCCTGCTCGATTCGGGCAACCAGAACCTTGCCGTCAAAGAGTTGGGCGGAACGGGCCGCGTCCACGACTGGGAGATCAGCAGGCAGATATGCCGGACGGTCTCCGTTCCCGTCTTTCTGGCGGGCGGCCTCAAGCCGGAGAACGTTGCGCACGCTGTCCGGCAGGTACAGCCCTATGGACTGGATGTGTGCAGCGGCGTGCGGGCGGAAGGACGCCTGGATCGCCGGAAGCTGGAACGCTTCTTCGAGGCTGTTCATGCCCTGGCGGAATAGGTCGGCCCTCGGTGCAGGGTCATTCCGTTGTCGGCTTTTCGCGTTCGGCAGGATGGTTGGCCGTAGGCCACCGAGACGGGTACGTTCAGTACCCGGCCCCGTAGAGCGAGAACGGAATGCCCCCGGCCCTCGGTGAGAGCCAAAAGAGGAACTTCGCGGCGCATGGCGAAGGATTAAGTCGCGGCGCGGGCGAGCCGACAACTCTCGCGCTGCGCAGAAGGGTTCCTATACGATTTTTGCTTCGGAAAGGACGACGCATGGCTTATCATGTCTTTGGAATGTGCAATCCCCTCTACGACATTCAGGCAGAAATCTCCGACGGGCTGCTGTCCGATCTCGGTTATCAGAAGGGCGGTATGTTCCTCATAGATGGCGAACAGCAGCGCGACCTCATCTCCAACATCCATACCCATATCGTCAACGCGGCGCCGGGCGGATCGGGAGCCAACACGATGATCGGCGTGGCGATGCTCGGCGGCAAGGCGTGCTACGCGGGCAAGCTGGGCAACGACGAACACGGCACGCTCTATAAAGAGGGCTTGAGCCAGCAGCAGGTGCGGGTCAGCACGGCGGCGGGCGAGGGGACGACCGGCATCTCGGTCATCCTCGTGACCCCGGATGCCGAGCGGACGATGTGTACCTTCCTGGGCATCTGCCGGGAACTCGGGCCTGCCGATGTGGATGTCGAGGCCATCTGCCAGAGCCAGTATCTCTATGTGACCGGCTACCTCTGGGACACGGACACGCAGAAAGCGGCGGTGCTGCACGCCATGCAGACGGCGCGGCAGGCCGGAGTGAAAGTGGCGCTGAGTCTGTCCGATCCCTTCTGCGTGCAGCGCCACAAGGCCGACTTCCTGCGCATCATCCATGAGCATGTAGACCTGGTGTTCGGGAACTACGAGGAGGCGCAGGCGCTCACGGAGACAAAGACGCCCCAGGAGGCGATCCGTGCGCTGGCTCCCTACTGCGATCTGGCGGCGGTCACGATGGGCGCGCAGGGGTCGCTGCTGCGCAGCCACGATAGGCTGCTGGAGATTCCGCCCTATGCAGTCGAGGCGGTGGATACGACGGGCGCGGGCGATCTCTATGCGGCAGGTCTGCTCTACGGCCTGACTCACGGCTTGCCGCTCGAAAAGACCGGACGCCTCGCCTCCTATGTGGCGTCGCAGGTGGTCGGCAAGCTGGGGCCGCGCCTGGAAACGCTGGATCGGGCGGCCATCGCGCGCCTCCTCGACGCCTAGACCTCCCCCGGCTCCCTCCTTCGTAAGGAGGGGAGCCTCTTGGCTCTTTTCTTCTCCTTCGCAGGCCGGTTTACGAAGGGGAGAACGAACGCCATGCAATTCCCTCCCCTTACGAAGGGGAGGACGAACGCCTTAAGGCTCCCTCCCCTTGCGAAGGGGAGGACGAACGCCTTAAGGCTCCCTCCCCTTGCGAAGGGGAGGGTCAGGGAGGGGTCTACAAACAAAACGGCCTGGCTCGGATACATCCGAGCCAGGCCGTTCCCTTCGACAGAGGCGCAAAACGCGCTACAGCGTGAAGATATTGTCCGCCAGCCCTTGATTGATCTGCACGTTCCGGTAGGCGGTCTCCCCGGCGCGCTGTCCCTCATTGTTGCGGACTTCGATGCGCGAGGGGAACCAGACGCCCGGCGCGATCTCTTTCGGGTCTTTGTAGTAGTAGGTCGCGTTCAGCTTCCCCTCCTGACTGTACTCTTCCCGCTTGAGCGTCACTTTTGTCTTCGGGTCTATCCAGACGACGCGGTGTGAGGTGTCCAGGCTCTTATCGCGGTAGCTGATGCGGAAGACCGCGCACATCACGCCGTCCACCGGACGCGCGCCCATATACTCGGCCTGCGTATACTCCAGGTAGCCGTTCGAGATCAGACCGACATCGAGCAGGGTCTTGCGCTTGCCCGGAGAGTTGCCTAAGTCCGACGTGTTCTTGATTCCGATGGACGGCACGCGCACATACTGTTTGGCTCCGTTGACGATGAGCGTCGCATTGGAAGCGCCCAGGCGAGCATCCAGGCGCAGCTTGTTCTCGTCCTTGTAGCGTACCTTCACATCGCCCTGAAGCTTATAGAGCATTCCGAAGTCCTTACTGATCTTGCGGAGGGCGTTATCGTCGTGGAAGGTGACATGCATCGTCGCCGTAAAATCGTCAAGCTTGCTGGCGACATAGTCGCGAATGTTGGCGCTGATAGCTCCGGCTGCCAGGGCGGTGGCCGTGTTTCCCGCCCTAACGCCGAGACCGCCAGCGCCGACCATCGCGAGCGCCGCCAGAAGCAGGCCGCATCGAAGAGGCCGGGTGACAGGATTCGTCATGTTTTCTCCTTTCCAAAGGACTGCAAGAGAGCGTGCGCGCTCCCTTTCGTGACGTATTTATGGGAGAGAGCGGGTGCAGAGGTAGTATCGGTTGAACTACGCTTCGCCCTCTGGCGAGAGTTCCGCTCCGCCTGTGAAATTTTGCACAGGCGGGGCGGCCTTTTCTCCCTCGGCCTTCTTCCGCTCCGGTCGCACCGAACGCTCTCTTCTCTTATAGACGCTGCTGTGTTCGGATTGTTACGCAATCCCCGCGTATGAGGAATCGCCGCGCCGCACGGCGTATTCTACCGCGTCAGCAGACCGGCCCGAATCTGCGGGCGGCCTCTCTGCTCAAGGGAAGGAGAGTTCGTGGACGCACCGCCTTCGCTTCTGGAAGCCACCTTTCTGCACGCACAGGGCATCGGGCGCACGACCGAACACCGTCTCTGGCAGGCGGGCGCGCGTGATTGGAATGTCTATCTCGCCGCGCCGGACTCCGCCTGGCCCCTCACGCGCGTCCAGCGCGCCCTGCTGACCCCGACCGTCCTCGAATCGAAGCGCCGATTGGAGCGCGAGGATTTCCGCTGGTTCGCCCAACGCCTGCCCGCCAGCGAACACTGGCGCGCGGTTCCCTCCTTCGGCCATCGGCTGGCCTTCGTGGACATCGAGACGACCGGCGGCATGGAACCGGGCGACCTGACGATGGTGGGCGTCTATGACGGGTGGCGGCTGCGGCAGTACGTGCGCGGCCAGAACCTGGAACAGTTCCCGGAGGCGCTGGAGGAGGCCGCGATCCTCGTGACCTTCTTCGGCACGGGCTTCGACCTGCCCTTTCTGCGCCGCGCCTTTCCCCGCCTGCCGTTTCCTCAGATGCATGTAGACCTCTGCTTCCTGCTCAAGAAACTGGGCTATCGGGGCGGCCTGAAAAGCATCGAAACGCAGTTCGGCATTCGCCGCTCCCCGGAGACCTCCGGCCTCTCCGGGTGGGACGCCGTGCGCCTGTGGCGGGAGTACCGCAAAGGCCGCCAGAGTTCCCTCGCGACCCTCCTCGCCTACAATGCCGAAGATGTCCGCAATATGGCCGTGCTTCTCTCCGAGGGCTACCGCCGCATGGCGCATCGGCTGCTGCATGAGTCGCCATGAGAGCAGAATCTTCGGCAGAAAGCTGGCGAGCAGGAGGAATGCAAAGGATCGAGCTTTAATTCTCCCTGGCAGGCAGGCTGTTGTGTTGACCGGCCATTTCTTATGCAGTCGAAAGAAATGTGAAGATTGGAAAGAAAACAGCCACAATCTTAAGTAAGAAGCTTGCCAAAGCTTCGAGTCTGTGTTCTCCATTATCTTCCGTATCGCCCTGTCGTGCTGATAGCCACTCTCATCTAGACGCTGAAGGTTCGCTCCTGGAATACCGAAAGGAGCGGCTATTGAGGAGTTGTCTATGCCGCACCCCCGCAAGGAAGCAGCGCTTCCCTCGCCTCCGCGTTGCGCCCTCCCCGTCTCCCTTCTGTATAGAAGGGAGGCCAGCCGATGAGCGCAGCGCCGACACCGAAAGACCCTTCCCCGGATGCCCTCCGCGAACCGGCAAAATCCAGGACAGATACGCGCCGTGCTGCCGCCTGGAAGCATATCCCTCCCCTGACAGGCGGATTGACAGTCCTCGTGAGCGGCGCGGTTCTTCTGGGCTGGATGTTCGACCTGCCTTTTCTCAAGAGCGTGCTGCCGGGCCTGCCGGTCATGGTTCCGAACACGGCGCTCTGCCTCCTCCTCGCCGGCATCGCGCTGGGGCAGCCTGGCAATGATCAGGCCGCGCCATTCCAGCGCCGCCTCGGGCAAGCCTGCGCGCTTCTCGTCACTGTTGTCGGCCTGCTGACACTGCTGGAGTATCTGTTCCGTTCCAGCCTCGGCCTCGACCTGCTGCTGGTGCGTTCCGCCTCCGCCTTTCCCGGCAATGCCTATCCGGGCCGTCCCTCCCCTCAGACCGCCATCGTCCTGTGCCTGTTCGGCAGCGCGCTGCTGCTTTCCAGGCAGGCAAATCCGCGCTACTCTGGCGCGCAACTGCTTGCCATCGTCGCGGCATTGATCGCCCTGACGGCGCTCACGGGCTATCTCTACCAGGTCCTGTTCTTCTACGGCATCTCCACGACGACCGGCATGGCCGTGCATACGGCCCTGGCGTGCCTGGCGCTGGCGCTTGGCATTCTGTGCGCCTCCGCCGATCATGGGCTGATGACCGTTCTCACGAGCGACAGCGCGGGCGGCATCATGGCGCGCCGCCTGCTGCCTGCGGTGATACTCTTTCCGCTCGTTTTAGGCTGGCTGCGCCTGCTGGGAGAACGCAATCGGCTCTACGGCCCGGCTTTCGGCGTCTCCTTGATGGTCTTGGTGACCGTATTGCTGCTGGTCGGCCTCGTTCTATGGAACGCGGACAGGCTGCATACCCTGGATGCCAGACGGCAGGAGGCGCTGGACGCGCTGCGGCAGGCGAACGAGGAACTGGAAGCGCGGGTGCGCGCACGCACTGCCGATCTGAACGCACAGCGCGAGTGGCTGCGCGTCACGCTGACCAGCATCGGCGACGCTGTCATCGCGACGGACACGAACGGGCAGATCACGTTCATGAACCCGGTGGCGGAGGCCCTGACCGGATGGAAGCAGTCCGAGGCGCTGGGTAAGGCGCTACAGGAGGTTTTCGTCATCGCCAGCGAAGAGACGCGCCAGGCGGTGGAAAACCCGGTCACGAAGGTGCTGCGGGAAGGTACGGTCGTCGGGCTAGCCAACCATACCGTTCTCCTCGACAGGGAAGGAGCGGAGATACCGATTGCAGATAGCGGCGCGCCCATCCGCGACGCAGAGGGCCGCTTGCAGGGCGTGGTTCTGGTGTTCCACGATGTCACGGAGAGCCGCCGTCACGAGCAGGAGCAGCGCGCTGTCATGTCCGGCGCGAACTGCCTGCTCTGGTACGCCGACGTGTGGGACAGCGGCGAAGAGTACCTGCACTGGGACTTGAAGCCGGTAAATATGGAAGCGGCACAACGCCTCTTGCCTCTGGAAGTGCCTCCCGGCCAGACCTACGCTGTGGCCTGGGCGGAGAGCCGCCTGCCCGAAGACACGCTGCGGATGGACAGACTCGCCAATCGCGTCATACGGGAGGGCCGGAGCTATGCCCAGGAGTTCCGATGCCGGAATGCGCACGGCGAGATACGCTGGATGCGGGAGGATGTCCACGTCGAGACGGTCGCGCCCCAGCGCTGGCGCCTCGTGGGCGTCACGACCGACATCACGGAGCGGAAGCAGATGGAGGAGGCGCTGCGGGAGAGCGAAGAACGCACGCGCCTGATCGTGGAGACCGCGCTCGATGCGGTCGTGACGATGGATGCCAGCGGAACGATCACGGGCTGGAACGCTCAGGCCGAAGCGATCTTCGGCTGGCCGAGAAGCGAGGCGCTCGGACGTTCCCTGTCCGCAACCATCGTTCCCCCGGCCCACAGAGACGCGCATGAGAAGGGTTTGCGCTACTTCCTGGCAACAGGGGAGGGGTCTCTGCTGAACCGGCGCGTCGAGATCACGGCGCTGCACCGCTCCGGGCGCGAATTTCCGGTGGAACTGGCGATCTCTCCGGCCAAAGTGGGAGATACCTTTACTTTCAGCGCCTTCGTGCGCGACATCACGGAGCGCAAGCGGCTCGAAGACCAGTTGCTCCAGGCCCAGAAGATGGAGAGTGTGGGGCGGTTGGCAGGCGGCGTCGCCCACGACTTCAACAACCTGCTCACGGCGATCCTGGGCTATTCCGAACTGGCCGAAGATGAGACCGATCCCCAGGTGGTCCGGCAGTGCCTCGGCAACGTGCGACAGGCGGCGGAGAAGGCGTCCGACCTGACCCGGCAACTGCTGACGTTCGCCCGCCGCCAGATCATCGAGCCGCGAACGGTCAATCTCAACGACCTGATCCTCAGCCTCGACAAGCTGCTGCGCCGCCTGATTGGAGAAGACATCGAACTGGTGATGCTGCCGGAAGAGGGCCTGCACCCCGTCAAAATAGACCCCGGCCAGTTCGAGCAGATACTCGTCAATCTCGTCGTCAATGCCCGCGATGCCATGCCCGACGGCGGCAAGATCACGGTCGAAACCGGTAATGTCACGCTGGACGAGGAGTATGCCTGCCACCATGAAGAGGTGGTTCCCGGCGAGTACGTCCTGCTGACCGTCAGCGATACGGGCAGCGGGATGGACGAGGCGATCCAGCTGCATATCTTCGAGCCGTTCTTTACCACGAAGGAAAAAGGGAGAGGCACCGGTCTGGGCCTGGCGACGGTCTATGGCATCGTCAAACAGAGCGGTGGGCATATCTGGCTCTACAGCGAGCCGGGACAGGGAACCACCTTCAAAATCTACCTGCCGCGCACGACAGAAACCGACCCAGTTATCTCGGCGGCCCCGCAACTGGCTGACCAGCCCGGAGGGTCGGAAACGATTCTGCTGGTGGAGGATGAGCCTGCGGTGCGGGCGCTGGCCGCCCAGACCTTGCGCGCACGCGGCTATGCGGTCATCGAAGCCATGAACGGCGAGGAGGCCCTGCGGGTGGTGCAAGGCCGGGAACACGAGATTGTCTTGCTGATCACGGATGTGGTGATGCCCCAGATGAACGGCAAGGAGTTGGCCCGGCGGCTGCAAGCGCTGCATCCCGGTATGAAAGTGCTCTACTCTTCGGGTTACACGGAGAACACGATCGTCCATCATGGCGTCTTGGAACCGGGCATCGCCTTTCTCTCCAAGCCGTTCACGCCGACCCTTCTGGCGCGGAGAGTGCGCGAGGTCCTTGATAGTGGCGGGTCGCGCTAGCAGGCCCGACGCGCCGTGTCCGCCGTGAACGGGCGCGAGGCGGGCAGGGCGGTTCTAGCGTATGGATCTCCAGAAGCAGGCGGGTCACGGCTTGCAGATGTCGGGATACAAGGGCGGTGTCGCCCAGGCTTTCGGCGATATGGGAGGCAGTGATGTGTCCATCCACATCGGCCCAGAGCAGGCGCAGGCGCTGCAGGCGATTCAGATAGCGATTGGTCTCTTTTACGATCCGGCGAATTCGGGCTGCGTCTTGTGATGACATGCGGAACGCCCCCTCAGAGTAGGCGGTGTCAGAGTGATTAGCACCTCTATCATCGGCGATACTGCCACTTTTCTTCATATTGCGCTCGATAGAATTTCTGGCCCTCATCCCCGTCCCCTCTCCCACGCTGTGGGAGAGGGGTGACTATACGTACACTTGTGCCTTTCTTCCAACTCGTATCCGATTTGACAGAGAGAAAGACGCCGCCAATACGAACGCTCCCTCTTCTCCCAGCATTGGGAGAAGGAGGCCGGAGGATGAGAGCCTGCTACTTCGCGTAGCTCGGTTCGCGGACCTGCTGCAGCAGTTCGCGGACCAACTGCTCGGAGGTGACTCCGTCGGCAATGGCGGCATAGTTGCGGAGAACGCGGTGGCCGAGAACCGGCGCGGCGACCGCGCGCACGTCGTTGGCGGTCGGGGCGGGCTTGCCGGTGAGGAGGGCGCGGGCTTTTGCGCCCAGGACGAGATACTGCGAGGCGCGCGGCCCCGCGCCCCACTCGACATATTTTTTGATGGCGGGCGGCGCGTCAGCCTCCTCCGGGCGGGAGGCGCGGGCCAGGGAGACGGCATACGAGACGACGTGCGGGGAGGCCGGAACCTGCCGCACGAGATGCTGCAAAGCGATCAGTTCCTCTTTGGTGAAGACCGGCGCGACCTGCGCCTCCTCGTCCAGTGTCGTCGCCTCGACGATCCTCTCTTCCTGGTCGCGAGCCGGATAGCCCAGCGTCAGGCTGAACATGAAGCGGTCGAGCTGGGCTTCGGGGAGCGGATAGGTTCCCTCCTGCTCGATGGGGTTCTGCGTGGCGACGACAAAGAACGGGCGTTCGAGCGGCAGCGTGCGGCCCGCGACCGTGACGCTGTACTCCTGCATGGCTTCCAGCAGAGCGGCCTGCGTTTTGGGCGGCGTGCGGTTGACCTCGTCGGCGAGAACGACGTTGGCGAAGATGGGGCCGGGAACGAAGCGCATACGGCGCGCGCCGGTGGCCGGGTCGGTCTCCAGGAGTTCCGTGCCGAGGATGTCGCCGGGCATCAGGTCGGGCGTAAACTGAATGCGGCGAAACTCCCAGGAGAGCGCCTGGGCCAGCGTGCGGACGAGCAGCGTCTTGGCGAGGCCGGGAACGCCGACGAGCAGGCAGTGGCCGCGCGCAAAGAGGGCGATGAGCAGGTTCTGCACGATGGCGTCCTGCCCGATGATGACCTTGCGTATCTCCGCCAGCAGCCGCTCGTTCTGAAGCCGTATCCGCTCTGGGTCGGCGGTAGAGAGAGAGGCGTCGCGGGAACTGGCAAGTTCGGCCACTTCCAGCACCTCCAGCCCCTGCGCCTGCAATCGCTGTCTCAGGCTCTCCTGGCTTCGCGCCTCCGAAGTCCCGGTGCGAACGGCGTTCTCTGCGTCCCGAACGGTGTACTGATAATGCGGCATACGCGCTCCTTTTTGACGGGCTATAGCCCCGCCCCATACTGCAGATAGGCCAGCGCCAGGGGCGTCACGAAGAGGAGGCTGTCGAAGCGGTCGAGG
>Ga0070741_10012164_pt1 | contig 15639 bp, 13 predicted proteins | sample Coa_R1_4_FD_66440 | JGI IMG/M metagenome (GOLD analysis project Ga0070741, IMG submission 66440) | Surface soil microbial communities from Centralia Pennsylvania, which are recovering from an underground coalmine fire - Coalmine... | ecosystem: Environmental > Terrestrial > Soil > Unclassified ...
GAAATGTTGACGGTGGCCCCGGAATAGGTACCTCGGGGCACGTTCATCAGGGAAATCGGCTCTACGGTACCCATCAGGTGCATCATTTCCACCGGGGTGGATGACGACACTACGTTGACGGTACCGCCACTGCCGTTGGTGAGCGTCATGGATCCGATGGTCATGCTGACCGCGACTAGCCGGTCCGAAGGAGAGTCTCCCAGGTTGACCTGCAAAGCCGTTGTATTCGGTTGAGGATTTGGATTCGGCGAAGACGTGCCTCCGCCTCCGCAACCAAGCAGCGACAGCAATGATATGAACAGGGCGGTGCATACTGTATATATTGCGAATTGCCATTTTTCTTGCTCTAACCAATTCTTCATGATCTTCACTCCTCCGAATAGGATTTCTTAGCAAGGTGGCCTTGCTATCGAAGCTTTCACCCGGACGCATTGGGAACGGGCCTGCTGTCATGCTGCCAACCCGCTCCCAACTAACGTCGCGTTGGACTCCGTCCCGCAGGAATTCGGGTGATTGCTAGTGTCGGTTTGTGTCCCCGTGGCCTCTGCCGCCCTGGTTGCTTCCGTACTGACCATTGTTCGTATTGCGGTTCCGGTTCCTGTCATGACGCTGATTCTTGTTTTGGACGCGGCCCCACTGACTGTTGCCCTGATTGCCCGCCGAACCGCCGTTTCCCCACTGTCCCATTTGCCCGCTACCCATCGAGCCCCAGTTTCCGGAACCCATGTTTTGCCCGCCGCCCATCTGGTGTCCCGAACCCATGCTCCATCCACCACCATTGCCATGACCCATACCGCTGCCCCTCTGGGCCAGTACCTGGGTTGGAACAGCTGCCAGCAAGAACAAAGTAAGAAACGCCGTTGCTATGCTTTTCATTGCCTTTACCTCGAAATGAGATTGAGGCTAGTGACTCGGACTTACTACTTGTGCGGCCCCGTTTGTCCCATGCCGCCTTTGCTGCCCATGCCGGTGCCCGATCTGCCCGTTCCCATGCCCATGTCGCCCCATCCACCCATACCCATCCCATCTGGTCCCATTAGGCCGGTCATTGGTTGGGTCATCATTTGCGGTTGGGTCGGCCGCTCCTGGCCGTGCCGCATCCAGCATGACTGTCCGGGCTTCAACAGCACCTCGTTCTGAGGCTGGAGCAAGCTCGCCACGCTGACGAGACCCTCTCCAACGCCCACCTGAGTGTCCCCAGTCTTTTCGACCGCCACACTAAAGATGGTTCCCCTTACCGCGATAATTGCGGTGGGTGTGGTCATCGATTTGGGATTGGGTCTACCACTCAGTTTTTCGATTTGCACGCGTACCGTTCCGAGGAAGACGTGAAGGAATTCTTTCCAACTGCCGGTTTCGGTGCGAAGGACAACGTGCGAGTCGGGGTAGATGCGGACTGTGCTGCCATCGGGCATCCGGATGGTGGCTGACGACTTGTGATCCGTGAGGATTTCGTCGCCGGCTTCGACTGTGTCATGCTTGTGCAGAAGGACAGGAGACGCCTGACCGCGCACCAGGCTAACGTTCCCCTTCACGGCGGCCATTTGTCCCTGTACGCCGCTGGGGGCCGCCCACATGGGCAGGGCAACCAGCAGCAGGACAACCAAAACCGTCAAATTGAAGTAGGTCCGAGTCACTTTAGCCTCGCTTCCCGTAAAAGCAATCCGATGACCGCTACGGCGCGGTGCAAGTTATTGATACTAGGGGCCTAGTTTTCCTCTTCTCCGTCCGTTCCGTGCGTTCCGGGCACACTAGCGTGCCCATCGTGCATGAGACCCCAGCGTTGGAGTTTCTTGTAAATGGTCCGGCGCTGGATTCTGAGGCGCTCGGCCGCTATTGTGCGATTGCCCCCGCACTGCCGTAGCACTTCCATCACGTGCTTCTTTTCCGCATCTTCGAGTGTTTCGGGGTTCGTTGGCCGTACTCCTTCTGTCAAACCGGTCGTCAGCGCCTTGCGAACTTCCGTTTCACCGAGAGGACCTGGGGAAAACATCGCCACCATTCGTGCGATGGTGTTCTTCAGTTCGCGGACATTCCCTCGCCATTCGTGCGCTTCGAGAGCCCTAATCGCCGCGGGGTCAAACCGTGCTTGCTTGCCGTGGTGGCGATTGGCTTCATTGAGGAAGCGTTCGGCGAGGAGAGGGATATCCTGCGTTCGTTCGCGCAGTGGCGGAACGTGGATCTGGAGGACGTTCAGACGATGATAGAGGTCGGCACGAAAATCCCCGTCCTCCACCATTGCTTCAAGCGGCCGGTTCGTGGCTGCCAGGATTCTCACCCGCGCCGTTCTGGGTGCCGTGGCGCCAACGGGGCGATACTCCTTTGCCTCGATAAAGCGGAGCAGCTTGGCCTGGAAAGACGTGGGAATCTCGCCAATCTCGTCAAGAAATATGGTGCCATCGCGGGCCTGTTCAACGATGCCTGCGCGATCCTTCTCGGCGCTGGTAAATGCACCCCTGATCGCACCGAACAGCTCGCTCTCCCAAAGGTTCTCAGGAACGGCGGCGCAGTCGACGGGTACAAACGGCTTCTGTGCCCCAGGGCTTGCGCGATGAATCGCGTGCGCCACCAACTCTTTCCCGCTACCTGTCTCTCCCCGAATTAGGACTGTCGCCTCTGACCGAGCTGCGCGCGCGATGCTCTTGTACAGGTCGATCATCGCTGGCGTTACGCCAACGATCTCGTCGTCAGAGGAAGCTTCTGGAGCGGGGCTCTCCTCGGATTGGAGCGAATGCGCTGCTCTGTCCACTACTTCGAGAAGGTGGTCCAACTCCAGCGGCTTGGCAAGGTAATCGAACACACCTTGGGCTTCCGCTTCTACGGTTGTTCTCATCGAGCCTTTGGCTGTTATCAAGATGACCGCGCACGCGGAGTTTGCCTGCTTTGCGGCTTTCAGGATGTCGAGTCCCGTTACGCGGTCAATGTAGATATCCGACAGGACCAATGGGAAGCGTCCTTCCGAGGCGAGTCGCAACCCCTCGCTCCCACTATTGGTCACCGTGATCGGATAGCCCTTGGCTTCCAAAAACGTGGCAATCGAGAAGGTAATGCCCTCGTCATCATCGATTAGCAGAACTGGTGGTTTTGTTTTCATGGATCGCCTCTCGCGGCAGGAACACCCTGAAGGTCGAGCCTTGTCCCGCCTTGCTCTCTACTTCGATCCTGCCTCCGTGCTGGGTGACGATTTCCTTTACCAACGCCAGGCCGATGCCCGAGCCTCCTGTGGGATCGTCCCGATGTCGTTTGCTTCGATAGAAACGCTCGAAAATTCGTTGCTGCTCGGAAGACTCAATGCCGCACCCTTGATCCGCTACGGCCAGACACGCGGCCTGCCCGTCGGACCGCAAGGTAATGCGGATCGATGATCCGTCCGGGCTGTATTTAACGGCATTGGCCAGTAGGTTGTAGATCGCAAACTGAAGCAACTCGGCGTCAGCCGCAATCACTTCAGGTTCGAGATCCTGCTCGATTCCGATGCTCTTCTTCAGTGCCAGCAACCGAGCGCGCTCAATTGCGTCGGCCACTAGTGGAGAGAGATCAACCGGCCGTTTTTGCAGCTTAAGCACGCCAGCCGAGATACGTTCCACGTCAAGGAACGTGGTGACGACGCCGGACAGGCGGCCGGCTTCTTTGTGAATCCGCTGGGCGATCTCTTCCTTTTTGTGCTCGGGAACGGTTGGCTCTGTGATCAGCTGGCTGGAAAGGTGAATCGCCGTCAGAGGAGTCTTGATTTCATGCGCAACCGCTTGCAAGCGGAAAGCATAATCTTGTCGCCCTTCTATGGCTTCACTCAAGCGACGGCGGATGAACCGAGTCTGCGCCAGGAAACCAACGAGCGCCGCGGCCACCTCTATAACCAGCCAAGACGCAACCGGAACGATGATGCCAGCGCGCAACATCCAATATGACAACACAGGGATCAGAATGACCCCGGTGACAGCTAGAGGCGTCAACAACCTTCCCTGGCGCCACCAAGCAGCGGCCCCTACAAGTACCGCAATGGCGATCAACGACAGGAACTCCAATGGAGAACTCAGCGGAGACAGATACGCGCCATCGAATAACGTGCTGAAAATGTTGGCATGGATCTCGATTCCGCTCATGCCGAGACCACTAGAAAATGGTGTGTAAACACGATCTCCGGCACCCTGTGCAGTCACCCCGAGGATGACCACTTTCTCGGCGAAGCTGGAGGTGGACGCCCTGCCATCGAGGACGCTGGCAAGGGAAACACGACGGAAGGTTCCTTCAGGGCCGCTGTAATGAATCCACAACGGGCGACCGTTTGAGTCCGCGGCCGGGACGCGCCGCTTACCAACCCTCAGATCATTCGCATATTCCGTTGGCGGCTCCTGCGCGCCAAGAGCAGCGCGAAAGGCCTCAAACCCGAGCGCCCAATAGCGGTCGTCCCCAGCGACTTTTGTGAGCAGCAGCGTGCGAGCTAGGCCGTCACGATCTGGTTCGAGGTGGACGTGTCCGAGCGCGAAGGCGTGCTGTTGGAACTCGGGAAGAGGCGTTAACCACCGGGACGGTTTACCCCCCTCTGGCGTTTCCAACGCCGCTGCCAGCACGACTGTTGGAAACCGGTTGAGCGCGTCGGCCAGCCGGGCGTCGTCCGCTTCTCGTGTTTTTTCCGACAATAGCACATCAACCGCTAGCACCTTTGGTTCTGCACTTGCGATGCGCGTCAGTGCTTCGGCCACGACTGCCCGGTTAAGTGGCAAGGGCCCGTACCGGCTGACAGTCTCGTCATCGATGGCCAGCAACACCACACTTGCCCGTGCCGAACTGGGCCGGGCAGGGCTCAGCCGCAACAACATATCGAACGCGGAGGCATTCCCCTGCTGTACCAGACCGTTCCAGGCAAGAATCGGCAAGAGTATCAGAGCGAGCAGTCCACCAACGATGATGAGAAGTTTCCGGCCCATCCCACAAACGTCCTTTGATACAACCCTCAGGCCGAGTTGTTCCGTTCCTAAGCGGGCGTTGGGAAAGCGGCGGCTAGTTGTACCAGCGCTGCAACCCGCCGCCTTGGTGCTCATGCATGAGCTCTGTTCGCAGCGATCCCGCAAATGCGGGAGCCTCTCTGTCTGGTCCCACCGCCGCAATTTCAGCGATGGCCACGAAGGCCACAAACGGAAAGAAAATCCACGAGGGGAGAATCGTTTTCTTGCTCACGGTTTTTCCTTCCCGGAGTGTGCGCAGGCCATGGTTTCTTTGTGAATCGTAGTGGACGTCATTGGTGTTCTCGGGTGCGGTGGATCACACCCGACAGTGATTGGCATCACCCAGCCAACTACGAAGTGCCGGCGATGAGTTCAGGTAAAGAAAGGAAACGCGATCGCTTTATGATCTGGGTGCCCGCCATCCTCATGCCGCGAGCAAATCTCCCTGGCCGTCTCGGCTTCTTGGCGTTCCCAAGAAAGCGGTTCGCGAGGCAACCAATTCAGATCTGGCGGGCTCCAGGGCGGTAGAAGATCTTGAAAGGATCGGCCTACACACAGGGCCGAGAAAGCTTCATGCCTGGTTGCCACCGCTCTGCGACCAAAGTGCTTGGAGGGATATCGGTCATCGAGGACTGTCCTGGTAACGAACAGGCGCCGAATCTGTAATCCTCATAGTTTTCAATCGGTTGCAACGGGGCACGCCCCAAGAGCATCGGTTGGGATCTTTACAAATATTTACGCATCGGTAACGGTTCTCGAACGTCTATAGATTTGAGCGACAGAACTGGTAAGGTATTATTCTGACATGTGGTTTTCGACGCACAGACCGGTGTGGCAGACGTGGATTGCCAGCTTTTTGTTGCTTTGGACGCTGGCGGATCTCAGCGTTCCCGGTCTTTGCCAGAGCGACAATGACGGATCTCAAGATGCTCAAGCGCTGTCGCAGTTTGCAAGCGCTGCTCAGCTTGGACAGCAGACTGCATCTTTGACTCAAGTACGCATGGCTTCGAATCCGGGGCAGCGGAGCACCCCGAGTTCGCAAGAAGATTGCTTCTGCTGCTGTGCCCACATCGTTCCTTCCCCACACTTCTACGTTGCTACGTTTCAGCGCGCTGCACAGGCGCTGACGTTCTACCATTTCAACCAAGTTACGGCCGCCGCGACGCCACTGTACCACCCTCCTCGTAGCTAATTCCTGTCTCCCTAGAATTCCTGAGGATTTTGGTGCCCAGGAACTCCTATCAAATGGCCGCCCTTCGTCTGATTTGGGGTGCTTATGTCTGTTGCTGTCAATGTGCACGACCTGCACGAGGCTGAGGCGTTTTACAAACGCTGGGGACCTGACGTGTTTGTTTTTTGTCGTCTCTTTCTCGGCGACAAACAACAGGCAGAGGCATTGTCTTCAAAGACTTTCTTGGAGTTCTACCGTCAATCGGACAAGTTGTCCGTTACGGACGAAGTTCCAAGTCGGCTGATAGGCCTCGCGTTTCAAGCGGTGCAGCCATGTCTGGAAGGACCGCAGTCGAGTAAGGACGGCGGCACATTCGAAAGCTGCATTTTGCGCTTGGACTGCCGGCAGCGGGCCGTGTTCATCATGCGGAACGTGATGGGCATGTCCTGGCCTGGAGTCGCGGCTGCTACATGTCTGTCAGCGGAAGACGTCCGGCAGGCGTGGCTGAAGGGGATGCTGACGGTGCGGGATCTGTTGCCACGCGATTTCTTCGACCGTTAACGACGCGCTCTGTAGAGGAAGCGGTTGTTGGTTTGTTCTAAGCGTGTGCGAGGAGTTTATGTCCGCCGCTACTGCTCATGAAGTCGAGGAATTTTGCGCCCGGTGGAAGAAGGATGTCTTCGCCTTCTGCCGCGTTTTCCTTGGAGACGGAGCAGCGGCAGAAGACGCGGCCTCTGATGCCTTTAGAGCTTTTTATCGAGAGCGTGAACTCGCAATGACTGAGAAGATCCCGCCGCGTCTCCTGGGCCTGGCTTTGCAAGCAACGGAGAAATATCGAAATGGATCGTCGCAGTCGTTGCAAAGTGCGTCACGCCTGGAGAGCGCAATTCAACGCCTACCTCGTCTGGAGCGTGCAGTTGTGATTATGAGAAACCTGCTGCACATGGAGTGGGGGGCGTTGGGGGTGGCCACTGATCTATCGCGAGCGGAAGCTCACAAAGTATGGATGCGAGGAATCGTTCAACTGAACGATCTGCTGCAAAAAGACATTTCTAAGGAGCGTCAGTGATGCGTTTCAATTTGATCAGATGCTGCTTGCTGGTGTGCTTGATTAGCTTCCGTCCGGCATTTCTTCTTGGCCAACAAACGACTCCGCCCGTTGCAACTCCCAGTCGACTAAGCCTCGAAATGGCGACAGAGATTATGATGGCCAGCAATCCGACGTTGCTTCGTGAACGGCAGAACATTGCGGTAGCGCGAGGCAGCTTGGTCGGGGCTCAGAAACGGCCGAATCCAGAGTTCCAGCTTTCATCCGAAAGCTATCCGCTGTTCGAGAGCAATCCTGGCCCGTTGATTAACAACTCAGAAACCATCCTTGCAGTAAGCCAAACGATCGAGACCGCTGGAAAACGGGGCAAGCGGACCGCAGTAGCCATGCAGGATGTGCAAGTTTCGCAATCCTCGCTGGAAGACGTAATTCGGCAACTCAAACTGGAACTGAAGAGCCGCTATTTCGCCGTCAGCCTGGCGAAAGCACAGTACGACCTAGCCCAGGAAATCGTGTCGGAGTATGACAAGGTCGTAAAGGTAAATGAAGCCCGCTACAAACAGGGAGAGGTGTCGGGTTTCGAGTTCAGCCGATTGCAGACCGAGAGACTGCGGTTCTTCAATGATGTTGTAGAGGCGGAACTTCAGCTTAAGAACTCGAAGGTCGCTTTGCTGGAGCTGCTCGGCGCAGATCCGGGGATAACAGATTTTGATGTTACTGACACTTTGAACTCTGCGTCCCTGCCGATGGCGCTCCCTGATTTACAGCAACAAGCGCTTCAAGCGCGGGCGGATTTGATTGCGCAACGTCAGCGCGTGGAACGGGGTTCACGGGAGACTAGGCTGCAAAAGTCCGAGGCCGTTCCGAACATCACTCCTTCGTTCGGGTACAAGCGGACCTTCAACCAGAACACAGTCGCCTTCGGCGTCAACATCCCCCTCCCGCTCTTCAATCGAAACCAAGGAGGGATTGCACAAGCAAATGCCCAGTTTGAGCAGCAGAAGTATGAACAGACCCGAGTGGAACTGGAAGTACGCAGGGATGTTCAACAGGCGTTCAATGCTGTCCAGGCGCAGAACCAACGAGTGGAGGCCCTTCAAACAACGTATGTCCCTAGCGCTCGGCGGGCGCGGGATATCGCCGAGTCTTCCTACCGGCTGGGCGCATTGGAATTGATCGGTTTTTTGGATGTTCAACGTGCCTACCGCGAAGCACTACGGACCTACAACCAAGCTCTGTTTGATCAAAGAGCAGCTGTTGCTCTGCTCGAAGCCGCCATTGGAAAGGACCTTCCTAAGTGAAGAAACGCTACTTCATCGCCGCTTTACTATTTTTAGGAGTCATTGTCGCGCTGATATTCATCCTTCGGGACAAGCCCGCCACGCCGGCCAAAGAGACGAAGGCAGAAGATCCGAACGTCGTCGAACTTAGTTCGGAAGCTCAGAGAAACGCGAATCTCACCGTTGCCTCGGTTGGCGAGCAGAAGATTCAAGAAATGATCAAGGCAACCGGCGTGGTTTCTCCGGACGAAACGCGCGTTGCCCACATCTATCCCCTGGCACAGGGAATCGCGGAGAAGCCGTACGTCAGACTTGGGGATCACGTCCAGGCGGGCCAGCCTTTGTTGCTCTACGACAATATCGAACTCGGCGAAACCGTGGGTGAACACCTCAGCATGCACGGGGAAGTCGCCAGAGAAAAGGCCCAACTTGAGGTTGCCCGCAAGTCGGTGGAGCGCGCGAATACCTTGATCGGAGTGGAAGCGATTTCTCCGCGGGACTATGAACTGCGCAAGGCCGAGGAATTGCAGGCGGAGGCCGCGGTTCAGAGCAAGGAAGCGGAACTTGCCAGGTCGGAAGAAAAACTTCACCGCTTTGGATTGACAGAGGAGCAAGTTCAGCGACTGAGGGTTTCCGGTGAGGGTCATCGCACGGCTTCCCACAATACTCTCCGCGCTCCCTTTGCGGGAATCATTACGAAGTATGACGTTTCCCAGGGCGAGTCCGTGGCTCGCGACAAGGAATTGTTCACATTGGTGGACACGTCATCGGTGTGGGTGCTTGGGGACATTTACGAAAAGGACCTGGGCCGGATTCCGGGTCATGGCGATTGTCTGGTCAAGGTTTCCTCTTACCCCGATGAGCGCTTTCAGGGGCGGATCACGTACTTAAGCGATTTTCTCGACCCGAGCTCGCGTACGGCGAAGCTTCGCTGCGTCGTTCCAAACAAGGACGGCCGGTTGAAGCTTGAAATGTTTGCCGATGTTTTCATTCCAACTACATCGGCTACCGCAGCCGCGGTTGTTCCCGGTGCCGCTCTTCAAGACATTGAGGGGAAACCCGTTGTTTTCGTGCAGCGGGACGCTACGCATTTTGAAAAGCGCGACGTTACGCTTGGCGAACGTGGTGAACAGCAGGCACAGATCCTCGATGGAGTTCGTCCTGGAGAGAAAGTGGTGACCGTGGGGAGTTTCTATTTGAAGTCCGCCTTGATGCGCGAGCAAATTGGCGGGGAGGACTAGAGATCAATGAACTCCCTAGTCGAATTCTCGCTCAAGAATCGGTTCTTGATTTTAGTGTTTACGCTGGTGGTGATTGGTGTCGGGATTTGGGCGATGCAAGTCCTCCCGATTGATGCTGTGCCCGATGTGACACCTAACCAGGTGCAGATTCTGACCACAGCTCCTGGCTTGGGGCCAGTAGAGGTTGAGAAGCTCATCACGTTCCCTGTCGAAACCTCGATGAGTGGATTGCCGGGAATCAAGGAAATCCGCTCCATTTCCCGCTTCGGGCTTTCTGCCGTCACCGTCTTCTTCGATGAAGGCTTAGATATCTATTTCTGCCGGAGCTTGGTTTTGGAGCGTCTTTCTCAAGCCAAGGAAATGATCCCGCCGGGATTTAGCTCACCTGAGATGGGCCCGATCAGTACGGGTCTCGGAGAAATCTATCAGTTTGAAGTTCGCGGAGAAGGTTATTCGTTGATGGATCTGCGCAGCATTCTTGAGTGGAATATCTCCCCGCAATTACGGGGAGTCAAGGGTGTTGTGGAGGTGAATGCCTACGGAGGCGAGCTCAAGACGTACGAGGTTCAACTCGATGCCGATCGGCTTACAAGCTACAACATACCCCTGGCGGCGGTGTTCGAGGCGCTGGAAAAGAACAACTCAAATTCCGGTGGTGGGTACATTGAGCACAACCAGGAGCAATTTGTAATTCGCGCTGAGGGCCTCATCGGAAGCCTGGAGGATGTCGGCAACGTCGTGGTGGGTGCGAGCAAGAGCGGCACGCCGATTTACATCAAGAACCTGGGAGCGGTTCGCTTTGCTCCCATGATTCGCCAAGGCGCCGCAACCCGCGACGGACGCGGCGAGGTGGTTACCGGCGTTGTGATGATGCTTATCGGGGAAAACTCCCGTGTTGTGGCCGAGAGTGCCACGACAAAGCTGAAGGAAATTGAAAAGACACTGCCGCCCGGCGTCAAGATTGAACCCTATTACGATCGCACGGCTCTGGTGCGCAAGACCATTGGCACCGTCGAGCGAAATCTCATCGAGGGCGCCATTCTTGTCGTGGCTGTCCTGCTGTTGCTGCTGGGTAATTTCCGCGCTTCCTTAATTGTTGCCTCGGCGATTCCTCTCTCGATGCTGGTGGCGTTCACGGGGATGGTTCAGGCTGGCATTAGCGGCAATTTGATGAGTTTGGGGGCCATTGACTTCGGCCTAATCGTCGACGGCTCCGTGGTCATGGTGGAAAACATCGTCCGCCTTTTGGCTGAGCGGCGTGAACAAAGTTCCGGTAACCCAACGGGAACGATCCTCGAGGCGGCACGGGAGGTCGCTCGTCCGGTCTTCTTTGCCGTACTGATCATCACTGTCGTGTATGTTCCGATCCTTACCCTTGAGGGAGTGGAAGGCAAGATGTTCAAGCCGATGGCATGGACAGTTATCTTTGCCTTGATCGCCTCTCTGGTGTTTGCCTTGACCCTGGTTCCGGTTCTTGCCTCGTTTTTCCTTGGGAAGAAAGTCTCTCATGAGGAGCCCAGGATCATACGGTTCATGAAGGGCCGCTATCTGCCTTGGCTGCGAGCGACAATGGCGAAGCCGTTGTTGACGGGGGCGGTTGCAGCGGGCCTTTTCGTGATTGGCGCGGGTGTCGCGATGTTCTTGGGAGCCGAGTTCATCCCCCGCCTTGATGAGGGGTCGTTGGCCCTGCAAGCCTGGAGACTGCCGAGTGTTTCCCTCTCGGAGTCCGTCCAGAGCACTACCTTGATTGAGAAGATATTAAAACGTTTTCCGGAGGTTTCTACAGTCGTTTCCAGGACCGGTAGGGCCGAGATCGCCACTGATCCGATGGGGGTCGAGACCAGCGACATTTACGTCATTCTGAAGCCGCGCGAGCAATGGAAGACGGCCCAGACCCGCGAGGGTCTCATCGCGGTCATGGATGACGCGCTGAGAAAAGAGGTGCCGGGAAACATATTCAGCTACTCCCAGCCGATTGAGCTGAGAATGCAGGAACTCATCGCGGGTGTGCGTTCAGACGTTGCGATCACCCTCTATGGTGACGATCTCGATGCTTTGCGCGGGAAAGCGGACGAAATCGTTCGCGTGGTTTCTGGAGTAAGAGGTGCCGCCGACGTCAAGGCGGAACAGACTGGAGGTCTCCCCTATTTGCGCGTTGAGATTCGGCGCGATCAGATCGCACGTTACGGTATCAATGCTCGCGACGTGTTGAATGCCGTTGAGGCAATCGGTGGCAAAGAGGTGGGCGAAGTGCTTGAAGGACAAAAGAGGTTTGCCCTCCAAGTCCGGTTCGAGGCCAACGACCGTAGCGACGTTGAACAAATCCAAAATATCAAGGTCGCAGATCCACAGGGCCGGTTGATTCCGCTCAGCCAGCTGGCTTACATCCACACCGAACCGGGGCCGGCACAAATCAGCCGTAGCAACATCCACCGTCGAATCAGTGTCGAGGCCAATGTCCGAGGCCGAGATCTGGCTGGTTTTATCACCGAGGCGCAACAGGCGGTCGCGAGCAAAGTAAAACTTCCAACGGCATATTGGATTGAGTGGGGCGGGCAGTTCGAAAACCTCCAGCGCGCCACCAAGCGTTTGGCGATCGTGGTTCCACTGGCCATGTTCTTGATTTTCGTTTTGCTCTACACCACCTTCAATGCGGTAAAGCCTGCACTGCTGATCTTTCTCAACGTGCCACTGGCGGCAAGTGGCGGAGTTTTTGCTCTTGCCCTTCGCGGCATGCCTTTCAGTATTTCGGCCGGCGTGGGGTTTATTGCAGTCTCTGGGGTCGCGGTCATGAATGGTGTTGTTCTCTTGAACCACATCGTCGAGTTGCGTCGGCAAGGGTTGGGGGTAGGCGAAGCCACAGAGCGTGGCGCATTGGAAAAAATGCGAACCATGATTATGGCGCCTCTGGTCGCCGGCCTGGGCTTCTTGCCTATGGCCATTTCCACTGGAGCGGGAGCTGAAGTTCAGCAGCCGCTCGCGACGGTGGTGATCGGTGGACTCGTCACTTCCACCACTTTGACGTTGTTTGTGTTGCCGTCCCTGTATCGGTGGTTTGAAGCGCATGGTGCAGAGGTCGAGATCTAGCGAGGTCCTATGAAGGAAATAAAAGCGATCATGCAGCCGTTTCTGATTTCGAAGGTGGTGGAAGCCCTGAAGCTGATTCCGGGTCTGCCGGGCGTGACCGTGTCTGATGTTCGGGGTTTTGGTCGCGCGCAAGCGGTCGGTGCCGCGAATACTGTTTCGGAAGACGCAGTTGAGTATGTAAAGAAGTCCAAACTCGAAGTGGTAGTTCCCGACGAGATGGCCGAGAAGGTTGTCGAGACCATTCAGAGGAGCGCCCACACTGGCAATCCCGGCGATGGCAAGATCTTTGTCTACCAAGTGGACGATGTCGTACGCATTCGAACCGGCGAGCATGGAAACTCCGCCATCTGAACCACGCATGGTTCAAAGGTGCACCGGCTTGCGGTCCAGAAAAACAGATCGGCAAGAAAGACGGCGTCGCCGAGACAGAGTGGTGCTGTTCTGGCTACTGTTCTGGATGCTGTTAGTCGTCCTATTCGGCATGTACTTGGCCTCACAAGGATGGCACAAAGGGCCACGCCGTCCCATTCCTCATGCACGGCCGTGAGAGGCGGCCAGTTGTTGCTTTCAGCCACGCTGGAGCGGCTCGGAAGAATGGATGAATGGATCAGGAATGGAGTTGACTCACGGGCTCAGCCACTGGCTGGACCCTCAAGCCAACAGAGCAAGCGTGGCGTTCGTTGGCGCTGCGATTCGATCTGTTTATCGTACCCAGGAATTTAAACTGGAAGGAATCTTGACGATGAAAGAAATCAAGGCAATTGGGCAGCCCTTCTTCTTGCTGAAGGTCATTGAGCGCCTTCGGAGTGCGCAAGGACAGTTGAGCGTCACGGTGTCGGAGATTCTTGACTTCGGAGGCCTGTCGCCTGTTCGTACGTCGCAAGCCGACGGCGACTTTGTGAAGAAGTGGAAGCTGGAGGTCATTGTCCCGGACTCGGCGTGTCAGAGCGTTATCGAGACCATACACGACTGTGCTCAATCGGAGAACGGCGCCGGGACGGAATGTTTTGTGTCAGAAATCACCGAGGTTGTGCGTGGTGACACGGCTTCGCAGTTCCACGGTGACGCAGAGAAGTTACGATGAACCCGCGGTCGTGGAATTGCCGATCCATTGTAGTTCTGCCAGTACCCCTTGGTAGATTGCGGATTGAGTCGCGGAATTTCTCAGAACACGTTTCGGGTCAGAACATGAACCATCGAATAAATTCAGGCCTACACGTTCTCTCGGCGTGTTATTGGGCATTGGCGACGGTCTTGGGTAGTCTCGTCGCACCGCACCCGTCTTACCGTCACCTAGAAGTCAGTTTATGGATTGGTGCCGGCTTGGCTTTGATCGCGCTTGATTTGGTTGCGGGAGTGAAACAATGGCGGAGTGCTGCTGGTGGTAAGGTCCTTAGCATTGTGCTCCACTTCGTTGTGACCGTAATGGTGATATCCCTAATAACGTTTGAATATCTGCAGGCAGAACCCCGATCATTGCTTGGCTGGTTCCGAACGGACAACTACTGGTTCATCATTGCGCTTGTATCGGTACGCCTGTGTACTGGCGCCGCTTTGCTGCTGCGTGACAATGATCTTTAGGGCTGCCGCAGTTCAATCAACGAGGCGCGCAGAGTTTGGCTTGAACGAGATTGTGTTCCTGAGTGAGCGATGAAGATCTTGGAATTCAAAATTCGAGGCATGGACTGTGCTGAGGAAGTAGCAGTCTTGAAGCGCGAGATCGCCCCGATTGTTGGCGGTGAGAATCATCTCGCCTTCGACATTCTGCGCGGCAAGATGACGGTGAACGGTTCGCAAGTGACCTCCCCGGACATCCTCCGCGCCGTGAACAACACGGGCATGCAAGCGGAACCATGGGGCGAGAAGCCTACGACGGGGACGGGACAGGATTCTGGTCTCGGGTTCAGGAACGGCCGCACGATTGCGACCATCGTCAGCGGCGCGTTGACGTTCGTAGGTTTCCTTACGCATGGAATTCTGAGCGGCGGTTTCGCTCGGGCATTGGGTTCGGAAGGACTGGGCCTAGCGCGTAACGTGCCCTTGGCCGTTCGTGTCATCTATGTCGCTGGCATCGTGGCTGGTGGATGGTACGTCGTGCCGAAAGCGCTGTTTGCGCTCCGCCGACTGCGTCCCGATATGAATTTGCTGATGACGATCGCAGTCATCGGCGCGGGCATTATCGGCGAATGGCTGGAGGCAGCCCTCGTCAGTTTTCTTTTTGCCGTCAGTCTTGCCCTTGAAGCCTGGAGCGTAGGTCGGGCCCGCAGGGCCGTAGAAGCGCTTCTCAATCTCGCTCCCCCAACAGCTCGCATCCTGACAAATGGGCGCGAGATCGAAGTAGCCGCTGACAAGGTTGCAATTGGCACCGCGTTTCTCGTGAAGCCGGGTGATCGTATCGCGCTAGATGGCGAGGTTCTTCAAGGAACTAGCGAGGTGAATCAAGCCCCGATCACGGGCGAGAGTGTGCCGGTATTGAAGGAGCCGGGAGCGCAAGTGTTTGCAGGAACGATCAACGGCAATGGAGCATTGGAAGTCCGCTCGACCAAAGCCGCTTCGGATACCACGCTCGCTCATATCATTCAAATGGTCGGCTCGGCACAAGCGAACAAAGCGCCCTCGGAGCGATGGGTAGAGCGCTTCGCGCGCTATTACACCCCACTGGTCTTCGCCTTGGCGATCGCCGTTTGTCTGGTGCCACCGTTGCTGCTGGGCGGTGGGTGGCAGGAGTGGACGTATCGGTCGTTGATCCTGTTAGTCATCGGATGTCCATGTGCACTTGTGATTTCGACTCCGGTGAGCATCGTGGCTGCGTTGACAGCATCCGCTCGAAACGGAGTACTGATAAAAGGTGGCGCTTATGTCGAAG
>Ga0070741_10012165_pt1 | contig 15639 bp, 16 predicted proteins | sample Coa_R1_4_FD_66440 | JGI IMG/M metagenome (GOLD analysis project Ga0070741, IMG submission 66440) | Surface soil microbial communities from Centralia Pennsylvania, which are recovering from an underground coalmine fire - Coalmine... | ecosystem: Environmental > Terrestrial > Soil > Unclassified ...
CGACCTGCAGGCGGCCTTGCGATGGATCGGCGCGATCTACCTCCTCTACCTCGGCGTACGCATGCTGGGCTCCGGACCCGCGGGCGCGGGCGCAAGCTCGCGACCGGTTACCTTTCTGGAGGCCGCGGCCTTCCAATTCCTCAATCCGAAGGCCTGGGTCATGAGCCTTACGGCTGCAACGCTCTTTCTGCCGCACGAATTCGGTGTGCTCGCCGCGGGCGTGTACATGCTAGCGATCATGGTTGTCATGAATCTGCCCTGTATCGCCATTTGGGCCCTGTTCGGCAGCTCACTGCGCCGGTTCCTGGAGCGTCCCGCAAGCCGCATGGGCTTCAACGCCGCCATGGCGGTTGCACTGGCCGCCACCGGCGTCATCATGGTGATGTAAGCGATACCTTGGAGAGCGCAGCAATGTTCGAGCTATCGCGTCAATCCGCTATCCCACTCGTCGACCAGATCGTCGAGCGCATCACCAAGCTCGTCCAGCACGGCCAACTTGCCGCCGGCGCTCGCCTCCCCTCCATCCGCAAGCTCGCCAAGTTGGTCGGCGCCAGCCCCTTCACGGTCGTCGACGCCTACGACCGGCTGGTCGCGCGCGGCCTGATCGAGTCCCGTGCCGGGCGAGGTTTCTTCGTCACTGCTCGACGTGAGGTCGCGCCACTTGCGGCCGTTGAAGCCGCGCTTCCCGATAGGGACTCCGATGCCCTTGCACTTGCACGCCTGTGTTTGTCCTCCTCGACCGAGATCATTGCCGCGGGCTCGGGATTCCTGCCCGAGAACTGGCTCCTGGAAGCCGCTCCCGGAGGCATTCTGACAAGGTTGTCGCGCGGACGACGCCCCCAGTCGTGGCTCCCCTGCCCACCGCAAGGACTGCCGGAATTGCGCGAGCAGATCGCGGCGCGGCTCTCTCAACATGGGATCGCGGTCAGCGCCGCCCACATCACGACCACATTCGGAGCCTCCCAGGCGTTCGATCTGCTCGCCCGCATTCTGCTCACCCCGGGCGACGCGGTGCTGGTCGAGGATCCAGGCTATTTCGTGCTGTTCGAGCAGCTCCGCTCGCATCATGTGCGCCTCGTGCCCATTCCGCGCCGCGCCGACGGACCGGACCTCGAGGCCCTCGAAGCAGCCTGCCGGACTCATCGTCCGCGGGCGTTCTTCACGCAGACGCTGCTGCACAACCCGACCGGCTCTAGCGCGGAGCCAGCGAACTCGCACCGGGTCCTCTCGCTGGCGGAGCAATACGGCTTCGCTGTGATCGAAGATGACGTTTACGGCGATTTGTACGAGGGCTCCGGCGTGCGCCTGGCGCAGATCGATGGCTTGCGCCACGTGATTTACGTAGGCAGTTATACGAAGCTCATAGGCCCCTCCTTGCGCGTCGGTTTCGTCGCGGCTGATGCGGCACTCATTTCCCAGCTAGTGGAACGCAAGGTCCTTTCGGTGTTGTCCGGGTCCGCGTTGCTCGAAGCGTTCGTGTCGGAAGTGCTCGACAGCGGCCGATACAAAAGGCACGTCGACCAGGTGCGCGCTCGGTTGGCGCGTATGCGGCGCGATGCGCGTCAAGCCCTGGAGTCAGCGGGAATCCAGTTCGATATGCCACTGGGTGAGGGGATCTTTCTCTGGGGTCGCGTTCCGGATTGCGCACCCGTCGATAATCTCGTCAGGCGCGCGCGCGACCATTCCATCGTCCTGGCCAAAGGCTCGCTGTTCTCACCTTCCCACGGCTGCGGACAATGGCTGCGGTTCAACGCCGCGCACAGCGCCTCCGCGCCGCTGGTACGATTCCTGAGCGACGCCATGCGCGCGGCGGCCTGAAGAGGATGCGATGCAGATCCGCGATGCCGAGGAAGGTGACTTACCCGGTCTCCTGGCTATCTACAATGACGTCATTGCCACCTCGACCGCGATCTACTCGTACGCTCCCGTCACCCTCGAAGACCGGGTGCAGTGGTGGCGGTCTCGCCGAGCGCAAGACTACCCGGTGCTGGTCGCGGCAGATGATTCGGGCATTCTGGGCTTCTCGACCTTTGGCGACTTCCGCGCTTGGCCAGGCTACCGGTTCACGGTCGAGCACTCTGTGCACGTCCGGGCCGACCGCCGCGGCCAGGGTGTCGGAAAGGAGCTGGTAATGGCCCTGTTTCCGCGCGCCGCGACGCTGGGCAAGCACGTCATGATCGCCGGAGTGGATGCGGCCAACGCCCCCTCGATCCGCTTTCACGAACGCCTGGGCTTCGAGAGGGCCGGCCTGCTCCGGGAGGTCGGCCACAAGTTCGATCGCTGGCTCGATCTCGTTTTTCTGCAGCGCTGGATCGCACCCCGGTAGACTGGGGGGATGTTTGGTCCTTTGCCGCCCGTCACCCGGGCCATCATCCTCAGCAATATCGGCGTGTTTCTGCTGCAGCAAGTGGCAGGAGACGTCCTGGCGCAGCTGTTCGCGCTCTGGCCCCTGGGGGATGAGCTCTTCCGGCCCTGGCAGCTCGTCACCTACGGCTTCCTGCACCAGGGGAGTCTCGCCAGGTTCGATATCGCGCACATCTTCTTCAACATGTTCGCGCTCTACATGTTCGGCGGCCCGCTGGAACAGTCTCTGATGGGCAGCCGTCGCTTTGCGATCTACTACCTGGTGTGCGTGATCAGCGCCGGCGCCACGGAGCTGGTGGTTGAGAACGCAACCGGGGCCGGCCAGGCCGTCGTGGGTGCATCGGGCGGAGTGTTTGGCCTGCTGCTCGCTTTTGCCTGGTTCTATCCGCGGCAGCGGCTGCTGCTGATTTTCCCGCTGCCGATTCCGATGCCCGCATGGCTCTTCGTGACGCTCTATGGCGCGGTGGAACTGGTATTCGGAGTGACGGGGGCGGAGGCTGGCGTGGCCCATTTCGCCCACTTGGGAGGGATGCTGGGCGGAGCGGTATCCATCCTGTATTGGCGGATGCGTGGACGGTTCGGCGGAACTTGAGCGAGGGACGCGCGCCACCCCGGGTGGGAACGGAGTCCCGCAGCCGAGCCGCTAGCGAGCGCGGCGAAGTCGGGGGATTTCGATCCGCACTGGGCCGCGGCGTGTTCCGCAGGCATCGCACAGCATCCGACCCGCATAATGACCGCGACCGAAAACCCGACCATCGGGCAGCGAGACCCAATTGCCCCCGCCCTCGACTCTCCGATCGACCAGTCGGACGTGCAGATCGCAGGAAGGATTGGCGCAAAAGGGCGCGCCGCGCTCGAGCTCGTTGTGGACTGTCAGGACGTCCTCGGCAACAGGCCAGGACAGCCGCGGAGCGTCGGCGCCATCGAAGCTCGTCTGCATTGCCACATTCCTGTCAAGGATCAGTTGGCGCGCAGTCTGACGCTCAGGGTTGACGCGTTTGTGACGAGGGGGTGGCGGATATGTTACTAAAATTTCATACAGGATCCGGGACCCTCCTCAGGTCCGCGGAGGCGTGCCGGAACCTCGGCCGCTTGAATGTGTCAACTGAGCCGTCCAAAATCCCGCGCCCAAAACGCCGATAGGGAACTTTCGTACGAGACCCTCAATCTAGACGCCATTCAATATGATCAAGACCGAACACCTGACGAAGCGATACGAATCGCTCACGGCCGTCGACGATGTGACTTTCACGGTGAGCCCTGGCGAGGTGCTCGGGTTTCTCGGGCCCAACGGCGCCGGAAAGACCACCACCATGCGCATGTTGGCGGGCTTCATAACTCCGACCTCCGGCAAGGCCAGCATCTGCGGCCACGACGTCGAGACCGACCCGCTGGGAGCGAAGGCGAGCCTCGGATATCTCCCGGAGGGGGCGCCGAGCTACGGCGAGATGACTGTGCGCCGCTTCCTCGAATTCATCGCGGACGTGAGACACCTGGAAGGCACACAGCGCAAAGCGCGGCTGGATCACGCCATCGAGCGCCTCCAGCTCGGAAATGTCCTCGAGCAGTCGGTTGAGACTCTGTCGAAAGGGTTCCGCCGGCGGGTAGGACTGGCCCAGGCCATTGTCCACGATCCGCCGGTTCTGATTCTCGACGAGCCCACCGACGGACTCGACCCGAATCAAAAGCACGAGGTGCGCACGCTCATCAACGACATGGCGCGCGACAAAATCATCGTAATCTCGACGCATATCCTCGAAGAGGTCGACGCGGTTTGCACACGCGCGATCATCATCGCCCGCGGTCGCATCGTTGCGGACGACACCCCGGCTAAACTGGCCGTGAAATCGCGATACTACAACGCGGTCTCCGTGCAGATCGACGAGCCCAACCAGCTCGCCGCCTTGCGTACGGCCCTGGCCGCGCTGCCATCGGTCGCTGAAGTCGAGATCAGCGAGCGTGAGGGGCGGGTCACGGCTCTGCCGCGCGCCGGCGCGACCATCCTGCCCGCGGTCGCCGAGCTAGGCGCCGCGAAAGGATTCAAGTTCAAGGAGCTGCACCTGGAATCGGGACGCCTCGACGAGGTCTTCCGCAGCATCACCAATTAGTACGGCGCCGTTTGGCCGCATAAAACACAAGAGGGAATCCATGCGTAACGTGGGCATCATCATGCGCCGCGAGCTCGCAAGTTACTTCGCGACACCGCTCGCCTATGTCTTCATTCTCATATTTCTCCTGTTGGCGAACGCGTTCACCTTCTATCTGGGAGGCTTCTACGAGCGCGGCCAGGCGGACCTCGCTCCCTTCTTCAACTTCCATCCTTGGCTGTACCTGTTCCTGATCCCGGCCATTTCCATGAAGTTGTGGGCGGAGGAGCGCAAGTCCGGCAGCATCGAGCTGTTGATGACCCAGCCAGTCACGCTGTGGGAAGCGGTGTTGGGGAAATTCTTCGCGGCGTGGATCTTCACGGCTCTCGCCATTGCACTCACCTTCCCTCTCTGGATCACCGTGAACTATCTCGGCAGCCCCGACAACGGTTCCATTCTCGCCGCGTACGTGGGGAGCCTGTTGCTCGCGGGCGGTTTTCTCGCCATCGGATCATGCATGTCTGCCCTGACACGCAACCAGGTCGTCGCGTTCATCCTGGGTGTGGTCGTTTGCTTCGCGTTCCTGCTGGCGGGCTTCCCGTTGGTGTTGGACGTCTTCCGTGCGTGGGCGCCACAGGTCCTCGTCGATGCGATCGCTTCCCTCTCATTCCTCACCCACTTCGAATCGATCGCCAAAGGCGTGATCGACGTCCGTGACCTGTTGTACTTCGGGATGTTGATCGCGTTTTTCCTGCTTGCGACCTCGATCGCTCTCGAACTGCACAAAGCGGACTAGGTTATGGCTATCACCAAACGCTCGACCCTCGGTGGCGGCACCCTGATCGCCCTCGCACTCCTGTTCATTGGACTCACGGTCCTCTTCAACTACACCCTGCGCGGCTGGCGGCTCGACCTCACGCAGAATCATCTCTACACCACCGCGCCGGGCACCGATCGCATCCTGAAGAGCATCAAGGAGCCCATCAACCTCTACTTCTTCTTTTCGGAGAAGGCGGCCAACCAGATCCCGCAGCTCAAAGCCTACGGGGTGCGGGTGCGTGAGTTCCTGGAGGAACTGCAAGCGCGCTCGAGTGGCAACGTGCGGCTGCACGTCATCGACCCGGCTCCGTTCTCGGAAGACGAGGATCGCGCCTCCGAGCTCGGGTTGCGAAGCACGCCGCTCGGAGCGACCGGATCCGCGTTCTATTTCGGCCTTGCTGGAACGAACTCCACCGATGGCCACGCCACCATCGACTTCTTCGACCCGGCGAAAGAGCAGTTCCTGGAATACGATGTCGTCAAGCTCGTCTACACGCTGGCGAATCCGAAAAAGCCGGTGGTCGCGTGGCTCTCGACGATCCCCATGGGGGAAAGCTTCGACCAGCGCACCGGGCAGATGCGCCCCGCCTGGGCGCTGTATGCGCAGGCGGAACAGCTATTCGACATCCGCACCATCGCCCCGACCGCCACCAAGATCGACCCAGACGTCAGCGCGCTCGTGATCGTTCATCCGAAGGGCCTGGCGCCGGCCACGCAATGGGCAATCGACCAATACGCCCTGCGCGGCGGGCACATCCTGCTCTTTGTCGATCCGATTGCCGAAGCCGATACCTCGGGTGCGGACCCGCAGAACCCGATGGCCGCCATGGGCGCGGACAAATCGTCGCACTTCAACACACTACTGAACGCCTGGGGCGTCAACTTCGATCCGAAGCAGGTGGTCGCCGATCGGGCGCACGCCTTGTCGGTATCCATGCGCCAGGGCGAGGCGCCTGTCCAACACCTCGGCATCCTCGGCCTGGACGCCTCCTCCTTCAACAAGAGCGACGTGGTGACCGCCGGATTGTCCACCGTCAATGTCGCGACGTCGGGTTATGTGACACCGATGAAAGGGGCGACCACGAAGTTCGAGACCATACTGCGATCGAGCGCCGAGTCCGAGCCGATGCCGGCGCAGCGGTTTGCCATGCTGTTCGACCCCTCGAGCTTGCGCGACGGGTTCAAGCCCACCGGCCAGAGTTACACCATTGCCGCGCGCGTGACGGGTAACGTGAAGACCATGTTCCCCAGCGGCCCTCCGACTGGCGTGACGCTCGCTCCCGGACAGACGGCACTCAAGGAATCGGCGAAGCCGCTCAACCTGATCGTGTTCGCGGACACCGATCTGTTGTCCGATTTCATGTGGGTACATGAGCAGAACTTCTTCGGTCAGACGGTTGCCCAGGCGTGGGCGAGCAATGGCGATCTCGTGTTGAACGCACTGGACAACCTTTCGGGCAGCAACGATCTCATCAGTGTTCGCGGGCGCGCCACCTTCACCCGACCCTTCGAGCGCGTCGAAGCCTTGCGCCGCGCCGCCGACGACCGCTTCCGCGCCAAGGAGCAGGAGCTCGAAAAGCAACTGCGTGATACGGAGGACAAGCTGACGGCGCTGCAGTCGAAGCGCAGCGACAAGTCCTCCATCATCCTGACGCCCGAGCAGGAGAAGGAGCTCGACCAGTTCCAGGAGGAAAAGGTCAGCATCCGCAAGCAGCTGCGTGCCGTGCGTGCCGGTCTGGATGAGGACATCAAGGGACTGGGCACCGAAGTGAAGATCATCAATATCATTGTGGTGCCGTTCGCGTTCGCCATGGCGGTGCTGCTCATTGCGATCTGGCGCAAGCGGCAGCGGCAAAGCCGCGCGGCCAACAAGGAAAACAACACATGAACCCACGTCGCGTTCTATTCCTGCTCGGGGCGGGAATCGTCGTTGTTGCATTTGCAATCTGGCTGTCCTCCCGCCGCCACCTGGAGCGTGCCACCAGCGCGGGTGACCTCGTTCTGCCTGGGCTCGAAAGCGCCCTCAACGCCGTCACGGAGGTACGGCTCACCAAGGGCGATCAAACCCACACGACGCTCAAGAAAGGCGCCACCGACTGGACGGTCGCCGAGCGTGACTACCCGGCCGATTCGGGCAAGGTGCGCAAGTTTCTTCTCGACCTCGGAGCCCTGAATGTGGTCGAGGAAAAGACACGCAATCCGGCCAACTATCCGCAGTTGGGGGTGGAGGACACGACGTCCGCCAAGGCGACCGGGACCCGCGTGGCTGTGGTCACACCTTCGAAGGTGTATGAGCTGATCGTCGGCAAGCCCTCGAGCGCGAAGTCCGGTTACGTCCGCGTCCCGAGCGCGGAACAAGCGCTGCTCGCGGCGCCCTCGCTGTCGTTGGATGCCGACCCGAAGCGCTGGCTCGATCACACCCTGCTCGACATCTCGCAAGACCGGGTGAAGGCGGTCGAGGAGAAGCCCAGCGATGGACCGAGCTTCACCGCTTCGCGCGAGAAGAAAGAACAAACGGACTTCACCGTCAGCAACCTTCCCAAAGGTCGTGAGCTGACGAGCCCCGTCGCCGCCGACTCGATCGCAGGCTCCCTTGGCGGGCTGACGCTCGACGACGTTCGCAAGGCCGGCACCGCTGGCGACCCAAAACTCTCTCACGCCGTTTTTCACACCTTCGACGGCCTGGAGCTGGATGTCGCCGGACACAAAGACGGCACGCACGACCTCATCTCGATCACCGCCCGCTCGACAGCCAAGGAAACCGCCGACGAGGCACAGAAGCTCACGACGCAGTTTCAGGGCTGGGAATACGAGATCCCCTCGTATAAGTACGACTCGATCTTCACGTCCATGGACAGCCTCCTCAAACCTGTTGAGCCGCCGAAAAAGGCGGAGAAAGGCAAGACGTCTTCCGAAGCAAACCCCGGGAAGACCAAGGCCGGCAAGAAGGCGGGCGACAAGGCCGACGCTGACAGTACGGCCAAGTAGCAACGGCGATCAAATGGCCTTCCCCATGAGGCGGCACAGTAGGGCCGTGCTGGCGTGAGGTCGTATGAATCCCGTTGGTAAGGCGCTCTGGTACATCGAAAGCCACTTCTCGGCGGCGGAGCTGTCGCTCGAGGAGATCGCTGACATGGGTGGCGTGTCCCGTTACCACATGACACGCGCGTTCGGTGCCGCCACGGGCCATTCCATCATGCGATATGTGCGCGGGCGCCGCCTTACGGAGGCGGCGCGTGCATTGGCGAGTGGCGCGCCTGACATACTCGCGGTCGCCATCGAAGCGGGGTACGGCTCTCACGAGGCATTCACGCGGGCGTTTCGCGATCAGTTCGGGGCTACACCCGAGCAGGTTCGCGCCCAACGCCGTATCGACAATCTCAACCTCGTGGAGCCCATCAAAATGGACGAGACACCCAACTCAAACCTGGCGCCCCCGCGCTTCGTGGACGGCAAGCTGCTTCTCATCGCCGGCATCGGCGAGCGCTACGACTGCGACATAGCGCCGGCATTCCCGCACAATGGCAACGTTTTTTGCCGCATTTCGGCCGCGTGCCCGGCCAGGTCGGCAAGATCGCCTATGGCGTGTGTTGCAACGCCGATGAGTCAGGTCACTTCGACTACATCGCCGGAGTCGAGGTCACCGACTTCTCTCAGCTGCCGCGGGAATGGAATCGCTTGCGCATCGCGCCTCAACGCTACGCAGTGTTCACGCATCCGGGCCACATTTCCACCATCCGTGGCACCTGGAATTCAATCTGGAATGAGTGGATGCCGACATCCGGACACCAGCGCGCCGACGCGCCTGACTTCGAGCGCTACAGTGAGAGCTTCGATCCAGTCACCGGCAAGGGTGGATTGGAGATCTGGATTCCTGTGAAGGGCTGACGATGCATCCTCGCGCATCCGCCGCGGCCCCATTTGATATATAAAGGCGCGGTGGATCGCGGCGCACCTACGACAATCGGCGGCAAAGAGAGAGCTCGCAAGCGACTGGCTCTCTTCTTCGATGGCACCTGGAGCGAGCCACCGGATCACACCAACGTGCGACGCTTGCGCCTGATGTTGGCGGAGCACGGTGCCGACGGAATTCCGCAGCGAGCTTTCTACGATCGAGGTGTCGGCACTCGCTGGTACGACCGGTTGACCGGCGGTCTTTTTGGAGTCGGCCTCTCCGAAAACGTGCGCGATGGCTACCGCTGGCTCACCGAAAACTACGACCTGCACGATGAGATCTATATCTTCGGCTTCAGCCGCGGCGCCTTCGCGGCGCGCAGCCTCGCCGGGCTCATCGCGACCTGCGGTCTGTTGGCCCCGGACGCGCCGATCTCCTTTGCCCAACTGTTCGAGCGCTACCAGCGCGGCGAGCAGGCCCGGCCAATCTATCAACTCCGGCGCCTGCGCGATCAGCCGGAGCAGCTCGACTTCGAAGAGCGCGCGCTCGTGAACAGCTCCTATTACTTTCGCAACATCATCAAGATGGTGGGCGTATGGGACACGGTCGGCTCGATCGGCATCCCGTTCGGCAACTTCCGCAACTGGAGCCGCCGCGCCCTCAAGTTCCACAACACCCGGCTCAGCCGCACCATCGAGCACTCCTATCAGGCACTGGCTCTCGATGAATACCGACACCCCTACTGGGCGGTGCTCTGGACCGAATTCTTTCCGGAAGTGCCGCCAACCCATCCTGACAGCCAGCGCAAGACCCCGGGCACCTATCCCGAGCCGGCGCCGCACGATGACGCGCGATTCGTGGAGCAGCGGTGGTTCTCCGGAGCTCATGCCAACATCGGGGGCGGCTACCGGTCCGATCCACTCCCCGACAGGCCCCTCGCGTGGCTACAGGACAAAGCGGTTCAATGTGGGCTCGGCTTCCGCAGCCTCGCCCATACCAGCCCCGACGACCTGAGCTGTCTACCCAGGGATTCGTACTCGGAGTTTCTGTGGGGCCTATGGCCCCTGCTCTCGCTCGGCCATCGCTACACCCGCTGGGTGATGTCAGACCCCGTTGCACGCACCGCGCGTGCCACCACCCTGAGTGGACCCGTTCCGGGCTGGGTGCAGACAGTCAACGAGCGCATCGACCGGTCGGTCTTCGAGCGCTGCCAACTTCACCCGGACTACCGGCCGGCAAGCCTCCTCGAATGGGCCCGACGCACAGGCCTCGACCTGGAAGCGCTGATCGCCGACCCGGACAAACACGCCGAGCTCTTCAGCCCCGTCACGCACCCCGGAATCGAGCGCCGTCCCATTCCGCCCCGCGCCGCCGCCTAGCCCCCATCCTCCCCCATCTCATCCTCTCCCCCGGCGTGCGCTGCCCCTGCGGGCGCCACGCCCTCATCGGCGAGCCGAAGCATTGCAACCGCCGCGTGACCGAGCAGCTCACGCTCACCGGGCAGAAGCACCTTGCGCATCGCGCCTTCGAGCCAGGCACGACGCGCGGCGATGTCGCGGGACAGGACCTTCCGGCCGGCGGCGGTGATCTCCAGAATCAACACGCGGCGATCCTCGCGACCCGGGCGCCGCTTGATCAGGCCCTCACGGTCGAGTTGCGCGATCAAGCGGCTCAAGGATTGAGGCTGCAGGCGCTCAGCTTGCGCCAATCGCGCGGCCGGCATCGGGCCGGAACGATGCAACGTGGACAACATCCCGAGCGCCGACAGACTCACGCTCGCGGCGGGCCGCTCGGCTCGCAAGCGCCTGCCCAGTCGCAAGACGCCGCGTACGATCAGCGCTGTATCGTCGGAAGTAGGCAGATCAACCCCCGAGCTTCCGCAGCTCCGCGACGATGGCCGTGTGCAGCGCGCTCCCCTTCAGCCGCGCGAGTTGTTGCAATGAATGGCGTTTGGACAATGCCTCCGCGACCCGAACTCCCAGGTAGTACCCGGCACGCGGTGGATAACCATCAGGTTGCCGTCCTGCGACGAAATAATGCGCAAACACCGCCTCGTTCTTCTCCCCCAGGTGCTCGCGCAGATCGGCGGCAATGCGGGCGAGATGCGGTTGCGCCTCCGCCGGAATACCCGGTTGCAACAGCGCCGTATCCAACGTGACATCGGGATTCATGCGCCAGCTCACAAAGGTGGCGAGCCCCTCCCCCCACAGCGCGACCTCGATGGTCGGCACCGCTTCGTCCGAGGCTCCAAACACGTCCGTCACCTGGTGATGATAGATGTGAAAAGTCTCGTGATCGATCAGCACCTTCAGCTCACTCAGCGCGTGGTACCGCGGAATGACGTCCGGTGCAAAGATGATACGGTGTTGTCCATTCGAGGTGGCCGCCGACCCATCGGCATAGCCGAAACTCGGTGCGATGTAGAACGTATAGTCGCAGCGATAATCCGGGAAGGTCCGCTTGAAACCCGCCATGTAGCCCGGCACATTGGCCGCCAGATAGCGTTCAGCCGCGACAATCTGCTCTCGATGCTCCTGGTCATAGGACTTCTCACGCGCGAGCTTGCTATCCCACTGCGCGCCCGTCGGCAAGCTGACATAGTTGGGATTGTACAAGTCCGGATGACGGTCGATCACCTTTGTGCGTAGCTGTGCACCCACATCGCTCGCCTCCAGCGCCTGCCAGAACGCAGGCATCAGATCGACTACCGCGCAGCTCGACGCGGCGCGTGCCGGAACCACCCCCGGCAAAGCCACTGCAAGGCAAAAGATCAGAAGGCGAACGCAGCCAACAACCACCAGCGGAGCACCGCAAGCATGCAAGCCCGCGCCATGCCGACCCGTGCGACCCGTAACCACGCGATGCGCGCTCACGCGACCCGCGCGCCTGCAGCACGCGCGTCGTCGAGCAAAAAGGCGAAGGCAGCAGCGCAGGACTGCCTTACCTTCAGCGCCAGGAGATCGTCCGCCCGCGTGCGCCCCAGATTCACCGCGGCGATCGGCTTGCCCGCCGCAGCAGCTTCACGCGCGAACCGATACCCGGAATACACCATCAATGACGAACCGACCACCAGCATTGCCTCAGCCTCCCTGAGGCCCTGCATGGCCCGCTCAACCCGGTCCCGGGGCACGCTCTCCCCATAGAACACCACATCCGGCTTCAACAAGCCGCCACAATGCCGGCAGTCCGGAACATCGAAGCCGGAAAAATCACGGCCGTGCACCTCAGCGTCGCCATCAGGCGCATCCCGCGCATCGAGCTGCGACCACTCAGGATTGCGCCGGAGCAACTCCTGCTGCAACTCCTCGCGGGACGAGCGAGCCTCACAACCCATACAGCGCACTGTGTCGAGCCGTCCGTGCAAGTCCACCGTGACGTTGCTACCCGCTGCCTGATGCAGCCCGTCGACATTCTGTGTGACCAGAAGCTGCACGCGACCCTGTCTTTCGAGCGCCGCTAACGCAAGATGAGCGTCATTGGGCTTGGCGCGCCCGAAACGACGCCATCCGACCAGGCTGCGGGCCCAATAGCGCTTACGCGTCAACGGCTCATCCATGAACGCCCTGAATTGCACGGGCTGCGCCCGCTTCCACTCGCCAACCGCGTCCCGGTAGTCCGGAATACCCGAGTCCGTGCTGCAACCCGCGCCGGTCAGTATAAAAACCCGGGAGTGCCGCTCCAGGAACTCCCGCAGTGCTTGCGTTTCCATGCGCGAAGCATAGAGCATCTGGCAGGGCAACACTCACCGAGACCACCGACATGACTGCGACGCTCAAGGGCGGCTGCTTCTGCGGCCAGATCCGTTACGAAGCCACGGACAATCCCTTCCATGAGACGAGCTGCCACTGCGCGATCTGCCGCGGCACCACGGGCGCGCCATCGGTCGCGTGGTTTAGCGTAACCCGATCGCAGTTCCGGTTCACGAGCGGCGAGCCCACCCGGTTCAAGTCCACCCGGCGGGGCACGCGCACGTTCTGCGCCAACTGCGGCACACAGTTGACGTTCGAAACGGAGGACTACCCGACAGAGATCGACGTCACCATCTGCAGCCTGGACGACCCGGACCGCGTCCATCCCAAGGATCAGACCTGGGTCAGCAGCAAGGTCAAATGGGTGTCGCTGGATCATCGGCTGCCGCAACACCGGACGAGCGCTTCAGGGAGATAGCGACTACCTCGCCCGCATCAACAGCGTCAGGGTGACAAACCCCAACAGGGCGGTTGGAATCCACGCCAGCACGAGCGGATTGAGATCAAACACCACGGTGCCGCTCTCGATCAATCGCTGCATCAGGAAGAACACGATACCCAGCAGCAATCCCATCAGTGTCCGCGTGCCCGCGCCGGAGGAGCGCAACGACCCGAGCACGAAGGGGATGGCCAACAGTACGGCGAAGACGATCGCGACCGTGCGCGCGATACGTGACCAGAACGCGAACACGTAGCGGCTCGAGTCCAGCGAATTCGTGCGGGAGTACAGGATGAGCTGCCAGAGTGAGCGATTGGTCAGGGTATTCGGGTCCTGCGCGGCGAGCCCGAGAAACCCGGCCGTCACGTTGGACTGCAGAACGCGCTTGCCCGGCGCCTTCGCTTGCACCGAATCGTCCGTGAAGCGGGACTCGGTGTAGTCTCCGAGCAGCCATTTCTTGTCCGCTGCGGCGGTCGCGTTCACCGCGTGGCCCAGGGCGAGCAGATGGTGATCGGGGGAGAGCTCGAAGATCTGCATGCTGCCGAACTGTCGCTGCCCCGACTGGCGCGCCACGTTGAGTATCAGGTTACCGTCGCGAACCCATGCTCCGCCACCACCGCCGAAGCTGACGTCACTGTACTTGGCGAACGCTTTTTGCTCGCGCGCGGCGACCTGCAACGGCGGCGCGAGAAACTCGCCAAGCAACACTTCGATACCCGTGAGGATCAGGCCCGCGATCAACGCCGCGCCCGCCAGGCGCAATATGGAGATGCCCGTGGCGCGAATCACGGTCAGCTCGCTGCCGCGCGCCAAGGATCCCAATCCCAACAGCGAGCCGATGAGCACCGTGATCGGCAACAACTCGAAAGCTTGCTGCGGCAAGTTGAGCAGCGTGAACCACAAGGCCTCGAGCGCGGTGTAATGCCCCACGCCGATATCGTCCTGCTGGTCGATGAAAACGAACAACGCGCCCAGGATGAGAAACGCGCCCGTCACCAGGAAAACAAAGCCCAGGATGGAGCGGACGATATATCGGTCGAGGATCGTCATAGCCCACGAACCCGATAACGGATGCGGTGGGCGATCGAAGGGCCGTAGATGACCACCAGCGCAAGCATCCCAACGGCGGCGTGTGCCCACCAAAGGCCCACAGCCTCCGGGATCGAGCCGCGCGCGATCCAGGATCTACCGATGTTGATGAGATTCTGATACAGGAAATAGATGACGACGGCGAGCCACACCCGCGCATAACGGCCCTGCCGCGGCCGCAGCCGGGACAACGGCACGGCCAGCAGGGTGAGCACGATACAACTCACGGGCATCGCAACGCGCCAATGCAGCTCGGCGCGCTTGTTGACATCGTGCGATTTCCACAAAGCGAGGCTCGGCTGTGCCTCGAGGTTTTTCACCACACCCGCGGTGACCGGCACCTGAACGGGAATGGATTGCTCGACGAAATGCTCGATCCGGAATTCCGGACTCCCGGGTTGTCCTTCATAGCGCTCGCCGTCATACAGCGTGATGGTATGTGTGGATCCGTCCGGCGATACCGAATGCCGTGCCCGCTGCGCGAGAGCGACCTCGACCACGGGTCCGCGATTGCGCTCGACGAACACGTCGCCGAGCGTGCCATCCTTGTTCACGTTCTGCGCATAAACCACAGTATTTCCGCCCCCAAAGGAGCGGAACTTGCCGGCCGCGATGGGCGCGAACTGCCCCGCCCGCAGTGCCGCATTGCGCAAGCTCAAGGCTCGAGCGGTCGCCTGCGGCGCGAGACCCAGCGTGAGCCAGGCGAGCCCCACGGTCACGAGCACCGCAAGCGACGCCACAGGCAGGTAGATCCTCAGGGGCGCGATGCCACAAGCCAGCGCGGCCGCCATTTCGCTGTCGTGGTACAGCCGCCCGAAGGCAAAGACCACACCCAGCAGCAGCCCGAACGGCACCAGCAGGCTCAAATTCTGCAACGCGCCGAGACCGATCAGCTCGAGCACAACGCCCTTGGGATACTGGTTGACAGCGGCGCGCTCCAGAACGCCCGCGACCTGGTTCGCGAGCAGAATGATGAGCAAAACGCCGGTCACGGCCAGCCAGGCCGCGACGACCTCCCGCAAAATGTAGCGCCCGAGAATATTCCTCAACCGATTTCCTATTGTGTGTCGGTCATGCAGGCCTGGCCGTTCACATCCGGAACCGGCTGGTATTAGGTTACACTCACCCTGCGCTGACACTCGCTGCGCGGCGCCGAATCAACACGAACCGGGCGCGGCCGCTAAGGTAATTCACTCG
>Ga0070741_10012166_pt1 | contig 15638 bp, 10 predicted proteins | sample Coa_R1_4_FD_66440 | JGI IMG/M metagenome (GOLD analysis project Ga0070741, IMG submission 66440) | Surface soil microbial communities from Centralia Pennsylvania, which are recovering from an underground coalmine fire - Coalmine... | ecosystem: Environmental > Terrestrial > Soil > Unclassified ...
CGCTCCTCGTCGTCCAGATCGTGCACGATCACACCGACCGTCAATCCCAGCAGCCGGTAGATGGGGCCCATCCAGGCGGCGTCGCGGTTGGCCAGGTAATCGTTCACCGTGACCACGTGCACGCCTTTACCTTCCAAAGCATTCAGGTACACCGGCAGGGTGGCCACCAGCGTCTTTCCCTCGCCGGTCTTCATCTCAGCGATCTTGCCCTCGTGCAGCACCATGCCGCCCACAAGCTGTACATCGAAATGGCGCATGTTGAGCGTCCGTCGCCCGGCCTCGCGGCAGAGCGCAAAGGCCTCCGGCAGCAGATCGTCCAGGGTTTCGCCCTCGGCCAGGCGCGCTTTGAACTGCTCGGTACGGAGCGGGAAGTCGGAGTCCTGAAGCTTCTGCATCTCGGGCTCAAGAACGTTGATCGCCTGGATTCGCTCGTTCAGGCGCTTCAGCTCACGGTCGTTCTTGGTCCCGATAATCTTGCCGAGGGCGTATTGAAAGAAATTCCCCATAGTCTTTCAAAAAGGCTGGATGTCCAGCCAATCCTTCTCATTGTACCTGCCCCCAGTGGGATTGGCAAAGCGCTTGCCCACTGGCCTCAGGAAAGGCAATCGAGTTTTACCTCCCATGGACCTCCCCTCTTGCAGGAATGGACCCCTGTGGCCCTCCCGCCGGTTTCCCGTCTTGGAGGCGAGGCCCCGTCTGGTTCTCACCCAAGTCTTGGGAATCGAGAGAGGACGTAATTTCAGCGTCCCGCTGATTCTAAAGGACATCGTGGATTAGTACCCAAGGCCTCCCGTCCTAGCCGCCCCTGACCGTTTGTGCGAGACGCCCTCATCGACGTTATCAGGTCCCAAGCGAGGTCTTTGCTCATCCAGATCCTTTCCGTTTCCGGCTCCCCGGGCGCCCGGCACGCTTCCGGGAGCCCGCGATGGGCAATACATTAATTATCTAGCCTACTCTCCTCAGGACCAAATGTCAAGAAGGACATCGCGCGGGTTCAAGGTCCCAGCTTGGGATCCTTGCTCCTTGCCTTTGCGAATTCCCTTCGGCCGCCCCGGCTCGGGTCGACCGCCATACTCCGGGTTGCGCATGGTGTTTACGGGCAACGGGGTTTTCGGGTACTATCGCAAGCTCTGGATCGCTCCCTTTTCTTGAATATCAGGTTTGCATCCCCGCGGCGGGGATAAGCGCTTGCTGACGCGCCTTGGCGTCATGAAGCACCAGAAATTAGCAGGACCCGGCAGCGCACTTGACCTCATGAAGCAGCTTGCAGTTCGGATCGTTATAGCCCTCCTTATTCTGGCCGGGCTGATTGTGGCCGGCGCCGGAAGCTGGTTCTATTGGCGCGCTCGTTCCTCCCTCCCCCAGCTTGACGGCATGTTGAAGGTTGAGGGCCTCTCTGCACCCGTCGAAGTTCTGCGTGACGCACGGGGAGTCCCCCACCTGCGGGCGGAATCCATGGACGACCTCCTGTTTGCCCAAGGCTACGTGACCGCGCAGGATCGCCTCTGGCAGATGGATTTAAGCCGACGTCTGGCTTTTGGAGAGCTTTCCGAACTGGTCGGCGAGCCGACACTCAGGCTCGACATTGAGAACCGCACCCTGGGATTCAGGCAGGTTGCCGAACGAACCGTTGGGGAGCTAGACCCGGGAACGCGCCGGCTGCTGGAAGCGTATAGCCGAGGTGTGAATACGTTTCTTTCCGCCCACATCAATCGGCTTCCGATTGAATTCACCGTGCTCCGATATCGGCCGTCGCCTTGGCGCGACATCGATACCTTTGGCGCGGTCCTGAACATGAACAAGATGCTGAACACGGACTGGCCGACCAAGCTGATGCGCGAGCGCATTCGAGCCAGGTTGCAGCCTGAACTTTATGCCGATCTATTTCCGGACCACTCACCACTCGACCACCCTGTAGCCGAACCGCTGATTCTGCCACCAGGCAAAACCAGGGGGGTCAGTCTTTCTTCCCCCGTCGAGGATAATGCACTGGACCCCGTCCTGACGTCGCTCATCGAGTCAACCGAGCCCGCGTTGAACGGCCTTGGGAGCAACAACTGGGTTCTGAATGGCTCCCACACGCAATCCGGCAAGCCGCTTCTGGCCAACGATCCCCATTTGGGCCACGGTATCCCCAGTATTTGGTACATGATTCATCTGAAGGCGCCCGGCATCAATGTTTCTGGCGTGAGCTTGCCGGGTGTCCCGGGCGTGATTATTGGTCACAATGAGCGAATCGCCTGGGGGATGACGAACACCGGCCCCGATGTTCAGGACCTCTATATCGAAACCTTTGAGGGTCCCGACTCCCGGAAATACCTTCACAACGGGCGGTGGTTCGAAAGCGATATCCGTGACGAGGTCATTAAAATCAGAGGGAAGACTGAATACCATCTCAAGGTTATCTCGACCCGCCACGGTCCGGTGGTTTCTCACGACGGAGGCCGCGACCTTGCTCTTCGCTGGACCGCCCTCGAGAAGGGGTATCTGAACACCTCCGTCCTTAATATCGATCGGGCGCAAAACTGGACCGAGTTTACAGCCGCGCTGAAGTCTTTTTCCGGCCCCATGCAGAACTTCGTTTACGCCGACGTGGATGGAAATATCGGCTACTACGCGGCGGGTTGGGTGCCAATTCGCAAGCACGGTGACGGAACCGTCCCGGTCCCGGGAAGCAGCGACGAATATGACTGGACAGGTTACGTTCCTTTTGAGGGACTTCCCCATGCCTATAATCCTCCCGTCGGAATCATTGCCACTGCCAACGGCCGCGTGGTGCCCGACGGGTATCCTTATTTTATAACCTCCGAATGGGAGCCTCCCTACCGGACTGCTCGCATCTACAACCTGCTCGAAGCGGGCAACCGTTTTACCGTCCAGGACATGCTGAAGATCCAGTGCGACATTCATCCGCTCGACGACGAATGGCTGGCGAAGCAAGTGGTGCAAGCGTCCTTTCACCACCCGCCTCGCGATCCGGAGGCTCAATATGCTCTGGGTTTGCTTCGCCATTGGGACGGCGAGGCGCGTGTCGACTCGGGAGCTACACTGGTGGCGGAAGTCACCCGGCGTGCGTTCCTCGAGCGGATTTTGAGGCCTAAGCTCGGCGCGGACTTTATGGGTTATCACTGGCCCATGCAGACGGTCTTCCTTCAAAACGTCGTCAGCAACCGCTGGGAACGCTGGCTCCCTCGTGAGGACATTAGTTTCAGTGAAACGCTCATAAGGAGTCTCGAAGAAGGCGTGAAACGCATCCCGGGCATGGTGGGCAATAAGGGCCACGATGCGTGGCGATGGGGGGATACGATTCCTCTAACCTTTCGCCATCCTTTGAGCGGTGGAAGTTGGATCTTTGGGCGACTCTTCAATGTGGGACCTTTCCCGCAGGCGGGCACGGCCAGCACAGTGAAGCAAACGAGTTCTTCCCTGGGCCCGTCTATGCGCATGGTCGTGGACTTTTCGAATCTGGACGCCTCCGTTCAGAACATCACTCTAGGCGAATCGGGCCAGGTTTTCAGCCCCCACTACAAGGACCAGTTCGAAGCCTGGTATAACGGCCGCAGCTTCCCCATGCTGTTCACCGATGCAGCGGTGGACCGGGTAGCCGTCCATAAGCTGGTATTGGAACCGGCGAGCAATTGAGCGCGACAGACTTCCCTCCGCTTCTGTTCGGGGAGGGGTGCCGCCAGGGCTGGACTGCGCTCTTTACAGGCGGGCTCGTCACCAATCAGGGCGCGTCGAAAGATGACTTCGAGTTTCCAGTGAGGCCATGTGGGCAATTGTTTTCATGTCAAAAGAGCGAGAATAATACGTCTGGGCGTTGCGGTTATCCTGACCCTTGGCGTGCGAATGGCGATGTTCGCTCAGACGCCGCCCGGGTTGGAGCTCAGCTACCACCTGCGGCTCGCGCGCCCTACAACTCACCTGGTGGAAGTGGAAATCAGTGCGGCCAAAGTGAGTGAGGCCGCGCTCGACTTCGTGCTGCCAGCCTGGGCTCCCGGCCGTTACGCGATCTACGATTTCGCCAAAAACGTACAGGAGTTCAGCGCCCGGGATGGCCAGGGGCACGTGCTTCCCTGGGCCAAGCTTGACAAGCTGACCTGGCACGTCGATGCAAGCCGGGCCGGTGGCGTGACGCTGGTGCGCTACCTCGTTTATGCCAATGACCTCACAGGCTCCTTTTCCCAGTTTGACTCGACCCACGCCAGCATCACCGGGGCCTCGGTTTTTATGTATGTGGCGGGCCACAAGGAGGACCCTGTCAGCCTGACCGTGGAAGCGCCCGCCGAATGGAAGGTCGTCAGCGGGTTCTCCGATTCGCTGGAGCAAAGGGTCTTCCAGGTGCCGAATTACGACGTCCTGATCGACACACCTCTTGAGGTCTCGCCCGAAGTCAAGGTTGAGCAATTTGTGGAAGGCGGGAAGACGTTTCACGTGGCTTTTCACAGCTACTCTGAAGAGGATACAGATTTTACGAAACTCTCCGCAGGAGTCCGCAAGATCGTTCAGTCCGAGATGTCCATGATGCCGAAGCCGGACTTCTCGCGGTACGTCTTCATCTTCCATTTCGCCCCTGACGTCTCGCTGGGGGACGGAATGGAACACCTCAACTCAACGCATATCGTGGTGAAGGGAAGCCTCTCCGGGGGAGCACTGGACGAAGCGCTCGTCATTGCCGCGCACGAGTTCTTCCATGCCTGGAACGTGAAGAGGCTGAGGCCGCAAGCGCTTGGCCCTTTTGACTACACCCGCGAGAACTACACGCCTTCGCTGTGGTTTGCGGAGGGTGTGACCCAGTATTATTCCTACGTTCACATGCTTCGTTGCGGCCTCTGGAGGAGCGGCGACTTCCTTCAGCACCTGGCCGACGAAATCCGCAGCCTCGAATTTTCCCCCGGGCGCAAGCTGATGTCTGCGGAGAGTTCAAGTTTCAATGCCTGGTTCTATGATCGTTCCCCCCAGATGCAGGAAACCAACTTCGCGAACGCCACGGTCTCCTATTACAACAAGGGGGCGCTGCTGGGTCTTCTCTTGGATCTTGAGATTCGCTCCCGTACCCAGGGCCGAAAATCGCTCGACGATGTCCTGCGGCTCATGTACCAGAAGTTCTATGAGACGACGCCTTCGAGCTATTACGGTTCAGGGCGCGGTTATGAGGAGAAAGATATCCTTGAGGCACTGAACGCCGTCTCAGGCAGTGATTTCACATCGTTCTTCGATCGCTACGTTCGCGGCACCGAGGAGCTTCCCTACGCCGCGGAGCTGGGATCGGTGGGCCTGCAACTCCAGGCCGATGTTGCGCCCGGGGCCGGTCCCTCACTTGGGGTGACGGTTGAGAAAGATGAACGCGGGGAAAAGATCACGTCCGTGCGCCCCGGAAGCGCGGCTGACCTCGGAGGCATGAGCCGTGACGATTTGCTCCTTGCTGTCGATGAGCAGCCCCTCACCGATATGACTTTGCGGGAACGATTGCGGGCGTACCCTGCCGGGGCTGAGGTCCCTTTCACCCTCGAGCGCCATGGGCGGGAGCTACGAATCACCATCAAGCTCGACCCGCCGATTCCTACCGTTTACACAGTCGGCGAAACCGCTTCGCCAACCCCTGAGCAAACCAAGCTGAGAGAGGGATGGCTGGACGTCAAGTGAAAGTGAAAGAATACTCTACGCTCCCTGACAAAATGGCCTTTATAGATTCTGCCCGGGGACTCCCTTCCATTTCGCCGCAGCAGAGACCCTACACTGCCGGATAACCTTGGGTGTCCCGCTTCAAACTACAACTGAGCTCCTGTCTCTACGCAGCATTGAACTAAGCTTTGCAGCTATTTGCAGGAGGTTCATTGATTTGTTCCGGGATGCCAGCCACTCCCGCAGTTCGATTCCATGTCCCGATAAGAGCGTGGTAGACTAATTAAACGATGCGCGAGGCCTTTCTTCAAAAAGTCGAAAAACGGGCACTGGTGTGCGACGGCGCCATGGGAACGATACTTTACGCGAAGGGCGTTTCCCTGACCCGGTGTTTTGACGAACTGAATCTCACCTCACCCGGAACAGTGAAGGAAGTACACCTAGCGTACGCCAAGGCCGGTGCCGATGTGCTTGAGACGAACACTTTTGGCGCCACTCGTCTCCGCCTGGAAAAGTTCGGCCTGGAAGACAAGGTCCGTGAGATCAACCTTGCCGGCGCGCGGCTCGCCCGGGAGGTCGCTGGGGACGCCCTGTACGTGGCGGGATCCGTGGGCCCGCTGGGAATCCGGCTTGCGCCCTTGGGACCTACTTCGCTCCGGGATGCGCGTGAATGCTTCAGTGAACAGATTGCCGCACTCGTTGAAGGTGGGGTCGACCTTCTCATCATCGAGACCATGAGCGATGTCCATGAAGCTGCTGAAGCCCTGCTTGCCGCCCGCGGCGTCTGTTCTCTGCCTGTGGTTGTGCAGATGACTGTTCAGGACGACGGTCGGACGCCTGCAGGTATGCCCGTGGAGGAATTTACCCGGCAGCTGGACGAGCTGGGCGCGGACCTCATCGGCCTGAATTGCTCGGTGGGGCCGGCGGCCGTTCTCGATGCGCTCGAGCGCATGGCAACGGTTACGCATCGCAGGCTCTCGGCCCAACCCAACGCGGGGATGCCTCGCACCGTCAACGGTCGGAACGTGTATCTTAGTTCGCCCGAATACATGGCTGGGTACACGCGACGCTTCATGCAGCTTGGCGCACGACTGGTGGGGGGCTGCTGCGGAACCACGCCTGAACACATTCGGGCCATTAAAGCGGCTGTTCGCTCGGTCACCGTCGAGCCAGCTCGTGCCAGGATTCAGATCGCTCCCAGGGCTGCGCGGACCCAGGCCCCGCTTCCGTTGGAAACACGTTCACCATTGGCGGCAAAACTGGCTCGTGGGGAGTTCGCTGTACTGGTGGAGATCAATCCGCCGAAGGGTAGTGATGCCTCAAAGGAAATCGAGGCGGCCCAATACCTTTTCGAGCATGGCGTGGACGCGATCAATATTCCGGATGGCTCCGCCATCACAGGGAGGATGAGCGCTCTGACGCTGGCTGCCATTTTTCGGCAGCGCGTTGGTTGCGAAGTGCTCCTGCATTACAGTTGCCGCGACCGGAATGTGCTTGGCATCCAGTCCGACCTTCTGGGGCTCCACGCCCTTGGATTGAGAAACATTCTTGCGACCACCTACGAGGCCTCACGGTTTGCCGGATCGACCGACCATTTGGTGCCGTTGGAAGTCGACTCCATTGGGCTGGTCAGAATCCTGAGCAATCTCAACCAAGGCCTCGACTTCGGTGCGAATCCGTTAGGCACGCAGACAGGCTTCCTGATTGGCGTGTGGCTGACTCCGGGGAACGCCAACCCTGAGGAGGAACTCGGCCGCCTTGAGCACAAGGTCCAGGCGGGAGCCGACTTTGCTGTGACGCCGCCAGTCTTCGATGTCGAGCAGTTTCGGAAATTCCTGAAACGCGTCGAGCATTTCCGCCTGCCTGTTGTCGCAGGCATCTGCCCGCTCACGAGCTTCCGGCACGCGGAGTTCATGAACAACGAGATTCCCGGGATTTCGATTCCTCCCGCCATTTTGGAACGCATGCGGAGTGCCGATACTGGAGAGAAGGGGCGAGCCGAGGGAAGAAAGATCGCCCAGGAGACGATCCTTGCAATTCGCGATCTTGTCCAGGGGATTCAGATTTCAACGCCTTTCGGGCGTTGTGACCTCGCTGTCGAGGTGGCCGGAGTACTGGGCAAACGAAAGCAGGAATCCGCGGTTGGCGGCGTGCAATGAGTTTTGCCAGCGTCCGGTGAAGGTCCAGATCAATGAGCCCTTCGGCCAAGCTTGAAAAAGCGGAATCATTCGAAAAGAACCTCGAACGGTTGGACGCCATCGTCCAGCAACTCGAGGACACGGAATTGCCCCTGGAGAAGGCCTTGCAGCTTTATGAGGAAGGGATGAAACTTTCCGAAGTCTGCCACAAGCAGTTGGAGGAGGCCGAAGGGCGCGTCCAGATCCTGATGAAGAAGTCCGGCGGCAAGGTTGTCGCAGAACCCTTTGAGCCCGAGGAGTCGGAACCCGCTTGAGCCTGGCCTCGACCGAAACCATCCAGCGGCATCTCGAAAAGCAGCGAGCGAAGGTTGACGAAATCCTCGAAAGCCTCCTGCCCGGGGTGGGCGAGTATCCGCCCATCATTCATCGGGCCATGCGGTATTCGGTCTTTGCCGGTGGAAAGCGCTTGCGTCCTATCCTCTGCCTGGAAGCTGGCAAACTGTTGGGAGGTGACGAGGCAAGCCTGCTTCGGCTGGGCGCAGCCATCGAGATGATTCACACTTATTCGCTCATTCATGATGATCTGCCGGCGCTGGACAACGATGACCTTCGTCGTGGCAAACCCACCTGTCACCGCGCTTTCGGGGAAGCCACGGCCATCCTGGCGGGCGATGCTCTGCTGACGCTTGCCTTCGAAGTAATCTCGAGTCCTCCTCCGCCGCCGGAGCCGCAGAAGCTCCGCGTGATCCGGGAACTTGCCCATGCCATCGGCACCTGCGGAGGAATGGTCGGCGGGCAGGTCGTGGACCTCGAAGCCATGGGCCCGAGCGTGGACGCCGCGACACTCCGATACATTCACTCGGCCAAAACTGGCGCGTTCATACGCGCTTCGGTACGATCAGGAGCGTTATATTCCGGCGCCGGGGAGTCAGACCTGGCGCGTGTCAGCACATATGGCGAAAAGGTTGGGCTGGCATTTCAGATTGTGGACGACTTGCTGGATGTCCTGGGTTCTGAAAAGGAGCTGGGGAAGACGGTGGGCAAAGACAGGGAGCGGCACAAGGCCACTTATCCAGGACTCTATGGCATTGAAGAGTCGAAACGCATGGCGAACGAGCTTGCGCTCGAAGGTTGCCAGGCACTTGAAGCATATGGGAGCCGAGCGCAGACGCTCCAGGATATCGCGCGCTTCCTGGTTCTAAGGAGTTCTTGATGGAATATAAGTACCTGATGCAAATCGACTCTCCGGCAGACCTCAAAAAAATCTCGCGGGAAGAGTTGCCGAAGGTTGCGGAGGAATTGCGTGACTACATGATTTCGGTGGTCTCCGGGATCGGTGGCCACCTGGCTTCGAGCCTGGGTGCCGTGGAACTGACGCTGGCGCTTCATTATACGTTCGATGCGCCTCGCGACAAGATCGTGTGGGATGTCGGGCACCAGGCGTACGGCCACAAGATTCTTACCGGCCGTCGTGACCGCTTTCCCACGCTTCGGCAGTATGGTGGAATTTCCGGATTTCCCGTCCGGGACGAAAGTCCCTACGATGCCTTCAACGTCGCTCATGCCTGCACGGCGATTTCCGGTGCGCTGGGGATGGCCGTGGCGCGCGACCTGAGGGGGGAGGACTTCCACGTGATCGCGGTGGTGGGCGATGCAGGTCTGACCGGTGGTGTGGCGCTCGAAGGGATCAACAACCTGGGTAATCTTCAAAAGAAAGTTTTGGTGATTCTCAACGATAACAAGATGTCGATCTCGCCCAACGTCGGGGCCATTGCGGGCTACCTGAATCGGATCGTGCATGGCCAGGCTTACCACCGGCTGACACACGAAATTGAAAAGATGATCCTGAGCGTGCCGCGCCTTGGCCCGCGCCTGCTGAGACTATCGAAGGACCTCGTCGAGTCGGCCAAGACGGCCCTGATCCCGGGTATGGTCTTTGAGGAGCTGGGGTTCGATTACGTCGGGCCGATTAATGGGCACAGCATTGAGGAGCTTCTGAACGTTCTTGAGAAAGTAAAGGACAATCCGCAGCCGACCCTGTTGCACGTGGTGACTCAGAAGGGCAAGGGGTATCCGCTCGCCGAACAACTTCCAATGAAGTATCACGGCGTGACGAAATTCGATGTGTCGACCGGGGCCTTCCACAAATCTCCCGCCACCGCGCCCACGTACACTGCGGTTTTTGGGAAGGCCATGTGCGAGTTGGCGGAGAAAGATCCCCGCATTGTGGCCATCACCGCAGCGATGACCGAAGGCACGGGACTGGATGAGTTCGCCAGGCGCTTCCCCCACCGTTTCTTCGACGTGGGAATCGCCGAGCAGCACGCCGTGACCTTCGCCACGGGCCTGGCCGTGGAAGGGATGCGCCCGGTAGCGGCGATCTATTCAACCTTCCTTCAGCGCGCGTACGATGAGGTGATTCACGATACCTGCTTGATGCGCGCGCCGGTCACCTTCGCACTCGACCGCGGAGGTATTGTTGGCGCGGATGGCCCCACGCACCATGGCCTCTACGACGTCGCTTATCTTTGTGCCGTGCCTGGCATCGTGGTGATGGCGCCCAAGGATGAGAACGAGCTGCGTCACATGCTCTACACGGCGATCCATCTGGGTGCCCCTGCCGCTTTGCGCTACCCGCGCGGAAACGGGATAGGCGCTCCGCTCGATCCGGACTTCAAGCGGCTTGAGATCGGCAAGGCGGAACTGCTCCACGACGGTGCTGATATCGCCATACTTGCCCTCGGGAGCATGGTTTATCCCTGCCTGGAAGCGGCTTCCAAGCTGGAAGCTCTGGGAATCCACGCCGCAGTGGTGAACGCCCGCTTCGCGAAGCCGCTCGACGAGGAGTTGATTTGCTGCCTGGCCGCGGAAAAACAGTTTCTGGTCACGGCGGAAGAGGGCACGGAGGCTGGAGGATTCGGTTCCCATGTTGCCGCTTTGCTTCAAGATAGAAGAATCCCCACCAGCATTCTGCGCATCGCGGTGCCGGACCGTGTCATTCCTCACGGCGCTCCCAATCTGCTGCATGCCAAGTATGGCTTGGACGTGGACGGTATCGTGCAACGAATCAAAACCTTCGCCCACGAGGTTACCGCACGCACAGATTTGAAATACCGGTCGCTGCTGCGGCCCTGAGCCGGGGTAGCTCTTCTCTTAACGTGCTGGGGCACCTGGCCGCTCTCTTTTTTGCCTCGGAATTCTGTTTTTGCCAGCCGATGGCTCGACCCACGAAGACACGCTTGGACCAGCTCCTGGTTGCGCGTACCCTCGTTGACTCGCGCGAAAAGGCGCAGGCGCTCATCCTGGCGGGACAGGTTCTGGTGAACGACCAGAAAGCGATGAAGTGCGGCACCCTGGTCGATGCTCAGGCCAATGTGAGGCTGCTCGGCGAGCCTTCCAAGTACGTGAGCCGGGGCGGGGTGAAGCTCGAAGGAGCCCTCGAACATTTTCGGGTCGATCCGCGCCGAAAGACCTGCCTTGACATAGGCGCCTCGACGGGCGGGTTTACCGACTGCCTGCTTCAGCACGGAGCAACCCGAGTCTTCGCGGTGGACTCAGGCACGAACCAGCTTGACTGGAAATTGCGTCGCGACCCGCGCATAGTTGTGTTCGAAAAGACCAATGCGCGATACCTGACCATCAGGGAATTGGGAACCCGCTTCGACCTCGTCACAATGGATGTTTCGTTTATCTCGTCAACGCTGATCCTTCCCGTCATCCCGCCTCTTCTAGAGCCCCGGGCCGAAGCCCTCATCCTGGTGAAACCGCAGTTTGAAGTTGGAAAGGAGCAGGTGGGGAAAGGGGGGATCGTGCGTGATCCGCGCCTTCACGAAGAGGCGGTCTCTCGGGTTTCCCGCGTGCTTCTTGACCTCGGGTTCGACCAGCTCATGTCGAGTGAAAGTGTCCTCCCCGGAGCCGAGGGTAACCGCGAGTTTTTCCTGCATGCACTGTGGCGGAAATCTGGATAGAATAGCTTCGCTTTGAGCGCACGGAGCGAAATGAATTCAACATCCATGACACGGTAGCGACGGTCTCCTACCGGCGTCTACCGGTGCTGGAAGAGCGCCGCTGCAACAGTCTCCCGGAAGGGACACTCAAGGACATGTCCATTAAGCGAGTGGGGATCATCTCGAAGCCCAAGAAGACTGAGATTCGGGAGATCGTGCCTCCTTTGCTCGAGTGGCTGCGTGAGCGCGGTATCGAAGTGTTCATGGACCGCGAAACGGGAGCCATTATCGAGAGCAGCCAGGAGTGCCTGACCCGCAATGAAATGCCCGAAAAGGTTGACCTGTTGATCGTGCTGGGCGGGGATGGAACCCTGCTGGCAGCTTCGCGCGTTCTGAACCGCAAGAGCGTGCCGATTCTCGCCGTAAATCTGGGGGGGCTGGGATTCCTGACCGTCTTCTCTCCGCACGAGATGTACCCGGCGCTCGAGTCCGTGCTTGCGGGTGACTTTCACTGTGAACGACGCGTGCAGATCGAAGCAGAGATTATACGGGCAGACGAGGTCATTGCTTCTTTCCTTGCCTTGAATGATGTCGTGCTCAACAAAGGTGCTATCGCGCGCATCCTCGATTTCGACCTCTCGATCGACGGCCGGTTCGTCTCCACGTACAAATCTGATGGCCTGATTGTCTGCACCCCAACCGGTTCGACGGCTTATTCACTGGCGGCCGGCGGGCCGATCATTGAGCCGTCGGTGGAGGCTTTCATTATCACACCGATCTGTGTTCATACGCTCACGCAGCGTCCTCTTGTCGTTCCTGACACTGCGCGCCTTGAGGTCGTGGTGAGGAGCCTGCGCGAGGCGGCCTACTTGACGGTGGATGGCCAGGTCGGAATCGCGGCGCACAGCGAAGACATCATCCGCATGAAGAAAGCGCCCTCTTCGGTCGAACTGGTTCATCCCCCCCAACGGAACTATTTCGAAGTCTTGCGGCAGAAATTGAAGTGGGGTGAGCGATAGAGACTTGCCGACCTCTATTCATCCCCTTGGAGTAGTAATTAGGCTACGGTCAGCTCAGTTGAGCTTCCCTTTTGCGCTCTGAAGGGCATCACGGCTCGTCTGACAACCTCACGGGAATGCAGTTCCGTGACGGCGATCCCGAAGGCCGAGGAATCCAATGGGAAACGGTGTGCAGATTGTGCGATCCGGGTTCAGGAAAGTCGGGGCCGCCGTTTGGGCATTCGTAAAAAAATTTATCATTCCGGGACTCGTTGGGATTGTCGTGTCGGTCGGCCTTCTGGGGCGTGTAACGGATTGGTGGCGCGGGCCTGGCGCATACAAAATCTATATTGTGGGTGACTTCCGACCCAGTTTCCAGGCAACAAAAGAAGTCAGGCAAGGGTTTGCCGAGGGGGGAGACCCTAGAACGCGGATCGACGGAGTTCCGCTGAGTATCGAGCAGCGCGACGATTCCGGGGATCCAGCCCGGGCGGCGGAGGTCGCTTCCGAACTGAGCGGTCGCGACGACACGTTGCTCGTGGTCGGTCACCTGGTCAGCACGCAGACCGAAGCAGCGCTTCCTTATTACCTCAGGAAGGCCAAGCCGCAAGTCCCCGTGATCCTGGTGACCGAGACGAATCCCAACCTCATGCCTCCTGGAACCACAAATGAGAGGTACCCGGTTCTACGCCTTTCCCCGCTCGACAACAAGCAGGCGGAACAGGCTGCAGATTTCGCGCAACGGAAAGGAGCGCGAAATTTCTGGGTGGTCGAGGACACCTCGAACCCGACCTATTCCCGCTATCTGGCCCTCGAATTCATCAAGCAAGTTCAGAGTCGCGGGAACAGGGTGCTTCTCTGGTCGAACAATATGATGGTTCCTTCCGCGGACACGCTCAAAGCTTTCAAGATCGACTGTGTGTTCTTTGCCGGCGAGGCCTCCAAGGCCTTGATCCTGATTCGACAGATTCGAGCCATCAACTGGGGCCACAATCCGCCCATGATCATCCTCAGTGACTGGTGCGCTGACCCGAAGTTGATCAACGAAGGCGGGGCGGATGTGGGGCAAGGAGTTTACCTGACCAATCCCCTCGATGCGCGCGACTATTCCGCGACGGGGAGGGGGTATGTCCCGGCGGGGGAACTGGCTCGCACGATCGTCGACCAGGTGCTGGACGACGCGAGCCGGCGGTTTCGGTCAAGTCAGATTGATAACAGCGTGGTCCGTTACGCCCTGCAAAAGGCGCTCAACATTCATCGCGTGTCCGACGCGCGTCGCACGATTATCGAGGTGCTGAGGGAGCACCATTCATTTTCCTCGGGCGAGATTCAGTTTGACGACGATGGGAACCGAATCGATCCTGCGGCGAAATTCCACATTTGGACGATCGCCGCAGGCAGATTCGTGCCGGCTGCCGAGTGAGCTATGAATACCCCCCATGACGCAGCCGGGGCACGAACCACGTGGCGAATGTACATGGGCAGCGTGCGTGATCTTACAGGACCTCTCCCGCCATCAGATCGGCCAGACTCTCCCGAGGATGAATTAGTGCGGCGTCGCTCCCGTAGACCATGACTTCGGCCGGGCGGGGGCGGGTGTTGTAATTCGAGGCGAGTACGTAGCCATAAGCCCCTGCGGTGAGGACAGCGAGCAGGTCACCGGGCTGCACATCCGCCATTTCACGGTCCTGAGCCAGGAAGTCTCCGGTCTCGCACAGCGGGCCGACGACGTCGGCTTTGAGCGTCCGGGCGTGACGGTCCTCGACCGGGACAATTTCGTGATAAGAACCGTAAAGCGTGGGACGCATCAGGTCGTTCATGCCCGCGTCGACCACCACGAAGTTCTTGTGCGGATTTCGTTTCACGTAGAGAACGCGCGTCACCAGGATTCCAGCGTCGCCTACAATGGACCGGCCCGGTTCAAGCACCAATCGATATGGCGTGTCACGCAGCCTGCCCGTGATGCCTTCGAGCAGCCGCTCGAAGTCCAGCGGCAGTTCGGCCGCGTAGCGAATTCCGAAGCCCCCGCCCAGATCCAGGTACTCGATTCCGAGGCTTTCGGACCGGAGCGCATCGGCCAGGCCGCGGATCTCGTCCAGCGCCTCAAGGAATGGCTCGACTTCAAGAATCTGCGACCCGATATGGCACGCCACTCCGCGCACTCTCAAGTGTTGCGAACCGTTTGCGCGCCGGTAAAGTTCCACGGCCTCATCTTTAGGGACGCCGAATTTGTGAATAACCTCACCCGTGGAAATATAGGGATGCGTCTCCACCTCGACATCGGGATTCACTCGAATGGCAATATTGGCGCGTTTCCCTAGCGTCACGGCGCGGGCCTCAATTACCTCCAGTTCGCCGGCAGATTCAACATTGAACATCAGGATTCCCGCTGCAAGGGCGGCGTCGATCTCGGGGATCGTCTTTCCCACGCCAGAGTACACCACGCCGCCTGGGTCGGCTCCCACGCGCAGGACCCTCGCGAGCTCTCCTCCGGAAACGATATCGAAGCCTGCCCCGGCCTGCCGCAGAATACTCAGGATCCGGAGGCTGGAATTGGCCTTGACGGAATAGCACAACAGGGCTGGAATCTGCAGGAGCAGGCGCTGAAAGCGCTCAAAGTTTTCCAGGATGGTGCGTTGGCTGTAGAGGTAAGCCGGTGTTCCGAAGCGTTCGACGAGGGAATTTACCGAGAGGTCCTCGCAGAAGAACTGGCCGGAGCGGTAGTGAAATGCGGACATGATTTCTTTAGTTGTCTATCGGACTCGAACCAGCAGCAGCGTCTGGTCGTCACGCCGCGGATGCCCCTGTTCAAAGTGCGCAATCTCACCGAAGATGGTTTCAATAATTTCGCTCAAAGGGCGGTCTGAGTGCTGGCGCAGCAGGTTCTCCAGCCGTCGCGTGCCAAACTCCTCGTGATTCGGACTGTTGGC
>Ga0070741_10012167_pt1 | contig 15636 bp, 13 predicted proteins | sample Coa_R1_4_FD_66440 | JGI IMG/M metagenome (GOLD analysis project Ga0070741, IMG submission 66440) | Surface soil microbial communities from Centralia Pennsylvania, which are recovering from an underground coalmine fire - Coalmine... | ecosystem: Environmental > Terrestrial > Soil > Unclassified ...
TTGCGTCGCCCGGGGCTCGCCGCCCTTCTCAGCTTCTTCCTGATTTCACTCATCGGAATCCCCTTCACCGGCGGATTCTTCGGCAAGTTCTATTCCTTCATTGCAGCCATGTACACCGGCCACGTGTGGCTTGCCGTCATCGGGCTCATCAACTCCGGGATCGCCTGCTTCTACTACCTGCGTCTGCTGGCCGCTTTGTACACGCGCCCCGTCACTGCAACCGAATCGATACTCGTCACACGCAAGGTCGCAATTCCCGCCGGCATCGCGCTCGCGGCAACAGCCCTTGCCACCCTGTTCCTCGGCATCGCTCCGGGCCGGGTCCTGCATCTCACGCAGCGTTCCACCCCTGTTACGCTGCCGGCCGCGCCCGCGCCAAACCCAGACGTCGCCCAGCCGCCCGCAACCGGCGAATAACTCCATAACGAACTCGCAGCAAACGGAAAGGCCTCCACATCGCGGAGGCCTTTTTTGCCGATTACGTGAAAAAGCTTAGGGCTGAACCTTCAGGAAGATGATCACAAAGGTGAACAGCGCGAGCGACTCGATGAACGCGAGGCCGAGAATCAGGAACAGGAAGATTCCAGGGCGTGCGCCGGGGTTGCGGGCCAGCGCCTCGGCCGACGAGGCCGTCGCCTTGCCCTGACCGATACCGCAGAGTCCGGCCGCCAGGGCCATTCCCAGACCGGCCGCCAGCGGAACCCATTGACCCGCGGGGCTTCCGCCGTTGGCCGATGCGAAGGCCGGCGTTGCAATCAGCATCGCCGCCAGTGACATAAAGAGATATTGCAGCTTACGCATTCGTACTCCATGCTCCCGTTATCTCGCCATCAGTGGGTGGTTGAGGCTCACCTGACTGGCCCCCTCACGCTGAACGGCGGAAGTACCCACCGCGAAGAGGGAGCGCCCCTCCGCGGGATCCTGTGTGCGGCAAGGTTCGCCGCAGAACCTGGTAGGTCAGGGTTTTAGCCCTGACTAGAACGCGTAGCGTTCTAATGCTCGTGCGCGACCGCCAGCCCGAGGTAAATCGCTCCCAGCACCGCGAACACATACGCCTGCACGATCGCAACGCCGAGGTGCAGCCCCAGAAACACCAGCGGAACCCCAATCGGCACGAGCGAGAAGAATGCGATCGTCAGCAGGTCGCCGGCAAACATGTTCGCGTAAAGACGAACCGTCAGCGAGAGGATACGCGCAAAATGTGAGATCACCTCGATCGGGAACAGCAGCCAGTACAGCCACCAAACCGGCCCCAGAAACTGCTTGATATAGGAACCCTTATTCACTCGAACGCCGTGGTAGTGGTAGTACAGAAACGTCACAACCGCAAAGCCCAGCGGTACCGAAGGGTTCGCCGTAGGCGACTCAAGCCCCGGAATTAACCCCACCAGATTGCACAGCAGGATGAACAGAAAGAGGGTCGTCAGGTAGCTCGTAAAGCGCTCATACCCATGGCCGATGATCGCCTCGCTCTGCTCCTCCACACCTTCATTCAGCAGTTCGGCGAGATGCTGCAGCCCGTTGGGCTTCTCTACGCTCAGCGAGAACCGCACGGCCACGAAGTACACCAGCAGGACCAGGAACACCAGCAGTTCCATTGACACTGCATTCGTAATCGGAGCGTTCGCATACGCCGGCGTAATGTGGAACAGATTAAGCAGCCGGTCCACGGGGCCGGCGAAGGCATGGTTTAGAAGGCGCGTAAACAAAAGCTGCGTCGGCATAGAAAACTTCAAAAAACCTGTCTCGAAATCTGGTTCTGGAGGCGGTTCGTTGGTCTAGCTTCAGATGCCGCAGGTTTCTGATTCCGATGCCGCAGGCGCCTAAACCGTCCACGACCTCACCAGCCTCAGCGCCTCGATTGTCAGAGCAACTACCCCTAATGCGAGACCCGCGGCAAGCGCGTAAACAGAACCATCCAGATATCTAAGACTAACATAGAGCGCGACAAGAGCGATCCCCAGTCGCATGAAGAAACCCACCAACACCGTGCCCACCGGGCGGGGGGCCACGCCTGCATCCATGCGGCTGATCACCACCGCCATCAGCCGCATCCACTCCCACAGGCCGGTCGCCGAAATCGCCGCGCCGACGGCCAGCAGCACCGCACTTTCCCAGCCCAGCTTCCACCACACCAGCGCCACGCCTGCGACCGCGACGATCGCCAGCAAACGAAACGCACGCAGCATCGTCTGCCGAACATCCTCGTCGCTCAGTCCAGCAAGCTCCACTTCAGTCGCCCTTCTTCATAAACTTTGACGCCGTCTGGAAGATCTGCACAAACCCGGCAATTGCGCCCACGATGATTCCGACAATCTGGATCCACTCCGTATGGAAGTGATGATCCAGCAGCATTCCCACGAACCAGCCGATCAGGCAGCCCGCCGGCAGCGCCAGCGCAAGCTGGACCATCGACTCCGCCTGCACCAGGCTGCCGAAAACTCCCCCGGCCCTCTTCTTCGTTCCATCATCGGCCATCGCCAAACCTTACCATCCGCCCAAGCCGCGCCGCCACTCGCCGATATACTGAAGCTTCATACGTCTTCAGCAAAGCGAGCCCTCCAGATTGTCTCAGTTTGAAAGTGACTTCGAGCGAAACCTCTTTGCGCAGCGGCAGGAAAAGCTGCGCGAGATATCCGCCATCGGCCAGCGCCTCGGCCTCTCCGCCGCCGAGAGCATCTACCCCAACCGCTTCCCCGCGCCCGACGAGCACATCACCTTCGCGCACATTCCCGACCTACTCTCGCGCTTCGACTCCGATACAGCGCCCGTCTCCGGCGAGACCCTCGAAGCCGAGCCCCCAGAGTTCGCCGTCGCCGGCCGCATCATGTCCATTCGCCTTCAGGGCAAGGCCGGCTTCGCGCACCTGCAACAGGGCGGTAAGCGCCTCCAGATCTACGTCCGCAAAGACGACGTCGGTGAAGACATCTTCGCGCTCTACAAGCTGCTCGATCTCGGCGACCACATTGGCGTGCGCGGCCACCTCATGCGCACCCGCACGGGCGAGCTCACCCTCAAGGCCACACCAGTCGCCGGCAAGCCGGCCATCAGCTTCCTCTCCAAGGCCATGCTCGCTCTGCCCGACAAGTACCATGGCCTCGAGGACGTCGAGCTCCGCTACCGCCAGCGCTACGTCGACCTCATCATGAACTCCGGCACGCTCGCGAAACCCGAGGCAGCTTCTCAATCCGATGCGCCGACCGAATCAGCGGAGCCCACGGAATCACGCAACGTTCGCGACGTCTTTGTCAAGCGCGCCGCCATCCTACGCGCCATCCGCCGCTTCTTCGACGACCGCGGCTACCTCGAAGTCGAAACCCCGATGATGCACACGATCGCCGGCGGCGCCGCGGCACGTCCTTTCCGCACGCACCACAACGCGCTCGACATCGGCCTCTCCTTGCGCATTGCACCCGAGCTCTACCTCAAGCGGCTTGTTGTCGGCGGCTTGGACCGCGTGTACGAGATCAACCGCAACTTCCGCAACGAGGGCGTCAGCACGCAGCACAACCCCGAGTTCACCATGCTCGAGTTCTACCAGGCTTACGCCAACTACCACGACCTGATGGACCTCACCCAGGAGCTCATCACAACCGTCGCAAAGGAAGTGAACGGCACCACGATCACGAACTTCAATGGCAACGAGATCGACCTGAGCAAGTGGCGGAAGCTCAGCATGCGAGCGGCGATCATTAAGTTCTGGCCAGCGGAATCAATCGCTCCGGCGTTAACTGACTTTCACAGTACTGCGCTGCTTGCCGCACGGCTGCGCGCCGCAAGCAGTGAGATGAAATCCCATCGCGGGAAATCGGGCGACATCCAAACCGCGCACTCGATCGAGGACACCAAACCGTCAACCTCGGAGGGCCGGGAACGTTCGCGGCTCGCGGACGTCGAGGTCTACTTCGAAGCAGTAGCCCATAACCTCGACGAATGCAGCTCCCCCACGGACATGGGCAAGATCATCGCCGAGATCTTCGAAGCTCTTGCTGAAGAGCACCTCATCCAGCCGACGATCATCTACGACTTCCCACTCGCCGTCTCACCTCTGAGCAAGGTCAAGCCCGACGAGCCCGACTGGGTCGAGCGCTTCGAGTTCTACATCGGCGGCTTCGAGGTCGGCAACGCCTTCTCCGAGCTCAACGATCCCGACGACCAGCGCCGCCGCTTCGAAGGCCAGCTGAAAGAACGCGACCGCGGCGACGACGAAGCCCACCAGATGGACGAAGACTACGTCCGCGCGCTGTCGTTCGGTTTACCCCCGACCGCTGGCGAAGGGATCGGTATCGACCGCCTTACCATGATCCTCACCGGCAGTCGCTCCATCCGTGACGTCATTCTCTTCCCCCTCATGCGCCCGCCCAACAAAACCGCAACCGATGAAGAAGAAGGAGACGGCCACACGCACGGCGAGTCGGCCGAGTAGGTTCTACACACCCGGCACTAAAAGGATTTGCAGTTCTCCCGCTGAATGGGGCCACCCGCCTTCGCGATGTGGAACATGTACGAGCAGTTCACCGTCGCCGCGCCGGTCGCCGAAGCGCCCTGGTACACATACAGCACGCGCGCGCCAGAGTCATAAACCGTCAGCGCATTATTCAGATCGCTCTTCACAAACTGGAAGCTGAGCTCACCAACCGGCGCGCTACTCGCATGCACAACCGCTCCATCATGCGCCCACCATCCGATCGCCATCGCCGCGAGAACCAGCACGCAATTGCCCAACCAGCTTGACGTCTTCATACGCCTCCTTTGTGAAGAAGTTCGAATGATAGACGTAACCTACGCTGATGCGTTACTCGCGAATCACGCAGTCCTCTTCGCGTACCCCATCTCCTGCCGCTGCGCCTGTTTGATAAACCCTTCCAGCACCCCGGCAACGCGCGCCACACCCTCCACCACCCGCGCCCGCTCAATCTCGCCGCCGAGCGCCAGCCGCAGGCCATGCCGGTACTCCGGCGCCGCCGCGCACCACTGCCCATTCGTTACCATTACATCTTCCGACTTGATCGCGCCCTCGATATCACTCGGCTCGGCGTCCTCCGGTACCCGAACCCACACGTGCCACGCCGCCTGCGCGCCCGGCGCGCACAGCCTTCCCAGCGCCGCACGCGCAGCCTTGTTTCTCTCACGCCCCTCTGCGCGCTTCGCCTTAATCAACTCATCGAGCACGCCATCCTCGCACATCTTCAGCGCCGCCAGATTCTGCGGCACATCCGTGCCCGTCGCCGTGCAGCGCAACGACGCCTCAATCGATGCCGCCGCATTCTCCGGCGCAATCAGAAATCCCGTCCTCGCCCCTGACGCCAGACTCTTCGCCAGTCCGCGCACATAGTACGTGCGCTCCGGCGCGAGCTCCGCATAACTCGGCGGCGCATTCTCCTCCATAAATCCGTACGCATCGTCCTCAATAATCGTCAGTTGAAACTCCCGGGCAATCTCCGCGATCTCCACACGCCGCTGCTCCGGCGTCACAAATCCGAGCGGGTTCTGCACCGTCGGCATCGTGAAGATCCCGTGCACCGGTTCCAACTCCTGCCGCTTGCGCTCGCACAGCTCCCGCAGCGCCTCGGGCACAATGCCCTCGTCGTCCACAGCGCACGCGACCACCGATGTCTTCGTCATCCAGCACTGATCCAGAAATCCTGGATACGTATTGCCCTCGACTGCAACCCGCGTGCCCGCCAACCCGGACGCCATCAACGCATTCAGCGTCCCGTGATGTCCGCCGCAGGTCATCCACACACGACTCAACGGATACCCGAGCCACCGCGCCGCACGCTCCCGCAACTTCGGCTCAACAGTTCGAAACGATGGCCGCAACGATTCAACAGGCTGCAAGCCACACTCAGCAAAGGCTGCCGCAAGGTACCGCGACCATATCTCCTGCTGACCGGGTAGAAGGGGGAAGTTCCACACCAGGTCGATCATGTCTCTAAGTTTGTCACTCTTTCGCGCCAAATTACCTCAAAAAAGGCTATCTAGCTGACTTGCCAACTTGCTGCTTCGTTAGCCATATAAACTCGTCGAGTGAAGATTCTGTTTGTAGGCGACATATTTGGCTCCGCCGGCCGCCACATTGCACACGAACACGTTCCGCATCTTGTTGAAACACACGCCGTTGACCTCCTCATCATCAACGGCGAAAACGCCGCCGGCGGCTTCGGCCTCACGCCCGCCATCGCCGAAGAGCTCTTCGATCTCGGCGCACATGTCATCACCACCGGCAATCACATCTGGGACAAGAAAGAGATCTTCGAATACATCGCGGTACCGGAAAACTCGAACGGGCGCGGCCGCCGCGTCATTCGTCCCGCGAACTATGCGCACGGTACGCCAGGCTTCGGCCTTTATGAAGGCACTCTCCCCAACGGCCCGGCATACGCCGTCATCAATCTGCAGGGTCGCGTCTTCATGTCCTCCTGCGACGATCCTTTCCGCAAGGCCGACGACCTCCTCACCGAGATCAGCGAAAGATCCGGTGCACGTGTCATCCTCCTGGACTTCCACGCCGAAGCCACCAGCGAAAAGGTCGCGCTCGGCTGGTATCTCGACGGTCGCGTCACCGCCGTACTCGGCACGCACACGCACATCCCCACCGCCGACGAACGCGTGCTGCCCAACGGCACCGCCTTCCAGACCGACGTCGGCATGTCCGGGCCCTACGACTCCGTCATCGGTGTCGAGACCGACATGGTTCTCAAGCGCTTCCTCACCGGCATGCCCGGCAAGTTCGAAGCGGCCAAGGGCAACCCAAAACTTTGCGCCACGCTTATCGACTGCGATGGTGCAACCGGCCGAGCCCGCGCCGTGCAGCGCATCATGCTCGGCGAGTAGCACGCTTCTGTTTTTCTGGTTGTCATCCCCGCAGGCGAGTCTGCGTTTCGCATTCGGCTAAACTCACCTCAATGTCTGACAGCGTCTCCCGCCGCGCCTTCCTGCAAACCACAGCCGCACTCACCACCGCGGCAGCGATCACTCCATCGCTTGCACTGCCGCTAAGCGCGAAGCCTGCTGATCTGCCCTACCCTGAAAACGGCACGCTCATCCCCGACGACGGCTGGCGTCTCTGGATCGACGACAAGGCGGAGTGGCAGAACGACGACATCTTCCTGCCCGAAGACATCAGCTGGATTGACGGCAAGCTCTGCGGAGACAGCCAGCCGCTGCCCATCAACGCACCCACCGGCGGCTGGGCCACACTCACGCATGACACCGGCCTGGAGGTCACACTCCCCACCTCCGTCGAGCAGCATTTCTGGGGCAAGTACGGCGCAGGTGAAGACGGTAGGCCACGCCCCTACACGCCTGAGGAATACCGTTATGCGGCGACGACCCCGCCAGTTCCACCGGCGGACGATTCAGTCCCGCAGAACGGCGCCTACTTCGGCGTCTCCTGGTTCCACCGCCGCATCGACATCCCCGCCGAGTACCGCGGCAAGCGCATCTTCCTCCACATCCGCGGCGCCCACCTCCGCGCCGAGGTCTACCTCAACCAGAAGCTCGTCGGCTACTCGATCATGGAGGAGCTTCCCTTCGAATGCGACTGCACCGACGCCGCCAACCCAGGCGGCACCAACGCCCTCGCCATCCGCATCACCAACCCGTTTGGCCGCTTCGACTGGGTCGACGGCCTCAACGCGAAATGGGGCAAGGTCTCGCTCTACCGCTCCCACGGCTTCGGCGCACTCGATCGCGGTATCACGATATCAGCGCATCACCATCCCGTGCGTATTAAGGACGCCTACGTCCTCAACACACCAAACCCTCGGCGAGTCATCGCTTGCTTAAAGTTCCAACAGTTGGCGGCTTTCACCGACCCCATCGATTTCGAGGCACGAGTCATCGATCCAGCCACCGGCAAAGTCGTCGGCGAAAATGGCAATTTCATACAACCAGCAAAGGTCGGCGACGTACTTGAAGTCGCTCTCCCCATCACAAGCGACGAAGCCCAGGTCTGGGAGTCAGACGATCCCAAGCTCTATTACCTTCGCGTTCATTTCGCGAAAACGACCAAGAGTGCTGCCGGCGCGATCGCAGGTGATTCCGAAACCCCTCCTGTCGCCCAAGATATTCAACGCACCGTCGCCTTCGGCTTCCGCTCCTTCAACGTCATCGGCATCGACCCGAACAACCCCAGCTCGAACGCCGTCTTCCGCCTCAACGGCAAGCGCACAAAGATCTACACCGCAATCTCCTGGGGCTACTGGGGACTCAACGGCATGTTCCCCATCCCCGAACTCGCCGAGAAAGAGGTCCGCTCCGCGCAAGCACTCGGACTCAACTGCCTCAACTTCCACCGCAACCTCGCCAAGGAAGACGTCCTCCGCTGGCACGACCGCCTCGGCGTCCTCCGCTACATGGAGCCCGGCGCCGGCAAGATGGCCATCGGCAAACTGCCGCAGCGCACCGCATCCAACGCCGCCGGCACCGTCATGGAGAAGCCCACCACCGAAGCCGACAAATTCGCGCAACGCTACATGTTCACCAAGTGCGTCGAGATGGTCAAAGCCTTCCGCTCACATCCTTCCGTCATCGAGTACTGCCTGCAGAACGAGCTCGGCGCCGACCTCAAGAACCCCGCCACACTCGCCATCCTCAAAGCCATGCACGAAGAAGACCCCTCGCGCTGCGTCGTCCTCAACGACGGCTTCGTCGCCCGCGGCGCGGCCCAAGCCTGGTACGAACCATGGGATGACAACCTGCACGAAGGCAAACTTCACCGCAGCGACGAAGAAAAATGGGGCGACTGGTGGAACAACCACCAGGGCGCCGGCGACCAGTGGTACGACGAGTTCTACAAGTCACCCACCGACTACACCTACAACATCAACCTCCGCAACGTCCTCACCGAGTACGGCGAGATGGAAGGCTGCGCCCGCCCCGACATCCACGGCCTCATGGTTCACCAGGTCACGGAGACCTACAAAAAATATGGCGGCGACTCCTACGACCTCAAGGACCACGAAGAGATCATCGCCGGCTATAACAAGTTCCTCGACAAGTGGGGCTTCCGCAAATCCTTCCCCACACCCGACCACGTCTTCCGCGCCGTCGGCCGCACCTGCTACGAGTCCTGGCAGAACTACATGGAGAACGCGCGCATCAACGACGCGCTCGACTTCGCCGCCATCTCCGGCTGGGAGTCCACCGCCATCGAGAACCACTCCGGCATCGTCGACAACCTGCGCAACCACAAGTCCGACCCACGCCTCATCGCCGACACCCTTCAACCCATCCGCCCCTGCGCCAAGCAGCGCGCCTTGGCGGTCAAATACGCCGAACGCGCGGTCTTCGATCTGTTCCTGTTCAACGACACACATCAACCGGTGACCGGAACGCTCACCTTCTCGATGATCACGCCGAACGGCAGAAGAGTTGAACTGAAGAAGCTATCGACGCCCTCGAACCAGACACCAGATCAATTCAGTTATCTGCTCGCAGAAAACTTCGCAACGCCACCACTCAAGGAAGAAGGTCTATACCGTTTCAAGTTCGCACTCTCATCGGCGCCACTTGCGACGCAGACGAAGGAGCTATGGGTAAGTTGCGTAGTACCTACACAATTCGAACCCAAAGTCGGCTATTCGATCGGCTACTGGCTGAAATGCGACGAGTTTCGCCGAGTCGGTGTGTCAGGCGTAAGTGACATCGTCCGAAAGCAACTTATTGAAGTAGGTGGCTACACTTGTCACGAGATAGTCGATTTCAAACCCGGCGAGCACTACGATCTCATCATCTCCTCCGGAATCACCTCGCACACCCACGCCGACGGCCAGGTCGGCGAGACTACCGGCCTCGAAGCCGCACCACCCATGAAGCCCGGCCACACACCCGAGCCCGGCGAAGAGGCCCAGATCATCTCCCTCGGCCATCTCCAAACCGGCATCCTCGACGCCGTGCGCGCCGGCACACCGCTCCTCGCCATCCCGCAATCCGACACACTCTCCGACGGCGTCGCCAAAGAACTCGCCACCGCCGGAGCCTTCACCTACAACGGCGCCGTCGGCGACTTCCGCGCTCCCTGGATGGGCAACTGGTACTTCGTCCGCGAGCACGCACTCTTCGCCGGCCTCCCACAAAATCAGGCCCTCGGCGGCTTCTATCAATGCAAAGGCCGCCCCTCCAACGGCCTCCTTATCGATCAATCAGCCAACGGCGCACCCATCGAAGTCATCGTCGCCTATTCCCGCGACCACGATCGCAACGTCGGCGCAGGCACCTTCACCACGTGTCTCGGCAAGGGAAAAGTTCTCTACCACCGCTGCCCGGACTTCCATCCCGTCCTGCAGCAGCGCTTCCTCGCCAATGCCCTACGCTGGCTCACCATGTAACGATTCATCCCACGCGATACCATGAACCTGTGACCCCCGCGCAAGTCATCGCTGAACTCCGAGCAGCAGTCGGCGATGCAAACCTTATCATCGACCGCACTCAGCTCCAGACCTACGAGTGCGACGGCCTGACCAACTTCCGCGCCGTCCCCGGCGCCGTAGTCCTCCCGCGCACGGCCGAACAAGTCCAAGCCACAATCGGCGTCTGCGCGAAGCACCACGTCCCGTTCGTCGCACGCGGCGCCGGCACCGGCCTCAGCGGCGGCGCCCTTCCCACACCCGGCTGCGTCGTCGTCGGCCTCGCCCGCATGAACCGCGTGCTCTCCATCGACCTCGAAAACGCACTCATCACCGTCGAGCCCGGCGTCACCAACTCGCAGGTCACCGATCTCGTCCGCAGCGCCGGCTTCTTCTACGCCCCCGATCCGTCCTCGCAGATCGTCTGCACCATCGGCGGCAACCTCGCCGAAAATGCCGGCGGCGCGCACTGCCTCAAGTACGGCTTCACCACCACGCACGTGCTCGGCTGCGAGGTCGTCCTTCCCACCGGCGAACTCGTCTGGCTTGGGTCGCCACATGGCGTGCCCGACACACCCGGCTACGATCTCACCGGCGTTTTCGTTGGCAGCGAAGGCACACTCGCCGTTGCAACGAAAGCCGTTCTCCGCATCGTCCGCCGCCCCGAGTGCGTGCAAACACTCCTCGCTGCCTTCGACTCAGCAACCTCCGCCGGCCAAACGGTCTCCGACATCATCGCCGCGGGCATGCTCCCCTCCGCGATGGAGATGATGGACCGGACATCTATCTTTGCGGCAGAAGCTGCCGTGCATGCGGGCTACCCCGACTGCGAATCGCTTCTCCTCGTCGAACTCGACGGGCCCATCGACGAAGTCAACACCCAGATGCAGCGCGTTCGCGAGCTCTGCACACGCAACGCCGCCTGGGAACAACGCCTCGCGCAATCCGACGCCGAACGTCTGCTCGTCTGGAAGGGCCGCAAAGCCGCCTTTGCCGCTATGGGCCGTGTCTCGCCGAACTACATCGTGCAGGACGGCGTCATCCCTCGCACACAACTCCCGCGCCTGCTCAACGAGATGGCGCGTATGTCCGCTGAAACCGGCCTGCGCATCGCCAACGTCTTTCATGCAGGAGACGGCAACCTGCATCCCATGGTCCTCTACGACGCCTCACACCCCGGCGAAGAAGAACGCGCACTCAATCTGTCCTACAAGATCCTCGAGCTCTGCGTTGACGCCGGCGGCTCCATCACCGGCGAGCACGGCGTCGGCCGCGAAAAGCAGTGCGTGATGAGCTACATGTTCGCCGAACCCGACCTCGCTACCATGCACCGCGTGCGCCACGCCTTCGATCCAAACAACATCGCAAACCCCGAAAAACTCTTCCCCACACCACGCCTCTGTGGCGAGCGCTCGCGCGGCAGCTACGTCCCGCATCCCATCGAAGCCGCCGGCCTCGCGGAGGTTTTTTGATGCTCTCCTCCTTGGCCGATCTCAACATCGACGCACTCGATCTTGACAACATCACCGTGCTCTCACCTGTGAGCATCGATGAAGTCGCCGCGATTCTCCGCGCCGCCAATACCCAGGCCCTTGCCGTCGAGCCCGCCGGCGGCCGCACCAAGCTCACATGGGGTTCACGTGTTACCCCGCGCATACAGCTCTCGACCGCGCGCCTCACGGGCATACGCGAGCACATCTGGCACGATATGACCGCCACCGTCGCAGCCGGCACACCGTGGTCGACCATGCAGGGCGAACTCGCGCGTCACAACCAGCGTGTCGCACTCGACCCCGTCTTCCCTGACCGCGCCACCGTCGGCGGCATCATCGCCACAAACGACTCCGGCGTCCTTCGCCGCCGCTACGGCAGCCTTCGCGACCTTGTCCTCGGCATGACCATCGTTCTCGCGGACGGCACAATTGCTCGCAGCGGCGGCAAGGTGGTCAAGAACGTCGCTGGTTACGATCTCCCCAAGCTCCTCACCGGTTCCTTCGGCACACTCGGCGTCATCACAGAGGTCACCTTCCGTCTGCATCCGCTCGCATCAAACACCCTCAGTCTCACTGCGCGCTCAGCCTCCATCACGCAGCTCGCCGACCTCATGCGTCGCATCACTGCGGCTCCGCTCAGTCTGGAAGCCATGCAGCTTCGCAACGACGCCACCGCCTTCGCACTTGACATCCAACTCGCCTCCGAAGCCGACGCCCTCGCCAATCAGGAGCGGCAACTCCGCGCACTCGCACAAGACTGCACGCTCGCTGCCTCGAACGACAACATATGGTCTGCGCGCGAACGACTCTTCGCCGAACCCGACGCCACTGTCCTCAAGATCAGCAGCCTTCCCGCAAAACTCGCCGCAATCGTCGGCGCCGCCGCCATCCTCAACACACAACCCAACGTGCGCGCACACTGCATCGCAGAGCCCACCGGCATCGCCACCGTCGCGTTCTCGGCAACCACTCCAAACCTCGCCGCACTCACCGACGATCTCCGTTCGCGCCTCCGCGCACACGGCGGCAGCGCCGTTCTCCTTCGCCGCGGCCTTCTCCCGCACTCCGTCAACTCCTGGGGCGACCCACCCGCAGCTATCGAACTAATGCGCGCCATCAAGCGCGAGTTCGACCCCAACCGCATCCTCAACCCCGGCCGCTTCGTCGGAGGCATCTGATGCCGCGCACTCCGGAAGCCACGCCCAGCCGCGAAGCCATCGGCCTCGCGACGCAATCCGCGCTCACGCAAATCACCACCTCCACACACCCCAGCTCCTTCGACGCGTGCAACCCACCCGAGCCCGCCCTCATGGACAAATGCGTGCACTGCGGCTTCTGTCTCCCCGCTTGCCCTACCTACGCGCTCTGGGGTGAAGAGATGGATTCGCCCCGCGGACGCATCTGGCTCATGCGCAAAGCCGCCACGGGCGAAGCCCCCCTCGACGACATCTTCCAAACCCACATCGACCGTTGCCTCGGCTGCATGGCCTGCATGACCGCCTGCCCCTCCGGCGTCGAGTACAACAAGCTCATCGAAGACGCACGTGGTCAGGTCGAGCGCCAATCCGAACGCACCGGCTCGCGCTCACTCTCAGATCGGCTCTTCCGCAAACTGCTCTTCGCCACCTTCCCGCATCCCCGCCGCCTCCGCGCCCTCGGTCTTCCGCTTGCGATCTACCAGCGCACCGGCCTGCAACAGCTCGCCCGCGGCAGCGGCCTGCTCAAGCTCCTGCCCGGGCGACTGCGCTCCATGGAAGCACTACTCCCTCCAGTCCCGCTCAATCCGTTCCATTCGCTTCCCAGCTCCGTCAGCTCCAGCAATAAGTCGCGCGGCCGCGTCGCCATGCTCACCGGCTGCGTGCAAGACGCCTACTTCGGCCACGTCAACGCCGCCACCGCGCGCGTCCTGGCAGCCGAAGGGTTCGAGGTCATCATCCCCAAACCGCAAGGCTGTTGCGGCGCTCTCATGGTCCACTCCGGCCTCGACGAAGCCGCCCAAAGCTACGCAAAAGACATGATCGCCGCCTTCGAGGCCGCCAACGTCGACACTATCGTCATCAACGCCGCAGGCTGCGGCAGCACCATGAAGGAATACGCTCACCTGCTCCGCAACAATCCCGCATGGGCCGCGCGCGCCGCTGCCTTCTCCGCAAAGTGCAAAGACATCAGCGAGGTCCTCTCTGCCGTCGAGCCCATCGCCCCGCGCCTGCCGATCAATCTTCGCGTGGCTTACCACGACGCCTGTCACCTCCGTCACGCGCAAGGCATCTTCGCCCAGCCACGCACCCTTCTCGCCCAAATCCCCGAGCTCACCGTCGAAGAAATCGCTGAAGCCAACCTCTGCTGCGGTTCCGCCGGCGTCTACAACCTCCTCAATCCCGAGCCCGCAAATGAACTCGGCGACCGCAAGGTCTCGCACCTGCTCGCCACCGGCGCCGACGCCGTCATCAGCGCCAACCCCGGCTGCCTGCTCCAGCTCATGAACGGCCTTCGCCGCCGCGGCGCCGCCGAGCTCCCTACCTTCCACATGGTCGAACTCCTCGACGCCTCCATCCGCGGCCTCACCGTCGACCAGCTCCTCCACGGCCCACGCTCACTCGACGTCGACTAACTGCTCGCGCGAAACTAACAGCCATGACCGGACCCGACGAACTCCGCATCCTCGACGCCACCGACGCGCTGCTCAACGCGCGCCGCACGGGCCACACCATCGCCGATCTTCCCGCTGCACTCCAGCCGCAATCCGTCGACGAAGCCTACGCCATCCAGGACCGCATCGCCGCCGCCTTCGGCGAAATCGGCGGATGGAAGATCGGCGCTGGTACACCCGACGCCACGCCCATGTTCGCTCCCATGCCGCTCGCGTGGATTGCCGCCGGCAACAGCACACTCGCCGGCGAGCGCTGGCGCTACCGCGGCCTCGAAGCCGAGATCGCCTTCCTCGTCGGCCGCGATCTCCCGCCGCGCGCGCAGCCCTACACACGCGATGAAACACTCGCTGCAATGGCGTCCTGCCATCCTGCGATTGAAATTTTGGAGCCAGCGTTCGAGGACTACACCAAGGCCGCACGCCTGGCCATCATCGCCGACCTCCAGATGCACGGCGGCTTTGTTTACGGCCCCGCGGCGCCCAGCTGGCAATCTATCGACTTCACCAAAGAAAAAGTGATGCTCGCCGTCGACGGCATCATTCGCGTCGAGCGCACCGGCTCCAACACCGCCGGCGACCTCCTCCGCCTTCTGCCCTGGCTCGCCAACGAAGGCGCCACACGCACCGGCGGCCTCCACAAAGGTCAATGGATCACCACCGGCTCCTGGACCGGCAACACCCCCGCCTCACCCGGCTCCGTCGTCGAAGTAAACTTCTCCACCGCCGGTCGCGTCGACCTCCGTTTCGCCTGAGCTCCCTCGTATCTCCTATCTCGTTTCTCACGTCTCGTATCTCGTTTGTCGTTTCTTGCAAGGTTCGACTATGACCCTCCCGCCCAACACCGAAATCCACGCCACCACGGCCGAGCGTTACAACCGCGTCCTCACCCCCGAAGCCCTCGCCTTCGCTGTCGCACTGCACCGCGAGTTCAACCCGCGCCGCAAGCAACTCCTCGCCGCGCGCATCGCGCGCCAGCAGCAACTCGACGCCGGCGTCCGCCCCGACTTCCTGCCCGCCACTCGTCAGGTCCGCGAGACCGAATGGACCGTCGCGCCGACCCCGCCAGACCTCGAGGACCGCCGCGTCGAGATCACCGGTCCCGTCGACCGCAAGATGATCATCAACGCGCTCAACTCCGGCG
>Ga0070741_10012168_pt1 | contig 15635 bp, 20 predicted proteins | sample Coa_R1_4_FD_66440 | JGI IMG/M metagenome (GOLD analysis project Ga0070741, IMG submission 66440) | Surface soil microbial communities from Centralia Pennsylvania, which are recovering from an underground coalmine fire - Coalmine... | ecosystem: Environmental > Terrestrial > Soil > Unclassified ...
CCCCTCTCTTTCTGCTCGACCGGCGGCTAACCTTGCCGAGGAGTGGCCGGCTCGGGGCAGGACGCGAACGGAGACGGGCGCAGGCGACGTCGGGTCGTCCTCGCCGTCGTGGCGGCGGTCGCGACGCTCGTCGCGGCGCCCGTCGGCTCTCCGAAGTCGTCCCCGAAGGTCGTCGTACGCCTCACGACCGGCGCGAGCGACGGCGTGTTCGTCCCGCTCCGGATGTCGGTCAGCCCGAACGTCGTCAAGCTGGGGCGGGTGACGATCGTGATCCACAACCTCGACCGCACCGCGCCCCACCAGCTGTTCGTCAACAACGTCAAGTCGCCGTGGGTCGGATCCGGCGGCAAGGGCGTGATGCACGTCCGCTTCAGGCGCACCGGCACGTACGTCGTCGAGGTCAACCTCACCGGAGCCGAGAACGGCGGCTCCGGCTCGATCAGGGTCGTGAGGTAGCGCGCCGGCGCGGGCGCCGGCCCCGTACCCCTCGTCGCACGGCGCGCTCTGACGGCGAGCCCTGAGTCTGGCCGCGACCACGGACCGGCCCGAGCTGGTCCTTGCGCGCGCCCACGAGTGGAGTAAGCTCAGCGCCGAGGTAGGGCGCGGCTGGAGGAGAGGCCACGGGGATGCCCTGGCCCACCTCTCCTTCGAGCCGCGGTTCCGCCTGTCGACGCGGGCGGGACAGGACGAGGCAGCGGCGTGACGGATCAACCCGGCCGAGCGGGGGCCGGAGGAGTGAGCGCAGTCTCCGGCCCTTTCCCGGAAGCGACTCCGAGCGGACACTGCCCCCGCCCGGCCCCCGCTCGAGCGACGAGGTTCCCGAGGGAAGCCGGAGTAGGCGGGAAAAGCGCCCGCGCAAACAGAGCATTTGCCGTTTCCTTACGCCTTCCTCACGGCACTGCCCGCGCCGGTGTCGGCGTCGCTCACGTGCCGGCACCGAGGCGACCGCGGACGGCGTCGGCATCTCCTTCGTCACGGGCGGACTGCCGGATAGTCGCGTACGCGGAACCTCGGTTCGCTTTAGATTCCGAGTGATGAGGCTGGAGCCGCCGGTCGCGGGCAAGCCACGACTGCGTGGGGTTCTGCACGAGCTTGGTTTCTACGCCGCGCTCGCGCTCGCGCTGCCGCTCGTCCTGACGGCGGAGCCCGGCCGGGCGCGGTTCTCCGCGATCGTCTTCTCGACCTGCCTGATCGTCTGCTTCGGGGCGAGCGCGCTCTACCACCGTCCAAACTGGCCGCCGCAGGTTCGATCGCGGCTTGCCCGGCTCGATCACGCAGGCGTCTACCTGCTGATCGCCGGGACCTACACTCCGTTCGGTCTGCTCGTGCTCTCCGCCGACTGGGCGATCCCGGTGCTCGCAGTCGTCTGGACCGGCGTCGCAGCCGCAATCGTCCTCAAGCTCTACCGGCCGAACATGCCAAAAGGCGTCGCCGCTGCGATCGGGATCGCACTCGGTTGGGTCGGCATCGTCGCGGTCTCCCAGCTCCTCAAGCTCCCCGGCACCGGTTTTGCGCTCGTCGTCCTCGGTGGCGTCGCCTACACCCTCGGCGCCGCGACCTATGCCTGCCGCCGGCCCAACCCCATCCCTCGAGTCCTCGGTTACCACGAGGTGTTTCACCTCTTGACGCTCGTGGCTGCCGGCTGTCAGTGCGCCGCGATCGCCTTCTACGTGCTCCCACGTGGCTGAATCGAGAGCGGGGCTCTGCGGGTCGAACTACCCCGCCACGAGAAGGCGGACAGCCTTCTGCGCGCGATCCGCGGCTGCGACGCTCATTACTCGGAGACGCGGTCGTCGACGCCGTGACAGCGCCGCTCGGAATCAAGCGCGACGCGGCCGCCGACGCGAGAGAACGAGCACGGTGCTGACCCGAACCAAGCCAAGGGGCTAGTAGCCGCCGAGATCGGCTCCGCCGTCGTGGCAGCTAGTCCGCCCGCAGGGGCGACGTGGGCGCCGGTACGAGCAGGAGGTGGCTCTCGACGACTGCGGCGGCGACGTCGCTGAGCTTGCGGCCGTTGTGTTGGGAGTGGTCGCGCAGCATCTCGAAGGCGCGGTCGGCGGTCGTCGAGTGCCGGGCCATCAGGATGCCTTTGGCCTGTTCGATCAGCGCGCGGCGGCCGAATGCTCCCTGCAGGTTCTGGTACTCGGCGAAGCGCTGCAGGGTGATGTCGATCGCGCTCTGCAGCTCGTCGGGGGTGGCGTCGATGATGTAGGCGAAGACGCCGCGCTTGGCCGCCTCGTGGACGTAGGCGGGGTCGCCGGCGTGCAGGATCGCGATCACCGGGCAGGCGGCTTCGCGGACGATCTCCGAGATGAGCTCGAGCGCGTGCACCGAGCTTTCGCCGAGGCCGACGAGCGCGACGTCCGGTTGCTCCCTCGCGGTGACCGTGCCGACCTCCTTGACGTGGATCTCGCGGGCGATCACGTCGTGTCCGAGTCCGGCCACGACCTGGGCGAGCAGCTCCAGCCGGTCTCGCCTCTCGTTCGCGATCAGCACACGCAGGTGCTCGGTCTTGGCCACGCTGCCGCCAAATCTAGCGCGGGAGCGCGGCGCTCACCGATCCCGCTAGAATGACGACTGCGGTTCCGAACTCGATCGGCGCCACGCGACGAAGCGGGTCAGAGTTGTCCCCGGCCCGCGCCAGATCCGCCCTCAGCAGACAGGCCGGAGCAGTTGGGCCGACCACGCCCGGTCGGCGACGAAGCCCGCGACGGGAGGAGCGGAAGATGGCGACCTGGACGCAGCCGAGAGGGGCCAGCGGGCCGCTGGACGCCGACCGTGCGCTCGATCGCGGGCATGCTCGCGACGGTCGGCCCGGACGCGTGTTGATCGTCGACGACGACACGGCGGTGCGGCTGGTCTGCGCGGTCAACCTGGAGGCCGAAGGCTTGCGCGTGCTCGAAGCCGCAGACGGACTCGATGGGCTCGAGCGGGCGTGCTGCGAACGCCCCGATCTCGTCCTCACCGACGTGACGATGCCCGGGCTCGACGGCTTCCAGCTCGCCGAGAAACTGCGCCGCGACGAGCGAACCCGCCGGATCCCGTTGATCTTCCTGAGTGGCGAGGTCGGGCATGCGAACGCACAGCGAGCCCGTGCGCTCGGGGCGGTCGCGTACCTGACAAAGCCGTTCGACCCGCGCGCGCTCGCCGCGTTGGTCGCGCACGAACTCGCGGCCGCGCGAGCCGGTCCCTCTGAGCTCACAGCGACGGTCGCGAGCTAGGCGAACTGGAGACGACGACAGCGCCACGGAGGAGAAGAGATGGTCCAATCTCAGCCAGAGCAAGCATCACCGCACACCGAACCTGTCGAGCCTCGTAGCGAACGGCTGCGCAGACACGGCCACCGCACCGGGCTCTACACGCTGGCGTTCAGCCTCGCGGCGCTCCTGGTCGTCCTGATCGCACTCGTGGTCGCGAACACGCGCCAGGTGAAGCTGAGCTGGGTGGTCGGCAGCGGCCACGCCTCGCTCGTCTGGATCATCCTCGCGAGCGCCGTGCTTGGCTGGCTGCTGGGAATCGTCACGAGCGTCGTCTTCCGCCTGCGCACACGGCGCCGGCGGCGCCCAACGGGCCGCGTCGACCACGCCAGTGGCTGACTCGGCCACGACCGCGGCACGGACGGCAGCCGCCGGAAGGAAGCCAGGTTGCGCATAGAGCACTCGCGAAAGCACGGGCCGTTCGATCGCCGCTACCCGCCGATCCGGCACAAGCCTGCCCCGGCGAGCCTCTGGCGGCTCGGCGAGGAGCGCCTCGACTGGCAGGGCTTCCTCGCCCGGTTCTTCCCCGACCGCCGACGCCACGACCTCGACGCGCTCGCGGCGTACGAGTCGTACAGGAACGACGCCGAGGGCCACCCTGCAGGCGGCTCCCCTGCGCCGGCGCTCGCCAGCTCGCCCACTGCCGTGCACGACCCGCGGCTGGACACGGCCCAGCGCTTCGACGACGACCAGGAGGAGCCGCCCGCAACGGCCGACACCGAGCGCTGGGAAGGCGACGGGGGCGCTCTCTCGAAACGCCTAGTTGAACTCGATTACTGGTGACGGTCGTGAACCTGGTCTGAGACCGCTGACTGCGCGCCAGCCGCGCCGACGCCATTCGCCCGGAGCCAGCCGCCGCCGGATCGACGGAGCCACGCCTTCGCCTCGCAGCTCGCCGACCTCGACTGACGGCCGCCGCCCTCCTGATACGTCCACGCGCTCGACCGCGAGGCTCGCGAGGAACGCGTCAGGAAGGCGACGGAGCGGGCGATGGCGGCAGGATCGTCCTCACCCGCGCCGAAGTAACTCCCGCACGTCCTTTCCGAGAGCACGTTGACGTAGCCCGCCTCTTCGGCGGGCTTCGTCGTTTCGGCGAGGCTGAACGTGTCAAGGCTGACCAAACCGAGCGCACTGGAAGGATTGCAACGAGCCTAACTGCCCAGGGTTGGCTCTGTTCCTTCCGTGAGGCGATCAGCTTTCACGTGAACAGCCTTCGTGAGGCGGGCGATCCAATCCCTGAGCCGCCCGCGGTCGCGGCTACGAGCGTCGAAGGTCTCGCCGCCTGATCGGCAGCATCGCCGCGGTCTAGGCAACGCCAACAACAGCGCGTCGCGAAACCGCATCCTCAAACGAAGTGGGCGGTGACGGGATCGAACCGCCGACCTCCTGCTTGTAAGGCAGGCGCTCTCCCAGCTGAGCTAACCGCCCGGACGGCTCAATGGTGCCAGCACGCGCCGTCGCCGCTCTCGACGCGCCGGCGGTGCTACGCGGCGGCGTCGGATCGGATCGTCATCTCGGCCTCGTCTGAGGCGCGACGCGCACGGCGGCGGCGACGAGGAAGCCGTCGGGCTAGCCGAGGCTGAGGCGATACGCGAGCGCTGCGTTGCAGACCGCCGTCGGCGCGGCGTCGCCGTAGGTCGGATCGTCGGGCCCGACGCGTGCGTCGATCGATGCCTGCGTGACCGGCGCGCCTGCCTCGGCCGCGGCGACGCAGACGTAGCCGAGGCGTCCCTCCCCGTCGCTGTACTCGCACGCATAGTCGAAGGCGTAACGCGGTGACGGGACGCAACCGAGGAACGCTCCGTTCCAGCCGGCGAGCCCGCCGCCGCCGGACTCGGGTGCGGCGATCGACGCGAACGTCGGCCACTGGGTACCGACCTGGCTGTCCGGCCACACGCCGTCGCGCGCACCGCCCGTCGCTCCGAAGCCGAGCGCAACCGCTGCCGTCGCGGCCCCCCACGCCGCGCGCTTCCACCCCATCCTGCTCAGTTTCTCACAGAGCTTTCCCAGCGACGAGGGCTAGCCTCGCGGCATGAACATCGAACCCCGCTACACACGCCGCGGCTCGCTGACGAGGTTCGGCGGCCTGCTGGCAACGCTGCTCGGCGCCGGCGGGCTCGAGGCGGTCGGGGCCGAGGGGCGCGGAACGGGTCTCGCGGCGGTCGCGTCGGGCGCAGTCAGGTGCGTGCTGACGCCGGAGATGACCGAGGGGCCGTACTACATCGCCGGCGAGAAGGCTCGCCGCGACATCACCGAGGGGCGACCGGGGGTCGCTCTGCAGCTCCGCCTGTCGGTCGTAAACGCGTCGACGTGTGCGCCGATCAAGGGCGCCACGGTCGACATCTGGCACGCCGACGCAAGCGGTGTCTACTCCGGCTTCGGCGCCGGCGCGAGCAGCCGCACGTTCATGCGCGGGATCCAGCCGACCGACGCCCACGGGCTGGCGCTGTTCGAGACTGTCTACCCCGGCTGGTATCAGGGTCGGACGGTTCACATCCACGTCAAGGTGCACCTCGGCGGCAACGTCGTCCACACGGGGCAGCTGTTCTTCCCGGACCCGCTCACCGACGTCGTCTACGAGCGGTCGCCCTACAACCAGCGGCCGAACCGCACGACCCGCAACGCGAACGACTCGATCTTCGTCAACGGCGGCTCGAGGTCGATGCTGACGCTGACGAAGAACGGCACCGGCTACGTCGGCGCCATCACGATGGGCGTGCAGCGCTAGATGACGGGGCCGGTCGAGGGCGGCGGCGGCGTCGTACCCTTGCCGTGTACGGTCGTCTTGTGGTCGGTGATCCAGACGACCGACGAGCTCTCGCCCGGCAGGCCGGTGAACGGCCCGAACACGATCCGCGCGTAGAACGTCCCGCTCGCCGTCAGCCGGCCGCTGCCGCCGATGACGCCGCTCCACGAGGCGCCCGGCTTCATCACGGTCGGCGTCGGCGTCGAGAACTTCGTCGCGGCGGCGAAGCCGACCGCCTGCGAGAGATCCTCCGCCGCCGGATCGGCGTAGAACGCGATCCCGAACTCGGAGCCGACCCTGATCGTCCGCTGGGAGATGTTCTTGAACGAGACACGGGCGCTCCAGCCGTCCGAGCGGATGCTGATCGTGTCGACGCGGTAGGTCATGACGCGCGCGCCGGCGATCTTCGCCGTCTCGTTCCAGCCCACGGTGCCGGCGGCAGCGGCAGCCGGCGCGAGGAGCGAGATCGCGGCTACAACTCCGACGACGCGTAACACACCGCCAGGAAAGCACACGAACGTAAACGAACGCTTAGAACCGGGCGACTTCGACCAGCTCGTCCAGGAGGCGCTCGACGCGCTGCCGCCCGAGCTGCGCCGGCGGATGTCGAACGTCGCGGTCGTGGTCGAGGACGAGCCGCCGGCCGGCCAGCCGCTCCTCGGTCTCTACCAGGGCGTACCGCTGACGCGGCGAAGCGGCGGCTACGTCGGCGCGCTCCCGGACAAGATCACGATCTTCCGCGGCCCGCTCGAGCGCATCGCCGCCTTCGACCCGGAGCGTTTGCGCCGCGAGGTCGAGCGCGTCGTCCTGCACGAGGTCGCCCACCACTTCGGCATCGGCGACGAACGGCTCGTCGAGCTCGACCGCTACTAGCCAACCGACCTGATGATGTCGACGAGCTCGTCGGTTCGGTAGCCGTTCGCGCGCGCGAAGCGGACGAGCTCCCGCGCGCGCTCGACGACCGCGCCGCGCTGGGGGGTGCCGGCGACGGTGACACCGCGGCCGCGGCGGAACTCGAGCAGGCCTTCGTCGCGAAGCGCGCGGAGCGCGCGCAGGACGGTGTTGGCGTTGACGCCGAGGACAGCCGCGAGGTCGCGGGCAGGCGGCAGCCGCTCGCCCGGCCCGGCCTCGCCGTCCGCGATCGCGCGGCGGATCTCGGCCGCGACCTGCTCGTGGAGCTCCGTCGGTTCGGCGCGGTCGACCTTGACACGAAACATGGTGCTAGTGATACTAGCTTCATCATGATTCGATCGGAAGGGGTCTGGTGACGGTCGCGGCGCCGCCGCGCCGGCCGCCGCAGGCCGGCGAGCCCGAGGCGCTCTTCGCAGAGGCGCGGCGCCGTCGCCGCCGTCGGCGGCTTCGGGTCGCACTGGTCGCCGTCGTCCTCCTCACCGTCGGCGCAGGCGCGTACGCCGCCCTCGGCGGCGGCTCGGTCTTCGGCCTCGGCGGCGGCTCGCCCGCCGCGGCGCCGCCGCACTACCGTGCCGTCGTCCTGCTCGTCGACGTCTCCGGCTCGATGCGCGCCACCGACGTCGAGCCGACGCGTCTCGACGCGACGGTGAAGGCGTTGCAGACGTTCGTCGCGACGCTTCCACGCAGGCTCCAGGTCGGCCTCGTCGCCTTCAGCACGACGGCCAAGGTCGTCGTCACGCCGACGACGGATCGCGCGCGCGTGCTCAGCGCGCTCAGCGCGCTCACGCCCCTGGCGGGAACGGCACTCGGCGCGGGGCTCGACACGGCGGTGACGCTGACGATGCGGCTGCTTCGACGTGACGGCATCCGCCGCGTGCCGGGGCGCGACGTGCCGGCGGCGATCGTGCTCGAGAGCGACGGCGCGCAGAACCGCGGCCCGATCACGCCGCTCGCAGCCGCCCGACGTGCCAAGGCGGGCGGCATCCGCGTCGACGGCATCGCGCTCGGTACCGCCCGCGGCGTTGTCAGATTCGGCTACGGCCGGACACTCAACTCGATCCCGGTTCCTCCTGACCCGGAGACCGTCGAGCAGATCGCCGCCGTCACAGGAGGCAACGCGTTCACCGCTCGCGACGCCTCGACGCTCGCGACGGTCTACCGCCGCCTCGGCCAGCAACTCGGCCGGTAGCCCGAAGCTCGCGCACTCCGACTCGAATTCGCCCGCCGAACGACGAGAGCGGCTCGTACGTGCTCGTCAGAGACGACGGCGACACGGCAGCCGACGACGTCGACGACACGCTGACGCTGCCTGCTCTCCCGACAACGAACCCATCCCGCTAGGGCAGCAGGTGGAACGTCAAGCTCGTGTGTCCCGTGTCGCCGGTGCCGAGGTCTCGGATGTGGACGAATCCGCGGGCGTTCGCGTAGGCGCCGGTGCCGCCGACGACTGGGATGTCGGCGTTCAGCGCCCCCTCCGGCAGACTCAGGAACGCCTCTGCGACCACCGAGCCGGCGGGGAGGAAGAAGCTGGCCGCGCAGTGTGCGTCGAGTGAAAGGTGCTGCGCGTCTCCCGCGACCCTGACGAAGATGCAGTGACCCTCGTCACGCCCGACTCGGACACCGCGCTTTGTCCCCGCCCACTGGTAGAGACCGCTCTTGAACGCGAACTGATCGCCCGGCCTGGGCAACCGCTGGAAGTCGAAACCGAGATCGACGCTCGCGTCGCTCTCGTCGATCTCGAGCATGCTGAATGTCTGCGGACGGTCGATCGCCGACGCCGACGCGACAGCGACCGAGAGCACGAGAAGAACGCCCGCACCGCACGCGATGAGCCTGCACATAGGAATCCTCCTGCCTGAGAACCGGAAACCGGAAGTCTAGGACACCGGCGCCGTCACCTTCTTCATCGTGAGCAGCTGCGAGCGCCCGCGGAAGAGGTCGCCGAGCGACGCGCCCCCCTCGTCCGTGTCGAAGCGGTAGTCCTTGCCGATCGGCACCCACGGCAGCGCCTGTCGCATTCGGGCGAGCTCGTCGCTGCGCCGGGTCAGCTCCTTCTCGGCGGCGAGCAGCTCGAGCCTCGCAGCGAGCCACTCCTCGCGCGTTCCCGTTGCGTGATTCGTCATCTCCGTTCTCTCCTCTCGTTCATGGCTGCTCGCGAGGCGCTCCGAAGGGTCGCATAGCACTGCTCGACATACCCACGAGCATCTGCGCTGCCGGGTTCTCGGACGAGTACCCCCAGCGGGATTCGAACCCGCGCTACCGGCGTGAAAGGCCGGCGTCCTAGGCCGCTAGACGATGGGGGCCTGGAGCGCAGCGTAGCCGCCGCGGCGCGAGAATCTTCCGCGTGGACCGCGCGACTCGGGTGAGCCTGCTGCGGTGGCTGCGGCGGCAGCTGCGCCAGCCGGAGCCGCTGCGCGAGCGGCTCGAGGCCGCGATCGAGAACGACGACCCCGCCGAGGCGCGGCGCATCGTCGAGCGGTTCGAGTTCTCGGACGCGCAGCGCCGCCACGTCGAGGGCCTGCTCGCCGACTGGGAGCGCGAGCTCGGCGGCTCCTAGGAGGTACGGTCAGCCGTATTCCCGCCCGGCCGCCGGTCTGCGACCATGCGTGCATGGCCCGCACGGTGCTGATCGTCGACGACCATCCGAGCTTTCGCTCGTCTGCCCGCGCGATCCTCGAGGCCGACGGGTTCACGGTCGTCGGTGAGGCCCGGGACGGGAGCTCCGCTCTCGCGGAGGCGGCGCGGCTGCGACCCGACGTCGTCCTGCTCGACGTCCAGCTTCCGGACCTGAGCGGCTTCGACGTCTGCGCCACGCTCTGCTCGGCGAACGGCTCGTCCCCCGCCGTCGTCCTCGTCTCGAGCCGCGACGCCGCCGACTACGGCGACGAGATCGCGGGCTGCGGCGCCGTCGGCTTCGTTCCGAAGGCCGAGCTGTCCGGGGCGGCGCTGCGCGCGCTCCTCGCGTGAGCCGGCAGCGGATCGCGCTCGGCTTCGCGCTCGGGCTCGCGGAGGCGGCGGGCGCCGCGACGATCGTCGCCACCAGCGACCACGAGCCGCACAAGGCGGCGACGCTCGCGTTCGCGCTCACGGCCGGCGTCACCTTCATCGCGAGCGGCCTCGTCGCGCTCAGGCGCCGGCCCGGGAACCGGACCGGCCTCTACCTCGCCGCCGTCGGCTACCTCTGGCTGCTCGGAGCGCTCGGCGACGCGAACAACGACGTCGTCTACACGGCCGGCTCGGTGCTGGGGAACCTCGCGTTCATCCCGTTCGCGGCGCTCGTGCTCTCGTTCCCGACCGGCGGGCTCGCGACGCGCGTCGACCGCATCCTCGTCCGCGCGACCGCCTGCTTCGTCGTCATCGGGCCGACGCTGCTGCTCATGTTCGCGAACCGGCCGCCGTCGTGCACGAACTGCCGCGACAGCTCGATCGTCGTCTACAGCTCGCACACGCTCGAGCGCACGATCGACATCGTCGGGACGATGTACGTCGTCGCGCTGATCGTCGCCGTCGGCATCGTCCTCGCGTTCCGCTGGCACCGCTCGAGCACGGCTCTTCGCCGCGTCCTCCTCCCCGTCTACGTCGCCGGCGGCGCTGCGCTCCTCTTCCTGCTGGTCGGCAACCTCGTCTCGACCTTCTCGAGGACGGCCGGGGACGCGCTGGGGCCGTTCTTCGTCATTTGCTTCGGCGCCGTCCCGCTCGCGTTCCTGCTCGGCATCCTGCGCAGCCGCCTCGCGCGCGGCTCCGTCGCGACGCTGCCGCTCGCCGTCGGTCGCGGCGTGCCGCTGCGCGAGGCGATCGCGGAAGCGCTCGGCGACCCGTCGCTCGAGCTCGCGTACCGCGTCGGCGGCGGCTTCGTCGACCATGCCGGCAGGCCGGTCGAGCTGCCGGCGAGCGCGACGACGGTCGAGCACGACGGCCGCACGATCGGAGCACTCGTCCACGACGAGTCGTTGACCGAGGAGCGCGAGCTCGTCGAGGGCGTCGCGGCAACCGTCGCGCTGGCACTCGACAACGAGCGCCTGCAGGCGGAGCTACGCGCGCACTACGAGCGGCTGACGACGATCGTCGACACCGCGCCCAGCCTGCTGCTGACGCTCGACACCGACGGCCGCATCGTCAGCGCGAACCCGGCGACGGTGCGCGCAAGCGGCCGCGACGATGCCGGTGACGTCGTCGGACGGTTCTTCTGGGACGTCTTCATCGGCGACCACGAGCGACCGGCTATGATCGAGCGCTTCCATCGCCTCGCGCCCGAATTCCCTGCGGGCGAGTACGAGAACGTGTTCACGAACGCTCGCGGCGAGCAGCTCGTGATCGCGTGGCGGAGCGCACCGCTCCGCGACGAGTCCGGTCGCGTCGTCGGCATCTCGGCCGGCGGGCTCGACATCACCGACCGCAAGCGGCACGAGGAGGAGCTGCGCGCGTCGCGCTCGCGGCTCGTCGCGGCGGCCGACGAGGAGCGGCGGCGGCTCGAGCGCAACCTGCACGACGGCGCGCAGCAACGGCTCGTCTCGCTCTCGCTGGCACTCCGTCTCGCGCAGGCGAAGGCCGGGCAGGATCCGGCGGCGACGGTGGAGATCATCGCCGGCGCCAGCGACGAGCTGGCTCACGCGCTCGAGGAGCTGCGCGAGCTCGCCCGCGGCATCCATCCGGTCGTCCTGACCGACCGCGGCCTGAATGCGGCACTCGAGGGGCTCGCTGCCCGCAGCCCGCTGCCGGTCGCGCTGACGCCGGTCGAGCGCCGCCTGCCCGAGCCGGTCGAGGCGGCGGCGTACTACGTCGTCTCCGAGTCGCTTGCGAACGTCGTCAAGCACGCGGGTGCCTCGAGCGTCGACGTGCGGCTGCGGGCGCAGAACGGCTCGCTGCTGGTCGAGGTCGAGGACGACGGTGCGGGCGGCGCCGATCCGACGCGCGGCTCGGGCCTGCGCGGCCTCGCCGACCGGGTCGCCGCGCTCGACGGCGAGCTGCGCATCGAAAGCCCGGCGAGCGGCGGCACCCGCGTCGTTGCCGAGATCCCGGTCCGATGAGGCGACGCTTGCCGGCGCCGACTTCAGGACGTGCGGGCTTCGCCCGCACGTCCGCCTGCGTCGTCAACGGGAAACGACGGGCGAAGGAACGCCGATGAGAGTCGTCCTCGCCGACGACTCCGTTCTCCTGCGCGAAGGGCTCGCCCGCCTGCTCGGGGACGCCGGCTTCGACGTCGTCGGCCAGGCTGGCGACGGCGAGCAGCTGCTGCTGAAGGTGCGCTCGTACAGCCCGCAGGTCGCGATCGTCGACATCCGCATGCCGCCGACGCACACCGACGAGGGCCTGCGGGCGGCGCGTGAGATCCGCGCCAAGTTCCCCGACACCGGCGTGCTCGTCCTCTCGCAGTACGTCGAGCCCGAGTACGCGCTCGAGCTGCTCTGCGAGAGCGCCGAGGGCGTCGGCTACCTGCTCAAGGATCGCGTCGCCGACGTCGGCGAGTTCGCGGCGGCGGTGCGGCGCGTCGGCGACGGTGGCTCCGCGCTCGACCCGGAGGTGGTCGCCCTGCTCGTCGGCCGCAGCCGCAAGAACGACCCGATCGACCAGCTGACGCCGCGTGAGCGGGAGGTGCTCGAGCTGATGGCCGAAGGCCGCTCGAACCAGGCGATCGCCGAACGTCTCGTCGTCACCGAGCGCGCGGTCGAGAAGCACGTGACGAGCATCTTCGGCAAGCTCCGCCTCTCCGCCGACGCCGCCGACCACCGCCGCGTCCTCGCGGTGCTCGCCTTTCTCCGACAGTGAGGGACCGCCCGGTTCTCCTGTACGACGCCGACTGCCGCTTCTGCCGCTTCGTCGCCCGCGTGCTCCTGCGCCTCGACCGTCGGCGGCGGCTGGCGTTCGCGACGCTGCAGGATGAGGCGGCGCCTGCGTTGCTGCCGGGGCTCTCCGCAGGCGAGCGGCTCGCGTCGATCCACGTGGTCGAGCCCGACGGCGAGCTGCGCTCGGCCGGCGACGCGCTCGTGCGCCTCGTCCGCCAGCTGGGACTGCCGGCGCCACGGCTCCTCGCGCGCGTCTACGCGCCGATCTCGCGCCGGCGCCGCGTGCTCGGAAAGTTCGTCCCGGACGGGCCGGCGCCGGTGCGCTTCCCCTAGTTCGGTTTCCCGCACCCGAAGACACCTGCTCGCCCCCTGGGCTGCGCGCGGCGGCGCTGCGACCCTCCGGTCACACGCGAATCAGACCGGAGAGGGAGTGATGCCATGTCACCGCTGAGGCAGTCGAACAACATCGCGGCCCGGATGGGCCGCTGGAGCGCGAGCCACTGGAAGACGGCTGTCTTCGGCTGGCTGGCGTTCGTGATCGCCGCCGTCCTGATCGGCCAGGCGGTCGGGACGAAGCAGATCGACCAGAACAACGCCAACGTCGGCCAGGCGCACAAGGCCGACCAGATCCTGCGGGACGCCGGCTTCCAGGCCGACCCGCAAACGGAGATCGTCCTCGTCCAGAGCAAGACGCTGACGGCGACCGACCCGGCGTTCCGCGCCGTCGTCGACGACGTCGTCGCGACGGTCGAGCCGTTCAGGACGATCGAGAACCTGCGCTCGCCGTACGACGCCGGCCGCGCCGACCAGATCTCCGCCGACGGCCACACCGCGCTCGTCGAGTGGGACATGAAGGGCGACGACAAGTGGGCGACGAAGCGGATCGAAGCGCTCACCACCGCGACCGCCAACGTCGCGAAGGCCCATCCGGCGTTCTACGTCGGCGAGGCGGGCTCGATCAGCTCCGGCAAGGCGCTCGACGACGCGTTCAACAAGCAGCTCGAGCAGGCGGGCGAGCGCTCGATCCCGCTGACGCTCGTCGTGCTCCTGCTCGTGTTCGGCGCGATCGTCGCCGCCGGCGTGCCGCTGCTGCTCGCGCTGACGGCGGTCGCCGGCACGATTGGCTTCGTCGCGCTCCCGAGCCATCTCGTGCCGATGGACCCGAACGTCAGCGCCGTGCTGCTGCTCGTCGGCCTCGCCGTCGGCGTCGACTACTCGCTCTTCTACCTGAAGCGCGAGCGCGAGGAGCGGGCGGCAGGCAAGGGCCATCGGGCTGCGCTCGAGGCCGCCGCCGCGACCTCCGGCCGCTCCGTGCTCATCTCCGGCGTCACGGTGATGATCGCGATGGCCGGGATGCTCTTCTCCGGCGACAAGACGTACCTGTCGTTCGGGATCGCGACGATGCTCGTCGTCGCCGTCGCGATGCTCGGCTCGCTCACCGTCCTGCCGGCGCTGCTCTCGAAGCTCGGCGACCGGGTCGAGAAAGGCCGCATCCCGTTCCTCGGCCGGCTCCGGCGCCAGGGCGGCGAGAACCGCGTCTGGTCGAAGCTCCTGACGCCGGCGCTCCGACACCCGGTCGTGTCGGCGGTTGCGTCGGCGGCGGTGCTGCTCGTGCTGGCGTTCCCGGTGCTGCACATCCACACCGCGCAGACCGGGCTCGACGCGCTCCCGAAGGGGATCGCGACGGTGAGCACGATCGACAAGATCCAGCAGTCGTTCCCGGGCAGCGCCTCGCCCGCGATCGTCGCGATCGAGGCGAACGCCGACGCCCCTGCCACCAGGGCAGCGGTCGCCGAGCTCCGCAAGCAGGCGCTCGCCAGCGGTCAGATGAGCGGCCCGATCGAGGTCGACGTCAACGGCGCCCGCACCGTCACGCGGGTGGCGATCCCGCTGAACGGCAACGGCACCGACGCCGTCTCGACCGGAGCACTGCGGACGCTTCGGGACACGCTCCTGCCCGCGACCGTGGGCAAGCTCCTGCCGCACGCCACGTACGCCGTCACCGGCGGGACCGCGGCGTCCGTCGACGCGAACTCGCTCCTCAAGCGCTCGTGGCCGATCGTCTTCGGCTTCGTGCTCACGTTCGCGTTCCTGCTCCTGCTGGTCTCGTTCCGCTCGATCGTGATCGCGGCGAAGGCGATCGTGCTCAACCTGCTCTCCGTCGGAGCGGCCTACGGCGTGCTGGTCGCCGTCTTCCAGTACGGCTGGGGCGAGAGCCTGCTGAGCTTCCGCTCTACCGGCGGCGTCGCGTTCTGGCTGCCGATCTTCATGTTCGTGATCCTGTTCGGGCTCTCGATGGACTACCACGTGTTCATCCTGAGCCGCGTCCGCGAGGCCTTCGACCGCGGGTTGAAGACGGAGGACGCGGTCGCGCACGGGATCAAGACGACTGCCGGCGTCGTCTCGAGCGCAGCGCTCGTGATGGTCGGCGTCTTCTCGATCTTCGCGACGCTCCCGATCCTCGACATGAAGGAGATGGGCATCGGCCTCGCGGCCGCCGTTCTGATCGACGCGACGATCGTCCGGGCGGTGCTCCTGCCGGCGACGATGAAGCTGCTCGGCGACCGGAACTGGTACCTGCCGAACTGGCTGGGCTGGCTGCCGAAGCTCGAGCACGCTGCCGAGCCGGCGCCGGTCGCGGCGTAGAGCAGCTCGCAATACGAGCAGGAGGGGCCGCCGCGAGGCGGCCCCCTCGTCTCTAGGCGCGGTGCCGGATCTGGATTCCCCAGGCGCGGCCGGAGACGAAGAGCTCGTCGGCGTCGACCTCGTCGGCCCAGCCGAGGAAGTGCTGCTGGGGCTCGTCCTCGGTCGCGCCGTACACGGCGGCGCGACCGGCGCCGAGCGCCGCGCCGAGATCGTCACCCCGTTCGAGCGCCGCGAGCCGCTCCTCGACCGCCGACCCTTCTGCGTACCCTTTCCCCACGAGGGAAGCAAGTA
>Ga0070741_10012169_pt1 | contig 15633 bp, 14 predicted proteins | sample Coa_R1_4_FD_66440 | JGI IMG/M metagenome (GOLD analysis project Ga0070741, IMG submission 66440) | Surface soil microbial communities from Centralia Pennsylvania, which are recovering from an underground coalmine fire - Coalmine... | ecosystem: Environmental > Terrestrial > Soil > Unclassified ...
CGGGAGTACTCCCGCACGATGAGCTTGAACTGCTCCTTCGTGTGCTTGTTGAACTTGTACTTCGTGGGGTACTTGGCCCGGCGGGACTCGAAGTCCCACCCGAATTCCGACAGCCACTGGTGGACGCCCTGGGGGGTGACCTTCACGTTGGGTGCGCTCAGCATGGGGCCACGCTCTCGCACCGGGCCCGGCCGGTGTACCCCCGGTTGGAGAGTTCTTTTCCGGCCCGCCGGGGCCGCGACTCTCCGATCGGGGGTGTCGGGGCCGCCGCCGGGCGGGTTACTCAACGGGAATGTCACTCACCCTGCCCGCCGGCCTGTCCGTCTCCGCCGAGGTCGACAAGTTCATCAGCACCGCCGCCGACAGCATCGTCGTCGACGGCGAGCGCCGCCCGGCCCGCTCGGGCCGCACGCTGGAATCGGTCGACCCGGCCACCGGCGCCCCGCTGGCCACCATCGCCGCCGGTGACGCCGCCGACGTCGACGCCGCCGTGGCCTCGGCCCGCTCGGCCTTCGAGCACAGCTGGGGCCGGCTGCCCCCCGCCGCCCGGGGCCGCCTCCTCCTCGGCTTCGCCGACCTCGTCGACGAGCACGCCGAGGAGCTGGCCACGCTCGAGACCCTCGACGCCGGCAAGCCCCTGACCGAGGCCCTGTACATCGACGCCGCCTACACCGCCGAGACGATCCGCTACTACGCCGGGTGGGCCACCAAGCTCCACGGCGACGTGCTGCCGGTGTCCCCGGCCGTCGGCGAGGCCTTCGTCTACACCCGGCGGGAGCCGCTGGGGGTCGTCGGGGCCATCGTCCCCTGGAACTTCCCGATGCTGATCACCTCGTGGAAGATCGGGCCGGCGCTGGCCGCCGGCAACACCGTCGTCCTCAAGCCGTCGGAGATGACGTCGCTGACGGCCGTGCGCCTGGCCGAGCTGGCCCTCGAGGCCGGGCTGCCGCCGGGGGCGTTGAACGTGGTGACGGGCTTCGGGCCCGAGGCGGGCCAGGCGCTGGCCGAGCATCCCGACGTCGACAAGGTCACGTTCACCGGCTCGACGGCCACCGGCCGCCGCATCGTCAACGCCTCGGCCGGCAACCTCAAGCAGGTCGCCCTGGAGCTCGGCGGCAAGTCGCCCAACATCGTCTTCGCCGACGCCGACCTCGACCAGGCCGTCCCCGGGGCCTTCACCGGCATCTTCCTGAACCAGGGCGAGGTGTGCTGCGCCGGGTCCCGGGCCTACGTCGAGGCGCCGGTCTACGACGAGTTCGTCGAGCGCCTGACGGCGGCGGCGGGCAAGGTGCGCCTCGGCCACGGCCTGGCCGACGGGACCGACATGGGGCCGCTGGTGTCGGCCGGCCAGCGGGACCGGGTCGTGGGCTACATCGAGTCGGGCGTCGCCGAGGGGGCGACCCCCGCCTCGGCGGCGGCGACCCCGGCCGGCGGGTACTTCGTGGCGCCCACGATCTTCACCGGCGTGACCGACTCCATGACGATCGCCCGGGAGGAGATCTTCGGGCCGGTGCTGTCGGTGCTGCGCTTCGAGTCGGAGGACGACGTCGTCGTCCGGGCCAACGCCAGCCGCTACGGCCTCGCCGCCGGGGTCTGGACCACCGATCTCCGCAAGGCCCACCGGATGGCCGCCGTCCTCCAGGCCGGGACGGTGTGGATCAACGCCTACAACATGATGGACCCGACGGCGCCGTTCGGCGGCTGCAAGGAGTCGGGCTTCGGCCGGGACCTCGGCGTCGACGCCGTGCGTTCCTACACCCATCCCAAGACCGTCTGGGTCGGTCTCGACTGACGAAGCTCAGAAAGGAGCCGTCGCGCATGCCGTACTTCAAGGATGAGGACGAGGTCTACCGCTACATCGGCGGGATCTTCACCGAGGTCCTCGGCGACCCCGAGCTCGGGCAGGAGTTCGCCGACACCGAGGTCGTCATGGGACTGCACTTCACCGGTCCCGACTCCCACCTCGTGATCGACTCCCCCGGGCGCAAGGTCTACACCGGCGCCGAGTGCGACTCGGCCCCGTCGCCCAACATCGAGATGTTCATGACGGCCGACATCTCGCACCAGTTCTGGCTGGGGCAGGTCAACGTGTCGCAGGCGCTGGCCAAGGGTCAGATGCGGGCCAAGGGCCCGGTGCCGACGATCCTCAAGCTGGTCCCCATCGCCTCCAAGGTCTTCCCCCGGTACCAGAAGATGATCGACGCCAGGACCGACGTATGAAGACGACCGCCGCCGTCCTGTGGGGTCTCGGCGAGAAGTGGAGCGTCGAGGAGGTCGACCTCGACCCGCCCAGGGAGCAGGAGGTCCTCGTCCGCCTGACGGCCTCGGGGCTGTGCCACTCCGACGCCCACCTCGTCACCGGCGACGTCCCCATCCCGTTCCCGGTGGTCGGCGGCCACGAGGGCGCCGGCATCGTGGAGGAGGTCGGCCCCGGGGTGGTCGGCATCGAACCCGGCGACCACGTGGTGCTGGCCTTCATCCCGTCCTGCGGACACTGCCACTGGTGCGCCACCGGTCACTCCAACCTCTGCGACCTCGGGGCGGGCATCATCCTCGGTCCCCAGCTCGACGGCACCTACCGCTTCCACGCCCGGGGCGCCGACGTCGGCCAGATGTGCATGCTGGGCACGTTCTCGCCGCTGACGGTGGTGCCGGCGGCGTCGGTGGTGAAGATCGACGACGACCTGCCGCTGGAAGTTGCGGCTCTCGTCGGCTGCGGCGTCACCACCGGCTACGGCAGTGCCGTCTACACCGCCGAGGTGAAGGCCGGCGACACCGTCGTCGTCATGGGCGCCGGCGGCATCGGCATGAACGCCGTGCAGGGCGCCCGCATCGCCGGCGCCGAGCGGATCGTGGTCGTCGACCCGGTGCCCTTCAAGCGGGAGCAGGCCATGGCCTTCGGCGCCACCCACACCGCCGAGAACACCGACGAGGCCTGGAACACCGTCAGCGAGCTGACCCGGGGCCGCCTAGCCGACGCCGCCATCATCACCACCGACGTGGCCGAGAGCGCCTACGTCGCCCAGGCGCTGTCGCTGGTCGGCAAGCGGGGCCGGGTGGTGGCCACCGCCATCGCCCACCCCACCGACGTCAAGGTCGACATGTCGCTGTTCGAGCTGACCCTCTACGAGAAGCAGCTGCGGGGCTGCGTGTTCGGCTCGGCCAACCCCCACGCCGACATCCCGAGGCTGCTGTCGCTCTACCGCTCCGGCCTGCTCAAGCTCGACGAGCTCGTCACCCGGACCTACACCCTCGACCAGGTCAACGAGGGCTACCAGGACATGTTCGACGGAGTCAACGTCCGCGGCGTGATCCACCACGCCCACTGACCCGGCCGGGCCGCCCCTCTCGTTTTTGGGGGTCGCCAGACGCAACTTGTTGCGGACGGGTGCCGTTTCCGGCCGCTGCCCGCGACGTGTTGCGCCGGGCGACCCTGCGGGGCCGGGGCCGACACGGAAATTCGGATGCGCCGGGGTGGCGCCCGTCCGCATACTGGCGGCCGTGCAGAGCAGCGATCCCGGGCCGGACGGGCGGGTGGCCGACGAGCGGGCGGCGGCGGCGGCCGAGCGCCAGTGCGGGGCGATCGGCTATCGCCAGTTGCTGGCGGCGGGGCTCACGAAACCGCAGATCCGGCGGCGGAGGCGCAGCGGCCGGCTCCTCCCGACGGTGGCGCGGGCGGTGTACCGGATGCCGGGCGCCCCGACCGGATGGATGCAGGACGCGTGGGTGGCGGTCCTCGCCGGTCCTCCGGGAACCGTGCTGTCCCACACCAGCGCCGCCGGGCTGCACGGGCTCGCAGATCCACCGGCGACCCCTCATGTGACGGTGCCCCGCGCCGCCAGCGGGCGCATCGCCGGCGCCGTCGTCCACCACGGCAGCCTCGTGTCGTCGGATCGCTGCTTCGTGGACGGGCTGCCCGTCACCACGGTCGAGCGCACGATCGTCGATTGCGCCGCCGTCCTCGACCAGGACCGTCTCGACAACCTCACGGACACCGCCATCGGCCGGGGCCGTACCCGGATGGAGTCGATCCGGCGAGCCTGGGACCGGGCCGGGCCGATCGAGGGTGGCTCCCGCCTCACCGAAGCGCTGGCCCCCTATGCCGGGGGCGCACCGCCCGGGAGCGTCAAGGCCGCCCACGTCCTGCGCCTGTTCCGGAGGTGGGGGCTCCCGGCCCCGGAGTGCGAGTACGTCGTCCGGGACGGGCAGGGCCGGATCCTGGGCTGGATCGACTTCTTCTGGCGCAAGTGGCGCTTCGGGCTGGAGTACGACGGTGACGAGTTCCACCCGCCCCGCCGCTGGGAGAACGACGACCTTCGCCAGGAGGCGATCGAAGCCCTCGGCATCCGCCTCGAACGGGCCGACCGGTTCGACCTCCGGCCGTCCTCGACCCGCCTGCGTGAACTCCTGACCAAGGTCCTGGGCGAGCCCCCCTGCCCCGACGGGGGTCTCTGAGCGCGACACGTTGCGGAAGCCGGCCGGAAACGACACCCGAGCGCAACGTGTTGCGTTTAGTGACCTCCCGGAGGAACAGGTCGGTGGGGAAGGCGGAAGGCCGGGGGTTAGCGGGCTGGGGCCACGGTCCGGCGGCGGCGGGTCAGCCAGGCCGCGCTCGTGGCGAGGAGGGCCGCTACGCCAGCGATGAGCAGGAGCGGGGTGGGGTCGGGGCCCGAACTCGAAGACCGACGAGTGGTGGTCGCCGGGGCGGAGGCCCGGCCCAGCAGGTCGACGGGCTGGCCGGGTTGCAGCCGGGCCGGGAAGGTCCTGTTGATCGGGACGAGGTAGCCGTCGCCGCCGGGGACGTCGCCGACGTCGACGGTGAACGACCAGTTGCCCGGGGCCAGTTGGCCGAGCGGCGCGGCGTAGTGCCCGTCCGACCTCTCGTCGCCGAGGGAGACCGGCCCGAAGGCCGCACCCTGGGGGCCGGCGCCGGTGACCTGGACGAGGAAGCCGGGCGCCGGCGTGCCGGAGTTCGTGTCGTTCAGGGTCGCCCGGGCGGTCCAGCCGTCGCCCTGGGGCTCGAGGCGGACGCTGCCCAGGTAGAGGCGCACCGGCCCCCCGGAGCCGTGGTGGGCGAAGGCCGGCCGGGTGGCGGCCGGCGCCGACAACGAGGTCATGACGACGGCGGCGATCAGCAGACGTCGGTGCAGAGCGTTCATAGGACTCCTCGGGCCGCTTCGATGAGCTCGTGCAGGTACTTGAGGAGGGTCACGCACAGCCAGACTCCGCCCCCGCCGGCCACGACCGTGGCCACGGCCAGGCGGACCGTCAGCGGTGCGCCCTGCTCGACCGGTGGCCCGGACCCGCCCGCCTCCGGCGGCGCGTCGGGGTCGGCCAGCGCCACCGCCACCCGGTCACCGGCCGACGGCCGGGAGCGGCCGCCGCCGGCCGCCCGGGGACCCCAGGGCGACCGGAGCGGCGACGGCGCGTCGGCGGCGGAGAACGTCCGGTGCCGCGCTTCCCGGACCAGCGGGACGGTGGCGGCGGCCATGGCCAGGTAGAGGGCGATCTTCACCGCCAGCGTGAGGAAGTAGGGCTTGCCCCACGGCAGGGCGAAGGCGGCGTGCACGGCCCGGGAGGAGAGCGGGGCCTTGTAGGCGGTCTGTTTGAGCGTGAGGTAGAGGCCGCTGGCCAGGACGAGGCCGGTGGCCACGACGGTGGCCTTCACGATCTCGTCGAGCCGGCGCTCCAGGCGGTGGCAACCGGCCGGCGACAACCACCGGCGGCCGCCGGGCAGGGCCAGGAGGAGGAGCAGGCCCGCACAGCCGAACCAGGTCACGGCCACGCCGGTGTGGCCGAGGAGGAGGGCCACGTCCTTAGGCTTGACCTTGAGGTTGACGGTCTTGACGTCCTCCCCCTTGGCCACCTCGCCGACGGGGAGCTCGAAGGTGACGCTGGCCTGGGCCAGGGCGACGGGGGCCTGCTTGGCGTCGCGGCGCTCCTTCGACACGCTGGCGGTGAAGATCCAGGGACCGCCGTGATCGACGTAGACGATGCAGTCGTAGATGCCCGGTGGGGTGCGGGAGTCGACGTCGTTCACGTGGCCGCAGGCGAAGAACGGGCTCTTCTCGCCCTGGGCGTTGCCGGCCTGGGCGAACATGACGTAGCTCTCGGTGGGGGCCTGGCCGGTGGCCCGCTCGTGCAGCGTCACCCGGTAGGCGGCGCTCAGGTTGGAGAGGATGTTGGTCCGGGGCCGGGTGTCGGGTTCGATCCGGATGTCGAAGCGCGACCCCGTGTCGGCCGCCGCGGCGGGGCCGGCCGCGCCGGCCAGCAGCCCGGCCGCCAGCAGCCCGGCCACCACCAGCCAACGGATCGTGCGCATCGTCGTCCGCCTCCCCCCGGAGCCTCAGTCGACCGTCGTGTGCTTGGCGTCCCACTTCCCGTAGTACGAGCTGACCTTGATCGCCGCGGCGGCGAACTTCGTCTGGAACCACTCCTGGAACCGGTCGCTGCGCTCCCGCTCGACCAGGTAGCCGGTGAGCTCGGGCCGCAGCTCGTCGAGGGTCAGCCGGGGCACGTCCTGGCGGCTGACGAGGTGGGCGACGATCCAGGCGCCGGCGACGGGGATCGGGTCGCTCACCGCCCCCGGCGAGAGCCGGCCCAGCCTGTCGAGGACGGCGGCCGGGAGCGGCGCCACCACCGGGTTGACGTCGACCGTGCCGACGTCGGCCGCGCCCAGCGCCGTGGCCGTGGCGGCGAAGGGCTCCCCCGCCGACACCCGCTGGTTCAGCTGCTTGGCCGGGTCCTCGGCGGCGAAGCGGGCCAGCTCGGCGGTGGCCTTCCAGTGCCGGTCGAGGAGGGGGGCCCGCCGGTCGAACTCGGCCTTCAGGGCGGTGTCGGAGATCGACACGTCGGGGAAGAGCTTCCTGGCCATTGCCTGGCTCAGGCGCCCGGCCTGCAGCTCCCGGGCCAGGTCCTCGGGACGCTCGCCGATCTTGCCGGTCTCCTCGGGCTGGATGAGCCGGGCGGCAGAGTCGAAGTAGGCCGACGGCTCGCTGGCCACCCCGAGCGTGGCGGCCAGATGCTCGAGGGTGGTGAGCTTGATCTGGTACTCCAGCACGCCCTTGGCCACCTGGTCGCGGGGGGTGTCCTCGCCCATCGGCCCGGGTGCCTGGCGGTGGAGGTAGGCGTCGATCATGGCCTCGGTGTCGGCCGAGGGGATCCGGGTCCCCTCCACCACCGCCGCCACCCGGGGCCGGCTCCCGCCGCCGCCGGAGCAGGCGCCGCCCAGCAGCGCCGCGGCGACGATCAGCGCGGCGGCCGCCACGGGCGAGGGCCCGGGCCGGCCCCGGCCGCTCACGGATGCGCCCCGGCCGCTCACGGATGCGCTCCGGGCGACGGAGCACCGCCGTCGAGGGCCTGCTTCAGCCACCAGCTCGTCTCCTCGTCCTTCGGAGCTTCCTTGACCTTGTCGCCCAGGACGTCGGGGCTGTCGACGCGCCGGCCGGCGACCAGCGAGCGGAGGTCGTCCATCATGCGGCGGGGAACCAGGTAGACCCGGCCGGGGTCGCCCCGCCGCTGGGCGTAGACGCCGCCGTTGGTGAACGTCGGGCGGCCGAGGGCCACCTCGTGGTCCCCTCCGGCGGTGTCGGTGACCCGGAGGGTGATCTCGGGGTCGACGAGGCCGTAGTCCGCCGAGGCGGTGTCGGCCCGGAGGGTGCGGTAGGCCTGGAGCGGCAGGAGGCCCCGTTCGACGTCGGACATCAGCGCCACCGTCACCACCGACGCCCCGGCGCCGGCCCGCCAGGATCCGTCGGTGTGGGCCAGCTCGACGTGGCGGCCGCCGGAGTCGAGGGCGACGCGCTGCACGGCCTCGGGCCGCAGGGCCAGCACGGTGGCCGGCGGCGCCGACCGCGTCCGGGTGGTGGCGGCCCGGCTCAGCCCCGCCGCGCCGGCCAGGGCCAGCGCCACGCCGAGGGCGGGGACGGCGATGCGCAGCAGGGGCGCCCGGCGCAGTGCTCGGGTCGTCATCCCCGCCGCAACCTCCAGGCGGCCCAGGGCAGGGGCAGCAGCACGGCCAGCGCCGGGAAGACGATGCCCTGGCGGACCAGCCGGTCCTTCTCCGCCGAGGTCAGGACCACCTTGCTGAAACCGGTGGGAGGCCGGCCGGCGGCGAGGACGTCGTCCTCCTGGGCCACCCACTGGACCAGGGCCGTGCCGAACTCCCGGTTGCCGAACATGTCGAAGAGGCCGTTGGTGATCCCCTCGGCCGTCCCCACGACGCCGATGCGGGTCCGGGCGATGGCCGGCTCGTGCTCCGCCCCCCCGAGGTGGCTCCAGTCGGACAGGGCGGCCAGCGTGAACGGCCCCGGGCGGCGGTCGGCGCCGGTCCCGGTTCCGCTCCAGCTCTGCCGGCTGGAGCGGACGAGCTCGACGAAGGCGTTGCGGTCCCGGGCCTCCTGGGACGCCTGGATCGGCAGGGCGTTGGTCAGCACCACCGGGATGCCCTCGCCGTTTAACCGCCGGACGGGCGGGGTGGAGCCGCTGACGTAGTCGAGGGAGACGACCGACGTCGGGTCGTTGGCCAGCGCCGAGGCGTCGCTCACCACGCCGGCCTCGATCGACAGCCCCCAGGGGGCCAGCACGGTGTTGAGCTGCCGGCGGGGTTGGTCGGCCGTGCCGTCGGCCAGGACGAGCAGGCGGCCGTCGTGCTCGGCGTGGGCCGACAGCAGCTGGAGCTCGACCGGCTGGAAGGGGACCTTGGCCCCGGCCACCACGACAACGGCGCAACGGTCGAGGGCCGCCGCCGCCCCGGGGGCGGCCAGCCCGACCGGCTCGATGTCGAAGGCCAGCGACTTGAGCGCTCCGGCCAGCGCCGAGGCGCCGACGCTGCTGCCGTCGGCGGGGTCCCGTTCGCCGTGCCCGGCGGTGAAGCACACCACCGGGTGGGTGGGACGCGACAGGCGCAGCAGGGCGCTGGTCAGCGCCCCCTGGGTGATCTGGGTCAGCCGCTCGGTGCGGCCGCCGGTCTCCACCACGGCCTCGCCCTGGCTGTCGATGCCGGCCGCCCGGGCCTTGCCCGGTTGCAGGTCGGGATCGATGACCTCGAGGACGATCGCCAGCCCGGCGGAGCGGTACTGCTTGACCAGGCCGGTGAGGTCGGCGGCGTCGTTGCTGAGCGGAGCGGCGAAGCCGGTCAGGTGCACCGGCCGGCCCAGCTTCTGCACCCGGGCGATCACGTCGCGGGTCAGGGCGGTCACGCTCTGGCTGTGCTCGGGGGTGAGGTCGACCGAACCCTCGAAGTCGCCGGCCAGGGCCACGGTGCCGCCGCACAGCACCAGCACCCCGCCGACGGCCGCCCCCCGCCGGAGCAGCGAGCCGAGCCGGCGGCCGGGCCGGTCCCGCTCCAGGGCGGCCACGGCCAGGCCGACGCCGACCAGCGTGGTGATGGCGAAGTAGGCGACGTCGTTCCAGTAGACGACGCCCCGGGCGAAGCCGGCCGAGTGCTGCACCGGGCCGAGCGACGCCAGCCGGTCGCCGATCCAGCCGGGGGCGTAGTCCAGCACCCGGAGGAACAGCAGGAGGCCGAAGCCCAGGAAGGCGGCCGAGGCCGGCGAGGCGGCCCGGGCCGAGACCATGAGGGCCAGCGCCGAGAAGGCCGTGGCCAGCAGCAGCAGCCCGATGTAGCCGCCGGCGGTGCGGCCCATCTGGATGTGGGCCAGGCGGCCGACCAGGTGGTAGTAGAGCCACACGATGCTCGACAGGACCCCCAGGTAGAGGGTGTTGGCGGCGAACTTGCCGAGGACGAGGCTGGCCCGGGACAGCCGCCAGGCCAGCGTGATGTCCAGCGCCCCGGTGCGGCGCTCCTCGGCGAAGGAGCGCATGGCCACCACCGGCACCAGCACCAGCAGCGTGTTGGCGACGTTCGAGTAGTAGTGCTCGAGGTCGGGGATCTGCGACGTGATCAGGATGTTGATGAAGAAGATCCCCGACAGGATCAGGTAGGCGGCGGCGATGGCGTACGTCTGGGGCGACGTCACCAGCGCCCGCAGCTCCCGGCGCAGGACGAACAGGGCGGCGCTCATGTCCCCGCCAAGTCTTCGGGGCCCTCGGCGCCGACGGCCCGGCGGAAGGCGTCCTCCAGCTCGTCGTCGGCGGTCATGCCGGCCAGCGAACCGTCGTGGACGAGGCGCCCCTGGCGCAGCACGAGGACGCGGGAGCACAGCCGGCGGGTCTCGCCCAGGCTGTGGGTGGAGACGAGCACGGCCCGCTTGGCGGCGTAGCGCTGCAGGACGGCCCGGATCTCGATCACGTGGATGGGGTCGAGCCCGGCCGACGGCTCGTCGAGGATGAGGATCGGCGGGTCGCCGAGCATGGCCTGGGCCAGGCCGACCCGCTGGCGGTAGCCCTTGGACAGGTTGGCGACGATGCGGGACCGGACCCCGTCGAGGCCGGTCCGGCGGAGGGCGGCGTCGACCGCCCCCCGCCGTTCCGACCGGGGGAGGCCCTTGCCCTCGGCGGCGAAGCGGAGGTAGTGCTCCACCCGCATCTCCGGGGGGAACGAGACCCGCTCGGGCATGTAGCCGACCTGGCCCCGGGCGTCCCGGGCCCGCCAGGCGGGGTCGATCCCGCCGATGCGGACCTCGCCCTCGTCCCAGCCGTCGAGGCCGGCCAGGCAGCGGATCAGCGTCGACTTGCCCGCCCCGTTGGGGCCGAGCAGCCCGGTGACGCCGCAGCCGAGCTCGAAGGTGATGCCGGCCACCGCCCGGCGGCCGCCGTAGGACTTCGTCAGGCCCGCCACCGACAGCAGCGGCAGAGGCGCGACGGTGTCCGGCGGGGGTTCCCGACCGGACACCGCAGTGGTCCCGAGGTCCTCGGCGATGGCCGACATGCGGGGCTCAGTAGAAGCCGAAGGTCGGGTCGTCCATGTAGCCGTAGCCCGAGCTGGGCGGCGGCTTCCCGTTGAGCTCGTAGCGTCCCGCCGCCCGGCTCACGCCGATGCGCATGCCGAAACCGTCGCCGATCTGGCCCTGCCGGGCGGCGAAGCCCATCACCCCGTCGAGGGCCGAGACCTCGACGACGTAGCGCTGGCTGTGGGAGTAGCCGATCCGGGGTTCGAGGACCCGCAGGCCGTACTTCCCCAGCGGCTTGAAGCCCGGCTGGCCCTGCTTCACCTGGCTGTTGAACTGGTTGGCCAGGTCGCGCCCGACGATGCCCTGGCCGGCCAGGGCGACACCGGTGTAGCCGGCGCCGCTGGAGCTCTGGCCGTCGGTGATCCCCGAGATGTCGATCTTGTAGGAGATGAGCGGCTCCTGGGACTGGCGGAACTCCACCTTCAGCCAGGAGAACACCGTGCCGATCGACAGCGGGCCGATCTTCACGCCCTGGACCTTGTTGGTGGTCTCGGTCACGATCGAGCCCTCGAGGGTGGCCTTGGTGTTGGTGCTGTCGCTGGAGGCCGACTCGAAGCTGAAGTCCTTGCTCAGGTACCGGCCCCACGTGGCCGACGACGCCCCCGAGGTCGGGGAGGCGCACTCGGCCCTCGACTCCGGCCCGTTGGGGAACGTGGTGACGTCGGCCTTGACCGGGTTGCGGTTCTCGGGGTTGGCCGCCGCCGCCTTGCCGGGGTTGTGGTAGTTGTGGTCCGACAGCTCGTAGCCGAGCTGGTCGACGGTCTCGCCGCTGCCGCCGGTGTCGATCAGCGTCCCGTTGGCCTCGCACTGCACCGGGAGCTTGCCGGACAGCTGGGCCCAGGTCCCGGGCGACCCGGCGTCGAGCTCCTCGGGGATCTGGGCGTAGGGCTCGACGGGGTGGCCCCACACGTCGGCCTTCCAGTAGTTGTCGACATCGGCGGCGCCGGCCGGACCGGCCAGCAGCGACGCCAGCAGCGCCACGGCCAGCCCGCCGGCGACCCGGGTTCCCGCTCTCGTACGCATGATCCTTCCCTCCCTCTAGAGGACGGTCGCCAACCGTTCCGCTTCGGCGGCCGAGTTGGCCACGAACCGGCCCTTCTCCAGGACGAGCCGCTGGCTCGCCGAGGCGGTACTGCTGTGGACGTGCACCTCGTCGACCACGATCACGGCGAGGCCTTCGGCGCAGAGCTTCTGCAGCGCTTCGGTCAGGGTCGCCACCACCAGGGGGGCGAGACCCAGGGACAGCTCGTCGACCAGCAGCAGCTGCGGGCGGGACATGAGCGCCCGGCCCACGGCCAGCATCTGCTGCTCGCCGCCCGACAGCGACCCGGCCCGCTGGCCCGAGCGGCTGTCGAGGATGGGGAACACCTCGTAGACCCGGTCCAGCTGGCCGGCCACGTCCCGCTTGGCGATCGTGTTGGCCCCCGTCCGCAGGTTCTCCTTGACGCTCAGGTTGGGGAAGATCCGCCGGCCCTCGGGGACCATGGCGATCCCCCGGGCGATCCGGTCGTACGTCGCCAGATGCGTGATGCGCTGCCCGCCGAACATGACGTCGCCGGCGCTGACGTTGGTCACGCCGAGGATCGTCTTGAGCAGCGTGGAGCGGCCGGCGCCGTTGGCCCCCACCACGGTGAGCCACTGCCCGGCCTCGACGGTCAGGTCGACGTCGAAGAGGACCGGGAGGCGGCCGTATCCCGCCCGGATCGCGCGGAGCTCAAGCATCGGCCCGCACCTCCTCCCTCGGCTGGTAGTCCTCCCCGAGGTACACGGCCCGCACCTCCGGGTCGGCGGCGATCTCGGCCGCGCTGCCGGCGGCGATGATCCGCCCCCGGGAGAGGACGTAGATCAGGTCGCAGTTCTCCAGGACCGCCTTGACGTAGTGCTCGACCAGCAGCACGGTCAGGCCCAGGTCCTGCTCCAGCTGGCGGATGAGGGCGAACAGCGCCGTGGCCTCGGTGGCGTCGAGGCCGGCGGCCGGTTCGTCGAGCAGGAGGAGGCGGGGGCCCGACAGCAGACTCCGGCCGATCTCGACGCGGCGCTGGGCCCCGAAGTCGAGGTTGCGGACGAACTCGTCCCAGTCGCCGGCCACGTCGAGCAGCTCGGCCACCGCCCGGGCCGCCTCGGCCGCCTTGTGCTCGCCGGCCCGGGCCCGGGGCAGACCGGCCACGGCCTCGACCACGTTGCCGGGGATCATGAGGTAGGCGCCGGCCATCAGGTTCTCGCCCACGGTGAGGTCGAGGTTCACCCGGCTGGACTGGAAGGTGCGGGACAGGCCGAGGGCGGCCCGGTTCCACGGCGGTGCCTGGCTGACGTCGTGGCCGAAGAGGAGGACGGAGCCGCGGTCGGGCTGGCGCAGCCCGTTCAGGATGTCGAACAGCGTGGACTTCCCGGCGCCGTTGGGCCCGATCAGGCCCACCAGCTTCCGGGTGGGGACGGTGAGCGACACGTCGGACAGCGCCTGGAGGCCGCCGAAGGCGATCGACACGTCCTTGGCCACCAGCACGTCACCGGCGTCGGAGCGCTCGGGCAGGTACTCCTCGAGGACGGCCAGGGCCCGGACGTGGCGCTCGGCGCGGGCGTCCTCGGCCCACTGGGCCGGGTCGTCGCGCAGGTCGACGCTCCCGTCGCCGCGGCGGCGCCGGCTGTGGAGCCAAGCCAGGATGAGCCCGCTCACCCCGGTCGGGCCGGTCAGCGTCCCCGACAGGAGCCCGATGGCGCCGAGCATCAGCGGGGAGATGTGGTAGTGCTCCAGGGCCTGGGGGGCGACGGAGAACACCATGGCCACCACCGCCACCGCCACGATCGACCGGAACCCGGCCAGCACCGGGATGGCCAGGTAGACGAGCGAGTTGATCGACAGGTAGCTGATGTAGCTCGGCGGCGTCGGGTACAGCGGAGCGGTGACGACGCCGGCCAGTCCGGCGAAGAGGCCGGCCAGGGCGAAGGCGAAGATCTTGGCCCGCCAGGGCGACACGCCGACCGCCGCCGCGGCGTGGCGGTCGGTCCCGGCCAGCATCAGCCCCCGGCCGAAGCGGGAGGCCCGCAGCCGGGCCAGGAACACCATGCCCAGCGCCAGGACCGCCAGGGCGAAGACGAAGTAGGCCCGGTCGGAGGCGAGGTGGACGCCGAACAGCGCCGGCCGGTGGATCGTGTGCTCCGGGTCGGTCTCGACCAGCTTGATGTTGGAGAAGAACGTCTTCTCGATCGTGACCTGCAGGGCCAGCGTCAGGATGATGATGTAGATCCCCGACAGCCGGGCGGTGGACAGCGACACGAGCAGCGACAGCACGACGACCACCGCAACGGCGAAGGCCGCGGCCGGCAGGTAGGCCCAGTGCCAGCCGGCGCCGGACCGCATGGCGAACCCGCAGAGGTAGATGGCGGTGGCGGTGAGGCCGGCCTGGGCCAGGCTGACCTCCCGGGCCCAGCCCACCAGCACCAGGAGGCCCAGCGTGGAGATGCCCAGGGTCAGCCCGGTGGTGGCGGTGAAGAGCCAGTACTGCGGAGCGCTGAAGAGCCAGACGGCGGTGAGGGCGGCCAGGACGGCGCCGCCGGCGACCCGTCGTTTCATCGTTGCCGCCGTCCCGGTACTCGACATCACAGGGTCTCGACCTCCAGGACCTTGATCGGCCGCAGCCGGTTGATGAGCAGGACCAGCCCGAACAGGGCGGTCATGAGGATGACCTCCTGGCGGCCGATGGAGTTCTGGCCGAAGACCCCGGCGGTGAGGAACGACTCGCCGACGCCCAGGAGGACGCAGCCGAGCAGCGCCAGGCTGAAGCTCGACAGGCCGCCGAGGACGCAGACCGTCAGGGCCCGGAGAAAGACCGTGAGCAGTTCGGGCACCAGCATGCCGACCGTGGCCGTGACCAGCGCCCCGGCGAAGGCCGACAGGGCGGCCGAGAAGGCGTAGACCCCGGCCCCCACCTTGGTGAGGGGCACGCCGACGAAGCGGGACGCCTCCACGTCGTCGGCCACGGCCCGGATGTTGACCCCGGTCTGGGTCCGCATCAGCACGAAGGCCAGGAGGGCGATGACGGCGAAGAGGATGAGCAGCGTGGCCACCTGGTGGATGGTGATCACCCCGCCGAAGAGCCGGTAGACCTTCTTGCCGAAGATGCTGGGGATGCGGGTGCTCTGCGGCTCGATGACCGTCTGGGTGACGGCGATCATCCCCAGCAGCCAGGCCAGCGAGTACACGGTGAGGTTGAGGCGGGGCCAGTTCCCCATCCGCTTGCCGGTCACGGTGAGGCCGTAGAGCAGCCCGATCAGCGCCCCGGCGGCGACCACCAGCAGCAGGCCCGGCCACTGCCCGACGCGGCCCTGGCCGGCGTTGGGGTTGAAGCGGCCCCGGATCCCCGAGTCGTAGGTCAGCCACCAGTAGAAGTGGGCGGCGAACACGGCGATCCCGCCGTGGACGAAGCCGATCGTGCGGCTCACCCGGTAGGTGAGGACCAGCGACACGGCCAGGAGCCCGTACAGCCCGGCGGCCGCCACGCCCAGCACGAGGGCCGGACCGACGAGTTGGGAGTGGAATTGGAGCGCGAGCAACGAAGGCCCCCAGGGATCAGGATCGGATCCGGTGGGCGGCGCACCCGCAGGGGCGCGCCGCCCACCGGCCGGTCAATGGGCGGTCACTCTCCGGCGCCGGGGGCCGGAGCGTTGGCGACGAACTCGCCCGGGTCGGGAATCCAACCCTTGGTCTTGCCGTCGTCGCCGGAGTACGTCTCGGTCGAGACGTACTTGTAGATGTACTCCTTGCGGTTGATGGTGTCGTCGG
>Ga0070741_10012170_pt1 | contig 15633 bp, 19 predicted proteins | sample Coa_R1_4_FD_66440 | JGI IMG/M metagenome (GOLD analysis project Ga0070741, IMG submission 66440) | Surface soil microbial communities from Centralia Pennsylvania, which are recovering from an underground coalmine fire - Coalmine... | ecosystem: Environmental > Terrestrial > Soil > Unclassified ...
CCGCTTTCGACGCATTCTCATTCGCTGGGAAAAGAAATCGGTGAACTACATCGCCTTCCTGCATTTTGCTTGTGCGCTCATCGCCTTCCGCGCTGCAGGATTATTCGGATAGGCTCTAAGTCGAAATGGATTTTTGGCGGAGCGGCAGGGTTGGCGATTGTTGTCGCCGTCGGGCTGTGGTTTGCCTTGACGGCTCAAACCACGCGCGCCACAACTGCGACAACGATTGAAACGTCAAGCCAGGGCGCGCCCCAATCGTCCAATCCACCTGCGGTTGCGCCTGCCGCGCAAGCGAATCTCAGCAAACCGGTTCAACCCAATCTTCTGCCCGCCGCGCCCTCCTTCTCCATCCAGACGATTGACGGCGAGACCGTTTCGCTGGCGCAGACCAAGGGTCAAGTGCTGGGCGTCTTTTTCTCGGCAAGTTGGTGCGGCAGCTGTATTCCTGAAGCGCAAGCGTGGGGCGAACTGTACAAGAAATATCGCGACCAAGGGCTCCAGGTGCTGATCGTGGATGTGGATCCAAACGACACCAAGAATGACCTTTTGGCGTTCAAGAAACTGGCAGGCGACACCAACCATTGGTGGGCAATGGATACAGCATCTGATCTCGTCCGCGCGTTTCGCGTACGCTCACTCGATACGACATTCATCATCGGACGCGATGGGACAGTGGTGTATGCCGATCAGTGGCCCACGACTTTGGATGTGCTGGAGCGTGAGGTCCAGAAGGCGCTCGAATGAATGGCGTGAATGATCTGCCGCTTGCATGGGCGTTCGGCGCAGGTCTGCTCGCGTCCGTCAATCCGTGCGGCTTTGTGCTGCTGCCGTCCTACATCGCGTTGTATCTCGGTACAAACGCAAAAGATTATCAAGAACAATCTACAGCCCAACGATTCCTTCGCGCGGTGTCCCTCGGTTTGATGGTGACAATAGGATTCGTTGTCGTGTTCAGTATTGTGGGAGTTGTGTTTACGCTGGGCGGGCGCGCGCTCATTCGATTCGCGCCGTGGGCGAGTGGCGTGATTGGTCTGGCGCTGATCGCGTTGGGCGCCGCTATGTTGTTCGGACGCTCGCTGCATTTGCCTTTTGCATTGCCAACGCTGCAACCGCGCGGGCAAGGGCTCAGCGCGGCGTTTGTATTTGGCATCGCATACGCGGTCGCCTCGCTTTCCTGCACGCTACCGATTTTTCTGGTCATCGTCGGCGGGACGCTCGCCTTGCAAGGCGCGGGTGTGGGCTTGACGCTGTTTGTGAGTTACGCGCTGGGGATGGGCACAGTGTTGGTAGCGTTGACGCTCGGCGCGGCATTATTCAAAAATGTAGTGGCGCGTTATTTGCACGCGGCGCTGCCCTATGTCGAACGTGCCAGCGCAGTACTGCTCGTCGGCGCGGGCGCGTACTTGGTCGCGTATCAGTTATTCTACTATGGTGGATTCGGTCGCTAGCGACCTGCCTCAAAAAGCGCGGCTGCTTGTGGTTTTGTGACGCGGCGTTTTTTTTTCAAACTCTGCAACAGGAGAAAAATGGAAAATCACTTTGACCTCATCATTATCGGCGGCGGGGCGGGCGCCTTTGCCGCCGCCATCAAGGCGAACGAATATCAAGCCAGGACGTTGATGCTTAACGCGGGTCTGCCGCTCGGCGGCACGTGTGTCAACGTCGGCTGCGTGCCAAGCAAACATTTGCTCACCGTCGGCGCGTTCAAATTTCACGCGCAGCATCACTCTTTTGACGCGCTCCACATTCCCGACGTGCAGTTCGATTTCGCGCGCGCGATTGACCAGGAATTGGAAACCGTCGCGGCATTGCGCGAATTAAAATACGGCAAGGTGTTGGCAAATCTGGAACATGTGACTTTGCTCGAAGCGCGCGCGCGCTTTGTCTCGCCGCGCGAGGTTGTCGCAAACGGGCAGCGCTTTTACGGCGAACGCTTTATCCTTGCCGTCGGCTCCACGGCGCTGCCGCCGCCGATCCCTGGACTCGAACAGGTCGGTTATCTGACGCACATTGAAGCCTTGCAAAACAAACAGCTGCCGCGTCGTTTGCTCGTCATCGGCGCAGGTCCCGTCGCGCTCGAGTTCGCGCAAATGTTTCGCCACTTTGGCAGCGAGGTAACGCTCGTCGCGCGCGGCAATCGGCTTTACAAGAAAACGGAACCCGAACTTTCGGAATTGCTGGAAGAAATTCTAAAGGACGAGGGCATCGCGATTCACAAACAAACGCAGGTCAAACGGCTGCGCGTAGAGAATGGTCAAAAGTGGGCAACACTCGTCACGAACGGAGTAGAACACGAAATCGCGTTCGACGAATTGCTGCTTGGCACGGGCAAAACGCCAAACACGACGGGGCTTGGCTTGGGCGCGGCGGGCGTTGCATTGAGTGAAAAAGGCGCGATTCGCGTAAATCAATGGTATCAGACGAACGCGCCGCACATTTACGCGGTCGGCGACGCGGTGGATTTGCCCAAGCGTCTCGAAACGACGGCAGGCAAGGAGGGCAGTTTTGCCGCAACCAACCTGCTCACGGGGCTGAACCAGAAAAAGATTGACTACGACCTCGTGCCTTCCGTCGTGTTCACATATCCAGCCGTTGCCGATGTGGGCATTTTGGATGAACAGGTGGGCGCGCGCGGGATTCGTTGTTATTGCGGCACGGTCTATTTCGACAAGCTGCCCAAAGCGCAAATTATCAAGGACACGCGCGGCGCCATCAAGATGGTTGTCGAACAAAAGACCGACCGTATCGTCGGCATCCACATCGTCGCGCCGCACGCGGAAGAACTCATCAACGAGGCGATGTACATTCTGCGCGCGCGGATGACGCTGGACGATGTGCTGGATTCGCTCACCGTCTTTCCGACGCTTTCGGAAGCCATCAAACTCGCGGCATTGTCCTTCCGCACCGATATTGACATGGTGAGCTGCTGCATCTAGAGCGCGACCATAGAGCGGTTAAAGACTTTTCAAATTTACGAATTGGGCGCGCGCGGCAAGCTGACGACAAACGTAGCCCCTTTGCCTTCCACGCTGCGCGCTTGGATGTTGCCGCCATGCGCGCGCGCAATCTCCCGCGCAATCGCCAGTCCCAACCCGGTTCCCTCTGTGGAACGCGACGCATCTGCCCGGTAAAAACGGTCAAAGATGTGCGGCAAATGTTCCGCCGAAATGCCGCGCCCCGTATCTTGAATTTGAATCCGTATGGATTTGCCATCAGCGCGCGCGGTAACGGTGACGCCGCCGCGTTCGGTATATTTCATCGCGTTCTCCAGTAGATTCACAAACATCCGCGCCAACTCGTCGCTGTCGCCGCGCAGCCTGAGCGCCGACTCGATCTCACACCGCAACGTCAATCCTTTGGCTTGCGCCAGCGGCTGCATCGAAGCGCAAACATCCTTCAGGAGGAGCGCGGCGTCGATTGGTTCGCGCGCGAGGTCAAGGCGCGCCTCGCCGCGCGCGAGCTGCAACAGATTTTCGGTCAAAGTGTTGAGGCGTTGGGTTTCAAATTCCAAATCGTCGAGCGCGCGTTCGTACTCGGCGGCGCTGCGCGGCTGTGCGCGCGTCACATCGAGAATCGCCTGAATCGCCGCGAGGGGCGTTCGCAGATCGTGGGAAGCATCCGTCGCAAATTGGCGCTCGCGTTGAATCGAAGCCTCCAAACGCTCCAACATCAAATCGAGCGTTGACGCCAGCCGCCCGACTTCATCATCCGTCGCAGGCAGGTTCAAGCGCGCAGACAAATCTTGCGCCGAGATACGGCGCGCGGTTTGAGTCATGCGGTCAATCGGCGCCAGCGCGCGCGCGGCGAGAAAATAGCCGCCGCCCGCCGCCAGCGCCATCAATGCGACGCCGCCGATGACCAACGCGCGCAAGAGTTGGTTGAGCGTCTCTTGAACGCTTGCCGAACTTTGGGCGACTTGGATAATGCCGACGGGTTGCCCTTCTTCCACAATGGGCGCGCTATAAATGCGCAGCAGGTTCTGATTGCGCGTATCGGGCAGGGTAGAAAATAGAGGTTCGCTCGGCGTGGTCGCAAAGGTTTCCGGAGGCAGCGGCACATGGCGATAATCGCCAAAACCGCCAAGCAAAACGCCTTGCAGGTTCAAGATGCGAATCGCCAAACCGCGCGCCGTCAACGGCGACGCGTCCGCCTTTTCGGGCAGAGCATCGCCAAAGTTGATTTGCCCGTTTTCGTAATTCACCGCCGCCATCGCTTGGGTGGCGCTCAAACGCAGCGAGTCATCCATCGCCGTTTCCAAATTGCGCGCCAAGCTCCAATAGACAAAGGCGCCAAAAAGAACGAGGGCGCTCATGACCAGCAGCGCCACCCATAACGCGAAACGGACGCGCAAGGTTTTAAATCGTTCCATCTTCCTCCGCCGAAATGCAGTAGCCCGCGCCGCGCACGGTGCGAATCAACTTGAGTTCATGCGCATCGTCGAGTTTGCGGCGCAAGTTGCGAATATAAACGTCCACCACATTCGAGTCATTGTACGTCTCGTAATTCCACACATGTTCGGCGATGAGCGCGCGGCTCAAGACGCGGTTCGGTTCGCGCATCAAACATTCCAAGACCGCAAATTCTTTGTTCGACAGCGCAATGAGTTTGTCCCCGCGCTTGACGCGCCGCGTGCGCGTATCGAGCGTCAAGTCGCCTACTTGCAGCACGCTCGATTTGGGCGCATCTCCCGCGCGCCGCGCCAACGCGCGCAGCCGCGCCAGCAATTCTTTCATCGAAAAGGGTTTCCCCAAATAATCATCCGCGCCCGCGTCCAACCCGGCGACGCGCGCATCAATGTTGTCGCGCGCGGTCAGCATCAGAATGGGCGTCTGAACGTTCTGGGCGCGCAGTTCACGGCACACGGTCAAACCATTCATTTCCGGCAGCAGCACATCCAGAACAATCAAATCAAAATCCACCACCGCTGCCCAATCCAATGCTTCGCGTCCCGTGTAGGCAACGTCCACCGCATATCCCTGTTCTTCTAACCCGCGTTTTACGTACGCGGAAATTCGATGTTCATCTTCCACTAACAATACGCGCATGCGAAACTCTCCTTCCGCCAACGAGTATAGCGCCGCAAGATGAAGTTGAGATGAAAAAAAGCCGCCTGAAACATCAGACGGCTTTTCCTATTTTTCCGTATGCGGTTGATTTTATTTCGCGGGAGCGGACATGGGTTGTTCAGCAGCGTCACTGCCCGGCGTTTCGTCTTGAACGTTGTCTGTGTCCGGAGCGCCCGTATCCGAACCCGACGCATCGCTCACTTGTTCATCGGGACCGCTTTGATCGCCGCACTGCAAATCTACATTGTCCGTATCGGTGTCTGCGCCATCGCTTACTTCTTGGTCATCGGGCGTATCATTCGCGCACGCGTCCGCTGTTTGCGCGATAGCGACCGGCGCTTTGGCTTGGCGTTTTGCCGCCTTTGCCGTGTGCTTGAATTGACCTACTTTTGAGCCCGCGCGCGCTTGAACTTGGGAGATGCCCGCCTGCCCACTGCCAGTAGGACCTTTGGCAAACGCCATGCGCAATGGCAGCGCCATGCCAAAGAGAGTCAATCCCACTGCCAGCCACACGAGAATGTTTTTCTTCATACTTGCTCCTGCTTGGAGAATCGGGCGGAGTCCGTTCTCAAATCTGCAAGCAGTGTAACGCGGCAAGATGAAGAAGGGACAGGATTGAGCATGAAATTTTCTTCATATCCATACTTTGCTAAAAGGAAAATGGGGCGTGCGTGGAAAGCGCTTTTTCTCTTTGCCTTGGTCTCACGGCGCAGCGTACACCTCGATTTCTGCCGCGCCCGTATTCCCGCCCGACGATTTCACCACCTCAAACCGCAGCGTCTGCGCGGTCGTATTCACCGGAAAATAATACACCTGACTCGCGTCGGCTATATCAAACGGTCCGAGCGTTTCGCCTTTGTCGGTGATGACGCGGAATTGGGAAATTTGCGCGCTCGTGCCCATCGTGCGCGTGCGAAAGCCGATGGCGTTCAACGCGTACGGCTTGCCCAAGTCAATTTCAATCCACGCGTGGTCGCCGTCCCCATTCGATGACCACTGCGTATTCAAATCGCCGTCAATGGCATTGTTCGCGCCAAACGATGAATCGTTCGCTCCGCCGCCGTAATTGCTGCTCACCGCTTTAATTTTCGCGCCTGCGGACATCAACGCGACATTTTTTCCCTGCGGCTTGTTTTGCGCGGACGCGGACGCTTTGGGCGTGCGATACGTGAAATCATCGCTCACATAAAACGTGCCGTCGGCGGCAGAACCTTGAAAGCGGAAATGATAAACTGTATCGGGTTTGATATTGGTCAACAGCGGATGATGATTCGAGTGCGCGCCGCCCGCCATATCCGTATCCGTTGCGATGCTGCCATACGCCGTTGTTTCGCCATACACGACCGCGCACGCGACGGGAATTTTCGTTTCCAGTTTCACCGTCAGATTATCAATCGAGTCGCCGACAAACTCGGGACCGCTGACGAGAATTTCGGAAAGGGGGCGCGCCGATACATTCGCCGCCGTTGGATTCGCCGTTGGCGCAGCGGGCGCGCATGCCGCCAAGCCGATGATGAGTAAAAGGACAATAAACGATTTCATTTGTATTCCCCCTTGTTGCATGTCATTCTATTGCGTCTATGCAGCAAGCTTTATTTCATCTGATTCAAGACGCGCTGAAATTCCCGGGCGCGTTCCGGCGCGAGCGCGCGGTCAATTTGCACAATCACGTTGCCGCGCGTCCAGAGCCACGACGCATACGCGGGGTTTGTCTCTCCAAGCCGTACATAGTATTCGTACATCCAAAGTTGGTCGCGCTCATTCTGAAAGGCAAGAATCGTGCCGCCGATATTTTCGCGCGCGAGCCGAAAGCGTTTCGTTTCGACCACCATTGTCATTGCGAATCCATCATCGGCATCTTTGTTGGCATAACGCCATTCCGTAATCCCCAGCCCCGCATGTTGAAACGCGTTCAAGATGACTTCCGCGCGCCATCTTGCAAAATCGGCACGCGCGGGCGCCGCCGTGGGCGCGCAGCCTGGCAACAAGATTGCCGCAAACCCCACGATGACGAGCAAGTTCGTCAGATGACGCGTAAAACTTGGCGCTGCCATGCCTTGACTCTGCATCTCCCTGCATCGCGTTGGTTCAATGCTCCATGTCAATAATTTGCGCTGCCACCGCGCTCAAATCCGCGCCGACGATGTCCGGGCGCGCGGCGAGGGGGTCGAGTACCATGCCGGGGCGCGCCACGAACGCCGCCGCGCAGCCCGCGCGCAGCGCGCCGGCGACGTCCCACGCGTGCGCCGCAATCAGGCGAATCTCTTTGGGTTCCACGCCCAACGTTTTTGCCGCCAGCTGATACGGTTCGGGCGTGGGCTTGAGGCGGCGCGCCGCGTCAGCGGATAGAATCGCTTCCAAAAACTCTGTGAGCCCCGCGTTTATCATTTGCGCCTCTGCGACGCGCAGCGTCGAGTTCGTCAAGGTGGCAAGGCGGAACCCTGCCGCGCGCAAGCGCTGCAAACTCGCGCGCACTTCGGGATGCGGCGGCAAAGTCAGAATGCCGCTCAAAATCTTGGCGCGGTCTGCGTCCCAAAGGGTCACGCCGCGTCGCGCGGCGACCATATCCAGCGCCGCGCCCGCAATGGTGCCAAAATCGCTGTAGGCATTGGTCGCAATCGTCACGAGCGCGGATTGGAGCAGCTGTCCAAACCATTCACGCCGTACTGCCGCGTCGCCAAAGACGCGCTGGAACTCGGGGTCGAGCGCGCGCAGGTCAAGCAGTGTTTCGTTCACATCAAAAACGCAGATGTGCCGCACAGGTCGCCTCCTTTTGCAATTGTTGCGGCGCAGCATTTCGGTCAGTCGCGCGCGCGCGGCGCCGCCAACAACGCCTCATCCACATAACACCACATCCAATCCGCGCCCGGCTCGATAGAGCGCACGAGCGGATGCCCGGTTTCTCGAAAGTGCTCGCGCGCGTGCTTGTTTTTTGCCTGGTCGCAGCAGCCCACATAACCACACACCATACACATTCGCAGTTCGAGCCACGTGTCGCCCAAAGCCACGCAATCCTCACACACCCGAATTGGCGTGGCGGTCACTTGAATCAGGTCCAGATGGCTGCACGTTTTTTCCTTGAGCGTGCCAGTGAACAACCACCGTAATAACCAGTGAGGGATGCGAATGCCCCGCATTGCGCGCTGTCCCATTATTTTGCTCCAGAGAAATTTTTTCGCCCGAATCCAGTCGCATATCATCATACACGCGTTCACGCGGAAAAATGTAATGCGCGTTACACTCCCGGTTGTATCCGGCGAAAGCGTAATCTATCTTACATTCAAAATCGTCAAGCAATGGCATACTCTCTGTGACGTTGAATCCTCCATGCCTCCTTGCGATGGTGGATTCAACGTCACGATGCGAAACATGACGGAGGATACAGCAATGGCAAAAGCGATTTGGAACGGGCGCGTGCTGGCGGAAAGCGACAAAACGATTGTGGTCGAAGGCAATCACTATTTTCCGCCCGACACACTCAGGACGGAATATTTTCAGCCCAGCAAGACGCACACCGTTTGTTCGTGGAAAGGCGTCGCGAGCTATTACGATGTCGTCGTTGATGGAAAAGTGAATCACGATGCGGCATGGTACTATCCCGAAGCGAGCGAAGCGGCAAAGCATGTGCGCGGGTATGTGGCGTTTTGGCGCGGCGTCAAGGTGGAAGCGTGATGCTCACCACGCATGAATTGTCAAGCCGCGCGCCGACCAAACACGATGCGGATTACGTCTTTTACGAATTGACGCGCAGCATTTGTCCCGAATGTCGCCGCGTGATTGACGCGCAGATTCTCTTGCGCGACAACAAGGTGTACATGCGAAAACGCTGTCCCGAACACGGCATGTTCGAGGCGTTGGTGTACGGCGACGCGCAAGCGTACACGGCGAACAGCAAATTCAACAAACCCGGCACGATTCCTCTGCAATACACCACGCCGGTCGAACATGGCTGCCCGCACGACTGCGGCTTGTGTCCCGACCATCAACAGCACGCGTGTCTCGGCATCATCGAGGTCAACAGTGCGTGCAACATGGATTGTCCATTGTGTTTTGCCGACGCGGGCGCAGGTTTCAATCTGACGCTTGCTGAAGTCGTAGGATACGCGCTGATTGTGGCAAACAAGCTCAGCCATTGAGTGGTCGCTGCAAACCCGCCGCAACGAGAAACTCGGCGCGCAGCGCGGGATCATTCGCAAAGTGCCCGCGCCACACTGTCGAACGCGTCAAAGGCGAAACTTCGCGCACACCGCGCATTTGCATGCAAAGGTGATGCGCTTCGAGATACACCGCGACGCCGTGCGGCTCGAGAATCATTTCCAATGTATCCGCAATCTGCTGCCCAATGCGTTCTTGTACGGCGAATCGTTTGGCGTACAAGCGCACGAGCCGCGTCAATTTGGAAAGCCCGATGATGTGTTCATGCGCGATGTATCCGATATACGCGCGTCCGTAGAACGGGAGTGCATGGTGCTCGCACAAACTATAGAACTGAATCGGACCTTCGACCACTTGCGCGAGGCGGCAATCGGGTTCCCCGCGACATTCGGTCTCGAAAACCTTGAGCAGTTTCGGGTCGCCTTCGTATCCTTCCGTAATATCCATCAACGCGCGAATAAAGCGGCGCGGTGTGTCCACTGTAGCAGGCGTATTCAAATCCATTCCCATCGCGCCAAAAATTTCCGCGATGTATTTTTCAAATTGGGCAATTTGCGCGGCTGACAAGCTGCGGCGATTGATTTGCATCGCTGCATCCAATTCGTCGTCGTCCAATTCGTAATGAATATGATTTTCCATGTGGCTCCTGAGTCAGGGTTGATACACGCGCGTTTCGGGTTTGAACGCCGCCCACGAAAACCAAAAATGATTCACGGCGACGAGGGGCGTCAATTGTTTGCCTTGCAGTTTTCCATTCACCGCTTGCCCCAACACATTCCACTCGCTCCCCGTTTGCTCATCCACAATGCGTCCACCATCGAGTTTGAAGGTCAGCGTGTCGCCGTCCAGTTCACGCGCATACGCCGCGCCCGCGCCCACATCGCGTCCACCCGCAATCGTTCCCGCATCGAGCGCGGACGCCGTTCCCGCTTGCCAGAATACGACAATTGGTTTACCGCCCACCATGTCGTTGACGACCTGCACCTTTTGTAAAATGTCGTACGGATACGCCACCGCGTCGCCGTTCCAATCCACTGTCAACACGCGCGCGACGGGCGCGAGCTGCCCCGGCGTCGTCGGACCGCGATAGAGAAACGGTGGTGTGTTGACGTCGTCGTAACCCACATAGGGATTGCGCCCATACGCGCGCGTGAATCCGGTTTCACGCGACAGCACCTTTCCATTCGGATGCGCGTTTTTAAAGTCGTTCCACGCGATGATGGACGCAGGCACAAAGTTGAGTTGTGTTCCCACAAGTTCGCCCACAATCGCTTCGCCTGTCGCCTGCTGCCACCACGTTTCCGTTTGGCGGTCGTACATGACGAGATTACTGTAGCGCAAACGTCCTGTTGTTCCGAAATCCAATGTGTGCCCATTGACCGTACGTTCAAACGCAATCGCCGTGTTGCACAAGGGACAAAATGTAACAATCACGGGAACGCCGCCGACGGTATCGTTGACGATTTCATGCCATATCAAAATTTGCAAAGGATACGCGCGCGCGTCGCCGTTTTGTTCGAGCAAAATCACCGGCTCATTCGGTTTGAGCCACGCGTCCGCTTCGCTGACGCTCACAAATTTCGGTGAATCAATTGCGGGAATTCCATCTTTGGGCGGACCGCCGGAAAAAATTTCCGCATACGGTACGATGTGTTTGGTGAAATCGGTTTTGAACTCGGCGGCGCCGGGCGGCGGATTTTCGGGCGGTAAGAGTTTGATTGGATTTATCGCGTCGTTCGACGCGGCGCGCGTGGGTTCATTTGTTTTCGCTGGCGCAGCTGTTTCGGTCAAGGGCGCGAGCGTTATGGTAGGTATTGCGGGGGGTGGCGCGCAGGCAAAGAGAAACACAACACCGCTGAGCCACACTATTTTGCTAAAGCGGTAACGTTTGACGCGCATGTTTGTTCTTTCGCTTTCTAACGCGCGCGAGACGCGTACATAGATTGTACGCGCCTCGCAGTGGAACGAAGCTATCGGCGCACGTACCACGCAAACACAAGTCCCGTCACCGCGCCGTAAATGAGATGTCCCATCAAGCTCATCAAATTCGTGGTTGTGAATGCTGCGCCAAACTGTAGTCCCATGCCCATCATCGTCGGCATAATCATCAAAGGACCGAGAACCCACCACACCGCGCCGTACACGAGACCCCACACGAGACCCATTTGGAATGTGCGGCTCATCGGACCAAATATCAAACCGAATGTCGCGCCGATGAACGCGCTGATGAGCATGTGGATCCCAAACCCGACGATGGGCGAATCACTCCCTGCCATGCTGGCGATGACGGGTAACATGCCCATCATCGCCATTAACATTCCAAAGACGATGCCGCCGGCAATCCCGCCGACGATGCCGCCAATGACGAGTTTGCTCCATTCCGCTTGGCGTTGTTGAATCGCTTGCATTTTTCTTTCCTCCTGAATGGAATCGAATTTTTCCGACCTGCAAACAGGGTACTCACAAGTCCCGAAAAGTTCTGTACGCGAGATTACAAAACCACGGCGTGTTCTGCTTTGTAAGCCTCATCACAGTCGGCGGCACGCAAAACGGATACAATGCGCGCAGTATGGAAAACACAAAACAATTTCTTGGAACAACATGAAAACGCACCCCGCTTCTTGGCGCAATCGCGGCGCGCGCATGTGGAATGGTACACTCGACGTGTTCGCGCGGATCAATTCGCGAACCGCGTTGAATGTTGTACCTATCCCGCGCGGCGACGCGAGTAGCGGCGTGGACGCCGAGCTGCGCGTTTTGATGAATCGCCTGCGCGCGGAGGCGTACGACGCGGAACGCAACACATTCGACTATGCCCGCGCGGCGTCAAGCGATTTGTATTTGCGTTTGCGCGAAACGGCTGCGCAACTGATCCACTTTGACCCTGCCACATTATCAACCGAAGCAGAGCAGCTCGCGTTTTGGATTAATCTGTACAATGTGTTGGTCATGCACGGAGTTATCGCGTTTGGCATTCGCAAGACCGTGTGGGAAGATTGGTTTTTTTTTCGTCGTGCGGCATACGTCATTGGAGGGCAGCGCGTCTCGGCGGATCAAATCGAACATGGTATTTTGCGCCGCAATCGCAAACCACCGTACATGCCGTTTCCCGTTTTTGCATTGGATGATCCGCGCGCGCATTGGATGCTGCCGCGCGTGGATCCGCGCATTCACGCCGCGCTGCACTGCGCGTCGCGTTCGTGTCCACCGATTGCGGTATATGATGCGGCAAACATCTATGCGCAGCTCGATTTGGCTGCCCGCGCGTTCGTCAATGCCACGACGCATTTGGATTTGGATCGCGCGGTGATTTTGCTTTCGCCCATTTTCAAATGGTATGCGCAGGATTTTGGCGGACGCGATGGTATTTTGGAATTTGTATGTGGATACTGGCGGGATGAAGCAGCCGCTGCGCGTTTGTGGGATGCCCGCGCGGAAATGCGCCTTGTCTGGACGCGTTATGATTGGTCCTTGAATGGTTGAGGAAACTAGGCGGAGAAAACCAGGATGACCATATTTGAATTCCCCATTGTCAGCCATGTGCCTGCAGTTACGACAGAGCAAATGCGCCAAGTTGACCGCGCCATGATCGAGGACTATGGCATCACGCTAACGCGTATGATGGAGAATGCGGGACGCAATCTCGCCGAACTCGTACGCCATAAACTTGGGGGGAGTGTGGAAGGACGCACGATTCTTGTCTTGGCGGGGCACGGGAACAACGGTGGAGGCGGCATGGTCGCCGCGCGCTATCTGACGAATTGGGGAGCGCGCGTGCGTGTGATAGTTGGCAGGCTGGGGGCAGGCAAAAGTGTTTCCAACGAGCAATTCCAAATTTTGCGCGCAATGAGTGTTGCCCTGTCCGATACCTTGGAGGAACAGGACTTGGCAAGCGCGGATTTGATTGTAGATGCGTTGATTGGTTATGGCTTGCAAGGCGCGCCGCGCGGCGAAATGGCAGATTGGATTCGATACGCGAATGGCTCAGGCATTCCGACTGTAGCTCTGGATACACCTTCGGGACTGGACACAAGCACGGGCAAAATATTTGAGCCATGTATTCGCGCGATGGCGACGCTCACACTTGCCTTGCCGAAAACGGGATTCCTTGCGCCAAGCGCATTGCGGGTCATTGGCGAATTGTATGTGGCGGACATTAGTGTGCCGCGCACAATTTTCAAGCAGCTGGGTTTGGAGGTTCCGAATCTGTTTCGAACGGCGAGCATTGTCCGCGTGCACTAAATCGGCATTTGGACAAATCCAATCACACGTTAGCTGTTGCTGCGAGTGACGTAAATACTCGCGACGGAGGCTATTTTATTGTACGATCCGCGCCTTTGTTCCTCTAATTTTCACGCCGACCCCAACATCGTAACATTCTAAACGGATAGATTATGCTATCATGTATGCTTGAGCGCGGGATGCTCCAAGCTGCGAATGCAACGCGGCACGGATGGCAACAAGCTTTACTGCGGGTATCTTGATGGTGTAATTGCGTGGGGTATTTGACATAGATGAACGCGGCGGATTTTTTGATACGAGCGATGACCACGAGAATTTGGTCGTGCGTCCGAAGGATGTGCAGGACAATGCGACACCTTCGGGGAGTGCGATGGCGACTCTGGTGCTGTTCAAGTTGGGGGCGTATACAGGAGAGGTAAAGTATATAGAGGCGGGGGCAATAGCAAATGCCGGATGTTTCCGGTCGAAAATAAAAGGAAATGATATGACTCTTAAGCGGATGGACAACGTCGGCATCGTGGTAGAATCCCTCGATACCGCCATCTCTTTTTTCACCGAGCTTGGCCTGAAGCTCGAAGGGCGAGCCACGGTCGAAGGTGAATGGGCAGGGCGCGTCACCGGACTGGGGCCCCAGCGCGTCGAGATCGCCATGATGGTCACCCCCGACGGTCACAGCCGGCTCGAGATCTCGCGATTTCTCACCCCGCCTGTAGTCGCCGATCACCGAAACGCCCCGGTGAACGCTCTCGGCTACCTACGCATCATGTTCGCCGTCGACGACATCGACGAGACGCTCGCCAGGCTCCGCAAGCGCGGCGCGCAGCTCGTTGGTGAAGTGGTCCAGTACGAAGACGCGTATCGGCTCTGCTACATTCGCGGCCCCGAAGGACTTCTCATCGGGCTCGCCGAGCAGCTCGGCTAAAGCGTTCCCGCATGAGCGCAGAAAAGCACTTACCTTGCAGCAAGCTTGCTGCTGGGGCTACATCCATCGGGCGAGGTTTTTGAAGAACTCAAAAGAGTTTATGAAGAAAGAAGAGCAGGCAAACAAAGCATGCACCCGACGTGTGGGATTCTGCCGCATTGTAAAGCATTTTTCTCACTTTGGGCTTTTCCCGCTCCTAGACAGAATCCACGCCCGCCCACATGCAGGTAACACCAGCCGTTGGGCGGGCCGAGTACAAATATGCACCACAATTAGAAAAATTCCGGCAAACTTAATGGCTGTCTTTGCGCTTCCAACACTTTCAAAAAGCCAGAGATAATTGTCGAATAGGAGTATCGAAATGAGGAAACTATTTTTGCACTTAGCCGTGACGGCTGATGGGATGGTGTCAAACGTGGAGCAGTGGGTTTCGTTTACCGATGAGGCGATGAAAGATGGGAGTGCCTGGCACGACACGGTCGATACCATCATTTTCGGAAACAACAACTACGCACCGTTGGCAGCGTATTGGCAGAATGCGGAAACATCGGCAAATTCAGCAGCCGAACGCGCCTTTGCCAAAAAGATTAACGATATGCATAAACTCGTCCTGTCGCACGGCGAGGTGGAACTCGTCTGGAGGAATTCGGAGCTGTTACGCGTCAAAGATCGTGCTGCCTTCAAGCACGCGATTGCGAAACTCAAGGACATGCCTGGCAAAAATATAGCAGTGGATTCTGGCGAAGGCACCTGGCGGTCATTTCTGGAAAATGACTTGTGGGACGGAATCGATATGTTGGTCCATCCCCTGATGATCGGGAGTGGCAAACCGCTCTTTGCCTCGCTGTCCATAAAAGCCCCCCTTCGCCTGGTGGAAAGCAAAACCTATGACAATGGTGTGGTAAATCTGCGGTACCAAAGGATATAGGAGAAACAAACGCCCAACAACGGCATGCCCCCGACTGCCTTCAGCGTGCCTCTCATCAATCTTGCATCCTGTGATGTGGCTTGTATGCTATCGTCGGGCGGCTTAGTTAATGCCAAGGTCGCGAGGGCATCATCGTCGGATTGAACGAGCAGCTCAAGTAACAAAGCGATAACGGATGTTTTGGGAATCTGTGACAAAAGAGGTAGCACCACCATTAAGTGTGGTCTGAATCGTACTTGAATAAAAGCGAGTCCTGAAAGACACTTGGTTAGAGTGCCAACTCAAACCAAGGAGGTCATCTCATGGACTCGCAAACCGCA
>Ga0070741_10012171_pt1 | contig 15633 bp, 11 predicted proteins | sample Coa_R1_4_FD_66440 | JGI IMG/M metagenome (GOLD analysis project Ga0070741, IMG submission 66440) | Surface soil microbial communities from Centralia Pennsylvania, which are recovering from an underground coalmine fire - Coalmine... | ecosystem: Environmental > Terrestrial > Soil > Unclassified ...
TGCCACCTTTCCATAACACTGCCGCAAGCGGCACGTTGCCAACCGAGCACACAAAGCTGACAATTGCAACCAGCGGCCCTACGAGCGGCCCTTCGATCTTTGCCAGCGTTGGATTATTGGAGAGGAAGAATGCCTGCCAGAACGATTCGGGTACCCACGCGGCCAGAGCGCCGGCGATGAGCAATCCAAGCCCGATATCGACCCAGACCGATGCCCAATCCATCACAAAGTAGTGGCTCACAGCCGTAAAACCCTTGCCACTCAGGAGCTTTTGCCAGAATGTGCCGCCAGACACGCTCATATCCATTGTGGCGTGACCTTCCATCCTTCCCATCAGCCCTTTTTCTGCCTGATCTTTCGCCATCTGTATCAAGCGCGGTGTCAGGGTCAACCGGAAGATGAGCGCTATGAAGATCACCATCAAAATCCCACCAAAGTACTCGGCTGCGGTAAATTGCCAGCCCATTAGAACGAGCAGAATAATGCCAAGCTCGATCACGAGATTGGTTGAGGCCAGTTCAAACGCCATTGCCGAGGTAAAACTGGCTCCTTTTTGAAAGATGGAACGTGCCAATGCAACGGCCGCGTATGAGCACGAACTTGAGGCAATCCCAAACAAGGTGGCGAGGGTGAGGTTCTTTGGCGAGTCACCTCCCAGAGCCTTTGCCATTGTCTGATGCGAGACCACTGCTTGAATAATTCCTGATAGTGTAAACCCGAGGATTAAAGGCCAGAGGATTTCCCACAACATACTCAGCGCCATAAACAATGCCTGCCCGATACTCTGTATGATTGCCATCGACGATCACCTTTCCTGTGTGCTCTACTTTCCTTACATCTTGATAACCCCTACCAGGGGGGTATGGGTTATATTTTTATTATACGTAACTCTGTCAAGGGTGATGGGTTTTAGATTACCTGAGCATAAATTTTGGAAATAATTCAATGCGTCGTCATTATTTCAGGAACTTTAAAGCCGAAAATTCAAAGCTGAAAATTTATTCGACTGGCGAACTTTTTTGTTGTTGACACTAAGCACTGCACGCGTTATGCTGTAAGCAAGGTGATAGCGAAAGTTTACAAATTTGATGATATTAGCATGTTTTTTGTGTTACGGTACTAAGCGGTGAAGCATGCAAGAAGAGTTTCGAACCTGGCGTGACCTGCTTGGTTGGCTGATACGCGATCCGCGCGAGAAACACCGCATTGCGGAGGTACTGGATGTGAATCCGGTTACTGTGACCCGTTGGGCGACGAGCGGAGCAAAGCCGCGACCAGAAAAATTACGTGCGTTAGTTGATGCTATACCTCATTATCGTCAGGAACTCAAGGAACTGATTGTGTTGGAATACCCGGAGACCTTTAAGGATGTTGCCGCGGTTCAACTTGTTGAGGCTATTCCTTCTACATTTTATGCGCGTGTGCTCAATATTTATACAACGAGTCCGCCAATATTGCGCGCTTCGTCGGTCTGTATCGCTGTCTTGCAGCAAATATTAAGTCAACTGGACCCACGACAACTGGGTATGGCGGTTTTTATCGCGCAATGCGTGCCTCCCAGGCCCAACCAGAAAGTACGCAGTCTGCGCAAGACGTTGGGGCGGGGGACAAAACCCTGGAGTAGTCACCTGGAACTCTGGACTCAGTTTCTTGGGGCCGAGTCGCTGCCAGGTTATGCACTCTCTTCGGGACATATCATTGTCATGAGAAATCCCCAGGAGAAAGAGGAATGGCTCCCGCCTTTTCATACATCCCTGGTAAAGAGCATTGCTGCCTGCCCTATCCTGCTCAACGATAGCACTCCTGGCAGTTTGTGCATCATCAGTATGCAGCCTGACTATTTCTCGCAAGAACACCTGGAGCTTATCCGCAACTATGCGAATTTGCTGATACTAGCGTTCGACCCCAAAGAATTCTATACTTTACACGATCTACAGTTAGGGGTGATGCCTGCTTACGCGGCTCAGCTTCCCTATTTAGACAGCTTTCAGGAGCGTGTGAAGGATGCAATGATCCTGGCAGCGCAAGAAGGCCGTTCCGTGACGCGGCCACACGCCGAATTACGTGTCTGGCAAGAACTGGAAGAAATATTGTTGCAGCATGCATTGGATCAGGCAAAGTTGCAGGATACATCAGAGTGAAAAAGATCATTTTTTATTCTGGTGTATCCTGTGGCACAGATGTATAATGGATGCCACATAGAAATATTTTGATCGCGTTGAGAAGAATACAATGGCATCTACCGACTATTATCAAACTTTGGAGATCTCCCCTGACGCCAGCGAAGAGGAGATCAAAGCTGCCTATCGGCGGCTAGCCAGGCTGTATCACCCGGATACCAATAAAGATCCAGAAGCAGCTGCTCGTTTCATTGAGATTCGTGCTGCCTACGAGGTACTCATCGATAGCATCAAGCGAAAAGAGTATGATGAGCAACGGCATATGCTTCCCTATGGCAAGGCTGTGGGCATTGCGAGGGCTGGACGCCGTCATGCATTTCCTCATTTTTCCAATATTGCCCCTGTCGTCATTCGCCTGAGAACGATGGTTTACGCCCTGACTGCTCAAGCAGTCTATCTCCTGCGCCGAGATGGGATGTTGCGCGGCATTGCTCCTTGGACCGACGACACGGCCTACTATTGTCATCGCTGCCAGTACCGCTGGATCACGCCAGCTCCCCACAACAAACCATCTTCCGTACGATCCCGCAGCCTCCCGGATAGATGCCCACAATGCCAATCGACCGACTGGAGCGAGTTTCTCCTCCTCCATTGCCTCCACTGTCAGACGACCTTTGAATGCGAGGGACCGTTGCGTGACCCGGCAACAGAACACGAGCAGGAGAGCCTCTTTTTCCCTTACGACCTCTTTCCCTACTGTCCCTACTGCAACCAGGGTGAATGGTGTGCCTCCGAGGAAGCCCGCCTGATGGTATTGCAAGAGGAAGTGGAATAACAATAACAACGGCAATGATAATGACAACGACCTCTTCTATTCGATTCCGCTATTCTCATAGAGACAAAGAATAAGAGGGAAAAGTGAGAAAGGAGCAGCAGCTATGAGATACCCCCTTGATTTGACATGCTACCTACGGAAATGGGAAGCGTTGTTCGATTGCGACATGCTTGGATCATTATTTGCCGATCTGATAGATCAGGGCTATCATCTCGTCGCGGCATCGGAACCGGAGGACACGTTTGTAGCATGGTGGTCCATGCTGCGCGACATGCCTGAGCGCCTGTCAGCGGAACAGGAGCGGCTCGCCAGGGGAATTCTGCAACCGGGCCTCAGTGCCATGTTGCGCGAGGAGTATGCTGCCTTTCTCGCTCGAAAATCTGCCTGTATAGAGTTCCGTGCCTACCATACAGAGCATATCTTAGAATTCCATGTCCTTGTCCAGGGAGCGGAGAAAGAGCCACTGCTCAGCGCCGAAGTCGATCACGATTACTTAACCGATGCCTATGAACAGGGCGCGTTGCAAGCCTATGAGCGCTGGATAGACGTTGTAAAATTGATCTATCATCACCTGCGCCCGTTCTACGCCTCAACCTATGATTCCGATTTCTGGCACCCCGAAGACCAGACCAGCTGGGAAGATGCACTCTACTCTCATATACGCAGCCTCACCTTGATCAACATCTTCGGCCCGGAACTGGTCCAGCATTATGGCCGCGAATACCTGCTGGCAACGCCTCTCTGGCGCATCGACCAGTTTGACGACGGAGCCATGTTGCTCCTGCCCGAGCCCTACAGAAGCGATTACATTCCATGCTGGAAACAAGCTTCAGAACACCTGGGTATCTATACAGAGCGCGTTCTTTCTACGGCCCCGAAGGGCTCGTAGAGGCTAATTTATCGCGCCCACCGCTGATTTATCGGCCAGCCATTCCTATACCTGTATTGATAGGTAAAATTTACTAACATTCATTACAGTATAAAATGCATATATAAAGGAAAACTATCTGATACTTGTCGTACAAAGTCGCCAAATCTTTGGAGAAGATTTGCCAGCAATACAATGATGCAATCATTCTTGATGTGACTTCGCAGGGTTGGAACCCTGGATTCGCTTCAGCCCTTTTTATCCTCACGGCGACATCCCTGTCCCATTCTCGTCAGACTACGCTGGTGCTAGTGTCGAAGGCATATGGCAAGGGCTAAAGGTATTTGAGAAGGCCGATGTTGATTCTGCTAAATTCGCGATTACCACCATGAAGGGCCTCAAACATTCGGCTCGCACCTATGGGAAGGTGCTAGGTCATCGTAAAGGTGTAGCATGAGAGCGTGTTTGGGAGGAGGTGCTTCACTTCAGCCTAGACGGGTAACCTGCGCGGCCAAACCATCGTTACCATCATCTGAAGAGATGTTTCACTGATGATGCGGTCGTTAAGAAAGGTTGTCAGACAGTTAGAAGCCCATCAAAAGCACTGGTTCCTCCTGTAGCAGCCGTTGTAGCTTGTTGAGTGTATCAGCTTCATTGGTTGGTGTGTAGACCGTCATTTTGAGGTCAGGAGCATTATAGACCTGGAAGGTGAGATGTTCCAGATACAGCAAGCCAACGGTAGGATGGTTGAGAATCTTATGGCCTTCGGGAGTGCCTTGTACATCGTGACGCGGCCACCACTCGCGAAATTCGGGGCTGCTGAGAGTCAGATCCTCTATCAGTTCTGTGAGCCAGGGATCACCCAAAAAGCGCCGGCAGCTGGCGCGAAAGCGGGCCAGGATATGTTGTGCGAGACCTTCCCAATCGACCAGGAGCTGACGATAGGTAGGGGAGGTAAATGCGCGCCATACGATGTTGCGTTCGCGCTCCGTCATCTTGCGAAAATCGCCGAAGGCTGCACAGGCAGCTTCGTTCCATGCCACAATATCCCAACGTTGCCCGGTGACATAGGCTGGGCAGGTGCCGAGATGATCGAGAAAGTGTTGTAGGGTTGGGCTCACCGTCTCATTTACGAGAGGGAGTTCAGGGGGAAGATGCTGACAGGCCAACAAGTAGAGATGCTCTCGTTCGCTGGCATCCAGTTGCAGAACCTGTACCAAGCTCTCTAGAACCTGTTCTGACACATTGATCTCGCGTCCCTGTTCCAGCCAGGTATACCAATCAACGCTCATGCCCGCAAGCAAGGCTACTTCATCGCGTCTGAGTCCTGGAGTACGTCTGCGTTGCCTTGTGGGCAATCCGACCTGTTCGGCAGAGATGCGTGCCCTACGCGTACGTAGAAAATTGCCCAGTTCTTGACGGCGTTTCGTGTCATAGTGTGGTTCCAGCATGTCTGCATCACCTCATGCAAAGGTAGGAGTGTCACTCCCAGGATAATTGCTCGTCTGGTCCCGGGAGTTCCTTCATTATACACTTTTCTCGAACCAGAAATGGCAAGACAAAACGCATGAAAAAACAGACAAAGGAGCTGAAATGGAAACTCAAGCAGAATACAATACGGGTCTTCGCGGCAAGAGGATCGTGTTGCTTGGAGGGACATCGGGCATTGGTTTAGCAACCGCTGAAATGGCGGCGAGAGAGGGTGCAGTGATTGTCGTTGCTTCGAGCAGGCGTGAGAGCGTTGATCGTGCCGTCGCTCGCCTTCCCAAAGGGACTGAGGGCCACGTACTCGATCTCTCGAACGAGGAGCAAGTGCGTGACTTCTTCAACCGTATTGGCACATTTGATCACCTGGCGTTTACGGCGGGCGAGACGTTGCAGGTTGGAAAATTGAGCGAGATCAATGTGGAGCAGGCGCGGCGCTTCTTCAATCTCCGCTTCTGGGGCGCATTCATGGCCGCTAAATATGGGAGCAGTCATATCAGGACGGGTGGCTCAATCGTTCTTAGCTCTGGTATGGCTGGGCGGCGTCCTCCGGACAAAGGCTGGACGTTAGTGGCAAGCGTCCTTGGTGCTGCCGAGGCATTGGCACGTGCACTGGCCGTCGAACTGGCCCCTATACGTGTCAATGTGGTCTGCCCTGGATTGGTCAGGACCGAGCTGTGGAGGAACATGTCGGAGGAAGATCGGGAAGCGATGTACCAGGCAAGTGGGCAGGCGCTACTGGTAGGACGTGTGGGAGAAGCACAGGATGTGGCACAAGCCTACCTCTATCTGATGCGCGAGGGGTATAGCACCGGACAGGTAATCGTTGTGGATGGTGGGAGCGCACTGGTATAGGGAAAGAGTGGTATCTATGATTGAACGCTTCCTCTCAGTGACTATGAGAGCTGACTAAGCTACCTCTGTTTTCATGAGCCCTGCCAAATAGATGATGGTATTTGGCAGGGCTCATCTCAATGTGAAGCTCTTCCTTTCCGTGAAGTATGCCTCATGAGACGACCGTTTTCTGGCACTCATAAGTTCAGCAACCTGAGAAGCCGCTTGAATCTGGATGCTGCCTTGCTAACGATGAGCAGGCAGGCACAAGAGCAGATCTTCGACCGAGCGCACAATAAAATCTGTGCCTCTCTGCTGATAAACCTCAACCTCTGATGGGTTAACAATCATCGCGACGAGAATATCTGGCTCGTCGGCTGTCTTTTCTGTCTGGTAGCGTAGCACGAGATCGTGGTCATCGGCGGTATCCCCGATATATAGCCCGCCTCCTGTACCGACCTCCTGTATAGCTGCTTGCAGCGCGCGCGGATCAGGCTTGGCGTAGACATCGGCGGAGATAATCACATCCCACCAGCGTTCGCCGCTGTATGCCTCCATGCGCTCCACCGCACTATCAACCTCTGGCCCGACGCGCCCGGTAATCATACCCAGATGTGCTATACCCGCTTCCCGTAATCGTCTGGGGAAGTCGGGCGTATAGAGCATCTCTTCGCGGTGCACCAGCCCTGGAGCATCAGGTAAATACTCTGGTTCGCGCCCAAAGCGTTTCCTATATTCCTCTGCGCCCCAATAACATTCATGATAAAGATCGCCAATCACACCATAATCTACGCGAGCACTGGCTGGGATCACCGTATCGACCCATTCTCGTCCGCCATGTCCCTGCAAATTGGCGGCACGTGACAAAGCTGCCCATTCCTGGATACTGCGTTCGGCAAGAGGAGTGCCCCGCCACTCGCGCAAGCGTGCTGTAAAGAGTGAAGCCAGCAGATAGCACATATCCCAATCATTATTATAGCCACCAGCTTGCTTAAAAGCCTCCACATCTCCCAGCGTGATCAACTGTTTTCCCTCACGTTGCCCCCAATCCAGACCCTGCATAACACCCGTTACATATTCAGCTACGCCAATATCAGTTGCGCGAAACGAGTTCGTAGTTTTGATCAACACACCATCAACATCAAAAAAAATCGTATCAAAGGGATGAGGAAACACCAACCCCGGCCTTTTCCAGATCACCGCATCATGCATAAGCAGAACACTTTCCTTCCTGAATAGATCAGATCAATAATTTCTTCCTTAATTCTACAAGGGAACACATCTTGAATGCTACCCAGATGTAGCGATGAATACGTCTTATGACATTGGCATGGTCGCTATCGAGTCGTTGTATGGAAACGTGATTGAAGTGTAGTTATCTGGAGGGTACTATGCAAAATTCGATGATGCGAGCGCCTCGCAGGCGTCCAACCGGGGTTACTATCATAGCCACCTTACTGGCTATACAAGTAGCTATAGGGCTGATCATTGGCATCATTACCGTGATCTTAACGCTTTCTGGCAGCCATGCACTTGTTGCTCACGGTCATACAGCAGTCGCTACCACGCTAAATATCCTGGGTATTGGCCTGGGAGGCTTTTTGATTGTGGCATCGCTTATCGAACTTTTCTTCATCTGGGGCTTATGGACATTGCAACGCTGGGCTTTCTGGGCTACTGTGATCATCCTGGTGCTCACGCTCATCTCACGGGTTTCGGCCTTGTTGCAACCTGACTATGATCTGGTGCGTGTGATTGCAGGTATGATCATTCCCGTGTTCATCTTGCTCTATTTCGTTGTAGACCCTGATGTGCGTTCCGCCTTTCGCATAGGGTCGCGTTCGTAGCCAGATCTCTTCTGGCTACTCGACCAGAATCCTCAAGACGCGCGAGATCACTTTTATAATGATAGCGTATACGATAATCGCAACGAGTATCGATGCATCGATTCTCATGCCGTTATAGAGAAAGATGGGCAGCAGGTCGTTGAAAGGGAAGACCGCCGGTTCGGTGATCTGAAAGACCCATTGCGAGAAGATGCTGCCTGTGAGGCTAAAGGCGATCAGGGCCATGCGTGTGAGTAGCAATAAGACCAGGAGCACAAATGCCAATCGCAACAACTGGTTGATCTTGCGTACAACGGCCTGCAGAAAGATGCCCAGGCTACGTGCAAAACGCTGGTACCAGGGCTCACGCAGTACGAAGCCAGTTGTCGGGAGCGGTGAGGTACGAGGAATCGGCTGTGTAATCTCGTTATGTGGAGTCGGATAATCCTCCAGGTTCTGTTGTTTGCGTCTCATCTTTTTACTCCCTTCCCTCTATATTACAGAACTCCCTATTCTATAGACGCACCACGATTCTTCTCCTCATATCTATTTTATAGAAAAAACAAAAAAGAAACTACTCTTGTACCGCTAATGGGAAACAATGACAATTTCTGTCTCAATATCTGCACGTTGCTCGTCCAGAATATGTATATATTCCCATCCTTCCTGGGGGATATCCTGCAGCGCTTGTTGTAATAATCCAAAATGATAGGCTACGACCTGTGCGCCAACCGTGCGCCCTCGTGCCTGGTGCTGGTCGCGTTCAATATAGGTCTCTAATGGCAGTTTGAAGACAATCAGGCAGGTGTGATAGTTGTGTCTTTGCGCTAATTCCAGCAATTTGCGCCGTGCCTCTGCCTGAAGTGCCGTGCTATCTGCGATAGTAAAGCGTGCCTGAAACATGCGCTTATGAATAATGTAGTGGAAGAGGTCAAATGTATCGCGGTTCACCTGTTGACTGGTCTCGTCGTCACAAATCAGGGCGCGACAATGGTCTGATGAGACAACTGTTGTTTGCTTAAAGCCATGCTTCCTGTGTCGTTCCACAAACTTTCGCGCGAATGTGCTCTTACCCGAGCCAGCAGGTCCGCACAGCACCACTAGCGTCCTTCGCGGCAGCATGATCGTAGGACGCACAGGTTGCTCCTGGTGCTCTTCATGCTGCAATGCTCTTTCCATTGCGATACGTCCATCCCTTTGATATAATTGCCCTGCATGTATACGCGGCATATCATATAGACAAGCCGCGTATAATAGAATGCATCGTTATTATCTCATTTTACAACAACAATTCGCTGGAATGCTGCTGAGGTCATTCCTTAAATACATTTGTTTGCCTTGAGGAGGCTGCTGTGTCTGTTGATACTACTCTTACGGGTACCGAAATTCGTACGCGTTTCCTGGATTTTTTTGTGAGTAAGGGCCATGTGAAAGTGCCCAGTTCGTCGTTAGTGCCGCGCAATGACCCCACGGTATTGCTTACCACTGCTGGGATGCAGCAGATGATCCCCTATTTTCTGGGGCGAGAAACTCCTCCTGCGTCACGGCTGACCTCGGCTCAAAAGTGCTTCCGTACTACCGATATTGATAAGGTTGGCAATCAGCGTACCCTGACCTTCTTTGAGATGCTGGGCAATTTCTCAGTTGGTGACTACTTTAAACGCGAGGCGATTAGCTTTGCCTGGGAGTTCCTGACCCAGGTAGTCAAACTCCCCGCCAACCGCCTGCATCCTACCGTCCATCCCACCGATGATGAGGCCCCCGGTTACTGGATCGAAGTCGCAGGCATCCCCGATGAAGCGATTGTGCGCCTGGAAGATAACTGGTGGGGACCTCCGGGAGCCTCTGGCCCTTGTGGTCCTGATTCGGAAATTTATTATGATCGTGGTGTCGAACATGGCTGTGGGCGACCCGATTGCCAGCCCGGCTGCGATTGCGAGCGCTTCCTGGAAATCTGGAACCTCGTCTTCATGCAATACTATCAGGATCTCGACGGCACGCGCACGCCGCTGCCCCGCAAGAATATCGATACCGGCATGGGCCTCGAACGCCTGACAATGGTGCTCCAGGGCAAAGAATCTGTCTTCGATACCGATTTGTTCCGTGTAATTATTGATCGCTTTGCCTCTCTTGCTAATACTCATTATGGGAAAGATGAAAAGACTGATACCTCCTTACGCGTGATTGCCGATCATGGGCGGGCGCTGGTCTTCCTGGCAGCCGATGGCGTACTACCGAGCAACGAGGGACGTGGCTACATCTTCCGCCGCATCCTGCGTCGTGCCGTTCGTCACGGCAAACTGCTCGGCCTCGATAAACCCTTCCTGGCCGAAGCTGCCGATACCGTGATTAGTCTGCTGGGCGATCACTATACCGAATTGCACACACAGCGTAACCGCATTATCGAAGTCTTGAGCCTTGAAGAGAAGAAATTTGGCCAGACCCTCAACACCGGCCTGACCTTGCTCAATGAACTGCTGGAACAATTGCGACAGCGTAATGAGAAGGTCATTCCCGGCGAAGAGGTTTTCAAGCTGTATGATACACATGGTTTCCCTGTCGAGTTAACGCAGGAGATCGCCGCCGAGCAGGGCTTTGTCATCGATACCTCCGGCTTTGAGCAGTCCATGCAGCGCCAGCAGGAACGCAGCCGCGCGGCCAGTACCTTTGTCCAGGCCAGCGATGATCGTGCCTTGACCGAGATCCTCAATCGTGACGGTCCCACCGAGTTTACCGGTTATAATGGCATGACCGATGCTGGCAAGGTGATTGCTCTTGTCGTCGATGGCGAAGAGGTAGAGAGCATCAGTTCTCCCCAATCGGCGCTTGTCATCCTTGACAAAACGCCTTTCTATGCCGAAAGTGGTGGTCAGATCGGCGACCGGGGCGATATCGCCGGCCCGATGGGCACCTTCCAGGTCCAGGATACGCGCCGACCTATCAAAGGCTTGATCGTGCACTATGGACAACTCGCCGAAGGTCATCTGCGTATTGGCGATAGCGTGCAGGCCGACGTGGTTGAGCAGCGCCGCCAGGACACCATGCGCAATCACAGTGCTACACATCTGCTGCATAAAGCATTGCGCGAAATTCTCGGACCCCAGGTGGAGCAGCGCGGCTCACTGGTCGAGCCAGAACGCCTGCGCTTCGATTTCAGCAGTCCACGCCCACTCACAGCTTCCGATATTGAGCAAGTAGATGCTCTGGTGAATCGCTGGATTCGTGCCGATTTCCCCGTTCATACTAATGTCATGCCTTTACAAGATGCTCTGGAGACCGGGGCAATGGCGCTCTTTGGCGAAAAATACGAAGATCTGGTGCGTGTCGTATCAATGGGCAGTAGTACCGAACTATGTGGCGGAACGCATTGTGCTGCAACCGGTCAGATTGGCCTGTATATTACTGTACAGGAGTCGAGCATCGCGGCTGGCATCCGCCGTATCGAAGCACTTACGGGCCGGGGAGCAGAAGCCTACCTGCGGCGGCGTAGTGCGACCATTGAAAGCCTGGCTGCAAAATTACAAGTGCAGCCCGACCTGCTAGAAAATCGCGCAGAACAACTCCTACAAGACCTGGCAGCTGCTCGGCGGCAGATTGCTCAGTACCAGCGTAACGAGGCGTTGCATCAGGCCGAACGTCTTGTCGAGCGTGCCCAGGATGTAGAGGGCGTGTCCGTCGTCTCGGCCAGCGTCAGCGTCCCCGACGACAAGGTATTGCGCGAAATGGGTGATATGGTGCGCAGCAAACTACATCAGCCTGGCGTCGTTATGCTGGCAGCCGATTTCGGAGAGCGCATAGCCATTCAAGTCAGCGTCGATGCTGCATTGACAAAGCGGGGCCTCCATGCTGGCAAGATCGCTAGCGCTGTTGGTGCATGCCTCGGCGGCAAAGGCGGCGGACGCCCTGAATCGGCGCAAGGCGGCGGCAAAAATAAAGCCGAGCTAAAAGCAGCCCTTAATCTAGTAGCACCATTTGTGCGTGATAACCTTAAATAAGCCAGCAGTCAAGGGCATATTTTTTCTTCAACAATTTTGTGCTCAGCGCAAAACTGCTGAAGAAAAAATATGTTCCTGGACCCGCGCCGCAGGCAAGAACAAGCAGCGCGTGCCCACGAGAATATGAAAATAGAAAAAAATGTTGCAATAAACTTTGCCATCAATATGACTTTTGTGCTATAACGTACAGGACAGGCAGTTGGAGAGCCGTAACGAGGGGTAGCTGCCCATAAGATGGCAGTGGAGCAATAGATTCGGGAAAAACACATGAGAGATCTCTTGCAACGTCTGCGTGACCTCATACCCTGGGGAAGACAAAGCGAGAATGGATATTATCCTGGCCTGGATAGAGGGTACGATTATGATTATAATGACCCTGCCTCCGGTGAGGACGGTCAGCGTCAACTCTTTACCGCGCTTGATATTGGCACTGCCTTTGCCAAGGCCATGATTATTGAGGTTCACGGAGACCAGGCGGAAGTGCTGGGTGCAGGGCGCTTCCCTCAGAGCTATGCCCATATGACAGATGGCATTGTGACCGATATCGCGGGCGTGATTACAAACTGTAACGAAGCCTTGCTCAGGGCTGAAAAAGCGGCGGGCGGTGTCATTGCTCCTGCTGCTGTCATTGGCATTGCCGGTGAACTGGTCAAGGGCAGTTCGACAACTGTGAGCAGGCAGCGCCAACAACCAACCAAACAGATTACCCAGGATGAACTGGAATCGCTTATCACGGCTGCTCAGCAGAAGTTGCTCAAAAGTGCCAAAGAACGCATCGCGGCTGAAACAGGCTATAGCAATATCGATGTGCGCCTGACAAACGCTGCTGTGATTTCTGTGCGGATCGATGGGCAGCCGGTGACCAACCCCATAGGTTTTCGTGGGCGTCACTTCTCGCTCACGCTCTTCAGTGCCTTTGCTCCACTCACGCAACTGGGCGCGCTGGAGACGGTTGCCCAGGGCCTTGACCTGACCCTGGTGACCATCGTGGCTGAACCTTACGCGTTGGCCCGCTGCTTGAGTTCAAACGCCAGTGCCGATAGTGGAGCGATCTTTATCGATGTCGGTGGTGGTACAACCGATATTGCCCTGGTGCGTCAGGGGGGTATCGAAGAGACACGGATGTTCGCCCTGGGAGGTCGCACCTTTACGCGGCGTATAGCCACAAGTAAGGGGATCTCGATAAAAGATGCCGAACGGCTAAAAATCAGTTATAGTAAAGGTGAGATCAAAGGGAGTAGTCGCGAGGAGATTCAAACGATCCTTGCTCCTGAATGCCAGACGTGGATGGATAGTGTGGAACTATTGATCGAAGAATTGGCAAAAGGCGAATTGCTTCCTCCTGCCATTTATATTGTAGGTGGGGGGGCTGCTTTGCCTGACGTTTACCAGCGGCTTGAAAGCTTTCCCTGGACGGAACGGTTGCCGTTTTCACGACAGCCTATCATACGCACGGTACAACCAGAGATGGTGGCAAACATTGTAGACCGCGAGGGCATGCTGCGAGATGCGCAAGATATCACCCCGATGGCCCTGGCGTATCAGGCTGTTGAACTGCAAAACGAGAACAACGTATTGGAAAGGGCGCTTGACCGCGTAATTAACACTATGCATATATAACGTAGGGGCCGATTTATCGAGCCCACTGCCGATTTATCGGCCAGTGTGTCTATTACCAGGCGGCAAAAAACGCTTGCGCATGGCGTTAATTACAAGGTTGAGGGGGAACGTCTTTGGAATCGGAAAGATTTGGTATACAGGCTCATTGTAGGGGGTGACTGGATTCATGGCCGACGAACAGACGATTTATATTAGCCCGGAAGATGATTTAACGACAGTACGTGAGCGCCTGGAGCGCATCCCCACGCGGCGGGTTACACTGGTGATCCCGGCGCAAACGCAACTGCGCAGCCATGTCGCGTGGAAACTGCTCTATGCTCGTGCCCGCGAACTGGGGAAAGAAGTCCTGATTGTCAGTTCTGATCCGCAGGTTCGCTCGGTAGCTCACGCGGTAAAATTTAAGGTGGCTCATTCGTTGGAGTCCTCAACATCGGGCAGGTCACGTCCTGCTACTCGTCCCACCCGCTCAGGCGTGGGTGTCAGAAGCAGGCCGTCTCCTTCGTCATCTCGTACCTCGCCTGCTCGTGGACCAGTTGAGTCGCGTGGAGCAAGCAATCTAGGTGGTAATATCCGTTCGCGACAATCGCAGTCACCCGATCAATGGTATGACAGTACTCCCGAGAGCCCTCGGACACAGCCTGAGCCAGAGATCGAAGGGCCAGAATCGCGTCCAGATGAGATCGTTACCGGCGGCCTGAGCAACCAGCCATTCGATACTCCCCCTACGTTTGATGCCTCCGAGCGCATGTACAATGAGCCCTACGATTTCCGCCGGGAGACATCGCCGCGGATTCGCCCACTCTCTGCCGAGCAGATAGAAGAGCCTGATCTCCTCTTTGAGGACTATGCGCTGGCTCAGGATATCCGCCAGGCTGCCAGTGAGAAACTCCCAGCTCAGCAGCCTCCACCAACTGCCTCGGCTGCCGCGCCCGGTGATGCAACACCTACATACCGTATCACTCCTTTGCCCAACATCGCCGATGATCCTTTCACCTCTATGGATGATGTGCCTCATCCATCACCGATACCCGAGCAACGTGGATCTGTCTCGATAGAGGGATATGACGCCGTAGAGGAGTATAATACGGGCGAGCATGTGATCGAAGATGTCTCCGAAATGCCGACAGAGATCATTGATGGCAAGGTCGAATACCTGGACGATATGGGTGAGCCTGTGCCACCTGCCAATGCTCCTCGCTCCCCGTGGACCGAGCGTGACGAACAGGAGGAGGCACCTCGTGTGCGTGGCGTGCGCCCGCGCAAGAGTTCTGGCTATCTGCCACCATCGCCACCTGTAGAACTTGATGAAGATGCATTGCCGCCCGTAGAAGAGCGTCCAACCCAGGCCCCGCCGGTAGTTCCGCTGCCTGCCGAGCCTCCGCGTGAGGCTCGTGAAGTCTCCCCCGTCAACAGACGGGTATCGCAGCAGCTACCACCACAGCGCAGTCGTGTTCCCGCGCTATCGAAGCCTGCGCCTCGTCAGCCCAGGCAGCAGCGCTCCGCAGCGAGTCGCACACCCTCTGTGAGTCGCATACCAGGAGTCAGCCGCACACCAGCTGCGAGGACGGCTACACGGCGCAGAGTGCCTGTTGGTTTGCTTGCTGCAATTGTGCTGGTCCTCCTGATCATTGGGGCGCTGGCCTTCTTTACCCCATCGGCGGATGTCACGATCACGCTGTACTCGCGCGACTTCTCTCGCCCTCTCAGCCTGGTCGCCAGTCCCACGAAACAATCAGGGGCAGTACTGGCTCAGAAGATCACGAAAGTATTCAGTGCGACCGGTACCGGGAAAGCTACCGGCAGCAAGATGGTTGGTTCTGCACCGGCAAAAGGTATCGTCATCTTTACCAATAATGGCACGAAGCCAGTCGAGATTCCTACCGACACCATCGTTGCTACCTCTGGTGCCAATAGCATCCAATTTCAGACGACAGCTGATGCCGTGATTTCTCCCAACAGCCAGGGCAATGCCAGTCCTCCTATTCCTGTTCAGGCTGTACAATCGGGTACTGGTGGTAATGTGCCCGCTGGCAGCATTACGGTTATTCCT
>Ga0070741_10012172_pt1 | contig 15632 bp, 19 predicted proteins | sample Coa_R1_4_FD_66440 | JGI IMG/M metagenome (GOLD analysis project Ga0070741, IMG submission 66440) | Surface soil microbial communities from Centralia Pennsylvania, which are recovering from an underground coalmine fire - Coalmine... | ecosystem: Environmental > Terrestrial > Soil > Unclassified ...
TGAACTCGGCCGCGTTGCTGCCGACGCCGACTCGGTACCGGAGGACACCGATGTCGCGTGGACCGGCCGCACGATGAAAGTGCCGTGGTTCGCCGAGCACATGCGCGAGGAACTGGTGCTTCACGGCTGGGACATCACGGGCGACATCCCCGCGGCACAAACTCAGTTGGGCGAGTCGTGGATGACGACGCACAGCGTCGACGCTGTCGGAGTGCCGTTGCTGAAGCGCGGCGTGGAGGAGCTCGGGCTAAGCGGCGACGACCGAATTGAGGCGCGGCTGCGGGTATCTGGTGACGACGTCGTCGTCACCGCCGAGGCGGCACGCACGTCGATCGCGCTGCGGCCCGCGGAGGGGCCGGCGACCCTGGAGACTGACGCCGCCGCGCGGGTCTTGCTGCTGTGGGGACGTCGTCCCGCCGACCCGGCGCGCATTTGCAGCAAGGCCGGCCCGACGGCGCTAGGGCGGCTGCGCACGCTGCTCAGCGGGTACTGACCACGATTCGCGCGCCGAAATTCACGTTAAGCAGAGGAAGTGCGAGTGAGTGTCTGCAAAAGGTGAATCTCGGCGAAGGGAAGGGCAATTCAGACGCGCGCTAGTCCTCCTTGCGGATCAGCCGTCGTAGCGCTTCGCGATCGGGCGCCATAAGCTCGGCGATGCGCGGGAGGTTCACGTCGGCGACAATGATCTCGCCGACCTCCTGGTGCACGTCGCGGAAGATACCGTGGGACTTCATCTTTTCGGTCTGATAGAGGTTGTCCTCGGTGGGCGTGACGTAGTACACGGCTTCGGCCTTGAAGCGGTGCACGAGCCAGAGATGGATCAACGTCATCAACCGCTTCTGGCGCAACTTCTCCGCGAACGTGTTCTGGTCGCGCACGGTGAGGATGCTGCGGCCGTGCCGGTCTTTGATGGGGTCGACGATCACGTTGGCGAGCTTCTCCTCGCCGTCGGGTCGTTCGCCGTAGATGCCGAGTTCAAGCACATCCGAACCGGGGCGGGTGGGCCGCAACTGCACGCGCAGCTTCTCGCCGAGGTCGTAGTGCTCGCTCCACATCGCCAGCCATTCCTCGAGCAGCTTCTTCGGCACTTCGGTCTGCACGAGGTGCTGGTGCTGCGTCGAGCCCTCGCCCATGGCCTTCGTCGTGGCGGTGCGACCCGACGACGCCAGAAGCGCGGCGTCGCTGCGAGGCCCACCGACGAGCGTTTGGGGTGTGCGGTAAGGCGATTCGACGAGGCGAAGCTTGCGCTGCAGGCGGGCCAGCGCCAACATGCCGTCTTGCCGCAGTGACGTGGCGAACTCCTCGGCGGCGACGCCGTCGATCTGGTGCCCGCCGTAGGTCATGAAGTTGAAGACGAAGCCCATCTTGCCGAGTTCCTCAGGGAAGGCCCGCATTTGGTCGTCGGTCATACCGGTGGTGTCCCAGTTGAACGACGGAGACAGGTTGTAGGCAAGCATCTTGTCGGGGAACACCGCATGGATCGCGTCGGCGAACTGCTTGGCGTCGGCGAGATCGGCAGTCTTCGTCTCCATCCACAACAGATCGGCGAACGGAGCGGCCGCAAGCGATTTCGCGATCGCGTACGGGATGCCGCCGCGGAGCTGATAGTAGCCTTCGGGAGTTTTCGCCAGCTCGCAATTCCACGCGGCATCGACCCCCAGCTCCCTGGCCCTCTCACGCGCGGAGTACAGCGATGCCGTCGCGGCGAACTCGCGCCACTCGGCGGCGGTCATGTCGAGGGGTTCTCCGTCGCTCTCGCGGAATTCGAGAAGGTCCGCGACGGCTTCGCCGTACGTCTCGAGTCCGGCGTCCTCCTCCCACGCTTGGACGAACTTCGACTCGACATCGTCATAGAGCGCGTCGTTGGACGGGTCGCCGTCCTCTCGCCAGGACGCTGCAGCTTTGTCGATCAGGTCCGAAATACCGTGGCGTTCAAGCCAACTGCCGGCAGCAGCGTATTCACCGTCGGGAAGCGCGTACAGCAGATGTCCGTTCAGCGCCTTCACACCGCTGTCGTAGAACCGCCGCATCATCGCCAGGAAACACGACTTGTACGACGGGATCTTGAGGTTCGTGACGCCGAGCAGGAACGGCTGGTCGCGCTCGTCGGCGCGGCTGTCGATCAGGTTGGCAGCCTCGGCGTCCGTACGCGCGACGATGATGCCGGGCACCCGCATGATGTCGAGCTGGAAACGGGCGGCGTTGAGCCGCTTGATCTGTTCGTCGGACGGCACGAGGACCTTGCCGCCCTGGTGCCCGCATTTCTTCGTGCCTGGCCGTTGGTCCTCGATGTGGTAGCCCGGCACACCCGCCTCGACGAATCGGCGAATCAGGTTGCGCACGTGCGGGTCTCCGCCATGGCCGGTGTCGGCGTCGGCGATGATGAACGGGCGGAAGTCGACCGCCGGAGTCGTGTCGCGCTGCGCCTCACTCATCCGCATCCGCATGTACTGCTGGTTGCGGTCGGCGGTGAGGAGTGCGCGCACCAGGCCGGCCGCTTCGTCGGGCACCTGGCTCAATGGGTAGCTCGCGAGGTCGGGTCCGGGATCCTCAGTCGTGGAACCCTTTGCGGATGTCGCCCAGCCGCCGAGGTAGATCCCCTCGATGCCCATCCGCTTCATCGTGACCGCCTGCCCGGGCGAGTAGGGGCCGAAGGTGGTGATGCTCTTGCGCTCGGCGAAGAGCTCGCGCAGTCGATCGTAGAAAGCGGCCGCCGCCTCGCGCGCGACCGTGTAGTCGGCGGGGATGGTGCCGCGCTGCTCGACGACTTGGCGGGCGGAGTACAGCCGCGTGATTCCGTCGAAGCGCGGACTATCGAAGTACCGCTGGGTCGCAGCGACATCCTGCTCGAACGGGGAGTGGGTCTCGAGATCCTCTTCGACGATGGCCATGGGCTGCTCACGCTCCGTTCTGGCTGCCGTTGGTGAATGCGAGTCTAACCTCGCTCTAAGTTTGAGCTTTCCCGCGACCGAGCGATCACTATTCGGTCTCGGTACGACAAAATCACCCTCCGCGGGCGACTTGTCCCTCCAGCTCCTGGCACTATTGTTGCAGAAGTGGCTCCAGTGACAATTGTGAATGGAGCCCGGGAGAGGTGAATTCGGATGAGACGGATCTTCGCCGTCGTGCTCGGTCTGGCGCTGTTGGTAGCGGCGCCCGCTGTCGCGACCGCTGACACGACCACATCGCAGATCAACAACCAGCAGGCGGTCAAGTACGTGATCTCCCGCGGGCTGTCACAACGCGGCGTGCCGTTCCTGTACGGAGGTGGCAACGCAGCGGGGCCCACCCGCGGCACCGGGGCGTATGCGAACACGGTCGGATTCGACGCGTCAGGGCTGATGGTCTACTCGTTCGCTGGCGTCGGCCTCAAGCTGCCGCGTTCGTCGGCCGACCAGTATCTCGTCGGCCGCAAGATCGCGCCGGCTCAAGCCAAGCCGGGCGACTTGATCTTCTATGGCCCGAACGGCACTCAGAGCGTCGCGATGTACCTCGGCAACGGACAGATGCTGGAAGCCACCGAACCCGCCGTGACGGTCTCGGCGGTACGCACGAAGGACATGGCCCCCTACCTATCCCGGATGATCGACTGGTGACGACGCGCTGGCGTACGGTCAATCTGTCATGCCGCCGCCAGCAGAAGCCGAAGGTCACGTCGTCGCCTTGGCGCGCAAGATGCGCGATGTCGTGCGGGCCGAGGCCGCCGATTCCGAGCTGAACCGCACGCTCACGCCGGCGATCGTCGACGAGATGTGGGCCAGCGGGCTGATGTCGGCGTTCAATCCCGTCCCAGCGGGTGGCGTCGAACCGTCATTCGCCGAGATGATCGAGACGTGGATCGAAATGGCTTGGCAGGACGGCTCGTTCGGGTGGGTCGGGATCGCCAACCTGCCGTCGGCGTTCGCCGCGGCGACGTACCTGCCGGACGAGGGCTTCGCAGAAGTGTTCACTGCCAACGACAATCGCGTGACGGTGGCGGGCCAGTTCTTCCCCAACGGGCAAGGCACAGCGGTGGACGGCGGCTACCGACTGTGCGGATCGTGGAGTTTCGGCTCGGGCACCGGCCACTCGCAGTACATCGCGGCGGGCTTCCTGCCGATGGACGACGGCGAAGTGCGCTGGATCAGCGAAGGCCTGCCCGACATGCAGGTGGCCATCGTTCCGCGAGACGACATTACGTTCAACGACGGCTGGTTCGTCCAGGGGCTCAAGGGAACTGGGTCCTACGACTACAGTGCGCAAGACGTGTTCGTGCCGCAGTGCCGGACCTTTGCGTTGTTCGACCGAGAACCGCGCCGGGGCTCGTCGCCGGCCACCCGCATGGGTCTGATGCCCGTCACCGCAGCGGGTCACGCGTCGTGGGCGCTCGGAGTTGCCAAGAGCATGCTCGACGATGTCGAGGAACTGGCCGCGACGAAATACCGCATGAGCGACATGGGGGAGTCGTTAGCCAGCCGGCCCACATTCCAGAAAGGCTTGGCGCACCACGTCGCAGCGTGGCGCGCCGCCCGGCTCCTCGTGCTCGACGCGTTCACCCGTGCCGAGGCTGCGGTGGCCGCGGGTGACGAACTGACGCCTGCGTTGCGGGCCGACATGCGCGTCGCCGCGGTCTACGCCACCGACACCGCGCGCGGCTGTGCAGAGTGGGCTCATCTCGTCGCGGGAACGAGCGCGATCCGCGAAGGCACCCGCTTCGAGCGCGCGTTCCGCGATCTGTACACCGGCACTCAGCACGCATTCATCAGCGAGAAGGTCGCCATCGACGCGGCGCAGGTCTGGCTCGGCATCATCGAGGACCAACCCGGACTGTGAGAGAAAGGGATCGCCCATGACCAGGCTCAGGTTCGGATACTTCATCGCGCCCTTTCACCGCGCCGGCACCAACCCGACGCTCGCGCTGCAGCGCGACCTTGACTTCGCGGTGCACCTCGACGCGCTCGGCTTCGACGAGGTGTGGTTCGGCGAGCACCACTCCGCGGGCAGCGAGATCATCAGCTCGCCAGAAATTTTCATTGCGGCCGCGGCCGAACGCGCCAAGCGCATCCGGTTCGGCACCGGCGTCATCTCGCTCGCGTATCACAACCCGCTGTGGGTCGCCGACCGGTTGATGCTGCTCGATCACCTCACCCACGGGCGGGTCATCGGCGGGATGGGACCGGGGTCGCTGCCCACCGACTCGGCGATGATCGGGCTGAACCCGACTGACACAAGGGAATTGCTGGAAACCAACCTCGACATCGTCGCTCGGCTGTTGGCCGGCGAGACCGTGTCAGCCAAGACGCCGACGCACGAACTGATCGACGCCAGACTGCAACTCGCGCCGTATTCCGCGGACGGGATCCCGCTCGCGGTGGCCGCGGTCGCCTCCCCGACGGGAGCACGGCTGGCCGGGAAGCACGGCATCGGCCTGTTGTCGATCGGGGCGACATTGACCGTGGAGGGATTTGACGCGCTTGCCTACCACTGGGGGATCGTCGAAGAACGCGCCGCCGCGTTCGGCACGACGGTTGACCGCTCGAATTGGACCTTGGTGGGGCCGTTCCATATTGCGGAGACCGACGAGCAGGCGCGCGCCGACGTGAAATTCGGCATCGAGCCGTGGTTCCGGTACTTCCAGAAGGTCGCTGCCTTCCCACAGATGACGATTCCGGGGGAGCAGCTCGACGACATGATCGACATCATCAATGACGCGGGTGCCGGGGTGATCGGGACGCCGGAGCGGGCGCGTGCTCAGGTGCAGCGATTGTGGGATCAGTCAGGCGGGTTCGGCTGCATGCTGCAGATGGGCCACGAGTGGGCGAACCCGGCTGCGACCAAACGCTCGGCGGAACTCTTTGCCGCCGAGGTCATGCCGCATTTCCAGGGCCAGGCGCAGCCGACAATTGACGCGGCCGCTCGCGCGAGCGGAGTGCGGGACGAGTTGGCGCAGACGCAGCTGCAGGCCATCGATCACATGACCAAGAAATATCAGGACGAAGTCGGCCAGAAGTGACTACGCCGATTTCCTGACGAGCGGCAGCAGCAGTTCGCGGCGCGTGTCGATAGCCTCGGCGAAGTGGTGCAGCGCTGAGGACACCGATCCTTCGAGCGGGACCGTCGCCTCATACTCGGAGCCGCGCAAGAGGTTTCGCACCGGAAGGCTGGCGACGACCGCCCAGTCGACAGCGGCGGCGGCGCAGTCCTCGCCGATCATCCGAAACATTGAAAGTGCTTCTGAACCAATAGCTTTCACGTCGCTCACATCGAACACCAGACGGTCTTTGGTCAAAATGAAGCGTCGCACGCGGTCGCTGACGGTATCGACGTTGTCCGAGTTGATGTCACCGTGGACGGCGACGACGGTCGCAAGGTGGCGGGTGTGAGAACGAATCTGGGCGCCGCCGCACTCGAACGTGGCGTTTCTGGCGGTCATGGGCAGCCTCATCTCCGTGTGATTTCCTCAAACGCTAAGCGCGAAACATAAGGTGACCGAGAGCAACATCTAACTTCTTGCTAAGAAATGCATTTCGGGGGAGTGCAGCCGCGATTAGTGTTTATGCCGTGCGCAAAACTCTCGTCGCCGTCGTCGTCGTATTCGGTGTGCTCGTGGCATTGGCCGGCGTGCTCTTCACATTGCAGGGATTCGGCGTGCTGGTGTCGGACAGCCCGATGACGAACACGACGACGTGGTCGGTCCTGGGCCCGGTGATCGCGGTGGTCGGCTTGGCGATCGCAATAGCGGGATGGGTCAGCCGCACGCGCACGTGAGCACCACGGGATTAGCCGTCACGTTGGCTGACAGCGTCCTTCGGGTCACGTTGAATCGGCCCGACAGCTTGAACTCGCTCAACGAGGAGCTGCTCGTCGCGCTCACCGAAGTCTTCGGCAACGCGCGCGACGACAAGCGGGTCAAGGCCGTTCGACTCGGGGGAGCAGGCCGCGCGTTCAGCTCAGGCGGCAGTCTGAGCGCTGACGAAATCGCTACCAACGAAGGGCGCGATCCCGGGGAGCTGGTCGGCGCAGCCAACGAGGCGATTCGCGCAATTGTGGCGCTGCCGCGTCCCGTCGTGGCGGCGGTGCACGGGCCGGCGATTGGCGGAGGGCTTTCGCTCGCGCTGGCCAGCGACATCGTATTGGCCTCGGAGACAGCGTATTTCATGCTGTCTGCTACCAAGCTCGGGCTGATGCCGGACTGCGGCGCGTCGGTGTTGGTCTCTGCGGCGGTGGGCCGGATCCGGGCGCTGCGTCTGGCGTTGTTGGGGGAGAAGCTCTCCGCGGCCGAAGCGGTGCGCTGGGGATTGGTGACGGCGGTCTATCCGGATGGCCGCTTCGATGCAGAGGTCGACAAGGTGGTTGGCGCGCTCGTCGCGGCGCCAGCCGTGGTGCTGGGGAAGACCAAGGAAGCGATCAACGAAGCTGCCTTGCGTGAACTCAACGCCGCGCTCGAGCGTGAAAAGCGCGAGCAGAGCGCGCTTCTCGCGTCGGCGGATTTCGCGGAGGGGGTCGCGGCGTTTCAGCAGCGACGCACGCCTGTGTTCTAGGCGGATCAGCCGCCGTTAGTGACTGGGTTGGACGACAAGGTGATGAAAGCCCCGTTGACCCACACACCCCAGCGGCCACCCCAGCCCGCCGTCCACACGACGGGCTGCCCGTCCCAGGACTCGGCCGGCTTCGGCGGAGCCCATGACGGCACCGGATCGCCTAATGCCGGCGCCGGCGGCGGGGGAGCCGGATCGGCCATCGCGGTCGAAGCACCGAGCCCAAGAGCCGCGGCGACGAGACCGCCCGCGACCGCAGCGGCACAGAGAGTTGACTTGATCATTGGGTGGCTCCTCACGACCTTTCGTTCGGGCCCCAGTTCCAGACCGTCGGATCACTCGGTGGGTAGTTCATGCACACGTCCGTCGCCTTCGCCACGACGCCCTTGTTGTTGAAGAACAGCTTGGCCCAGTTGCCCCAGTGGGTCGCCATCTGCTCGTAGTAGACGTTGGTGGCGGTGTCCTCCGAGTACTGGCGGCGACCGGTGTAGTCCAGCGAGAAGAACCAGTAGATCCGGTCGCGTGCGGCGTTCTCGACGTCGACCGGCCGGTTGTTGTAGTCGATCATGTAGCGCTGGTAATAGATCGGCGACGTGTCCCGCGCCGCGGCCATGTACTGGTCGACCGTGCAGGTCGTCTTCAGCATGCGGTTAGGGATCGGGTAGTCATCGGAGGAGTCGGCCGAGGCGATCGCCGGGACCGTCGCCAGGCTCGCGCTAACTGCGGCGGTGACCACGCCGGCTCGGACGAGGGCCTTCAGCCGATTTCCCATCGCGCTCTCCTAATTCTTGTCTGCGACTTGCTGGAGAAGAACCTGCTTGTCCGGGCAGTAGGTGGGATAGGCCAGGCCCAGGAACTGCCAGGCCTGCGCAGTGGTGCTGTGCTGCTCTAGCTGCGCCAAGACAAATTTGGCCGAGTCGTACGCGTTGTGATCGACGCCGCGGTCAAGCCGTTCGCAGGCGATCTTGGCGATCCACGCGTTGTAGTCCTTCGGCCCGTAAATGCCGACTGTGTGCAGCGCATTCGAGAAATCGGTATCGGGGTCGGCGTGCGCCACCGCTGGCACGGCAACCGCGAAGCATGTGAGCACTGTCGCCAGGGAGGCCCGTTTCATAGCTGTATGTTAGCTTGCCTAATTCTGTTTGGGGCGGCTGGCTCAAAGTTTGTCCGGCCCGGACCCGCCGGCGGGCGACAGTCTCGAGGCGGCGTCGTGAGGCCGACGGATATATACTGAGTTGATATGCGGTATATATGGATGGAGTCGTGAGTGACAAAGCGCCTGATCGACCTCGACGACGACCTGTTGGCTGGTGCCCAGAAGGAACTGGGAACGTCCGGCGTTTCCGACACCGTTCGCATCGCATTGCAGCAAGCGGCCGCGTCGTCTGCTCGCGCGCGCCAGGTCGCGTGGTTGAAGGCTGGCGGTCTAGGAGAGATGGCTGATCCTGATAAACGCGGTGACGTGTGGCGATAATCGCTCGGCACCTCATCGACACAAGCGCCGCAGCGAGAATGCCACACCCGGAGGTCGCCGCCAGACTTGCGCCCCTCATCGAGGCCGGATTCGTCGCGACCACAGCGCAACTCGACGCCGAGGCGCTCTACACCGCACGGAATACTGCTGACTACGAACAGATCTGGTCAGATCGCCGCTTGGCGTACGAGTACCTGCCAACAAATGACGAACACTGGCAGGCGGCATTGGACGCACAACGGCAGTTGGCCAGCACTGGCCGCCATCGCGCCGTCGGCATGGCTGATCTCCTCATCGCCACCCTCGCCAGTGCGCACGATGTCACGCTGATTCACTATGACCGCGATTTCGAGATTGCAGCCGAGGTAATTCCGTTTCGCCATCAATGGGTACTGGCACGTGGTGCGATCTGACTCTGTACACCACACCGGTTAGGCCGGGCTCGAGTTTCGTGACGGTTTCAGTTGAGCAAAGGTACGGCACCTTGCCCGTGCCGTGAGGGCCGATATCGCCTGTGTGGCTTTAGTGTTGTGCGCTATGGCCGGACCGGGCAAATACGTGAAGTGCTGGCGCACAACGCTTCACGTAACGGTGTCGGCATTGATAGTTGCCATGTTCGGACTCGCCACCACCCCCGCGGCTCAGGCGGCTGCGGCCACGGCGTCGTTGTCGGTGTCACATGCGTGGCAGACCGGTTTCATTGCCCACTTCTCCATCACGAACTCGAGCACGGTGCCGCTAACCGATTGGAGGCTTGAATTCGACTTGCCGGTGGGAGAATCCGTTTCGCACACGTGGAATAGCACCCTTGCACGATCTGGCACGCACTATGTTCTCACCCCCGCCAATTGGAATCGCATCATTGCACCCGGTGGTTCAGCCACAGGCGGTTTCCGGGGCGTGCTGACCGGTTCCTACTCACCACCGTCGAATTGCGTGCTCAACGGGCAATATCCTTGCGCCAGCTGAAGTCCCGGCGTCGCGACCGATGTGGCCGTCGACCATGTGCGGACAGCCCAGTGACCGGGCGCGGGCCAGCCGACCATGTCTACATTTCGTCCACAATGGGTCCATGGCAGCAGAAACCACAACTGTCCGAGTCCGCCGGCCGGATTCTGAGCGGCTCCAATCTCTGGCCAACGCTCGTAAACCGCCGTGGTCGACGTCGTACATGCAGCCATCGACGCCTTAGAGCGGAGGAGTTCCTCCGGGGCCTCAACGGGGATTACCAGCGCCTGCGCAATAAGCCCGAACTGTGGGAGCAGTACCTAGCCGAGCGTCAAGAGTGGGACGCCCTGGCTTGATCTGGCGAGGGGAGGTGTACGACGTCGATCTCGGGCATCCCGTAGGCCACGAGCCGAGGTATTGACCAAGCCCTGCGCTTTGTCCTCGATCTGTAGATAACTTGACATAGTGTCGCTTATCGGCAATTGAGGGTATCGCTGTTATCAGGTGAAAGCGGTTGCGGCCCATAGGATTGCCGATTCGGCCCCGGCTCACCGATGCATGCCGAAGAACCGCCCGGACGACTCGATCGCTTAGCGCCCGCCTCGGGCGAGACCGACTCAAGCGATTGGCCGATGGCGACGGATCGTTCACCCCCTGCACGCGCGTTGTTCATCGCCAGCGATACGTCACTGTGACGAATTGGTGGCACCACTGGGCTATGCCCACGGAAGCACTTCGCGCGTGCGCGAGTGTCCCTGTGCTTCAGATCAAACGAGAAAGTTGGCATCATCCAAGGCTCAACCGATCTGATGCAATGCAGGCCAGTGGCTTACCCATGCATCACATCAAATGAGACCGGACAACCGTATAGGCGCACCGGTATTCCCTGCGGTATACCGAATATGCATACCTGCCGTATGCTGAGCTCATGGCTGATGTCACAACCATCAAGGTGCCGAAGGCATTGCGGGACAGGATCGCGGCAGGTGCAGCTGACGCGGGACTCACTGCCCAGGCGTTTCTCCAGTCGCTGTTAGAGATCCACGAACGCAACAAACGCCTGGCGGCAGTGGCCGACGCCTACCGCGCGTCTTCTGAGGAAGACCTCGACAGCTGGCGTGAAGAAACCGCAGACTGGGCCGCCATAGACACCGACGGCCTGGGCCGGTGACCGATCTCAGCCCGGGAAACGTGGTATGGGTACAGTTCGACCCGACACAGGGTAAAGAACAGCGCGGGACCAGGCCCGCTGTCGTCGTTGCCTCCCGCGGCTATCTGGCCGCCGTGCCCGAGCTTGTGATCGTTATTCCGGCAACCACACGAGATCGCAACTGGGCTCATCATGTCCGACTCACCGGCGCACGACTGCAGCTGCCGAAACCGACATGGGCGATGACCGAACAGCCCCGCACGATCAGCCACAGGCGCATCACCGGTCGCGCCGGCAGCGTCGAACCCGAATGCATCCGACAGATAGTTCGCTGGCTCGACGACTTCCTGCATCACCCGCAGTAATGAGCCGATCCGTAACCCAGGGCGGCCCGCCGGTCGCTATGGGCCCGCGAGCCACTGTGGCCAGCCTGCCCCGAAGCCGACCGCGAGAGTCGCGACCACCGGCGACACATAGATCAATGGGACTGGAATATGGCCGTACCAGCGCCGCCTCAACGAAATAACCACAGCTCCAAAGAAATACAGCGTGAGGCAGACTGCTGCCACCACTCCGATCGCCGGCACGAACAGACCCACGACCAGACCCGCCGCCCCGGCGGCCTTAGCCGTGGCTAACCAGGGCCACCATGACTGGGGAATCCGCAACCGTTGGATGGGTTTCATCATAAACGCTTTACGGGTGAAAAGTGCACAGGCGGAAAAGGCGACCATGGCCGCCGTCACAAGGCTGACCGTGAGATAAGCAGTAAACATTTGCATGCTCCTTTCAGTTCACGATTCGTCTCTCGGTGTCACATTCACCGGGTCTGCCGGTTCACTCATATAGAGCCCACAGGACGGGATGGTGTGACATATGGATGACGACGAGTGGCTGGCAAAACGATTCGAGAAGCATCGGCCGAGGCTGCAGGCGGTCGCCTATCGTATGCTCGGGTCGCTTGCCGATGCAGACGACGCCGTTCAGGACGCCTCGCTACGGTTAAGCCAATCGGGGCCCGACACCATCGACGACCTCGGCGCATGGCTGACGACTGTTGTCGCCCGAGAATGCCTGCACATACTGCGCTCCCGCCGTCACCGCCGCGAGGAGTCTTTCGAATCACGCCTGCCTGACCCGATCATCACCCCCGACGAGAAAACTGACCCGGAACAGGAAGCAGTGTTGGCCGACTCGGTTGGCCTGGCCCTGCTCGTGGTGCTCGACCACCTGAGCCCTGCCGAGCGGATGGCTTTCGTGTTGCACGACATGTTCGCGGTGCCTTTCGAGGAGATCGCCCGCACGGTCGGGCGCACCCCTGCAGCCGTCAGGCAGTTGGCCAGCCGCGCACGACGACGAGTTCAGGCAGCCGAAATCCGCGCACCAGATTCGGATCGGGCACGTCAGCGGCAAGTAGTCGAGGCTTTCTTCGCGGCGTCCCGCGCCGGCGACTTCGCTGGCCTGGTTGAAGTGCTCGACCGTGATGTTGTGCTGCGGGCTGACCTCGGCAGCGGCCAGCGCCCGCTCGTCGTACACGGCGCGCAATCCGTAGCCAAGTGGGCCCGCTCGCCACGAGGTGCCCAGGTGTACCCCGTGCTAGTCAATGGCGCAGTCGGCGCGGTCGTCGCTGTCAATGGGCGTCCGTTCGCCGTTCTCGCATTCACGGTCGTCGGGGGAAAGATCGTGGAGATCGACGGCATCCGCGACGCCGATCGGCTCAGCCGCATTGCCGCCGCGGCGGCGACCGGTATGTAGCATCAACTATGTTTGCGGAACCCGATTCAGAGATGGTGCACGCTCTTGACCGCCGCGACCACATCGCCAATGTCCGGCTCACCTCGGACACCGGGTGGAGGACCCAGCGGATCAATTGTGTTTTCACCAAGCAACGCACGCGCCACATTGCTCACGCCGTGCCGCAAAGCGTCGAAGTCGTAGCCGCCTTCGAGCACGAACACCACCCGCCCGTCGCAGAACCTCTGCGCCATCCGGATCACTTCCGCCGCCAGGTGCGAATAGCCGGACAGCGTCAGACGCATTCCCGCGAGCGGGTCCGCCCAGAACGCGTCGAAACCGACTGACACGAGGACCAATTCGGGCACAAAGCGCTCCGCGGCGGCCCACACGATCTGCTCGAATACCGCGGCATAGTTCGTGTCGCCGCTTCCGGCGGGCAGCGGGATGTTGACCGTAAAGCCCTCTCCACGACCCGAGCCGACGTCGGTCACCGCACCGGTCGCCGGATAGAACGGGTACTGGTGCGTCGAGACGTACAGCACCGACGGATCGTCGTAAAGCATCGCCTCCGTGCCGTTGCCGTGGTGCACGTCGTAGTCGACGATCAACACCCGCTCGATTCCGTACTCGCGCTGCGCGAAACGCGTTGCGATAGCGACGTTTCCGAGCAGGCAGAACCCCATGGCTCGGTCTGCCAGCGCGTGATGACCCGGTGGCCGGACCACCGCCAAACCATTGGCGGCCCGACCGCTCAGCACAGCGTCGACAGCACCGACCACCCCGCCTGCCGAAAGCAGCGCAATTGACAACGCACCGGGACCCGCATACGTGTCCGCGTCGAGAAGCGTCGTGCGCCGCGACGCGCTGATCTGCTGCAGCAACTCGACGTACTCGGGCGTGTGTACCGCCAACACGGAGTCGAAGTCGACGGGCTGCACACCAAGTGACCGCATCCGAGCCGTCAACCCGCTTTCGTCCAGCCCCTGCCATACCGCCCGGATCCGTCCCGCGTTCTCCGGATGACCGTGCATGTCGTGCTCGGCATAGCGCGGATGGGTGGCGTAGACGGTCGTCATACCCCAAATGTAGGACCGCCACTACAGTGACCGTCATGGCCGCAAAGGATGAACATCCGAACAACGCTCCGGGCGTGCCGATGCGCTTCCCGGTGTGGTTCGAACGCTTGCAGATCAAGTACCTCAACCCGATGATCCGGCCGCTCGCTCCGTTTCTGCCGGGCTTCGCGATCATCAAGCACCGTGGTCGCACCTCGGGGAAGTCGTACGAAACGATCGTGAACGCCTACCGCAAGGGCAATGTGCTCGCGGTGCTCCTGGCGCACGGCAAGACCAACTGGGTGAAGAACGTGCTGGCCGCCGGTGAAGCCGACGTCCACCTGTCCCGTCGCGACGTGCACGTCACCAACCCGAGGGTGCTGCCTGCCGGCACCGACGATCCCTCGCTACCAGCAATCGTGCGGCGCGGCGCACGCGTGACCGGCGTGTTCGTGGCCGACATCGCCTGAAGCCATGGCCACGGATCTGACGCTTTACCTCGACGACGAGCCCGGCGAACTGGCCCTGATTGGTGACGTGCTGGGCAAAGCCGGTGCGAACATCTCCGGCCTGTGCGCGGTCACCAGCGGCGGAGGCCAGGCGGAAGTTCATGTCCTCGTCGAGGATCCGACTCCGGCGTTCGAAGCCTTGCAGCACGCGGGAATTCAGATCGCGTCCGAACAGGAGGTGATCGTCCTCGAGATTCAAGATCGGCCGGGCGCATTGGCCGAAGTCGCGCGAAAACTCGGTAATACCAACGTGAATCTGACCATCGCCTACCTCGCGACCCACACCCGGCTCGTGCTCGCCGCCGACAATCTCGCGGAGGCGAAAGCGGCCCTGGCCGACTAGACGGCTGCGGTTTCCCGCACTGCCTCGATGCGAGCCGGGACGTGTTTGTGCCACGGCGTGCCTGCGTACGCGTCGCGCCACTTGGTCGACGTCAAACTGTTCGGAGCCACACCCGGCGCCTGCCCGTCGACGTAGTCCAGACCGAACCCGTTGGGCAGCGACGCATGTCCCGGCAGCATCGCCTCGCTGATCTCGACCGTCGCCTCGGCGCTGCCCGCCGCTGTCGAAATCCGCGCGCGACCGCCGTCGACGAGTCCGAGCGCCTGGGCGTCCTCGACGCTGACGCGCAGCGCTCCATTCTCGTCACGTTTACGCCACGACGGGTCGCGGAAGATGTCGTTGGCGGTATAGGCCCGGCGCTCCCCCGCTGACAGCACGATTGGAAACTCCGCTGTCGTCCGGTCGGCGGGAGCCCCTGCCAAAGCCCTTATCTCATTGAGCATTTCGGGTAGATCGAGCGCGATCTTGTGATCGGCGTGGGTGATCAACGCGAAGTCATCCTCGTATTCGTGCACGGTGAACGTCACACCCGACCGGTTCGTCAGGATCGCTTCGAACAACGCGTTGCCATCCGCGTGGCCCGCACGGCGCACCGCGTCGGGATAGGTGAACGCCGTCTTCTGGGCGAGCCCCCACAACGCGGCCGCGCCGGCAAGACCGTCGGGCAAAGTCGGACCCAGCGTTTCGTAGAGCACAAACGGCAGCACCCTGTTCAGCATCGGGTTGGCGCTGACCGCCTCCATGAACTCGACGGAATATGCCTCGAGTCCGGCCCGTGCCGCCTCACGCAGCGGACGTAGGTCGGCCTCGTCGATCACACCGAGCGCGCGGACCAGTCGCGCCCAGATCTCCGGCTCCGGCAGTGTGCCGGGCAGCGGGTCGAGCAGCGGATGCCGCAA
>Ga0070741_10012173_pt1 | contig 15632 bp, 12 predicted proteins | sample Coa_R1_4_FD_66440 | JGI IMG/M metagenome (GOLD analysis project Ga0070741, IMG submission 66440) | Surface soil microbial communities from Centralia Pennsylvania, which are recovering from an underground coalmine fire - Coalmine... | ecosystem: Environmental > Terrestrial > Soil > Unclassified ...
TTATCAACTAAAAGATGTTGGTTCGCTGCGGGGCAGGCCTGCATGGTCGTGGAGTTCGGGTTCAACAAAACATAAAAGTAAGGATTGGAATAGGTCGTCTCACAATATATGAGGGTAACAGCAACCGCTGAACCGGGCGCGGGATTGCTATTGGAAACGGTTAAGCTGTTGATCGTGATGGTCGCCGAAGCCAACCCCGGCATTGAAAAAATCAAGAAAAGAAAAAGGGCGAGGGCTTCTTTTCTTAATTTTTCGCTTAAGTAAGCGTTCATGAAACCACCCATTTAAAAACGATTTTTGCGCAGAAATCAACTCGTTTCACGCTCATCTAAATACCATTAGTATAAAAATATCGCATTTCGGTCGAAATTTCACTTAGAACTTTGCCATTTCCAACTATTTTCGGAAGAAGAGAGCGCTTTTTCGGTGATATCGGCCAGACTTTACTTTATCAACAGTACCTTTTTCACTTTGCGGTCAAAAGGTTCGATCAAATAGAAGAGATAGACCCCGCTGGCGCAAGGGGCGTTATATTTATTGGTTCCATCCCAAGTGTAAGACTCACTGACCGGGGCGCTCAAATACCGGGAAGCCAAGGTCTTAATATGCTCTCCCGCCGTGTTATAGATCCTCAGATCGTATTGCCCCGGATAGGCGGTATAGTCCACAAAAATGGATACTGGATTAGAAGGCGTGAAGAGATTTTTCGAGACATAGAAAATGTCGGCCGTATAGGGCGTAGCAGTGGGAGTGGGAGTTTCCGTGGGTGTGCAGGTATTTCCAGGATAACCGCAAGGTGTAAAAGTGGGCGTGGGTGTTGCCGTAGCGGTGTGGGTCGGGGTATTCGTGGGAGTCCTTGTCGGTGTTCGAGTGGGTGTCGAGGTAGGCGTTGAAGTGGCTGTTGAGGTGAACGTGGAAGTTGGTGTCACTGTCGGCGTTGGCGTTGGACCGCTGATGAAACTATTGGCCCGAATGAAAACATTGGAGTCCAGGTTGCAGTCCCCCACGTCACAGATCGCCATTTTAATATGGTTGGTGGTTCCTGGCACTACCGGCACATTGACGGTCAGGACTGTCGTCAATCCATACATGGAAGTATTCAAATTGGCCGAGGGTTTGACGATAGGACAGGTAACGTCCGATTGGCCGCCGCTATTATCGATGAAGTAGGCCGGGTTCACGCAATTGTTGATGGTATCGATGGAAACATTCGTTCCAGTTCCAGGGACCAACGCCACGTTAACGCCGTTGAGGAAAAAACCGAATGTGTCGTTGAAGCTCCCAATGAATTTATTGTATTCGTCGGAGGTAAAAACATATTGAAAAGTAAGGTTGTTGTAATTCGGGACGAAATCGAAGGATAGGGATGTAGCGTCGTAGGTATTGGTAACCGTGGTTCCCGCCAAATTGGCCAGATCCACATCCCCGGGTAAACCATTACAGGTGCTGGTACCATTGATGCTGGTTGGCCCCACCACACTGGCAGCCGCGCCATCGCTCAAAACGATCCCCGATGGGAATCCCACGATGCCATTTCCGCCGGTAAAGGTGCCGGAAGAGGTTCCCGTCCCTTGATAGACCACATTACTGAACGAAACCCCGAGACCCAATAGATTTTGAACCAAAACCGACGGACTTTGGGCGCCCAAGTCCGTTTCCACGATGTTTTGTGCCTTCAAAGCCGAAGAACCGAGAAATAATAGGACCGGAGATAAAAAAAGGATCTTTTTAAATATAGAAGGATTCATAAATTCGTTGGACTCTTTCACTTCAAACTCGCCAAGAGCTTATCGGAAATTCCCATCATTTATCGGTGATAGGTCAATTGTAATGCTTTTTGGGGATATTGCATCTTTTGGTCGATTTTCCATATTTGAAACGCTTAACCAAAAGGCTTTTAAACAACGGGAATGGGGCAAAAGTGCGCTGGACTAGGATAAAAAAAAGCCCCGCTTCGTGAAAAGCAGGGCTTCACTACTTGATCAATACCCGTCCATGATTTAGATATCGTGGTAAAGCACGAACTCATAAGGATGGGGCCGTAAACGTATGGGATCGATCTCTTTTGTCCTTTTGTAAGTGGCCCATTCGTTGATCAAGTCCTCAGTAAAGACCCCGCCTTTCAGCAGGAATTCGTGATCATCTTCCAAGGCTTCCAAGGCCTCGTTGAGCGACCCCGGGACGCTTTTGATCTTACGTAATTCCCGCCCCTCCAACTCGTAGAGGTTCATATCGTGCGGCTTACCCGGATCGATCTTGTTCTCGATCCCGTCCAAACCGGCCATCAGCATGGCTGCGAAGGCCAAATAGGGATTGCAGGATGGATCGGGTGTTCGGAACTCGACACGTTTGGCTTTCGCGCTCTTGGAGTAGAGCGGGATGCGACAGGCGGCCGAACGGTTGCGCTGGCTGTAAACAAGATTGACCGGGGCCTCAAAACCTGGTGTTAGCCTCTTATAGCTGTTGACCGTAGGCGTGATGAAGGCGCAAAGGGCCGGAGCATGTTTTAAAAGCCCTCCGATGTAATAGAGGGCGTTCTGAGAAAGACCGCCATAACCTTTCTCGTCATACATGATATTGGTACTGCCCTTCCACAAGGATTGGTGGACATGCATTCCCGAACCATTATCCCCAAAAAGAGGCTTCGGCATGAAGGTTGCCACCATGTTGTGGCGCCGGGCCACATTCTTGACCACATATTTATATTTCAAGAGTTTATCCGCCATATTGACGAGAGTGTCGAATACCATGTCGATCTCGGCTTGGCCACCGGTAGCGACCTCATGGTGATGGGTCTCGATGGCGATACCTACCTGCTGCATGATCGTGGTCATCTCGGAACGAATGTCCATCTGGCTGTCGACCGGAGGAACCGGGAAGTAGCCTTCCTTGCTCCGCACCTTATTGGCCAAATTGGGATACTCATCCCTACCCGTATTCCATAGCCCTTCGGTAGAATCCACCGAGTAGTACCCGCTGTGGATATTTTGATCAAACTTCATGTCGTTGAAGATGAAGAATTCGGCTTCCGGTCCCCAGTAAGAAATATCAGCGACCCCAGTGGTCTTCAAATGTTTCTCGGCCTTCTGAGCGACATAGCGGGGATCGCGGGAATAGGGATCACGGGTCACTGGATCCACAACATTACAGGTCAGAACAAGGGTGGTCTCCGCGAAAAAAGGATCAATGAAGGCGCTATTCGGGTCGGGAATGAGAAGCATATCCGATTCGTTGATGGCTTGGAAGCCACGGATGGAGGACCCGTCAAAACCTTTTCCGTCCTTAAAAGTTTCCTCATCGAAAAATTTCACGGGCGAGGTGGTGTGTTGCCAAATTCCAGGCATGTCAATAAAACGAAAATCAACATATTTGACATCCTTCTGTTTGATAAGATCCATGACTTCTTTAGGTGTCATTGCTCATCCTCCTAAAATTCATTCACAACTCCAGATCTCTTCACCGACCTCGGCCGCTTCACAACATATTCAACAAACCCAAACTCGAATCGCTCTCATCAGTGCCTGGGGTTGGTTAAGTCTTAATTAAAGCAAAACCTTTGCCAAAGAACCCCTTTTTATCTTCACGAATAAGTTCCTCTCATTTAAGGCCAAAACCCCCGATTTCAACAATATTTGACCTTAAAGAGGGCTTCAAAAAAGCCAGCCAACCTGCTTTTTTTCTACAAAAAAGTGGGTTTATACCCAATTTTGTATTTCTTCAGTTTATATCCCAATTGACGGGGCGTAATTCCTAAAAGTTTGCAGGCCTTCGCTTGGACGCCTCCGCACCTCTCCATAGCTTCCATCACTTTCATTTTTTCGATCTCGGATAAAGTATTGCTCGACGGACCAACACCCGAAGGGGAAGACCCCATCGATACCGGGGTTTGGGGAACGAAGCTGGATGATAGGTCCAAGGGCAGGGGAATATCCTCTAAAGAAAGAAGATTCCCCTTGGCCATGACCGCCATTCTCTCAACGGTGTTCTCCAATTCCCGAACGTTTCCTGGCCATGGATAGCCCACGAGCCGATTAACCACCTCGGGGGAAATCTTGAAATGGGCCTTGTTCTCCTCGTTGTACTTGTCCAAGAAATGATTCAGCAAAAGGGGTATGTCCTCACGCCGATCCCGAAGTGAGGGCAAAAAGATCGGGACCACGTTCAAGCGGTAATAGAGATCCTCCCTGAACTTACCTTCCGTGATGGCTTTTTCAAGGTTTCGATTGGTGGCCGCGATGATCCGAACGTCGACCGAGAGTGTTTTCGTCCCACCCACCCTTTCGAATTTTCGTTCTTGTAGGACCCGAAGAAGCTTCACTTGGGTCGCTGGGGAAATATCCCCGATTTCATCCAAGAACAAGGTTCCGCCATCAGCCAACTCAAAACGGCCTTTGACCATCTCCGACGCCCCGGTGTAGCTTCCCTTTTCGTGTCCGAACAATTCACTTTCCAAAAGGGTTTCCGGCAAGGCCGCGCAGGAAACCTTGATGAACGGTTTCTCCGCCCTAGGACTATTGTAGTGGACCGCCCGCGCGATCAGCTCCTTCCCCGTACCGGACTCCCCTCGGATCATGACGGTCGTTCTTCCGGGCGCAACTCTTTGAACCGCTTTGTAAACCTCCATCATCGACTTTGCCGTTCCGACCACGTTATTGAGCTTGTATTTGCCCTTGAGTTCGCTTTGTAACTCCCGATTCTCTTCCAGCAGGTCCTCTTTTTCCTTTTCGATCATTTGATGCAGCTTGAGATTTTGACCGATCAGGGAAGCGACGATAGTCAATAGCCGGACATCCTCCTCGAAGGAAATATCGGCGTCCTTGAACAATCGATCCACGGAGAGGACCCCGAGGGTTTCCCCTTTGAGCTTGATGGGGATGCAGATAAAGGATATGTTCTGGCGCCGCACGTCCCCCCGGGACTTGGTGCGATTGAGGAACAGGGGCTCTTTGCCGATGTCCGGAATGATCATAGGCTCTCCCCTTTCCATGACCTTCCCCGTGACACCTTCCCCGATTTTATATTTTCCGCGCGAGATCTCCTCCTTGGTCAGGCCGTGGGCGGCTTCGATTCCTAATTGTCCGGTTCTCCTATCCAGGATGGTGACCGTTCCACGATTCATATCCAGCTCTTTGGAAAGGGTTTCCAATACCTGGTCACAAACAGAACGAAAATCCAACGTGGCAGCCATGGAATGGCCGATCTCGTAAAGAACCGTCAACTCTTGGATTTTTCGAAGGGAACGTTTTTGTTGGTCTACCATAGGAATCCTCTTTTGGGCCATAATGACAAATTTGGACGAGCCATCATTTTCAGCATATTACTACAATATTGTCAATACACTGGATTAATTTCTTTTTGATCCCGACAGAACCCAACAACCCGCCCCAACCGCACCAAGCGTCCAAAGACAGAGCTAGAAACTAAATTCATAGCTTTGTGCGTCACACTCATTCTCCAGATGGTTGTCAAATCCACTTTATGCTAAAAGGGCATTATGAAAACCACACCCTTCTTCGCCGCAGTCCTTTTAGGGCTTTTCTTTTCCGGGGTCGAAAGCCTTCAAGCCCAGACGACCCTTTCTTGGTCCAACTGTATCAAGGAAGCTTCCCTTCATAATTTGGACCTTCTGAGCGCCGAGCAAAGTGTGAAGGCCGCAGAAAATAGCCATATCGCCAGCTTGGGACAGTTCCTTCCCCAAATAAACCTTAACGCGTCCTTGGATCGGAACGGAACCGGAGGGTTCAACAACGCCCTCGAGGGAGCTAATTATCAATCCACCGCGAATCTCAGTTTGACAGCTCAAGAGAACCTATTTTCCGGTTTTAAGGATCTAGCCTCCGTGGATTCATCCAATGCCCAATTGGACTTGGCCAAGGCCCAACTGGACCAAGCCAAGGCACAGCTTTCCCATGACCTAAAAACCGCTTTTTACCAACTGCTTTATTCCCAAAAACAGATCGCTCTTTTGCAATCCATTGCCGACCGGAACAAGGCCAACCAAGACCTGGTCGAGATGAATTTCAAGGGGGGGACCGACAACAAGGGTTCTCTCTTTCAAGCCCAGGCGGCCTATCAGGAATCCGTCTATGAGGTGGATCAAGCCAAACGAGGCCTGCGGGTGGCGCAACGCCAATTGGCTCAATTGCTCGGCCGGAACCAAGTGGGATCTATCGAAGCAACGGGTGATTTCGATCTTCCTGCGACCGCTCCATCGGATCCGGATTATACGGGCTTGACCGTCCAAACCCCTGCCCATCGGCAATCATTGGCCCAGCTTCATCTTTCGGAAAGTCAATATGTCTCGGCCCGCGGCAACTTTCTTCCGACCCTAGCGGCCAACGCTTCCCTTTTCAACGGGGGAGATTCCTTCGACAGCTTGAATAACCCCGGCTGGTCGGCAGGCCTCTCTCTTACATTTCCACTTTTTACCGGAGGACGGGATCTCTTCAATTTTAAAAGCTCCGAAGAGTCCAAGCTAGGGGCCGAGGACAACTTGAAAAGTTCCGACCTGAAAACCGAAAGTTCATTGGAAAATGCCTTCGCCTCCTATCTCGACGCGCTCGAGGATACTCAAGTCCAGCAATCTTTCCTGCAAGCCGCCCAAACCCGCGAGGAGATCGGCAAAGCGGAATATTTGAACGGACTTTTGATCTTCCAAAATTGGGATCAATTGGAAACCAATTTGACCTCCCAGCAAAAATCGGAGCTATCGAGCTTTTTGAACGCCAAAACGGCGGAAGCCAATTGGGAACTAACAGAGGGAAAAGGAGTGATTCCATGATTAAAGCAACGTTCGGCAAACATCCGCAGCCATTCGTTTTGGTTTTTTTGATGGCTGTCGCATTGACGGCCGGTTGTTCCAGTGGGAAAAAAAACTGGGGCGGAAGCGGAGCCGGCGGTGGATTCAAACCCGTGGTAGTCGTAAAGGACGACCTTCAGATCACCGTTCTGGCTACCGGAAATGTCCAGCCTCACAACCAACTCAATATCAAACCTCCCATCTCAGGTCGCATCGAGAAGATCATGATCAAAGAAGGCGATTACGTGAAAAAGGGCCAAACTTTGGTCCAATTAAGCTCTACTGAACGGGCCACACTTTTGGACGCGGCGCGGTCCCAAGGTCCGGACGCCCTGGCCCATTGGGAGCAGCTTTACCAAACATCCCCTTTACTCTCCCCGGAAAACGGCCAGATCGTCTATCTGCCTACGGTCCCTGGGCAGATCGTTTCCCAAAGCGACAATATCATGGTCATGTCCGATCATTTGATCGTCAATACCCAAGTGGATGAGACCGATCTTGCCCAGATCCATATGGGTCAGGATGCCGAGATCACGCTGGATGCCTACCCCGACCAACCGGTCGAAGGAAAGGTCCAACGCATTTCCTATCAATCGACCCTCGTTAACAACGTCACAACTTATGAAGTGGATGTCTGGCCCACAAAAATGCCCCCTTTCATGCGAAGCGGCATGACCGCCAACGTGGTTTTCACTGTTTCGGAAAAAGACAACATTCTTCTCATCCCATCGGAGGCCATCCAAACCCAGAGCGGCCAATCCGTCGTTTTAAAAGCCGGGGCTACCCCCAAGGATAAACCCCAAACCGTGACCATTCAAACAGGGCTGACCGATGGCAAGCAAACCGAAGTGGTCGCGGGGCTCGCCGAGGGCGACAAGATATTGATCAAAACTTTCTCGGCGGGCCAACTGTCAGCTACCGGCGCCGGCACGAATCCTTTCGCTCCCTCCAGGCCCACCCCCAGAAATGGCGGGGGCGGTGGCGGTCGATAAGGTCCCAACCTCTAACCTTTTGCCGATGGCCATTCGCTGGCGGCCAATTTGCGAACTAAAGGAATATTAAATTGAGTGTCATTGAAATAAAGAATATTACCAAGGTCTACAAGATGGGCGACACGGAAGTGCGCGCCCTCAACGGCGTGTCCTTGTCCATTGAGCCCGGCGAATTCGTCGCCATCATGGGTGCTTCCGGTTCGGGCAAATCGACCATGCTTCAAATACTGGGACTCTTGGATATCCCGACTTCCGGTTCTTACAAGCTGCTCGGCAAGGAAGTTTCTACTCTCAAAGAAGATGATCTGGCGTCTGTCCGCAGCCAAACCTTGGGATTCATCTTCCAGATGTTCAACCTATTGGCCCGTACCTCAGCCCTCGAAAATGTGGCTCTTCCATTACTTTACGCCGATCCTAACATGCCCCACGGCGATCCACAAAAACTGCTTCAAATGGTGGGCCTCGGTGAACGGACGCACCACAAACCCAACGAACTTTCCGGAGGCCAGCAACAAAGGGTGGCCATCGCTCGTGCGTTGACTAATCAGCCGAAATTAATTCTCGCCGACGAGCCTACGGGAAATCTGGATTCCAAAAGTTCCGAGGAAATTATCGAGTTTCTTGGAAAAATGAACCAAAGTGGTATTACGGTCGTCTTGGTCACACACGAGCCCGACATCGCGGCTCATGCCCGACGGATCATCGTGATGAAGGATGGAAAGGTTCTCACGGACAAAAATAATTCCCGTTCCGATATCAAAGCCCCCAAAACCGCTGTTGCGCCTTCCCTCAAGCGTTCCTCGTCCTCAGGCCAGTCTTTTAGTCTCAGCCAAGTAACAGCCTATTTTCGCCAGGCCATGCGGGCCCTTTTAGCCAACAAAGTCCGGTCGATCCTCTCGATTCTGGGGGTGATGATCGGTGTCGCGGCGGTTATCGCTGGCCAGGCGATCGGCGCTGGGGCGCAAAAATCCATGGAAGCCGCCTTGGCCGCCCTCGGGACCAATTTGGTCACTTTGAGGCCCGGCTCCCTGTCCGTCGGCGGCATCCAGCAAGGCGCCGGCGGCACCAGCCGCATCCTGCTCCAGGATGTGGACGCCATCGCCACCATACCTATGGTCAAGCGCGTCGCCCCTGAGATCTCCGGCCGAGTTCAGGTCACCTACGGGGATAAAAACTGGAATACCCAGGTGACCGGCACCAGCCCCATTTTTGCCGATATGAAAGCCTCAGTACCTATCTATGGACGGTTCGTCACGCAGGATGACGTCCAAAAACGGAACCGGGTCGCTATTTTGGGTCTGACGGTGATCAAAAATCTTTTTGGCGACAAGGTGAACCCGATCGGCGAGGATATTAAGATCAACCGGGTGAATTTCCAGGTCATTGGAGTCCTTCCCGTGAAAGGTTCCAACGGATACCAAGACCAAGATGATGCCATCATCGTCCCCGTTACCACAGCCATGTACCGCCTTTTTGGGCGGGAGTACATCAACCAGGTCGACATCGAGGCCGACCGTGCGGAAGATACGGGACCGGTGGCCGACTCTGTCACCGCCTTCATGATGAAACTCAAGCACATTCCCAACCTACCGGGCAATCAGGACGCCTATCAGGTTCGCAACATGGCGGATATCCAGGCGGCTCGTAACAGCCAAACCCAAATTTTAACCACTCTCTTGACCGTGATCGCAGGCATTTCCTTGTTGGTGGGGGGTATCGGCATCATGAACATTATGTTGGTCTCCGTCACCGAGCGGACCCGGGAAATCGGTCTTCGAAAAGCTATCGGCGCCCGCCGCATCGATGTCCTTTCCCAATTTCTTATCGAGTCCATCGTTGTCAGTTTAACCGGCGGTATCTTCGGTATTCTTTTCGGTTGGGGTGTCGCCGAAGTCGTCTATTTGTGGCTCGGCTGGGCTACCCTGGTGACTCCCATGGCAGTCCTTGTCTCGACGATCTTCTCGGCAGTAGTCGGAATGATTTTCGGTATCTGGCCAGCTTATAAAGCCTCCCGATTAAGCCCCATCCTCGCCTTGCGATATGAATAATTTTTTTGAAGTAGTCCATTAAAATCCGGGATAAAATGACCGCTGTATTTCCAGGTTCCCATCGGGAAAATCGATACCTAGAGGATTTATGGGTGACCAACCGTTAAAGATCATTGTCCAGTTGAAAGCTATCCTCCAAAAAGACGTGACGGATCATTTCAGTCATGGCCGTCTCACCTTGCGGGGCATCGAGGAAGTCCAAAAATACGCCCAAGACAAACTCGATCTTTATATCAATGCCCTGAAGAAAGAGGCCCCAGACCTGGAAAAAGCCTGGCGCCAGGGTCATCCTTTCCTGGTCAAAATCCATATGAGTTTGGAGACTCGATCCTATTCGGTGGATATCATCACCCAAGAAAAAACCTGAACACCGTTCGAACCTTACGGAACTCCTTATGAAACCCGGCCTTTATGAAAAGATCGACCTAGAAACTTCGTCCCAAATCGAATTGGACAATCCCTGGCAAGTGATCCTTTTCAATGATGAAATCCATAGCTTCGATGAGGTCATTTTGCAGATACAAAAGGCTACCGGTTATTCCCTCGAAAGGGCGGCCGAAATCACCTTTCGGGTCCACAACAACGGCAAAGCGATTGTCTATATCGGTTCCAAAATGGATTGTGAGAAAGTGGAGTCCGTTCTGGGTCAACTCAAGCTCATTACGAAGATCGAAAAAACATAAAAGCCGCTTGAAACGAGGTTCTTTGGCCCTTTTCCCTCGGTATCTAGCGTTACCCTTTGTCTCATTTTATGATACCTTGCACTGAACCCTTTGATTCTCGAAAGGCGAAGATCCATGGCCGAAGCGAACCTATCTTTCAATAAACGAGCCTTCCCTCGAATACCCGCCCACATACCCGTGACTTTCATGGTCATGAATGAGCATAAGGAACTCAAAAGCATCCGTGAGCTTTTGGAAAAAACAAAAGTGACCCAAACCTTGGACGCCAGTTTAGGGGGCCTCGCCATCAATGGGAATCAGGGTTTGACGGTTGGGGACCTGGTAACGATCAAAATGACCATTCCCGCCTATCCCAAACCCATTTCAGCTTTTGCCGAGGTGGTTTGGGTAAAACCCGACAGCGCCGGACTTCGATTTTCGTCCATCATCGACGAAGGGATCAAATACTTGGAAGCCTACTTCAAAAGCTTTTCTAATAAAACTTAAGCGAACCTCTTTCGCCCCCCCGAAGCGAACCTCCGTCTTCCCGGCTCAACTATTCTGTAATATAGTAACGACTGTAATTTATGACGTGATTTCCACGAAGGATCTTGAACCTTGAAAAATATTCGATGGGTGCCCTTTGCGCTGGTCGTTTCGGCGATCCTTCCTTTGGCCCTTTTCGTTTGGATATCTTCCTCTGTTCTGAAAAAAAGCATCAAAACCACCGTGGTGAACGAACCTCAAGCGGCTCTCAATCAAAGCCTCAACAATTTGTCGGGGAGTTACGATAAAGAATATAGCCGAAACCTTTTGAATGCCCTTCATTTCGCTTCCAAGGACGGTCTTAAGAAAGTACTCTCGGGACCTGTCACCTCGGTCAAGAACCTCAAAAACCTTTGCGAGGCCGAACTATCGGAAAACCCAGCATCCCTTTTCGTCTTGGTCGATAAGAACGGCTGGATCCTCTATGACAATTTGGGCATACCCAAACCCGCTCCCTCCTCAACCCCGGCCGGCACCCTCAAAAGATCAAAAAACCCGTCCAAAACCAAGGGCCCGCAATGGGCTTCGGCCAAGGATTGGCCCGGCATGGACGGGGCATTGGCGGGTTCCAAGCGCGGGGGGCTCCTGACTGTTCAAGGTTCGATTTTCCTCGTACTTCTAGTACCGGTTGAAAGCAAGGATAAGATCCTCGGCGTCGTGGCCGCAGGTTCTAAGATCGACGAGCCCTTGTTGTCGATTTTTAAAAACTCCACGCTCAACGACATCGCCTTTTATTCCCAAGCCCAAACCTGGTGCACAGGCTCCCTTCCCGCACCTAAGATCAAATATTTGGACTACCTTAAGTTGAAGGGACCATCCCCAACTTCTTCCCTTGCCTGGGGCCCGGTCACTTTCCTGGCGAAAGGCCTGCCCTTACTTGGGCTGGATCAAGAACCCGCAGCTTACCTGGCTGTATTCCAGCCCGTGAAACAAAACCAAACCGTCGAAGGAACTCCTCAAAAGAGCCTGATCAAAACCGGCATCCTTTTTCTTTTCTTGATCATGGTTTTAGTCGGTGCTTTTTCATGGTTTTACGTCGCTTCCTTTGAGGTTCTTTTCAAATCCATCGATAATATTTCTCGAGGCGATATGGAGGCCCCCATCCCGCAGGATCCTTTTACTGAGTGGGGACTAATAGGCGGCGCCCTTCACGACATGCGGGAGAGGCTCAAGGAAAAGGAACGTGTCTCCCTCATTTTGGGCAAGGTGGTTGATCCCCAAGCGGCTAAAAAGATCCTCGCCGAAAAGGATTACTTCTCCCTTAAGGGCGAAAAACGGGAATGCACCCTGCTTCAAGCCGACCTGAAGGGCTTCAATACCTTGAGCGAGAATATGTCCCCTGAGATCCTGGTGGACGCCCTGAACCAGTATTTCAGTGTGATCAATGAGGTCGTCTTCAAGTACGAGGGAATGCTGGATAAATTCATAGGTGAAACGGCCATCGCGGTTTGGGGAGCTCCCTTTACCCACTCGGATAAGGAATCGCGCGCCATAAGGACCGCCCTGGAGATACAAGAAGCCTTGAAGAATTTCAATATTTCCAGGATCAAAAAAGGGTTCCCACCTTTTACGGTCGGCATCGGGATCCATACCGGGGCCATCGTTTCAGGGAACTTAGGTTCCAATAAGCGCTACGATTACAGCATTATCGGTGAGCCCCTTCACCTCGTAGGCCGCTTATGCGCCATGGCCGCTCCGGGCCAGATCGTGGTTTCCGAGGAGACTTATATCAAAATAAAATCCGATGTGAAGGCGACACCCCTGAATCCGATGGCTCAAAAGGGGTCCATGGAACCCCTCAAAACCTTCGAGATCTCCCAATGGCTTTGAAGGCCCCTTGAATTGAAAACTTCATCCACTGTCCCATCGAGCATTCATCGGCCTCTACTTCAATGGTATGACCTCAACAAAAGGGACCTTCCATGGCGCGGGATCCAAAACCCCTACGCCACCTTCATTTCAGAAATGATGCTCCAACAAACCCAAGTAAAAACGGTGATACCTTATTACCACCGGTTCCTTAAGGAATTGCCCGATTGGAAGGCCCTGGCCAAAGCAAAGGAAGAGAAGGTTTTGAAACTTTGGGAAGGATTAGGCTATTACCGGAGGGCCAGGAACTTGGTGGCCGCAGCCCAAAAGGTGATGCGGGATTTTGACGGCCATCTTCCCGACACTTTGGAGGAGATCGTTCAGCTTCCAGGTGTTGGGCCCTATAGTGCGGGAGCCATCCTCTCGATCGCCTACCAAAAACAGTACCCCGTGGTGGACGGGAACGTTATTCGCGTTTTTTCCCGTTTGTTTCTCTTGCGCGGGAATTTAAAGGCCGGCAAAGGACATAAAAAAGTTTGGTCCATTGCCCAAAGCCTGATCCCCAAGGAACGCCCGGGCGATTTCAATCAGGCGGTCATGGAGCTGGGGGCAACGGTATGCTTTTCTGATAATCCCCAATGCCTCCTTTGCCCATTACTGGTTTTATGCCAAGCGGCCCAAAAAGGCCTTCAAAAGGAGCTTCCGGAAACACCCAAATCAACCGAAACGGTTGAGGTTCCCATGGCGGCCCTGCTGATCGAAAAAAACGGGAAGGTCCTGGTGAGAAAAAGGCCCGATTCGGAAAAATGGTTGAAAGGCATGTGGGAATTCCCAAGCACCGAAGGTAAAACATTCGAGCAAGCCAAAAAAAATCTCGAGAAAGCCTTCAAAACCAGGGTCTTAACCGGGTCGTTAAAAGAAGTGGGGCATCAGATCACCCACCATAGGATCAAACTTGGATTGTTCCGGGCTGCCCCGCCCCCGGTTTTGTCCCGCGATTCCAAATGGGTTTCTCCAGTACAATTATCCGCCCTCCCTTTCTCAAGCGCCCAAAACAAGCTCCGCCAATGGGTCTTGGACAATGTCTTGAAAAAGGCCCTATCTTCTAAGGAAACGGACCCCCTATTTCAAAAACTTCGGATCCGAAAATAAAGGATCCGCCCCTCACAGTCTGGACTTCGTTGAACTCTTTTAAACCTTAAATATTTTTTTGAAAAATTTCACCATCTCTTTCCAGGATGCTTTATCGGCCTTAGCGTCATATTTCAGCCCCGGAACCGTCCCCTTGTTGTCCGGATTGGTGAACCCATGAACCGCGCCTTTATAAGTGACGAACTTGTAATCGACCTTGGCCTCGTCCATTTCCTTCTTGAAACCCGAAACGGCGGAAAGGGTGAACTTATCAGCCCCCCCTTGGCATATCAAAACCTTGGCCTTGATGTTCTTGGCGTCCGCGGGTGTTGGGTCATCCAATCCGCCGTGAAATGTGACGATCCCAGCTACATCCGCCCCGCTTCGCCCCAATTCCAAGACCGTAGCGCCGCCAAAACAATAACCTATGGCCGCGATCCTCTTGGGATCGACGTTCCCGTTGCCCTTCAATTGTTCCAGGCCCAAATTGACCCTTTGTCTGAGCAATTTTCTATCGGCGTAATATTTTCCAGATTCGGCCTTGCAAGCCTCGAAGGTGGAGGGGCGCACGCCTTTTCCATAAATATCCGGGGCGAAGGCCACATAGCCCAATTGGGCCAGTTGATCACAACGACCTTGGACATAGTGTCCCAAACCATTCCATTCATGAACGACCAATATTCCCGGACGCGGCCCCTGGACGGAATCGTCATAGGCTAAGTATCCCTCCAATGCGGTGGTCCCATCTTTATATTCCACCGTTTGGGCGACCATTTTACCTTGGGCGCTTTGAGCCGCAAAAAGGATGAACATAATAGCGAACAACTTTTTTTTCATTTTCCCCTCCGGATTTTTTTCAATGAACCAATCTTTTATAGCCAATTTACCCGGCTAAAAACAAGGGCGCACAAGGGAAACGGCTCAAACAAAAAAGGCCGCTCCCTGAACTGGGAACGGCCTTCACCCAAGAAATAAGTTTTGTTGGATTTAGTACTGGAACAACATCTCCCGGTACTTCGGAAGCGGCCAAAGATCATCATCCACCAGGCCTTCCAACCAGTCCGCGATCTCACGAACCTTCAACATGCCCGGAATGACCGAATCCTTGAAGGAAGCCGCGATCTGGTGCAGGCTGGACCCGCTGTTGGCGCTTTCAATGAGCTTGTCCAAGGCTCCGACAGCCTCGTACAATTCGCTGGCGCCCTTGGCGATCTCTTCCAAAAGGGCCGTCTGCCCCTTTTGGCCGGACTTCACCACAGCCGAAGTGGCCTGGATGGTCTCGGCCAATTTGCTTTGATACTTCAGGACCGCCGGCAGGATCTGATTTTGGGCGATATCCAACGTGGCATTGGCCTCGATGTTGACGACCTTCACATAGCGCTCCCACATGATCTCTTCGCGAGCGTCGTATTCCTTCTCGTTCAGGACCTTATACTTGGCGAAAAGTTCCTTATATTCCTTTTTCGGCATGGCCTTGAGGGCGTCCACTGTGGATTTCAGGTTCGGCAATCCCCTCTTTTGCGCTTCGGCATGCCACTCGGCGGCGTAACCATTCCCGTTAAAAAGCACTTTCTTGTGCTCTTTCAGTTCCCTTTGAAGGATGGCGGCCAGGGTTTTGTTCAAATCCCCTCCCTTTTCCAACTCG